>Ga0247841_10000033_pt1 | contig 366571 bp, 379 predicted proteins | sample LaCruzMarch2015__2_FD_192410 | JGI IMG/M metagenome (GOLD analysis project Ga0247841, IMG submission 192410) | Freshwater microbial communities from meromictic Lake La Cruz, Castile-La Mancha, Spain - LaCruzMarch2015_18m | ecosystem: Environmental > Aquatic > Freshwater > Lake | place: Spain... | reverse complement strand
TATTTTTTTTTGCAAAATAGGTAAAAATAAACTAATATTATTTTATAAGAGTAAGCCGTTGTAGCTTAGTGGTAAAGCACTGTCTTGGTAAGACAGAGAGCGTGGGTCCGATCCCCACCAACGGCTCAGTTTTTTATTTTTGAAAATTAAAATGCCACTCTAGCTCAGTTGGTAGAGCACGTCTTTCGTAAAGACGGGGTCCGCAGTTCGATCCTGCGGGGTGGCTCATGGAAGAAAAAGATAAAAATAAAATTGAAGAAGAAATAAAAAAATTAGAACAAGAAATGATTAGTCCGGATTTTTGGTCTGATAAAAACAAAGCGCAAATAGTTTTAAAAAAACTTGGAGATTTAAAAATTCAAAAAGAAGGTTTGGGTAAATACGATAATGGTAATGCAATTGTAAATATAATTTCTGGAGCTGGTGGTGATGATGCAGAAGATTTTTCGTCAATGCTTTTGAATATGTATATGAAATATGCTGACAAAAAAAATTGGCAAATTTCTTTTATTCATGAACATAAAAATGATCACGGTGGATATAAAAATGTTTCTTTTGAAATTATTGGTAAAAATGTTTATGGAAATTTTAAAAATGAATCTGGAGTTCATCGTTTGGTTCGCATTTCTCCTTTTAATGCAAAAAAATTGAGACATACTTCTTTTTCTCTGGTTGAAGTTTTACCAAAATTTTCAAAATTTGAAGAAAAAGATTTTATTATTCCAGAAGCTGATTTAAAAATTGAATTTTCACGAGCTGGTGGTCCGGGAGGACAGAATGTTAACAAAAGAGAAACAGCAGTTCGCGTTGTTCATGTTCCAACTGGAATTTCTGTTCATGCTTCTGGTGAACGTTCTCAAGAGCAAAATAAAGAAAATGCACTTTCTATGCTTAAAGCAAAAATTTTTAGGAAAGCAGAGGAAGAAAAAAAGACAATAGAAGAAAGTATGAAAATAAGCAAAAATACTGAGATAGAATGGGGAAATCAAATTAGGTCTTATGTTTTACATCCCTATAAAATGGTCAAAGATCACAGAACAGGTGCTGAAACGTCTCAAGTTGATGGTGTATTAGGTGGCGATTTAGATTTTTTTATTGAAGCTGAGAAAAAATTATGATAAGATAGAAAGGTGATTTACTTCAATAATGTTTCAAAGAAATATGACAAAGATTCAGTGGCGTTGGAAGACGTTAACTTGACTATCACAGCAGGAGAATTTATTTCAATTGTTGGACATTCTGGAGCTGGAAAAACCACTTTGGCTAGAATGATATTAGCAGAAGAAAAACCAACAGAAGGAGTTGTTTTTTTTGAATCTGTAAACATTCATAAATTAAATAATAAAGGATTAACAAAATTTCGTCGTCGTTTTGGTGCTGTTTTTCAAGATTTCAAATTACTATCAAATAAAACAGCTTATGAAAATATTGCTTTTGCCATGGAAGCTGTTGGAAAAAGTGATCAAGAAATCATGAGTGATGTTCCACATGTTTTAGAATTAGTTGATTTAACTAATAAGACTTTTCATTTTCCACATCAAATGTCTGGAGGAGAAAAACAACGTTTAGCTATAGCTCGAGCAATTATCAATCATCCAGAAATTATTATTGCCGATGAACCAACTGGAAATTTGGATCCGGTAAGCACTCACGAAGTTATTGAAATTTTAAAAAAAATAAATGAATTAGGCACGACAGTTATTTTAACTACTCACAATAGAGGTGTTGTTGATTCGATTAAAAGAAGAGTTGTTACCATGGAAAATGGCAAAGTTGTCAGAGATGACAAAGATGGTAAATATATAATATAATTAATTACAATGAATAATTTAAGAAGAATTTTAATAGCAGGTTTTATTAATTTTAGAAGAAATGGTTTAATTTCTTGGGCTTCGGTCCTTGTTGTTACCATTACTTTGTCTGTTGTCGTATCGATTATTTTTTTGCAGACTATTTTAAATTTTTCGTTAAATCAAATTAAAAATAAAGTGGACGTTACAATTTATTTTACTGTTGATGCTCCCGAAGTAAAAATTATGTCTTTGAAAGAATCTCTTCAAAAATTACCAGAGGTAGCAGAAATTGATTATACCAGCGCTGATGAAGCACTTAGACTTTTCCGTGAACGTCATTCAGATGATTATCCGACCATTCAAGCTCTTGATGAAATTAATGAAAATCCTCTCGGTGGTTATTTGAATATAAAAGCAAAAGAAGTTTCTCAATATGAAAGTATTGCTAATTTTTTGAAATCGGATAATGCTTTAGTTTTAGGCTCTTCTTCAATAATTGATAAAGTTAATTATAATCAAAATAAATTGGTAATAGACAGACTAAATTCAATAATTGCCGGAGCGCAGAAATTAGGATTTCTTATTACACTTTTCCTTATCATAATTTCAATAATCATCACTCTTAATACAATTCGTCTTGCGATTTTTATTTCAAAAGAAGAAATTGGAGTAATGCGTTTAGTTGGAGCAAGTAAAATGCGCGTCCGTGGTCCTTTCATAGTGGAAGGAGCAATTTGTGGAAGCATTGCATCTGTTATTACTGTAGTTCTTTTTTGGCCAATAACAGCGTGGCTGGGACATAATATGACTAATTTTTTGGGTATAAATATGTATAATTACTATCTTTCTAATTTCTTCCAAATTTTCTTGATTATTTTATTATCAGGCGTTTTTTTAGGAATGATTTCTTCTTTCCTTGCAATTCGAAGATATTTAAATAGATAAAATAAAATGGCCCTAAAAAATAATTGCAAATATATATTTGTAGTAGGCGGAGTTATTTCTGGGGTAGGAAAGGGCATTACATCTTCTTCCATTGGTCTTATTTTAAAAAATCGTGGACTTACTGTTACTTCAATAAAAATTGATCCATATATAAACGTTGATGCTGGAACTATGAACCCAACGGAACATGGAGAAGTTTTTGTTTTAAAAGATGGAGATGAAACAGACCAAGATATGGGAAATTATGAAAGATTTTTAGATATTGATTTAACAAAAGTAAATTATATGACTACTGGCAGAGTTTATCAGACTGTCATAGAGAAAGAAAGAAATTTAGAATATAAAGGAAAATGTGTGGAAGTTGTCCCGCATATTCCACTTGAAGTTATTAGACGTATAAAAGAAGCTGGTAAAAAAGTGAAAGCTGATGTTGTAGTTATTGAAATTGGAGGCACGATTGGTGAATATCAAAATATGTTATTTTTGGAAGCCGCTCGAATGATGAAAATTGAATTTCCTAAAGATGTTTTATTTACAATGGTTTCTTATTTACCAACGCCATCTAAAATTGGCGAAATGAAAACTAAACCAACTCAGAATGCTGTTCGGACTTTGAATGCTTCTGGAATTCAACCAGATATTTTAATTGCCAGAGGAAGAACTAATTTAGATGAAAAAAGAAAAGAAAAACTTTCTATGTTTTGTAATATTTCTTCAGATAGAATTATTTCAGCTCCTGATGTTGAAAGTATTTATGACATACCACTTAATTTTGAAAAAGAAAAACTTTCAGATAGAATTTGTGGAATTTTAGAAGTAATTTGCAAAAAACCAAACGAAGGAGAGTGGAAAAAATGGAAAAATTTTACAAAAAATACTCATAACAGTACCGATACAGTAAAAATTGCAATGATTGGAAAATATTTTGAAACGGGAGATTTTATTTTGTCTGATTCTTATTTATCTGTTATTGAAGCAATAAAATATTCTGCTTATATGCAAAACAAAAAACCAGTTTTATCTTGGCTCAATGCAACTGATTTTGAAAAAGATAAAAATAAATTAAAAGAATTAAAAAAATATGATGGAATTATTGTCCCAGGAGGTTTTGGATCTCGTGGAATAGAAGGGATAATTTCTGCTGTAAAATTTGCTCGTGAAAATAAAATTCCATATTTTGGATTGTGTTATGGAATGCAGATTATGGTAATAGAGTATGCTAGAAATGTTTTGAAGATAAAAGATGCAATTACAAGAGAAATAAATCCAAATTCAAAAAATCTAGTTATAGACATAATGGAATCTCAGAAAGAATTATTAAAGAATAATTTATATGGTGGCAGTATGCGTTTGGGAGAGTATAAAGCAATTCTTCGTGATGGAACAATAGCTCGAAACGCCTATGGTAAAAAAGAAATTTTAGAACGTCATCGTCATCGTTATGAAGTTAATCCAGCTTTTGTTAAAGATTTGGAAAATAAAGGACTTGTTTTTTCCGGATATTCTCCAGATGGACATTTAATGGAAATAGCTGAACTTCCTAAAAATAAGCATTCATTTTTTCTTGGTACTCAATTTCATCCAGAATTTCTTGCTCGTCCGCTTTCCCCGCATCCACTCTTTACAGCTTTCATAAAAGCTTGTATAAAGTATAAAAAGAGGTAAAAAATAACAAGAAACAGCTTTGTTTTTATCAAAGGTGTATAACTTTTTTCTTGACAAATAAATGTTTGTTATAATTAAAGTATTATTAAGCGTGATTATAAATATGAATTAATTTATGTCTATTAGCAAAAAATTGTTTTTGTGTTTTGTTTTGTTGGCGTTAGTATTTTCTCTAGCTCCTATCAATCAAGCGAAAGCAGAAAATTTCGTTTTTAATAATAATCTTAGATTTGGCACTATCAACCAGGAGGTTAAATCTTTGCAGGAATTTTTAAATACTACTAATTGCCCAATAGCCAGTTCTGGTGTTGGATCAGTAGGACACGAAACTAATTACTTTGGTTTTAAAACTAAAGATGCAGTTATATGTTTTCAGAAATTAAAAAATTTAACTTCTGATGGAATTATTGGGCCTATTACACGTGCAACTCTTAACTCTACAATGGTTTCTCTAGCTTCTACAACTTTACCAGCGGGATGTAGCAAGGGAAATTTATATAGTGCAACAACTGGTTTGTCCTGTACGACTGGTCTTCCAGCAGTTCCTTTTCATGTAGCGAGTGGTGGTAGCGGTAATGGTGGCAGTGTAAATCATAGTGACGCAACATTAAGAGCATCATCTAAAATTAAAGGTGAAACGTTACTCGCTTTAGGAACGCCAGACGATGCATTGCCTGGAGCTTTGGTACCTGGATTTGTCTTATTAACACAAACAGAGGCTGATGATGTATCTAATGCAGGAAATTTTATAACTTCTTTTGTTCCAACAAATTCAAGCGCAACAACAAAAATTGTTAAATATAATTTTCCTCTTGGTCCTGGTCCCGGCAATAGTCCGTCTACTTTTGAAACTGATACGGCTTATAACGGTACCGATGCAATTTCAAATGGAGGTATATTTGTTATCAAAGTATCTCAAGGCAGTTCAACTCTTTATTATGTGATAATTACATTGATTCAGGCAGAAAGTACTGCAACAGCTGTAGACACTTCCTTTACGATTACTGACACATTAACAGCAGGAACATTTGATGCGATAGGAGGTATTGATGTTGCTAATTGGACAATCAGTGGTGCCGATACAGTTGACTTAAATCCAATTGTAAGTGTTGTGTTATCAGCAGGCGATACAGTAGCGACAATCACTACGACTGGCGCAATTCAAGCAGGACACGAATATAAAATAACACCATCGCAAGCGGCATTTTCAGATGGCTTTGTAATGACGTCACCCGAAACGACTGTAACAGTAGGAGCGCCAACAGAAATAACAAGTTTTGACGCGATTTTAGATGTAGACGGAGGTGCAGCAGGAGCAGGAGCAATATATGCAGATGCAGCAGCAGTAATTGCAGCGCTACCGTTAACTGCAACAGCAAGTCCAGGTGCAGTAGTTGTTCCAGTAACGACTTGGGTAGATACAGATACATATGATGTAAATACAGCAGGGAGTTATACTTTTACAGCGACTCTTGGAGCAATTCCACCAGGTTATGCAAATACAGGTGGTTTTACAGCGACAGTAGAAGTTGTTTTATCTCCCTCAATAACTAGTTCTACATATGATGCAGTTACTGGTAATTTAGTATTGACTGGTACAGGTTTCGACACAGGATCAACGATTGATGTAACTAAACTTACAATTACAGGGAAAGGGCCAACATATGATTTAACAGCAGCGACAGCAAATCCAACTCCAGCTAGCGATACAACTGCTACAGTAGTAATAGCTGGGGCAGATAAAATAGCTGTAGATGCAATACTAGATACAAATGGTACGCAATCTAGTGATACAATTACTTATAATGTAGCCGCAGCAACAGGATGGCAAACAATATTGTTAGTGGATAATTTAGCAGATGCTACTACACCAATTACAGTTAGCAATGCGTCAGTAGCAGTGGTCTCCTCAGCAACTACAATAGATGAGCACACAATTAGAATTACATTTAATAAACCACTAACAGATGGAACTCATGCAAGCGCTAATGGATTTACTGTGGGGGGCACATTATCTAATGCTCCAGTAACTATTACTGATGTAGCTTTAGGTCTTGGTGGACCAACATCACCAATTGTTAATTTAACGACAGATAATCATCTTGTTAATGGTGATGACATAACAGTTTCTTATAACAGCGCAACAGCAACAGTAAAACTTACAGGTACTAATGGTGATGTAGTAAGTTTCGGACCTTATGGAGTAACGAACACATTGTAATGGAAAATTTATTAATAAATAATTAAAAAATATGAATAAAAAAATTTTATATAGTATCATAGTTATTTTAGTAGTTGGTGGTGTATTATTTTTCTTTTTGAATAATAAAAATAAACAAAAAGGAGATCAACTAACAACACCAAATACAGTCCAGGCACCAGTGGATGACAAAACGATGGTTGATTGTGGTGAGGCAAAAGATCCTGGATGTTTTATGAATAGAATGAATGGATGTTTGCCTGTAACTACTAAAATGGTAGGTTCAGACGGTGCAACACAAATTGATATAACGATTTTAGGAGTTGAAAATGAAACGTGTCATTTCCAGAGAAAGATAAATAATGTTATGGATCTCAATTGTTATTTCCCAAAAGGAACTATGAATAAGGATACATTTGATCAAATGTTTGGGAATGATAAAGGGTTACAAAAAGTAGTTGATGATGCTTGTAAGTATCCAACAGGAAATACTGGATGGTAATTGAATCCTTTAATTATTTCTCTTGATAATTAATTTCTCTTCTGAGGTTTCTTTTTTAAGATTTTCTATAATTTTTTCAGCAACAAAAAGTGGATCCATATATTCATTATAATTTTCTGGTTTCTTTTCATCGAATAAATTTGTTTGCATTCCTCCCGGATAAATTGAAATTACTTTTATCTTTTTTCCGTCAACTTCTTTTTTTAGAGATTCAGTAAATCCATTTACAGCGAATTTACTTGCGCAGTATGCAGTTTCATTTATTTTACCTTCTAGTCCACTTGTTGAAATAATATTTACTATTGTTCCAAAATTTTGTTTTCTCATTTGCGCAAGAGCAATTTTTGATCCATACACCGTCCCAAATAAGTTAACTTCAATTAAATCGTGTGCTCTTTTCCAGTCAGTTTCTTCAATTGGAAGATGTGGCAGCCAAATTCCTGCATTATTTATCCAAATATCTATTTCTTTGAATTTTTCTATTGTAATTTCTACTAAATTTTTTAAATCACTTTCTTTTGTAACATCAGCCCTAATTCCTAAAATTCCTTTTGGCGTATTTATAAGTTCGTCTTCATTTTGAGCGCAAATTATAACTTTTGCATTTTCTTTCAAAAAAGAAAGAGCAAGAGCTTTTCCTAACCCTTTTGTTCCTCCCGTGATAACTACAATTTTATTTTTTAATTCCATAAGTAGATTTTAACATAAAAATTTAAATGTATTAAATTTGTTGGTTATTTAAGATATACGAAAGAGTATTTGTGTATAACTTTTGATATTATCTTTATTTGTTATAATTAAAGTATTATAAGTTTATTTAATATTGAAAAATTATGAAAACAAAAAAAATTGCTTTAATGGTGTCCTTGATAGTAGTCTTAATAGTAATAGCTTTAGTAATAATTCTAACGAAAAACTCAGATACTATATTTAAATGCGCTGGTTCAACTTCCAATGAATGTAATGGTCAATGTTGGTCAAATTGTGCTACTGATCAAGTATTTAAGTGTGAAATTTCAGGAGGTATGTGTAATGTAGATCCAAATAATTGCCCTGCTAGTACACCTAATAGTTGCAATGAAAGTTGTTGGTCAAGTTGTTCTAGTAATCAAATATTTAAATGTGAAACTTCAGGAGGCACGTGTGTTGCGGATCCTAACAATTGCCCAGCTAGCACGCCAAACAGCTGTAATGGAGAATGTTGGTCGTGTAAGTCAGGTGAAAAATTTATATGTAATAAATCTTTAGGTGGAACTTGTCAGAAAAAATAATTTTGTTGACAGAAAATAGGGAAATTTGACATCTCTGCTATTTCGTAGTATTCTTTAATAGAAATTTCTACAAACTAACTGAGCACTTAGCTCTTTAAAAAATAAATACTATGAAAAATTTGATCTTTATTGCCATTGTTGTTGCAACTCTTGTTGCATGCAACGAAACAGAAAAAGTAAAAATAAAAAATGCTGGTTCTGTAACCAAAATTGATAAAACATTTCCAATTATTTTGGTTGGAACAATTTGTTTCGATGAAACAAAAAGAGGCCATTCTTTTGGCTACTTTTTTAAGAATAGGGATAGTCTGATTAAATTGTCTTTAATCCCAGATTATATAAAAAAAGATTTTATACCATTAAAAGTAATTAAAAAAATGACAAGCATTTTAAAAAATGAACTGAAAGATTCAACTATTAGCTTTCACATTGGCCGTAATGGTGATGTTCAATTTGAATCTTTTGTTTCGAAAGAAAATCCTTCTGATATAGTCGCGATGTTAATTGATAAAATACAGGAAAAAACATGGTGGCGAATCAGCAAAGGAGGTTTTGGAGTAGAAGATCATTCTGAAATAGTTACAATTCCTATTGGTGGTTCATTTTGTGGAACATTAGAAATGACATTAGTAGAGGCTGATATCTTTGCTAAAAAGTATGGGTATAAAGAAATTAAACCAGGAGTCTACAATGTTCAGCCAGGTGAAAGGTTTATAAAAACTAGAGGACAATGGAAACCGGTAATATGGTAGAATCTTCCAAAACATAAAAGCTCGCTCACAAAATGTAGACGGGCTTTTTTATTTGTCTTTAAATTTTAAATATTATATTATACTAATATGATTTCGCGATTATATGTTATGCCCAAAAGAGAAGATAGCCGAACAGGGCTATTTTTAAAATTGTGGAATAGTTTGGGTTTAAAAGGCAGAGTTTCAAATATATCTATTTTAGATTCTTATATTCTTGATTCAGAGTTTTCGAATAATGAAATTACAAAAATAGCCAACGCATTTACTAATCCAATCCTTGAAAAATTTTTAATAAATCAGTTACCAAAAGAAAAAAAATTTTCTTATGTAATCGAAATTGGATTTTTACCGGGAGTTACAGACAATGTTGCTCATACGGCAAAAGAAACAATTGTTGACTTGCTTCACTTGAAAGAAGATTCTAAATTAGAAATTTATACTTCGAAAGTTTTTTTAATTTCTGGAACAATTAAGTTAGAAGATGTTAAAAAAATTGCTTTTTCACTTTACAATCCACTTATTGAACAAGGATATATTTTTAATATAAAAGAAATAATAAAAGAAAATAATTTGCCTTTGAAAATTCCGAAGGTTATTTTGCCGAATAAAAAACCAGTTATTAAAGTTTCTCTTTCTGTATCTGATGAAGAGCTTGTAAAAATTGGGAAAGAAGGAATTATGGATGAAAGTGGAATGCGACGTGGACCGCTTGCTCTTGATTTGGAATCTATGAAAGTAATTCAAGCACATTTCCAAAAACTTGGGAGAGATCCAAATGATATTGAATTAGAATCTTTGGCTCAAACTTGGTCTGAACATTGCAAGCACACGATTTTTGCAAATCCTATAGATGATATTCAAGAAGGTTTATATAAAACTTACATTAAGGGCGCTACGAATTTAATTCGTAAACAAAAAGGGAGTAAAGATTTTTGTGTTTCAGTTTTTTCTGACAATTCTGGCGGAATTATTTTTGATGAAGATTATTTAATTACTCATAAAGTTGAAACTCATAACAGTCCTTCGGCCCTAGATCCTTTTGGTGGGGCAATTACGGGAATAGTTGGAGTGAATCGCGATACCATTGGTTTTGGATTGGGTGCAAAACCGGTAGCAAATGTTTACGGATTTTGCTTCGGAAATCCTTACGACAAAAGGGCGCTTTTCAAAGATAAAAATCTAACACATAAAATGTTTCCGCCTAAACGAATTATGGAAGGAGTGATAAAAGGCGTAAACGTTGGGGGAAATTGTTCGGGGATTCCGACAGTTTCTGGTTTTACAAAATATGATGATCGGTTTAGAGGCAAGCCTTTAGTTTTTGTTGGAACTGTTGGAGTTATTCCACAAAAAATAAATGGCAAACTTTCTCATGAAAAACAAGCTCAGGTGGGTGATTATGTCGTTGTAGTTGGTGGAAGAGTTGGAGCAGACGGAATTCATGGCGCGACTTTTTCTTCTGTGGCAATGGATTCCACAAGTCCGGCAACCGCTGTGCAAATTGGTGATCCAATTACTCAAAAAAAATTAAGTGATGCAATTGTAAAAGAAGCGCGAGGAATGGATTTATACAGTAGTATTACTGACAATGGCGCTGGAGGAATTTCTTGTTCCATAGCAGAAATGGCAAAAGAGTGCGGAGGAGCAATTGTTGATTTGGAAAAAGTTCCATTAAAATATCCGGGTCTTCAACCTTGGCAAATTTGGATTTCCGAATCGCAAGAACGAATGACTTTGTCAGTGCCAAAGAAAAATTGGAATGTATTTGAAAAATTAATGGCTAGCAGAGGAGTTGAAGCGACTGTCGTTGGAGAGTTTACGGATTCTGGGAAATGCATTGTAAATTGTAATAATAAAGAAATTATGAATATTTCTTTAGAATTTTTACATGATGGTTTACCCAAAAAACATTTAGAAAGTTCAGCTACTGTTTATAATCATAAAAATCCAAAGCTTCCAGCAGGATTGTCTCGCACAAAAATTTTAGAAAAATTATTTGGAGATAAAAATATCAGTGGTTTTTCTTTTCTTTCAGAACAATATGATCATGAAGTGCAAGCGTCTTCAGTTTTGAAACCGTTGTCAGGAAGGGGACGTATAAATACTGACGCGCAAGTTTTTCGCCCAGTTCTTTCTTCAAAAAAAGGCGTAGTAGTTTCAAATGGTCTTTGTCCTTCATATTCCGATATTAGCACTTATCATATGGCTGGATGCGCCATTGATACTGCTATTCGAAATGCAATTTGTGCTGGAGCTAAACTTTCGCATTTAGCTATTTTAGATAATTTTTGTTGGTGTTCATCCTATGACAAAAACCGACTTGCTGAATTAATTGATGCTGTAAAATCTTGTTACCATTATGCTGTTGGTTATGGAACACCATTTATTTCTGGTAAAGACAGTATGTTCAATGATTTTAAAGGATATGACGAAAAAGGAAATCCCGTAGCAATTTCAATTCCTCCGACACTTTTGATTTCTGCTATTGGTGTAATGCCTGATATTTACAAAACCATTTCTCCCGAGTTTAAAAACGTTGGCGATAATATTTATTTGCTGGGGGAAACTTTCGATGAATTGGGCGCAAGTGAATATTATAAAATGCTTGCTCAAAATGGAGACGATATTGGCAATGATGTGCCAAAAGTTAATTTGGAAAAAAATATAAAAATTTATTCTGCGCTGGAAAATATCATTACAAAAGAATTAATTTCTTCGGCTGTTTCAGTTGGCTCTGGAGGGTTGGCAATTGCTTTGGCGAAAGCGTCTGTTGGTGGAATGTTGGGATGTAATGTTTCTCTAAAAAATTTACCTGGTGATTTTTCTTCAACAGATTCAGCATTGTTTTCTGAAAGTCAGGGAAGAATTTTAGTAACTATTTCCAAAGAAAATGTGAAAAAATTTGAAAAAGAAATAAAGGAAATTCCATATGCAAAATTAGGAATTGTTTCAAAAAATAATAAATTTATTATTACCGATATTAAAAATAAAAAAATAGTTGATACCAATACAAAAAAGTTATTTGATATTTACCATAGTTTTTCTAATAAGATGAAATAATATGAAAAAGACAAAATTCAAAAAACCAAAAGTTATAATAATGTCAGGCTATGGATTAAATTGTGAAGAAGAAACAAAATTTGTTTTTGAACGAGTTGGAGGAATTGCCGACATCGTGCATATCAACGATTTAATCGCCAAGCCGAAAATGCTTTCCGAATATCAAATACTGGTTTTTCCAGGAGGATTTTCTTATGGTGATGACACAGGAAGTGGAAAAGCTTATGCCAACAAATTCAAAAATCATTTATCTAAAGAATTAGAAGAATTTTTATCTAGAAATACTTTGGTTATTGGGATTTGTAATGGATTTCAAATTATGACAAATTTGGGAATTTTACCTGGAGCATTAACTCACAATAAAAATGCGCAATATATTGACCGCTGGGTGGATTTAAAAGTTGTTGGAAAAAGTCCTTGGCTTTCTGGATTAAAAACAATTTCACTTCCGATTGCTCACGGTGAAGGAAGATATTTGATAAATCCTAAAGAATATAAAATACTTCAAAAAAATAAACAAATAGCTTTCACTTATACAAAAGGCGATATTTGCAAGTTTCAAAATTTAGAAGCAAATCCAAATGGAGCTGACTATAATATTGCTGGAGTTTTGGGATATAGTGGACGAGTGCTTGGAATGATGCCTCATCCGGAACGCGCGCAGTTCTTTCATCATTCACCGCTTTGGCAGAGTAAAAAACAAAAAATTAAAAAAACAGACGAAGGTGACGGAATTATTTTATTTAGAAACGCAGTTAATTATTTTAGAAGATAAATATGAGAGATTTAAATGAAAAGTGCGCAGTTTTTGGAATTTTTAATGCTCCAGACATAGCATCACGTCAGGCCTATTTCGGTTTGTTTGCTTTGCAACATCGTGGACAAGAGCAAACTGGAATTGTTTCAACAAATGGAAAGAAAATTTTTTTTCACAAAGATTCAGGATTAGTTAGTCAAGTTTATACTGAAAAAATTATAAAAAAACTTTCTGGTTTTGCTGCCATTGGACATAATCGCTATTCAACTTCTCGTGGTACTGATTCCAAACATGCTCAACCAATTATTTTCAACAATACGGTTGCTTTTGCTCATAATGGAAATCTTCCCAGCACAAAAGCACTGGAAGACTTTTTTAAAAAAAATAAGATTTTAATTAGAGAAAATTCAGATTCAGAACTTATGGCGAAAGCGATTGGTTTTTATATGAAAAAAGGAAATTCTTTATCTAAAGCTGTCGAAAATGCTTATCCACTTTTTACTGGGGCATTTTCTTGTGTTGCGCTTTCAACTAAAGAATTGGTTGCTTTTCGAGATCCGCGAGGAATTCGTCCGTTGGTAATTGGAAAAAATGGAAATGAAATAGTGGTAGCATCAGAAACCTGCGCCCTTAGAACCGTAGGTGCTAGTTTTTTACGCGAAGTGCTTCCAGGCGAAATGATAACTGTTTCAAAAAATGGAATGAAAAGTAAAATTTTAGCAAAACAAGATCCTAAATTTGATATTTTTGAATTCGTTTATTTTTCTCGTCACGATTGTTTAATTCAAGGTCAATCTGTTTATCAAGTTCGTAAAAATTTTGGGAAAATGTTGTGTAAAGAAAATCCCAAATTAAAATTAGATGTCATCGTGCCTGTGCCAGAAACTGCCATTCCTGCCGCAATTGGTTATTCTCGTGAATCTGGCGTTCCTTTTGAAATGGCTTTGAATAAAAATAGATACATTCATCGCACCTTCATTGAACCGACTCAAGCAAGTCGCGAGCAAAAAGTAAAAATGAAATTGACCGTGCTTCGAAGTTTAGTTACAGGAAAAAAAGTTGGAGTGATAGATGATTCAATTGTTCGTGGAACTACCTCTCAGCAAATAGTGAAAATGTTTTTTAATGCTGGCGCCAAAGAAGTACATTTTCTAGTTTGTTCCGCGCCTGTTAAATTTCCGGATTTTTATGGTATCAATACTCCTAAACAGGAAAAACTTATTTCTTCTCAAAAAACAATTAAGGAAACTTGTAAGTTTTTGGGTGCGACTTCGCTTTCTTTTCTCTCAATTGATGGAATGGTTAAAGCGACCGGTTTACCTAAAAACAGATTTTGTCTTTCAGCATTCAATGGGGAATATCCTTTGCCAATTTTTGAACACGAAAAAGAAATAAAATACGACAGTTTAAAGTTTAAAAATTAATTTAAAAAACAAAAATATGAAACTCGCAATTTTAATTTCTAACGCTGGCACTGGTACAAATCTTCAGGCTATGATAGATGCAATTGAGCAGGGTAAATTAAATGCTGAAATTTGCGCAGTAGTTTCTGATAAAGCTGAAAGTTTAGGATTAGAACGTGCAAAAAAACATAATTTAAAAATTGAAATTTGTCCCAAAAAAGAAGAATTAAAATCTCTTTTAGATAAATTAAATCCTGATTATATTTGTTTGGCTGGATGGAAGCAAATTATATTAGACGAAGTGATTTTGGCTTATCCAAACAGAATTTTGAATTTACACCCTGGACTAATCCCAGATGCAATTGATGAAATTGCAAAAAACCCAGACGGCACAGATGCTCTTTGGAATAAAGGAAAATTAACTGATAAGGCTATTCAAAATTTTTTAGATCAAAAAAGTACCTATGCTGGTTCTTCAATTCATTTTTTAACTTTAAATTTTGATTTTGGTCCAGTTCTCGGCAAAACTTTTGAAAAAATCGAAGCAGAAGATAATGTTGAATCTTTATATGAAAGATTAAAAAAGAAGGAAAATGAACTATATGTGGAAGTTTTAGGAGAATTAGAAAAATAAATTTATGAAACCAATATTTATAGGAATTACAGGTGGAAGTGGTGCTGGAAAATCAACACTTTGTAATGCTTTAAAAAATAAATATCCTGATAAAATTGAGCTTATTCAACTTGATGATTATTTTAAACCATCAGCCGATAAGCCGCACATTGAAGGTATTCGCAATTCTGATCATCCCGATGCGCTTTATCTGGATAAATTAGCGGATGATATAGAGAAGCTTTCAAAAGGAACGCCAGTTATTATAAATACTAAAAATGAATATTTAAATCCAGAATATGAAAAAACAAAAGAAAAAATACCTATTGAATTCCAACCGAAGCCCATTATTTTGGTTGAAGGATTTCTCGTTCTTCACAATGAGAGGGTAAGAAAGTTGCTCGACACTTCAATTTTTTTAGACGAAGAACATGAAACGCGATGGGATAGACGTGTGCATTTGGCTAATAAAAATAAGGAATATGAACAGAAGGTAATAATTCCAATGCATAATCAATATGTAGAACCAGCTAAACAACACGCTAAACATGTTATCAACATTTCTAATTTAAATAAAAAACAAGTTTTAGAAAAAGTAGAAGAAATAATTAATAATTTATATTTAATAAAATAAAATTATGGAAAACAGCAAACAAAAAATCTTAATAATCGGCTCGGGTGGACGAGAACACGCTATTGGCTGGAAATTGAAACAGTCTGAGAAAGCAGGTGAGTTATTTTTTGCACCTGGAAATGGTGGTACGGCTGGGTTAGGAACTAATGTAGATATAAAAGGGACTGATATTTCAAAACTTATAGATTTTGTAAAAAAAGAAAAAATAGACTTAACTTTGGCAATTCCAGACGATCCTTTGGCGTTGGGAATCGTAGATGAATTCAGAAAAGAAAATTTGCGAATTTGGGGTCCAACAAAGAATGCCGCCCAGCTCGAATGGTCAAAATCTTTCGCCAAAAACTTCATGCAAAGAAATGATTTGCCAACTGCAAAATTTGAAATTTTTAGTGATTTTGAACAAGCAAAAGAATATTTGGCTGAGCAATTTTTCCCAATAGTTATCAAAGCCAGCGGTTTGGCTCTGGGTAAGGGAGTGATTATTGCTCAAAACTTAAAAGAAGCTGAAGAAACTTTAGAAAATATTTTAATTAAAAAAGTTTTCGGTGAGGCTGGCGCAGAAGTAGTAATTGAAGAATTTTTAACTGGCCCAGAAATTTCTACTCATGTTTTTGCTGATGGTAAAAATTATTCAATATTTCCACCATCTCAAGATCACAAACGCATCGGAGAAAATGATATTGGATTAAATACCGGCGGAATGGGAACAATAGCGCCGTTGCCTTTTGTAAATCAAGAAATTATGAAAAATATAGAAACTACAATTGTTCTTCCAACTTTAATTGGAATGACTGAAGAAAATAATTCATTTGAAGGGCTTTTGTATCCCGGATTAATGCTGACCAAAGACGGACCGAAAATTATTGAATTTAATTCTCGTTTTGGAGATCCAGAAACTCAAACTTATATGAGATTGTTGGAAACTGATTTGTTGGATATTTTTAATGCCATTGTTGATCAAAAACTTTCCGAAATAAATATTAAATGGAAAAAATGTTTTGCTTGTACTATTATTTTGGCTTCAGGTGGTTATCCGGAAAGTTATGAAAAAGGAAAAATTATTTCTGGAATTGCAGAAGCGGAAAAAGATGAAAATATTGTAGTTTTTCATGCTGGTACAAAATATGATGAAAATAAAAATTTAATTACAAATGGTGGGCGAGTGCTAGGTGTGAGTGCCACTGGAAATACTCTAGAAGAAGCGCTGGAAAATGCTTATAAAGCTGTGGAAAAGATATCTTTTGAAAAAATGTATTACCGAAAAGATATTGGAAAAAAGACGCTTGCGATGAAGTCAGTTTAATTATCCCAGTTAAAAGAGTGCTCTCTGTCTGGGCCAGTCCCAACTGTGATGATTTTTATATTAAAGTCAGAAAGTTTATTTTTGATATAGTCTAAATATGATATAAGTTCTGGAGAAACTTTTTCTTTATCATTAACTCCATAATTAGCATCACCCCAGCCGGACAATTTTTCTGTTTGAACGTCAGTTACTTGATTTAAACGAAGTGGAAATTCTTCCAGAATTTTTTCACCAATTTTATAAGCAGTGACCACTTTTATGTTATTTGTTGGACAAACGTCAGCTTTGTTTATAAAAATTTTATTTACACCGGAAAGTCCTATTGCGTATTTAATAGCGAATAAATCAAGCCAACCGCACATTCTAGGTCTGCCGGTAGTTGAACCGAATTCATTTCCCGCTTTTTGGAAAAGTTTTTCTACTTCTTCATCTTTTATTCTGGCTGGGAAATCTCCACCGCCAACTTTGGTTGTATAAGCTTTTATTACGCCATAAATGTCTCTGATTACAGAATGTGGTATTCCAAGACCTAAACAGACATTTGCAGGCAAAATATTTGAACTGGTGACATTTGGATAATCACCAAAATCAATATCAAGCATTATTCCCTGAGCGCCTTCAGCTAAAATGTTTTTTCCTTCGCCCAATCTTTTTTGAATTAAAAAAGATAAATCACAAATTTGCATTTTTTTTATTTCTTTTATCGCTATAAGCCATTTTTCTCTTGCTTCTTTTATCTTGTCTTCTGGAATTTCAAAACCGTATTTATCTTTGTACATATTTAAAAAATTCATGTGCAATTCTGAAAGTTCTTTTTCTTTTTGTTCAAAGTCTGGAAAATTTAAATCTCCAATTAAAAATCCTCTTCGTGCGCGGGAATCGCTATAGGCCGGACCTATTCCTCGGGCAGTTGTTCCAATTTTACTTCCACTTTTATTTCTGTAAGATTCTTCCGCTTGGTCTAAAAATGGATGCAAATATGAAACTAATTTTGCTCTGTTTGAAAGATATAAAAGTGGAGCGACATCAAAACCAAGATTTTTTAATTCATTAATTTCTTTTATTAAAGATACAGCGTCAACGACTACTTCATTACCGACATAAAGTTCAATATTTTTATGTAAGCATCCGCTTGGCACGATGTGCCCAATAAAAGTTTTATCCCCAAATTTAATGGTGTGTCCAGCATTCGCTCCGCCTTGAAAGCGCGCTACTCCAGAATAAATTCCTGTTGAAAGAAGTTCGTCTATATTTTTTCCTTTTCCTTCGTCTCCCCACTGAAGACCGACAAGCACATCGACAAATCCTTTTTTGTTTTTATTTTTTTCCATATAAAAATTTATTTTCTCAAATTATAATTAGGAGATTCTTTTGTAATAATAATATCGTGCGGATGGCTTTCTTTTATGCCAGATTGCGTAATTCTGACAAATTTTGCTTTTTGTTGGAGAGTTTTTATGTCTTTAGATCCGCAATATCCCATGCCAGCTCGCAATCCGCCGATGAGCTGATAAATTACTTCGGAAAGTTCACCTTTAAAAGAAATTCTACCGACGATTCCTTCAGGCACAAGTTTTTTGATATCTTCTTCCGCGTCTTGAAAATATCTGTCTTTTGATCCTTGCTCCATTGCTTCAACAGAACCCATTCCACGATAAATTTTATATTTTCTGCCTTCGTAAATCACTGTTTCGCTTGGTGATTCTTCAACTCCGGCGAAAAGTGAACCGATCATAACCGAATTTGCTCCAGCAGCCAAAGCTTTTGGAATGTCTCCGGTGGAATGTATGCCTCCGTCAGCGATAATTGGCACGCCTGTATCCTTTATTGCTTGCGCAACTTCATAGACAGCAGAAAATTGTGGAAAACCAACACCGGCAATTATGCGAGTGGTACAAATTGATCCAGGACCGATGCCTACTTTTACTGCGTCAGCGCCAGCTTTTATTAAATCCAATGCTCCTTCTGCTGTGACAATATTTCCGACAATGATTTCTAATTTTGGAAATTCTTTTTTTATTTTTTTCAACATTTCAATCGCTCCTTTTGAATGACCGTGAGCTGTATCAACGACTATCACATCAACGCCGTTTTGTTCCAAGGCTTTTACTCTTTGTAAAGTATCGTGCGTCACGCCGACTGCGGCGCCTACGCGCAATCTGCCAAAATTATCTCTACAAGAATTTGGGCGGGATTTTACTTTTGTTATGTCTTTGTAAGTAATAAGGCCGATGAGTTTATTTTCTTTATCAACTAACGGCAATTTTTCAACTTTATGTTTTGTAAGTATTTCTTCCGCTTTTTTTAAGTCCGTGTTTATATTTCCGGTTATTAAATCTTTTTTAGTCATTATTTCAGAAACAGGAAGATTTAAATTTTTTTGAAATCTTAAATCGCGGTTTGTTATGATTCCTTTTAGTTGCATATTTTTATCAACTATCGGAATACCACCGATTTTATTTTCTTTCATAATGTTGAGCGCTTCTTTCAGCAACGCTTTTTCTCCCAGAGTTATCGGATCGTGAATCATTCCGCTTTCAGAACGCTTAACTTTGCGAACTTCTTCCGCTTGTTTTTGGATGCTCATATTTTTGTGAATAATTCCCATTCCTCCTTCCTGCGCCATAGCAATTGCCATTGCTGATTCGGTTACTGTGTCCATAGCAGCAGAAATAATTGGTACATTAAGTTTTATTTTTTTAGTGAGGTTTGAAGAAATATTAACTTCGCGAGGCAAAACTTCCGAATACAAAGGCACCAGCAGAACATCATCATAAGTAAGGCCTTCTTTAAAATTCTCCCTCTTTTTTATAGCCATAATATATTTTATATATTAGCATAAAAATAAATTTTTAGAAAATGTATTGAATTTTGACTTGCAACTTTATTAATGGTAATATAAAGAAAATTGAATTTTGTAATAATAATATTTAACTAAAAAATGATCGCTATGAAAATAAAAACAGGAAACACTCGCCGCGTTTTTGTTTTCAAAAACGTGGTTGTAAAAGTAGCCAGAATCTATTGGCTTAGAGCATTAAATAATATGATATTTTCATTAACCCTTGAATTAAAAGGAATAAAGAGGGACGGAATAAAAAATTATTTTCGTTGGAAAAAAGAAATAGGAGTTACAGAAAAAAAAGAAATAAAAGATTTTGTAATTGAGAAAGAAAAATTAATGCAGATGAAAATCATAGTTCCTAAATTTTATGAGATGAATGGAACAGTAGCAATGCGTTTATTTGGCGGGATAATGGCAAATTATCAAGAATGGCGATTTTATCGAAAGACAAAAAATATTTTTGTAATGCCAACTTATTTTTCTTTATTTTGGCTATTAAACATTCAAAAGAAAGGTAAAGAAATTGATTTTTGGAATGGTACACAGATTTACCACTATATGTACAACAATAGTCAAAATCACTATCAACCTTTTTGTGATATGCATGTGCTAACAGAAAAAGAAAATTTTTGTCTTGATAACGGTCATTTGAGAATAGTTGATTATGGCAGTCGCAGAATTGGGCCTTTTTTAGAAATAAATGGCGAAAAATTCTATAATAATTTTGAACTCCCTGATTAATTTCAGGGATTTTTTTTTATTACTTTTCTTATTGTTTATTTTCATATATGATAGATTGATGAATGATATGCAAATACTCATTGTAGATTATGGATCGCAATATACTCTTGTTATTGGCAGAACGCTTCGCGAGCTTGGCGTGCGAAGCATAATTTTGCCACCTAAAAAAGTTGATGCTTGGCTTGTGAACAATACTCCAAAAGCGGTTATTCTTTCAGGAAGCAATTGGAGCGTGCATAATGAAGGAGCGCCGGAACTTCCGCAATCTTTGGATATTACCGGCACAAAATATTTAATTTTAGGAATTTGCTATGGCATGCAACTTCTTGCATATAAACTTGGCGGTATTGTAGAGCGACCACTTGGACATCGCGAATATGGGCCAACTGAAGCAACGCTAGATACAAACCATCCACTTTTTAATAATGTTTCAAATAAAACAGAAGTTTGGGCAAGTCACGGAGATACGGTAACATCACTTCCAAAAGATTTTATTTCTATCGGTTCTTCTGTCGGTATTGCCGCTATGAGTGATAAAAATAATAAGGTTATGGGAATTCAATTTCATCCTGAAGTTGTTGATACAAAAGAAGGAAAAAAAATATTGCAAAACTTTTTAAATTTAGCTATTTGCAAAAAAGATTGGGATCCGATAAATTTAATTCACGAAATTCAAAAAGAAGTTTCAGATATCGTAAATAAAGAAAAAAATAAACCTAATGTAATTTTAGGCGTTTCCGGCGGAGTTGATTCAACGACACTTGCGAGCATTCTTGTTCCAGTTTTGGGCGAGAAGCTTGTTTGCGTAGCAATAGATACCGGCGGACTTCGTGAAGGTGAGCTTGAAGAATTAAAAATAAATACGGCAAATGCTGGAGTAAAAAATCTTGTCATAATTCCAGCTGGTGAAGAATTTATAAAAAATATTTCCACTACGATTAATGGAGAAGAAAAACGCGCAAAATTTCGTGATGTTTATAAAAGAATTTTTGAAGAACAAATAGCAAAACATAATGCCGGTTTTATTGCGCAGGGAACTTTGGCGACTGATATTATAGAAAGTGGCAAGGCAGGCGAATCTGCCATGATTAAAACCCACCATAATGTAGGACTTTTGTGGGAAGTGGAGGATTTGCATCCGTTTAGAAATTTGTTTAAATATGAAGTTCGCGAATTAGCTCGCGCTTTGGATCTTCCGCCAGCTGTATATGAACGCAATCCTTTTCCCGGTCCCGGCTTATATTTGCGAGTTGTTGGCACTCTGGTTTCTAAAGAAAATATTGAACTTGTGCGCCAAGCCGATAAAACTGTAAGCGATATTCTAAAAAAATATAATATTGCTAAAGATATTTCCCAACTTATCGTCGCTCTTTTAGGCATTAATTCCGTTGGAGTAAAAGGCGATGAACGAGTTTACGGTCATTCTTTAGTTGTTCGAGCTGTCCAAACGGCAGATTTTATGACAGCCAAAGGTTTTTATTTTTCAGAAGAAATTGTAAACGAAATTACGAACGCTCTTACTAAACATAAAGATATTGTCCGTGTATTTTTTGATATTACACCAAAGCCACCAGCAACAACGGAATTTGAATAATGTGATAGAATTATGTTAAGAATTTCCTAGCAAATAATTTTAGAAAATACGCCCTCGGAGACATAGGACAGGGAACCCACTTTTCTTAAATTATTTGCAGGAAAAAATAAATTATGAAAAAGAAAATTAATTCAGCGCTTGTTTCAGTTTTTAACAAAGATGGACTTGATGATATTATCAAGCTTTTTCACAAATATAATATAAAAATAATTTCAACAGGTGGGACGGCAGAATTTGTTCGCAAGCTTGAAATTCCCGTAACAGAAGTGGAAAGTATTACAAATTTTCCGTCTATTTTTGGTGGCAGAGTAAAAACGCTTCAGCCGCAAATTTTTGGCGGTATCTTAAATCGTCGAGACAATACAGATGATCAAAAAGAAAAAGAGAAATATAATATAAAAGATATTGATTTAGTAATTGTTGATCTTTATCCTTTTGAGGAAACATTAAAAAATGGAGGAACTGAAGAAGAAATTATTGAAAAAATTGATATTGGCGGAGTTTCGCTTATTCGCGCTGCGGCAAAAAATTTCAATGATGTAGTTGTCATTCCATCAAAAAATCAATATAAAAATCTTTTAGAAATATTGGAAAAAGGCAATGAAACTTCTTTGGAAGAACGTAAAAAATTTGCTGGTAATGCATTTGAAATAACCAGTAATTATGACTTTCACATTCGTGGATATTTTCAGGGTGTAAAATTACGCTATGGAGAAAATCCACATCAGAAAGCTGAATTTGTAGGAAATCTTGAAGATAATTTTGTTCAACTTCACGGAAAAGAACTTTCTTATAATAATTTAATAGACACTGAAGCTGCTGTTTTAACAGTAAGTGATTTTAAAGATCCAGCTTTTGCAATTATTAAACACATGAATGCTTGTGGTTTGGCTGTGCGGGAAGAAGGGAATTTATTTGAAGCCTATCAAGCTGCTTACAAAGCTGATCCACTTTCAGCTTTTGGTGGAATACTTGCTGCGAATAGAATAATAGAAGAAAATATTGCGAAACTTATAAAAGAACAGGAACTTTTTGTTGAAGTAATAATTGCTCCAGATTTTTCACAAGAAGCACTAGATATTTTGACTGAGAAAAAAAATATTCGTATTTTGAAATGGAATAAACCCATTTTTCCTACCGAACAAATGCGGACATGTTTTACTGGTTTGTTAGTTCAAGATCGTGATACTCAAGTAGAAAAAGAAATAGATTTGGTGGTAATGACAAATAGAAAACCAAACGAAAGAGAAAAAAAAGATTTGTTAATAGCTTCAATTGCTACAAAACACTTGAAATCAAATTCTGTGGCTTTAGTAAAAGATGGCACGCTTATTTCTATGGGTTGCGGACAAACTTCGCGCATTGATGCTTTGAAACAAGCTATAGATAAAGCAGAAAAATTTGGTTTTTCATTGAAGGGAGCAGTACTTTCATCTGAAGCGTTCTTTCCGTTTCCTGATTGCGTAGAAATGGCGGGCAATGCTGGAATTAGCGCAGTCATTCATCCCGGTGGATCAAAAAATGATCAAGCATCAATTGACATGGCAAATAAATTTAATATGGCTATGGTTACAACTGGTTTTCGACATTTTAAACACTAATTTACATTATTGTTTTATATTAAAATAATGATAAAATGAACCTATGAAAAAAGATATAAAAGTGGGAATAATTATGGGTTCGGATTCTGATTTAGAAATAATGAAAGATTCAGCAATTATATTAGAAGAATTTGGTGTGTCTTATGAAATGACGGTTGTTTCAGCTCATCGTTCTCCAGATTTGGCACATAAATATGCAACAAACGCTATTAATGAAGGAAACAAAGTTTTAATTGCCGGAGCTGGTGGAGCAGCACATTTAGCAGGAGTTATAGCGTCTTTCACAACTTTGCCTGTAATAGGAATTCCAGTAAAAGCAAAAACTTTAGATGGACTTGATTCTTTATTATCTACAGTTCAAATGCCTCCGGGAATTCCAGTGGCAACTGTTGGAATAAATGCTGCAAAAAATGCTGGGCTACTTGCAATTCAAATTTTAGCGATTTCAGATAAAGATTTAGAAAATAAATTAGTTATTTATAAAAAGAAAATGGCTGACGAAGTAGAAGTAAAAGGCAAGAAACTTTTAGAAATTGGATTTAAAAAATATTTGGAAAAATAAAATATGAGTGATTTATATACACAAGCCGGAGTAAATATCGATGCAGGAAATGAAACAGTAAAAAGAATTAAAGCTGATGTAGCAAGCACTCACACAAAAATGGTATTAACCGGCATCGGTAGTTTTGGTGGTTTATATGATTTAAGTGAAATAATAAAAAATTATAAGAATCCTGTTCTTGTTCAAAGTATAGACGGCGTTGGTACAAAACTTTCTGTGGCGCGTTTGATGAACAAATATGATACTGTCGGCGAAGATATTGTAAATCACTGCTGTGATGATTTATTGGCAATGGGAGCACGCTCTCTGACTTTTCTTGATTATGTTGCTCATGATAAATTAGAACCAGAAGTTATGGAGGCAATGGTTTCTGGAATGTCAAAAGCGTGTAAAGAAAATAACGTGGCATTGCTCGGTGGAGAAACTGCAGAAATGCCTGGAACTTACATGAAAGGTGAACATGATATTGCTGGATGTATTACCGGAGTGGTAGAAAAAAACAAAATTGTTACTGGGGAAAAAATACAAGAAGGCGATATTGTTTTAGGTTTTCCTTCAAGTGGTTTGCACACTAATGGTTTTTCTCTTGCACGAAAAGTGTTATTTGATATTGCAGAACACAAAGTTGATACAAAAGTTGATGAACTTGGCATGACAGTGGGTGAAGCACTTTTGAAAGTGCATATTAATTATTCAAAACCAGTTTTGGAAATGCTTGATAAAAATATAGATATTCGTGGCATTGCGCACATTACTGGCGGTGGTTTTATTGAGAACATTCCACGTGTATTGCCAAAAAATCTCGATGCTGAAATTGCGCTTAACACATGGCCTATTTTGCCGATTTTTTCTTATATGCAGAAAGTAGGGAATATTCCACAAGATGAAATGTATCGAGTTTTTAATATGGGAATTGGCTTGATGCTTATTGTTCCAAAATCTGAAAAAGAAAAAGTAGAAAAAATTCTTTTAGATTTTCCAGAATACAAAGTTTTTGAAGTTGGCAAAATTATTAGCGGAAGTAAGAAAGTAATTTTAAAATAAAAATATATGGACATAGAAATAATCAAAAAAAATCTAAACAATGTGCTGAAAGAAACAGATTTCAAAAATCTTGGTGAAAGAAAAGTCGGGAAAGTGCGAGATGTTTATACTATGCCAGATAAAATAATTCTTGTTTCAACTGACAGACATTCTTCTTTTGATAGAATTATTGCGCACATTCCGTTCAAGGGCGAAGTTTTAAATCAGATTAGTGCTTTTTGGTTTGATCAAACAAAAGATATTATTCAGAATCATGTTTTAACTATTCCGGATCCAAATATTCTTGTCGCAAAAAAATGTCAGCCGCTTCCAATCGAAGCAATCGTGCGCGGTTACATTACTGGAGTAACTTCAACTTCACTTTGGACGCATTATAAAGACGGGAAAAGAGATTTTGGAAACTTTGTTTTACCCGAAGGGATGAAAAAAAATCAAAAATTACCTGAACCAGTTTTTACACCGTCAACAAAATTTGAAGAACATGACAGAACTTTATCTCCGCAAGAAATCGTGGCTGAAGGTTTAATGGAGAAAGAATTAGTAGACAAAGTTGAACAAAAAGCAAAAGAATTATTTATTCGCGGACAAGAAATCGCACTTTCGCACGGATTAATTCTTGTTGACACTAAATATGAATTTGGATTAGATGAAAAAGGCGAGCTAACTTTAATTGACGAAATTCATACGCCAGATTCTTCACGTTATTGGAAAGCGGAAAGTTATGATGAAAGATTTAACAAAGGGGAAGATCCAGAATATTTTGATAAAGAATTTTTGAGAATTTGGTTTAAAGACAACTGCGATCCATATAAAGATGAAAAATTGCCTGAAGCGCCAGCTGAATTGGTAGCTGAGCTTTCTAGACGTTATATTGAAATTTATGAAACAATAACAGGCAAGCAATTTGAACATGATTTTAATACGCCAATAATGGAAAGGATTACCAAAAATATAGAAAATATATGATTGAAGCTATAAATCCATTGGACGGAAGATATTATGAAAAAACAAGAGCTTTGGCGCCGTATTTTTCTGAGCAAGCATTAATGAAGTATAGAGTAACGATGGAAGTTGAATATCTTATTGCTTTATCACTTTTCGGAAAAACAGGTTTAAGAAAATTTAATAAAAATGAAATAAAAAAATTACGTGATTTATATATTAAATTTAATGATAATTCTTATCAAAAAATTAAAAAAATAGAAAGTATTACAAATCACGATGTAAAAGCAGTTGAGTATTTTATAAAAAAAGAACTTTCTAAAACATCTTTGAAAGATAGCATTGAATGGGTTCATTTTGCTTTGACTTCTGAAGATACAAATAATATTTCTTACGCTTTAATCCTTTCGGATTCTGTTGGTGAAGTTATGATTCCAGAAATAAAGAAAATAATTTCTGAATTAAATATTCTTGCTAAAAAATATAAAAATTTACCAATGCTTGCCCGAACTCACGGACAACCAGCCAGTCCAACTACTTTTGGAAAAGAAATGAAAGTTTTTATTGCGCGACTTGAAAATCAAATGTTTCATCTTGGAAATGGCAGAATTCAAGCAAAATTAAATGGAGCAAGTGGAAACTGGAACGCGCATGTTGCCGCTTATCCAAATGTAAATTGGTTAGAATTTAGTAAAAAATTTATTAAAAGTTTTAATAAAAATCGTTCACAAAAACTTGAAGCAAATTTAATTACTACGCAGATAGAATGTCACGATAGTTATGTTGCAGTTTTTGATACATTAAGGAGGATAAATACTATTTTGTTAGATTTTAATCAAGACATGTGGCGATATATTTCTGACAATTGGGTTACTCAAAAACCAAAAAAGGGAGAAGTTGGCTCATCTACGATGCCTCATAAAATAAATCCAATAGATTTTGAAAACAGTGAAGGAAATCTGGGTCTAGCCAATGCATTTTTTGAATTTTTTGCGCGCAAATTGCCTATATCAAGATTGCAAAGAGACTTATCAGATTCAACAGTTGAACGTGCTTTTGGAACAGCTTTCGGACATTCTTTTCTTGCTTATGTTTCTTTAGAAAAAGGTTTGAGTAAAATTTCTGTAAATGAAAATAAAATAAAAGAAGATTTATTAGCTCATTCAGAAATCATTGCTGAAGCAATTCAAACAGTTCTTCGTCGTGAAAATTATCCGATTCCCTATGAAGCTTTGAAAGAATTAACTCGTGGCAAACAAATTACAATGAATGAATTTGCGAAATTTATTGATAATTTAAAAGTTTCCACAAAAATAAAAACAGAACTTAAAAAATTTAGTCCATTTACTTATATAGGTTTGGCTAGTAAAATTGCTGGAAAATAAAAGTTTTATTTTATTTTATTTTATTTTATTTTATTTTTAGCTACTGTTAAAATGTTTTGCAAAAGAATAGCCACAGTCACGGGACCTACACCACCAGGAACGGGGGAAACAAAACTTGCCACATTTTTTACTGATTCTAGGTCAACATCTCCGACAATACTACCGGTAGATTCAGAAGTGCCAGCGTCAATAATAATTGCACCTTTTTTTATCATATCGCTGGTAATAAATTTTCCATGTCCAATTCCTGAAATAATAACATCGGCATTTTTAATAAACGTTTCTTTGTTTTCTGTTTTTCGATTTATTGTATCAACATGCAAACCTCGCGTGCGTAAAATATGCGTAACAGGTTTGCCAACAAGAGCGCCTTGGCCTAGAACGGCAATTTTTTTCTTGGAAATATCAAGATTAAGAGAATCTAAAATTTTGACACAGGCGATAGCTGTTGGAAAACCAAGTAGGCTTTTATTAGAATAAAATAAATTACTTGTCTCAGTTCCTAAACAATCTACGTCTATCAATGGCGAAACAGCATCAAGAATTAGTTGTTTATTAAATTTTGGTGGTAGTGGGAGTTGTATAATAAGTCCACACATATTCTCAAAATTATTTAATTTCTTTATTTCTGAAATTAAATCTTCTGTGCTTATTGTTTCTGGAAAATGAACATTGTGAAATTTAATGCCCAAAGATTCAGCTGTTTTTGCTTTCATTTTTACATATTGAGCTGAGGCGGGATCATTTCCAACCAAAACATCAGAAAAAACCGGTTGAAAAGGCAAAGAACTTATTTCTTCTTTTACTTTTTCTAATATTTCTTTCCTTATTTTTCTTCCGTCGATTATTGTTGCCATTGCTGGGAGACTAGGATTCGGACCTAGATAAACGGTTCCAGAAACCGTTGTCCTACCATTAGACGATCTCCCAATACTCTTTTACAATAATACAAAAATACCTTTTAATCAAACTTTTAATGGATTAAATTTTTATAATAATGTATTATTGATAATAAGTGAAAGAAAATTTAAAGAAAATTTTAAGACATAAACATTTTTGGCCTGTTTTTGGCCTTTTAATTTTTTCAATTATTTTATTTTTTGTCTGCGACGGTTGTATTTTTGGTAAGAGTATTTCTTATAAACAGGGAGTTGGTTTAGTTTCAGAAGAAAAAGAAAGTGTTCCTAAAATTCCACCGCTTGATAAAGCTGATTATGATTTAAGATTAGAAAAATTAGCTAACAATCCAGTTTTGCCAGTACCTGAGCCAAAATATGATCCAGTGACTGGTGAACAGCTTTCAGTTCCTACGCCAAAACCAACTCTTTGGCCAGTAAAAACTATTTATCCAAATGATGGTGCGATTTTGCCGTTTAATAGAATAGTTGCATATTACGGTAATTTATATTCTACAAAAATGGGAGTGTTGGGAGAATATAAAGAAGATATTATGTTGGAAAAATTAAAAAAAGAAGTTGATGCTTGGACTCTGGCTGATCCAGAAACTCCGGCAATTCCAGCTTTGCATTATATTGCAGTGGTGGCTCAGGCAGGCGCAGGTGATGATGGAAAATATCGAGCTAGAATGCCTAATACAGAAATTGATAAAGTTATAGCAATGGCAGCAAAAATTAATGCTTTAGTATTTTTAGATGTTCAAGTTGGTTTTAGTACAATACAAATTGAATTACCACATTTGGAAAAATATTTAAAAATGCCTAATGTACATTTTGGTATGGACCCTGAATTTTCAATGAAAACTGGCATAAGACCAGGGAAAATTGTTGGTACTTATGATGCAGCCGATATAAATTTTGCGGCAGAATATTTAGCAAAAATTGTGAAAGAAAATAATCTCACACCAAAAATTTTGATTGTGCATAGATATACTCAAAAAATGGTAACAAATTATAAAAACATAAAACCTCTTCCAGAAGTGCAGATTGTTATGGATATGGATGGTTGGGGAGGTAAAGAAAAAAAGAAAAATACATATCAACAATTTGTTTATAAAGAACCAGTGCAATTTACTGGTTTCAAGCTTTTCTATAAAAACGATATTTTAGAAAAAGGTACAACTTTATTTAAACCAGAAGAAGTGCTTCAAATAAGTCCAAAACCTATTTATATCCAATACCAATAAATTAATTTTTTTGGTATACTTTAAAAGTGAATATTTTTATTGAAATTGGGCTTATAATTTTTATTGCAACGGCAATTTCTTTTTTAATGCGTATGCTAAAACAACCGCTTATTGTTGGTTATATTGTAAGCGGTATTATTTTAGGTCCGTATTTTTTAAATTTGATTCAATCAACTGAATCAATGGAGCTTTTTTCCAAACTCGGAATTACAATTCTTCTTTTTATCGTTGGACTTAATTTGAAACCAGATGTCGTTCGTGAAGTTGGTAAAGTTTCTTTGATAACAGGAATTGGACAAATTATAATTACTTCAATACTTAGCTTCTTTTTAATGCGTTTTATTGGACTTGATATAACAGCTTCTATTTACGGCGCAATAGCGATTACTTTCAGCAGTACGATTATAGTTTTAAAACTTCTTTCTGATAAAGGTGATTTAAATAAATTATATGGAAAAATTTCAATAGGATTTTTGCTTGTGCAAGATGTTTTTGCCACTTTAGTTCTTTTGGGGGTTTCTATTTTTAGTTCTTCTACGGTGATAAAAAGTAATTTAAATACAGCATTTTATCTTTCTTTTAAATGTATTATTTTCTTTTTTGTTTTGTATCTAATAAGCAAATATCTTTTGCCAAAATTATCTAAAGTTTTAATACAATCTTCAGAATTACTTTTCCTTTTTTCTATAACTTGGGGTTTGGGTTTGGCTTCAATTTTTTATTTATTTGGTTTTTCTTTGGAAATAGGTGCGCTTGCAGCTGGAGTAGCGCTTTCTTCTTTTAATTTTTCTCAGGAAATTGCCTCAAGAATGAAACCATTGAGAGATTTTTTCATTCTTTTGTTTTTCGTGATGCTTGGTTCTCAAATGATTTTTACAAATATTGAAAATATTTTTCTACCAGCTTTAATTATTTCTCTTTTTGTTTTGGTTATAAAACCGATGGTTGTTTTTCTAATTATGAATGTTCTTGGTTATGGAAATCGAACTAGTTTTTCAGCCAGTTTGGGAATTGCTCAGATTAGTGAATTTTCTCTTATTCTTGTTGGTTTGGGTTTAACTTTTGGACACCTTAGCAGAGAAATTGTTTCCTTGATAACTTTAGTTGGAATAATTACCATTGCTGGTTCAACTTATTTAATTTTATATTCTGACAAGCTTTATTCTATTTTAAGAAATATTTTGCATTTTATTGAATTTAATAAAAAACCAAAAATTAAAGATGAAAGTCTAAACAAAACGATTGATATGATTGTTTTGGGTTATGACAGAGTTGGTTATGATTTTGTTAAAATAGCTAAAAAAATGGAAATAAATTATTTTGTAATTGATTTTAATCCAACTGCGATAAAACAACTTCAGGATAATAATATTCCTTGTTTTTTTGGAGATGCGGACGATATTGATTTTCTTGATGAAATTGGCATTAAAAAAGCAAAAATGATAGTTTCGACAATTCCCGAATTTAAAACAAATTTGAATTTAGTTTCCTATTGCAAAAATCATAATCCAAAGGGAATTGTTATTGCAGTTTCTCATAATATAAAAAATACACAGGAGCTTTATAAAAATGGCGCTTCGTTTGTGGTAATGCCACATTATTTGGGCGCAAAGCATGCTTCTCACATGATTGAAAATTACGCTTTCCATTCTGAGTCTTTTGAAAAGGAAAAGAAACAGCATTTGGAATATTTAGAAGAAAGACAAAAAAATACGGAATAAATATTTATGGAAACGAAAAGAGAGAAAAAAAGATTTTCAATTGTTGCACGAATCAAAAGCACGAATAATGCTCTTAGGGGATTGAGAATTCTTTTTGAAACTGGTCATAATTTTTGGGTACATCTTTTTTTTGGAGTATTGGCAATTTATTTAGGAGTTATATTACACATATCAAATGTTGAATGGGTTTTGATAATTTTAGCCATTGGTTTTGTAATTGCTGCCGAAGCTTTTAATACAGCTATTGAAATAGATATAGATCTCACTTCTCCGGAATATCATCCGTATGCAAAAGATACAAAAGATGTTGCTGCAGCCGCGGTTTCTATTTCTGTAATTGTCGCTGGAATTGTCGGGATTATTATTTTTTTACCAAAGGTCATTTTATTATTTAATTAACTTTTGCAGATTTTTATGTCTGTGATATAATTCATATTATGAAAAAAATACAAATATTCTTTATAGTTTTAGCAGTAGTATTATTAGGTTTTATTATTTTTATTTCAGCTCGTAGCCACAAGAACAGAGAACTTCAGGATCTTTCAAATCAAGGAATTGGTACTCAAGAGCCTTCTGCACAAACACCAGGCACTCAAAATCCTTCTACTGCCACTCAAGGCAATAAGTATGACGCTTTTGCTACTTGTATAAAAAATAGTGGCGCGGTTTTTTATGGAGCTTATTGGTGTCCTCACTGTAACAATCAAAAAGAAGCTTTTGGAACTTCAAAAGATTTAATTCCTTATGTAGAATGTTCTACGTCAGATGGAAAAGATCAAATGCAAGTTTGCAAAGATAAACAAATTACAGGTTATCCAACTTGGGTATTTGCTGATGGTTCAAGACTTTCAGGAGAAGTTCCACTTGAAACTCTTGCTCAAAAAACTGCTTGCACATTGCCTCAATAAAAATTAAATAAAAAAAACACCAACTAGTTGGTGTTTTTTTATCTTCTTTCACGACGATCGTATTCGTCGTCATCGTCTGGAGTTTTTTCTTTTTCTTCTTCAATTGGAATATTGCAATTGGCACAGACATTGGTGTATTGTCTTAATCCACAATTTTGGCAAGTTTTGTCATTGCCATTTTCGTTTTCTATTTCTTCTTCGTACATATTTTTATTATATATATTTAAATAATTTTTGCAAAATGCTACAATAGAAATATGATAAATCCAGAAATTAAGAAACAAATTAGGAGTCAAACTGCTGGCTATTTAACAGGTGCGCTCGGACTTGTGGCTGGTTTGGCATGGAGTGATGCGATAAAAGCTTTGATTGCAGAACTTTTTCCATTTGCTAAAAATGGAATTGTAGTAATGTTCGTTTATGCGGTCATAATAACATTAGCTGTTGTTTTAATTGGTAGCTATCTTTTAAAACCAATTTCTGATGATAAAAAATAGATTATAAGGTATAATGTAAAGGTAAGTCATTATTAGCTTAATATTTAAATAAAAGAATTAAAATATATGGCAACATCAGCATTTATGAAGCCTCTTAATGTTAGTGCAGACTTGGAAGCAGTAGTTGGAAAAGGTCCACTACCAAGATCTGAAGTAGTTAAGAAGCTTTGGGTTTATATCAAGAAGAATAATCTTCAAGATCCAAAAGCAAAGAGAAATATCGTTGCAGACGAAGCTCTTAAGAAAGTATTTGGTGGAAAGGCTGTAGTAGATATGTTTGAAATGACTAAATTAGTCTCAAAGCATCTTTCTTAATTTGGAAAATAAATATCAAAAAATCCCCGTAAGGGGATTTTTTGATTGGTTGACTTTTTAGTATTTAAATGTAATTATAAAAAAACAAAGTAGTCATTTAAAAACAATAAATATGAAAAATCAGATAACTTCATTTAAGGGAGAATATAGATTTCTCTCTAATTTTTGGCCTGTAAGTATTTTTTATGAAGGCTTAATGTATCCAAGTGTTGAACACGCATATCAAGCACAAAAAACAGAATTTCAGGAAATTCGTCAAAAAATTGCAAATTTTGAAAAACCAGGAGATGCAAAAAAGTTTGGAGAAGAATTAAAACTTTTAAATCAAATTAGGATTGATTGGGACGATAATCTTAAGTTAGACACAATGAAATTTTTAGTTCTTCAAAAATTTTTAGAGAATGATGAATTACAAGAAAAACTTATGCTAACTGGAACTGCTAAACTTATTGAAGGTAATGATTGGAACGATACTTTCTGGGGAGTATGTGAAGGTAAAGGTGAAAATCATTTAGGTAAAATATTGATGGAAGTCCGTTATAACATTTCATCTTGGTAAGAGATTTAATAAAAAAAGAGAAACTAATATTTGTTTCTCTTTTTTATTTGTAAAATTTAAATTAAAATATGTTAAAATTAAAATATGTTATTTTTCACTCAAAAAGAAAAAGCTTTAATGAAAAAATTAAACACTCCGGCGAAGGTGCAGGATTTTTTGAATGGATTGAGATTTAATTTTGAAGCAAACGGAAAGGAAACAATAAAATCACCAATTAGAGTTTTGCGGGAGAAAAATGCGCATTGTATGGAAGGAGCAATTTTGGGCGCTTACATTCTTTCTCTGCACGGCCATAAACCTTTGATTTTGCATTTACAGACGACAAAAGGCGACTTTGACCACATTATTACTTTATTTAGTGAAGATGGGCTTTGGGGCGCTTTATCAAAAACTAATCACGGAGTTTTGCGCTATCGCGAGCCAATTTATAGAGACATTCACGAATTGGTTATGTCATATTTTCACGAATATTTTTTAAATGACGGCAAGAAAACTCTGCGCAAATATTCCGAGCCACTTAATTTAAATGTTTTTGAAAAACCTGCCCGCAGTGCTTACAGCACAGCTGTTGCAGGCGGGGGTTGGGCAACTTCGGAAATTGATCTTTGGTATATAGACAAAAAATTAGATAAAATAAAACACTATGATATTGCGCCAAAAAAAGTTTTCAAAAAATTGCGCAAGGCTGACAAGATAGAAATTGAGATGGGGAAGATTGTTGAGTGGAAAAAATAAATTGTGCTATACTTTAAATTGTATTGTAGTCGAATTTTATTATATAAACATTTGAATTAAATTATGAGCGATGAAAAAGAAATTTTAGAAATGGACGAAGAGAAAACTTGTCCTTGTGGATCTGGGGAAAAAGCAAAAGATTGTTGTGAAAAGGAAGAAGGTTGTAAGTGTGAAGGTGAAACCTGCAACTGTGAGAAAAAAGCAGAATAGTTTTTAGAAAACACCCGCGAATTTATTCGCGGGTGTTTTTATGTTATTATATATAACAATGAATACACCATCGAGAAGATTAATGCTGACCCAAATTTTAGTCATTTTTGTCTTGCCGGTTTTTTTATTATATTTTAATATTGTGCCTACAAGCTGGCGAATTATTTTGTTGGCAATTAGCTCTTTGTTTATTTATGGAATTATTCGTCACGAAAAATGGACTCACGAAGAAATGGGTGTCAGACACGATAATTTTAAAAAAGCTATTCCTTTTTATTTGCTTTTTACTGTTTTAAGTCTCGGAGCTCTTTTTATAATTAGTCAGAAAGTTAGTATGCCGATGAATGTTTTTACAAAAATATTTTATTGGAAAACATTTATTTTTTTCTTGCCTAGCTCTTTCTTTCAAGAATTCGCTTTTCGTTCTTTTTTAATGCCTAGATTAAAACGTATTTTTAGTAATAATTTCACAATAATTTTAGTAAATGCAGTTTTGTTTACATGGATGCATGTTATTTATTCTAGCTGGGGTTTGCTTATGCCAATTCTTTTTGTTTCTGGAATTTTCTTTGCTTGGCTTTATTTGAAATACCCGAATTTAATTTTAGTTTCTATTTCTCACGCTCTTTTAAATGTGACAGCGGTTCTCTTAGGATTTTTTGTAATAAGCTAAAATCCGAATATTGCTCCTAAAATTCTTCTGAAGAAACTTTTTTTCTTGACCGGTTCTGCTATTTTTTGATCAATTGTGGCTTGATTTATTTGACTAGCTGGTTTTTGGAATTTTGCCACTTTCTGAACAAATTTATTTTGGTTTGAATTAGCTATTTTGTTTTTTAAATCAGAACTTATTGGGATTATTTTAATTTCTTGTTTTGGAAATTCATGCATTATTTCATTCCAAGTTTTTCCAGAAGTTGCATTTATTGTATAACTTGTTTGCCAAATTTTATTTTTTATATCTTCATTCTTAATTCCTCCGTCAGAATCTTGATTTTCACCCAAATATTCCAATGTAGAGTTTTGGATTTTTTCTCCGAGAGATAAAATTCCTTGCATTGCCCAAGAAGTTGAAGAAACATTTTCCCAACCGCCATTATCATTTTGTTTTTCCTTCAAATAATTCTTTGCTTTTTCCAGTGCTGTTTCTACTTTTTCGTTTTCTTTGAATTTTGCCAAAGATTCCATTCCAGTTCCTGTTAAGTCAACATTTTCATCCCAAGATCCGTCTTCTTTTTGTTTAGATAAAATGAAATCTATTGTTTTTTGAATTTGTAAATCGTCTTTTGTGAATCCAGCATTTTGCAAAACAATTAAAGCAAAAATATCATCGTTGTCTTTTTCTTTATCGCCAAATTGTTCCCCATCAAAATTTGAAATTATTTTTTGAATATAATTTTCATTATTTATGTTGTAAGGATTTAAATTGAGAGACATCAAAGCTATTGCATATCTTTCGTAATCAGTCAAAAGCGTGCTGGATAACTTATTTTCAGAAAAATATTTTGTGAGTTTTGTTTTTTGATCTTGATAATCAGCACTGGAAGCAAAAGCAAGAGTTGCCCAGTCAGTATAAAGTTCTTCGCCAAAAGCTCCATTTTCGGCTTGTTGGGAAGAAAGAAAATCTAATGCTTTTTTTTGGTTGAAAGTTGGTTTTTCTGTTGATAATACTGTTCCTCCACCACTTCCTCCAGTAGATGTATGCGGATGTTCTTCTGGAATAACAATTTCAGGTTCGGGTTGTGGATCTATAAAAGTTAATGAAATTAAGTCATTTATTTGTAAATCATATTGATTTAATCCAACCATTGCGTCTGAACCGTTTATAGCCCAACTCCAATAATGGTAAACGTCATTGCCTTCATTATCTTGCGTTGTAAAACCAGTTATATCATTAATAGAATTTAAAAATATGCCAGGAGCCCAACTATAATTCCAGTCAGTTGATAAACCAGATTGTAAAATTGCGCAATATGCCGTGACTTTCAAATTTCCAGAATTTGGATTGTCGCTGTCGCAAGCGTTTACATTTATATTTTGATTATATAAATTTCCGTTGTTTGTTGTGATAGTTAGATGTATGGAAACTAGATCTGGTGTTGGAGGAGGATAAATGCAAGATCCATCATCTTGAGTTGCATTTGGATTGTAATTTGTAGCATTTGAATCCATGCAACCCAAAATTGGGTCTACTATTGGATCTTCAGCATAAGCTATTCCAGCGATTGAAAACAAAATTACTGCTAACAATAAAAACTTTTTTATATTTTTCATTTTTTTTGATTTTGCGAAATCATGTCGCGCAACCGTCCTTTAAGCGCGACTAAATTTTTAATTAATAATTTTTCTCATATTTCCAAGATACGACATCTCCTGTTTTTATTTGATAATTTGAAACTCCAATTTCGGCTTTCTTGCCGTTCACATAATAAATCCAATTTTTGTCTCCATTTTTTATTCCATTTATTTCTTCGATAAATTCTCCCATTCCTGAATAATATTTTTCTTTAAAAGTTATTTTTCCTTCTTTCTGCAATTGGCTCATGAAATCGTATACGCTAATTTGTCCTTTTATTTCATTTTCATATTTTTTGTCATTTACTTCCAGAATTATTTTATTTATTTCTACATTATTTTCTGGTGTAGAAATGTTGGTTGGCGCAGATTGCTGTTTTTCGCTCTCTTTTGAATTCAAAAAAAGCAGACCTAGTAGGGCAATTGAAATTCCAAGAATGATTAATACTATACCTTTTGTTTTTTTTGATAATTTTTGCATAAAAAAAATTCTGCGCCGGCAGAATTTATATCTTTTATACACGTAAATATAAAAGCATTTTCCTGCTCGGGACTTTCACATAAAATAATTGGTAATCGGACTTGTCCCCGACATAACGTCGTGGGCTTACCGTAGCGGCACTGCGTAAGAATTGCACTTACTTCCCCAAATATTTTTTTTAATTTTTAAGCGAACTCTTCTATTTTATGCTTTCTTATTTGTCTGTCAATTTTTCCTGTGGATAACAAAAATTGGTATAATAAGATACGAAGTTGCTTTTATTCAGGTCCTCGGAAGGGGGTCAGCCAGACCATTCATAAAAGCAACTTCGTATCTTTTTTATGAAAACAAAAATTATGCTTTTTGGAACATTTGATGGAATTCACAAAGGGCATTTGAATTTATTTAAACAGGCAAGAAAATTGGCCAAAGAACCATTTTTAGTTGTTTTAATTGCCAGAGATAAAAATGTTTTTAGAATAAAGAAAAAAAAGACTATTTATATAGAAAAAGAAAGAATGAAGTTGGTTAAAAAATGTATATTAGTCGATAAGGTTATTTTGGGAAGTGTGGATAACTATTTGGTTAATATTTTGAAAGAAAAACCAGCTATTATTGCTTTAGGCTATGATCAAAAAGTATATGTGAAAGAGCTTAAAAAAGATTTGAAAAATAAAAAAACAGACATAAAAATTGTCCGTTTAAAATCATATAAAAAAAATATTTACAAAAATAGTTTACTTAGTATCTCTTAATCTCAAAGTAATTAGTAAGCCTATTAACATTATTGCGCCAAGGACGTAGAAGAGGTATTCGAAAGAGGGAATTAATAAAAGAGTTGGTATTGCAATTAGTGGAGCGATTATATATGAAACTGGATTAGTATTTCTGAAAAAATTTATTTCTTCAGAATCTTCGGCTTTCACTTTTTTAAAGAAATAACTTTCGCTCATAACTTCAATAATTGCAGCGCCTACTCTGGTTCCAAAAAGAATAAGTCCCCAGAGCCAGACTTTTGGTTCTACTGTCAACGGTATTATTAAAGTAAAAAATGCACTTATTATAAAACCCCAAATTAATAATTTTTTTTCTCCGATTTTGTCTGATATTTTTCCTAGAGGGTAGTCTAGCAAAACAAAAGGTATAAGCATTATAGTAAAGATGATTCCAATTTTGTTCCAACCAAGATTAATGTATTCATGCAAATATATTGGAGTGTAAATAATCATCCAAGCAAAGAAGAATTTTAAAATTAGATTTATTAAATAAATTTTTTTTAAATTTTTGTTTTTTATAAATGTTTTCAGTGTTTTTAGCATAGACATTTTTATGTATTTTGGATCTTTGAAATTTTTCAAGAATAAAGTAAAAATAACTGCGACTAATAACATAAAAATAGCGGCAAATATATATAATCCTTTGAAAGAACTTTTATTTATGATTGATCCAGAAATCGTTTGAGCTATTATCCAAGCAAAATTTATTACCATTAAGTATAATCCACGAAATTTTCCGATGGAAGATTTTTTTGAAGATTCTTCGATAAAAATGTCTAATGAAGCGATTAAAATATTACTGAAAATAAAATAAATTATAAAAGCCGGTATTATAATGAAACTTTTATTTCCGAAGGCTAAAAGGATTAAAGAAAGAAAAGTTGCCAAAGAAAAATAAAGAGAAGATTTTCTATTTCCTATTTTATTTAATAATTTAGGTATTTTTAATAATGCCCAAATTGTTATTGTTGAGGAAATAATGTAAAGAAAACCTATATAATATTCGTTAATATATGTTCCAAGAAAACTGGAATTAATATAGGAAGTAAGAGCAATTGGAATAGAAAATAAAAATCCTGCTAGATATATTATTATTCTTTCTTTTTTCATTTTTATTTTACACAGTTAATATTACAGGAATAATTAATGGTCTTTTTGCTGTTTTTTGGTATAGATATTTAGAAACTGTTTCTCCTAAATTGTTTTTTATATTATCAAAATCAGGTTGATTTCCACCGGGATGGTTATTTGCTTTGATAGACATCTTTGCAGTCGTATCTTCAACTGTTTTTTTAATAATGATTCTAACCTGACGAAGTAATTCTTGATTTTCTTTTAGATAAATAAAACCTCTAGAAATAAGGTCTGGTGATTTTTTTAATTTTCCAGTTTTTTGATCAATCAAAGCTATAATTACAAACATTCCGTCTTGAGAAAGCATTTGTCTGTCTCTAATGACAACATCCTGTATATCACTAACGGCAAGTCCGTCCACCATCATTGGCGCTGAAGGCGCTTTTTCTTTTCTTAATATGATTTTTTGTCCATCGGCAGATATTTCAATTACTGAACCATTGTCTGGAACAATTATATTTTCTTCTGGTGTTCCAAGTTCCATTGCTAATTCTTTGTGAAGTTCTAGCATGAAATGATTGCCGTGAATTGGCACAAAAAATTTAGGATGTGTTTTTCTGTGAAGCCATTTTATATCTTCTTTATTTCCGTGTCCTGTTGCATGCACAAAATCTTCTCCCGGAGTACGGAAACTGATAATTTTAACACCTTGTCTTGATAAATTATCTTTTATTTTTTGTACAGCTCTTTCATTTCCTGGAACGATAGATGCGGAAAGAATTATTGTATCTCCTTTTTTGATTGCGAATTTTTTGTGAGATTTATTTGCTGCGCGACTCAATGCGGCAAATTCTTCACCCTGCGCTCCAGTCATAAGAATTACCATTCTATTTGGCGGATAATTATTTGCCTCTTCAATTGGGATAATTGTTCCTTTTTTTGGTTTGAAAAAGTTTGCTTCTATTGCTACATCTATATTTGTTTTCATTGAACGGCCATCAATTGCGATTTTTTTACCTAAAGATTCTGCAACTTTAATAATGTGGGTTAGGCGAGTAATGGATGAAGAAAATGCCGCAATAATAATTCTTCCGTTTACTTTTTTAATTAAATTTTCCAATCCTTGATGAACTTTTATTTCAGGTAGAGAGAATCCTTCATTTTCAACATTGGTGGAATCGGTCATCAAAAGAAGAACTTTTGCTTTGTCAAAAATTGAATATTCTTTTTCTTCTTCTTGAGAAACAATTCCGTCTATTTGGTCTAATTTATAATCTCCGGGAGTAACTATCCAGCCGTTTTTTGTTTCTACTATTATTCCCATAGAATCTGGTATGGTGTGAGTGACACCGAATAATCTTATTTTTATTTTTCCGCAGATAACAGTTTCATCTTTTTCGACAGTAATTGTTTTCATTGGTGGAAGATGAGGAAATTCTGCTTGACGTTTTTTCATCAAAAGTATAGAAATATTGCGAGAATATACCGGTGGATTGCCAATACGAGAAAGAACAACTGGAACGCCTCCAATATGATCTAAGTGTCCGTGAGTTATAAATAAGCCACGAATTTTTTCTTTTCTTTCTTCTAGATAGGTTGTATTTGGAATCACATAATCAACGCCCGGAGTTTCTTCGTTAGAAAAATGCATACCAGCATCAACTACAATAATGTCATTACCAATTTCAATGGCTGTCATGTTTTTTCCAATTTCTTCTACTCCTCCAAGAGGAATGATACGAATTTTTCCTTCTTCCAGCGGAGGAATTTTTATTTCGTTTTGATTTTTATTTTCAAATCTTTTTGGAAAAGACCTGCCTCTTGATTTTTGGTTTTTTCCAAATTTTGAATATTGGTAAGTAGAACTTTTAGTATTTCTCTTTTTTTCTTGAGTTTTTTGAACCTTTTGTTCAGGTTTTATTTCCATGCTTACTGAACTAAAAGACAGTCTATTTTTTTTTGTCATTATTTTTTATTATTTTTTAATTTAATTAGTTTTTATTTAGAAAATATTTTCCAAATGTTGTCTGTATTAATATACCATAGATAAGAATTTAAAAATCTATCTGATGGAGAAGTAATATGATCAATAGAAATACCTTGTAAATTTTTTGATATCACATATATAAAATTTGGACTATAAAGAAAAACTGCTGGCATGTCTTTTTTTACTTCATCTTCAAATTGAGCATATTTTTTTATTCGAGCTTTTTCATCAATGGTAACAAAAGCGTCTTCTAGAATTTTATCTACTTTTGCATTTGTGTACATGGCGACATTAAGACCCGGGTCATTTCTTTGTGAAGAATGCCAGAAAGCAAACAAATCTGATTCATGATTTATAATTTGTCCAAATAGCAACGCATCATAATTTCTTGGACGAATTACAGCTTGGTTTAAATTTCCAACTTCAAAAGTTTTTATATCAACTTTCATTCCAATGGCTTGTAAATCTTTTTGAATTAATTCTGCAGATCTTGCTAATTCCGGAGCATTTCCGGTTGAAATTGTAAACTCTAAATACTGAATTGATTTCTTCTTTTTTTGAGTAGTTGTTTTTGTCAGAAAGCCATCTTCTCCTTTAGTCCATCCATCTTTTTCTAAAATAGTTTGCGCTTTTTTATTTCTTTCTTCCTGACTTATTTCGCTATTTCCGCTTAATTTTTGATAAGCAATCATATTTGGCGGTATTGGATCATCAATTACAACGCCATAGCCATTTAATACCTCTCTTACGATCCGGTCTTTGTCTATTGCTTGATCTATCGCTTTTATGATATTTTTATCAGTAAAAATTTGTGCTTGATTTTGATTAAAGAAAAGTCCAAAAACTCTAGGAAGCGGAGATGACATCACATTATATTTTTTTTGTTTTAAAATTTCTGCATTTGCTGGAGTGATAGAGCTTACTTGATCTACTTCTCCATTTTCTAAACCTGAAATTAAATCATCTTCATTTGGATAAAAATAAAGAGTTATATTTTTTACGTATGGTTTATTTAATATAAATTTTTTAAAAGCAGTTAGACTATAGCGATTTATTATTCCGGAAGATTCTTTATTTACATTACTAACTTGATATGGTCCTGAACCGATTGAGTTTATATTGGCATCATTTAATTCAATAGGAGAATTACCCCAAACATGTTCCGGCATTATTCCTAGTGTGGCATTTTCTAAAAATGTCGTATAAGGTTGTTTCAAAGTAAATCTTATAGTTTTGTCGTCTATTTTTTCAACATTCACACCATCCCAACTTCCTTTCTTGGGACTTTTTATAATTGGATCTTTAACAGTATTGATCGTAAAGATAATATCTTCTATGGTTACGGGTTCTTCATCTTGGAAAAATATTTTATCTTTTAGAGTGAAAGTGTAAGTTAAGCCATCTTTTGAAACTTCATAACTTTCTGCTAAATCTGGAATTAAAGTTCCGTCTACATTTTTTCTCATAAGTCCAGAATAAATTAGTGAAACTAAATCTCTATCTGCATCAGACAAAGCGAGCACTGGATTTACGAAACGGGGAGTTCCGATAATTCCTTCAGAAATAGAACCTCCAGACAATGGAACTTTTACCATGAATGATTTGTTTATAGTTTGAAGTATGATTAATGTGGTTACAGATAAAACAATTAAAAGTATTCCAAAGAAATACCATTCCTTTTTAGAGAACAATAAAAAAGCAGATCTAAGTTGAGATTTTTTTGGCAAATTTAAACTACGTAAAAAATTTTTTAGTTTTTCCATATTATCAAAATCAAAAGAAAAAAGTTTTAAATTAAACTTTAACCTCTAGCTTTTATTATTATAGCGAGAAAAGCCGATAAGGCAAAAAGAATTCCACAGACGATTGATAGATAAAAAAGGAATTTTTCAAATCCTCGACGAGTATGATGAAAAGATCCAGTATCACTACCTCCTAAAGCGCCTCCTAGACCAGCGCTTGATTGCTGAAGTAGAATTGCTATAACTAAAACTATTGAAAGGATAATCTGCGCATATGGCAGTATTCTTGCTACTAATTGCATGGGACTATTATTACATAAATTGGGTTGAAATGCAAATTTAATGACTTTTTAAACAAAATACTATACAATATAAAAAAATTCAGAAATTCAGTTATAAATCAGAACAGTCAATTATGGCTCGTTCACAAAAAAATAAAAATATGAAAAAGTTGTTATTAATTATTGCAGTAACTATTTGTATTAGTGTTGTCTTTTCAAGTTGTGGCAATCAAAAACCCAAATCTTTGACTACAGCTACTATTGTAGAGGATTCAATTTTTGGTAAGGAATTTTCTCTTACCGTTGATTATTCTTTATCGTTTGAACAGATGGTTGGAGTTGGTGTGTATGATTTTCAAAATGCTGTTATACATTTTGATGATTTTCCTACCCCAGTTGTCTTAGTTGGAAAAAAGATTGAAATAAAAGCTAGGCTTTTCCATTTTGACCAAGATGTTTCAAGCGAAGATGCTATTAAGCAATTAAATAAGAAAGGATATCGTTTAGCTAGCTCGTTTGAATTGTTGACGGTTGGCAAAAAATATCCAGATTGGCAATGTTACTTTCCGATAATAGCGTTTGGCTCTATTTGGCGCGATACTACTGATTTTACTACGACTTATTTAGATTGCGAACATGGCAAGCGTTGGCTTACTATTGATGGTTGTAATAATAATTGGTCTAAATATTCTCGTTTTTTGGCAATTCGCAAATAAGATGTTTTAGAAAAATATTTAATTTATTTAAGGGTATTCCGTAAAGGATACCCTTTTTATTTTTTATTTAATAAAGAGTAATGAGAATTGTCTTTTTTGCTTGAAGTTTTATATAATGTATTTATGAAAAATGAAAATTCAATGTTAGGTTTGTTTCAAAAATTATTCTTTAATTTTAACGCTCGCCAAATGAAAGACGCTACTTTGGCATTTAAAAAACACTTAGATGACGGTGGAAAAATGTTGGTTGCCATGGGTGGTGCAATGTCTTCAGCACAAATGGGAATTACTTTGGCACCGATGATTAAGAATGAAAAAATTCACGCAATTTCTTGTACTGGCGCAAATTTGGAAGAATCAGTTTTTCGTTTAGTTGCGCACAATAGTTATAAAGATTATCCAGATTATAGATATTTTACAAAACAAGATGACGAAGATATTTTAAATAGAGGCGAACGCAGAGTAACAGATACTTCGATTCCAGAAGAGGAAGCTTTTCGTGTTGTTGAACCGATTATTTTAAAGAGATGGAAAGACGCGGAAAAAAACGGCGAGCGTTTTTTTCCGCATGAATATTTTTACCAAATTCTTTTGTCGGATGAATTGAAAGGAAAGTATGAAGGAAATCCCGAACATTGCTGGTTACTTGAAGCTGCGAAAAAAAATTTACCAATTGTTGTGCCGGGTTGGGAAGATTCAACTTTGGGAAATATTTTTGCTGGATATTGTAAAGCAGGAGAAGTTAGTCCAACTGTTATGAAAACCGGAGTTGAATATATGATGTATTTATATGACAGATATACTGAACTTTCAAAAGATGGACCAGGACTTGGATTTTTCCAAATTGGTGGAGGAATTTCTGGAGATTTTCCAATTTGCGTAGTTCCTTCCATTAAATATGATTTGAAAAAAGAAGTTCGTCCTTGGGGATATTTTTGTCAGATTTCGGATTCAACAACTTCCTATGGTTCTTATTCTGGTGCAACACCAAATGAAAAAATCACTTGGGATAAATTAACAAAACATACGCCAATGTTTGTCATTGAATCAGATGCGACAATTGTTGTGCCATTTATGTTTGAAGCGATTTTAGATAGGTATAATATTAGTGAGAAATAAAAATTTATGATTAAGGTTTTAAAATTATTAGGAATTATGATAATTTGGACTATTATAGTTTTAGCAATAGTTTATGTTTTATCAATAATATTTCCATCAGCCCAAAAACAGAAAAGTAAATGTGTAATAATTCATCATTATGAATCGGCAGGAGATGAACCAGAATATATAAACTGTGATTAATTTTTTGATTGCGAGGTCTTGCCTCGCAACTTGGCTTAGGGTATAATTTACTTATGTCTATTAGAAACAAACCTTTTGTCTCTGGTGAATATTATCATTTATATAATCGTGGAAATAGCAAGCAAACTATTTTTCGTGATAAAGAGGATTATTCTCGATTTATCACTCTTTTATATACTTGCAATGGAATAAATAATTTCAATAATTTTTCAGCAAAGAATACATCAGAAAAAGATCCATATCTTTTTGAACGAGGAAAGTCATTAGTAAGTATCGGAGCATATGTGTTAATGCCTAATCATTTTCATATTTTAATAACTGAAAAAGAAAAAAATGGCATTAGTAAATTTATGCAAAAATTAAGTACAGGTTATGTGATGTTTTATAATAAAAAATATAAAAGAACAGGAGGTTTATTTGAGGGGAAATTTAAATCTAGGCATTTAGATAGCGATAAATATTTAAAATATATTTTTTCATACATTCATTTGAATCCAATAAAACTTATCCAAAAAGATTGGAAAGAAAAGGGAATAAAAAACAAAACAGGAGCTTTTAGTTACTTAAATTCTTATCTATTTTCTAGTTTTATTGACTATCAGAAGAAAGAAAGAAAGCAAAATTTCATACTAGATTTTAATTCTTTTCCAAAATATTTTTCGTCTTGTAAAAATTTTAACGAAGAAATTATAGAATGGTTGTCTTAATAAGGAGATTAGAATTGCGAGGCAAGACCTCGCAATCATTTTTGAATTTGTATGTTAAAATTGATGTATCATGACTCAAAACGAAGCGCTGGATATTTTAAAAACTGGGGCGAATGTTTTTTTGACCGGGGAACCTGGGGCTGGAAAAACTTACACAATAAATTCTTATGTAAAATATTTGAAAGATCACGACATTGAGCCGGCGATTACGGCTTCGACCGGTATTGCCGCGACACATATTGGAGGAATTACGATTCATTCTTGGAGTGGAATTGGAATAAAAGAAACTTTGACTCGATATGATTTAGATAAAATTGCGAGCAGTGAATATTTAAATAGGCGAGTGCGAAAAACAAAAGTTTTAATAATTGATGAAATTTCAATGTTGCGAGCGGAAACTCTTTTAATGGTGGATGCGGTTTGTCGGGAAATAAAACAAAATGGTGAACCATTTGGCGGAATTCAAGTTGTTCTGGTTGGGGATTTTTTTCAACTTCCACCAATTGAAAGAAATTTTAGCGAAAAAAAACAAAAAGAATTAATTGAAAATAAAAAAGAACGTTTTGCTTTTGAATCTAGCGTTTGGCAGAGATTACAAATAATTGTTTGTTATATTACAGAACAATACAGACAAGACGACAAGGATTTTTTAGAAATTCTTTCTGCTATTCGTCATGACACTTTTAAGAAAAAACATCATGAAAAATTAAAAGATAGACATTTTAAGGAAAAAAAATTTCCAGAAAATATTACGAAACTTTTTTCACATAATGTTGATGTTGATCAAGTGAATGAAGAAATGCTTTCCAAAATAGAGGGAGAGTTTAAAGAATTTGAAATGGATTCAAGTGGAAAAGAATTATTAGTTTTAGCTTTAAAAAAAGGATGTCTTTCTCCAGAAAAATTGATACTTAAAAAGAATGCTGTTGTGATGTGTACTAAAAATAATCCAAAAGAAAAATTTGTGAATGGCACGCTTGGTATAGTAGAAGAATTTGATTCTTATTCAAACAATCCGATTATTAAAACTAAAAATGGGAGAAAAATAGAAATTGCTCCGATGGATTGGACCGTAGAAGAAAATGGAAAAATAAAAGCAAAAATTACTCAAATTCCACTTCGTTTGGCTTGGGCGATAACTGTGCATAAAAGTCAGGGCATGAGTATGGATGCTGCTGTGATGGATCTTTCAGATGTATTTGAATATGGTCAAGGATATGTGGCGCTCTCTCGAGTTAGAAGACTTTCAGGGTTATATCTTTTGGGAATAAATAATCAAGCGCTCAAAGTGCATCCGCGGATTTTAGAAAAAGATAATATTTTTCGCAATGAATCTGTCAAAGCGCAAAGAACTTTCAAAAAACTTTCTCTTGATGAATTAAAAAAAATGCATAGGAATTTTATTTTAGCTTTAGGCGGTAAATGGAAAGAGTATTTAGCAACTAAACCGCCAAGTGAGACAAAAATTTCAAATAACTTTGAAAAAATTCGTGAAAAACATCAGAATGCCTATCGACCATGGAGCAAAGAAGAGGAGGGAAAACTTATTCAAAACTTCAAAAGCGGGATACCAATAAAAGACCTTTCAGAAATCTTTGGTCGACAAAATGGAGGTATAAAATCTAGACTTATTAAGTTGGGCTTGATTGAAAAATGATAACTTGCTAGGTAAGACTTAGCAAGTTTTTTTTGACTAATTTTTTATTTTATGATACACTGTAATTAGATATTTGAAAATTAATTTATGTTTAACTAAAAAAATTTACTGCCATGGGACAATCAGAATTAATTAAGGTTAAAAATCAATTGTGGAACAAAGCTAAAAAAAATGTAAAAGCAAGGATCAGATCGGAGCAAATGGCTCCTTTTTTAATTCCCATTTTTTTTGGCTTGATTACATCATTTTTTTTATGGATGTTTGCAGATCGTTTCTTTATGTTCGTCTTTTTTCTTTGCGCTACATGTATTATTTTTCGTAATCATATTTTGCCGATTGGTAAAATTGATGAAAATGAAATTTTTGAGGAGACGTTGAAAATTATAGAAGACAGAAAGAAAGAGTATTCGCCAGAAGTTGATGAAATTGCAAAAGACTTTTTGGAATTGAGGCAAGATTTTAGTAAAAATAAAAATAAATTAAAAGAACAGTTAAGAGATACTAAAGACAATTTTAAACTTTTAGGAAAGCTGGAAACAGCTCTGAAAGATTAAAATGAATTCAATTTAAGGGAGCTAATATAGCTCCCTTTTTTATTTTTTATGTGTTTACTTTTTGTGTTGGTTGTTGTACTATTTAAGTATAAGTTTTATTTATTATAAAAGGTCAAATTATTAATTATTAATATTTTTAAAAAATATGAAAAAAAATAAAGGTTTCTCAACAGTTGCTATAGTTTTTATTATCATTGCTATTTTGGCTGTCGGTTGTGTTGTGTATTTCACAAAATTTTCAAATCAAAAAATTTCTGATTCTCAACCAGCTGCTGTAACAAAAGCTGTTCCTTCAACTTCAAATCCAGTTTTATTACTTTGTCCAGATGGAATATCAACAGCAACTAATATTTCAGATTGTTATACAGCAAACACAACTGCAACTTTGAGAGTTGCTGTGCCAACTCCTTCAGCCACAGATTCAAGTTTAACTTCAGCGACTAATAAATTAATAGCAGAAGAGGGAACATATGGTACTGATACTTTAGGTACTCCGGGAAAACCAATTGATACTGCAACTGGTAAATTGAGTTACGATTGTTCTGGTCCCGATGCTACTAATCCACCTTGTAGTACTTCTGCTATAGCAGCTCAACAGAGTGCTCTTATTAAACTAGGATTTCTTACAGGATCTGCTGATGGACAATTTGGACCAGCTACAAAAGTAGCGGTAATTAAATTTCAAACAGCAAGTGGATTAACAGCTGATGGTATTGTTGGACCAAACACATTGAGCAAATTAATACTTGAATCGGGTGGTAGCACTGATACTTTGGGTACTTCAGGAAAACCGGTTGATACTACAACTGGCAAAATAAGTTATGATTGTTCTGGTCCTGACGCTACTAACCCACCTTGTAGTCCTTCTGCTATAGCAACTCAGCAAAGTGCTCTTATTGATTTAGGATTTCTTGTTGGACCAGCTGATGGAAAATTTGGACCAAAAACCAAAGCTGCAGTAATGGCTTTCCAAATGGCAAATAATTTAACTCCAATTGATGGTATTGTTGGACCAAAAACTCTTGGTGTTTTGTCAAGAGAGTCTCCATCAAAACCATCAGTTGGTAAACTAATTGCGCCAGATGAAACTGGTGGTAATATCGGCACGGGATCAACTCCTGATACTACTAATACCAAACTAAGTTACGATTGTTCTGGTCCCGATGCTATTATCCCACCATGCGGTTCTGCTTCTACCATAACAACTATCCAAAACCTTCTTATTAAACAGGGATTTCTTAGTGGTATCCCTAATGGAATATTTGGATCAGAAACTAGTATTGCGGTTAAAGCTTTCCAAACAAAATATGGATTGACAATTGATGGAAAAGTCGGACCGAAGACGCTAATGAAACTCTTTGTAAATCAATAAAATTTAGAAGATTACAACTGAAAATTCTTTCTCAAAAAATCCTTTATAAATAAAGGATTTTTTGATGTAAATTTTTTGCTTGACTTGGAGTTTTTTTTCATATATACTCATTCCTAGGCGTCTATCTTTGTTTAGATAAGGCGTTTTTGTTTCACTGTTATTTTGACAAATGAATGAATTTAAATTTGAGAACCCCAACATTTCAAGTTGGGAGCAAGTCTCATAATATTTTTTAAAAAGATAATTTCAAAAAGCTAGGGTTGTAGTAAACCCGCACACTTAAGATCGCGAAGTGGTTTTACCACGCACCTTTGGTGCATCGTGATATTAAGTGTGCGGGTAAAAATTTCAAACAAAAATACTTTGCTGTTTTTTGTTTTGTTTCGTTCTAACAACTTTTAGTTAGAGTTTGATCCTAGCTCAGGATGAACGCTGGCGGCGTGGATAAGGCATGCAAGTCGAACGAATAGTTCCATGAAAGTTTGAAAGACTTTGAGTAGCAATACAAGAAGAATTGATAACCGGATTGGGTTTGCTATTAGTGGCGAACGAGGTAGTAATACATAGGAACTTCCCCCAAAGTCGTGAATAATCTGGAGAAATCCAGACTAATACACGATGGTCTCGCAAGAGTAAAGATTTTTCGCTTTGGGAAAGGCCTGTGCGGTATCAGCTTGTTGGTAGTGTAAAAGACTACCAAGGCTATGACGCCTAGGGGAGCTGAGAGGCTGACCCCCACCGATGGTACTGAGACACGGACCATACACCTACGGGTGGCTGCAGTCGAGAATCTTCCACAATGGACGAAAGTCTGATGGAGCGACGCCGCGTGATTGATGAAGTCCCTTTGGGACGTAAAGATCTTTTATGAGGGAGGAATTTTATTGACGTTACCTCATGAATAAGAGGCTCCTAATCTCGTGCCAGCAGGAGCGGTAATACGAGAGCCTCGAGCGTTATCCGGAATTATTGGGCGTAAAGGGTGCGTAGGTTGTTTTGTTAGTCTTTTGTGAAATCCCAGAGCTTAACTTTGGAGGCGCGAAAGAAACGGCAAAACTTGAAAGTGTGAGAGGAGTACGGAACTTATGGTGTAGGGGTGAAATCCGTTGATATCATAGGGAACACCAAATGCGAAGGCAGTACTCTGGCGCATATTTGACACTGAAGCACGAAAGCGTGGGTAGCGAATGGGATTAGATACCCCAGTAGTCCACGCCCTAAACGATGATCTCTCGCTATTCGGAGTATCGACCCTCTGAGTGGCTTAGCTAACGCGTTAAGAGATCCGCCTGGGAAGTACGGCCGCAAGGCTAAAACTCAAAGGAATAGACGGGGACTTGCACAAGCAGTGGATTATGTGGTTTAATTCGATGGTAAACGAAGAACCTTACCAGGGTTAGAAATCTACTTGAAAGCTCTAAGAAACTAGAGCCCTCGCAAGACAAGTGGACAGGTGATGCATGGCCGTCGTCAGTTCGTGGTTTGAATTGTTCCCTTAAGTGGGGTAACGAACGCAACCCTCGTTGTGTGTTACAAGTGTCACACGAGACCGCCCCCACCTGAGCAAATTTTGCAAATATTTTTTGTTGAAAGTTTGTTGAGGTGGGGGAGGAAGGAGAGGATGACGCCAGGTCAGCATGTCCCTTTGATACCCTGGGCTACACACATAATACAATGGCTACTACAACGCGCAGCGACGAGGCGACTCTGAGCTAATCGTTTAAAAGTGGCCCCAGTTCGGATTGGAGTCTGAAACTCGACTCCATGAAGCCGGAATTGCTAGTAATCGCGGGTCAGCTAAACCGCGGTGAATACGTTCTCAAGTCTTGTACTCACCGCCCGTCAAGTCAAGGGAGCCGGGAGTACCCGAAGTATCCATATAAGTGGGTCCTAAGGTAAGCTCGGTGACAGGGACTAAGTCGTAACAAGGCACGGGTAGCGGAAGCTGCTCGTGGATTAATTCAATTTGAAAAATGTTCCAATATTAATTTATTAGTATTGAGATTCTCATCTCAAATGAGATCTGACCTCGGAGAGGTTGAATTTATTGAGTCGGTATTGTGTTGCTCAATTGACAACACAATAGACAATTATTCAAAGTCTTAAAAAGAATATGCCATGGAGGAAAGACTCCAAGTTAATGAAAGAACGAAACAAAACATAGAACAGCAAATAAAAAACCGCCAGGAAACTGGCGGTTTTTGCGTGTTTGTCTAAGTTTGACAAAGTGTTTTTGAATAGATAAACTTATAAATATAGATTTCGAAAATCTAATTAATAAATTAATTTAAAAAATTTTATGGAAGGAAAAAGCAATATAAATGAAAATTATGAACTTTGTAAAAAAATTCATGATTTAGTTAAAGAGAGTTTAATATCTGCTAAAAGTACTGCATATAATGCTAAAGAAAGAGAAGAAAAAGCAGAAAAAGAAATAGAAGAATTTTTAGAAAAACATCCAGAATATGTGAATAAAATAGAAGAAATTCAAGAAAATGTTGCAAAAAGCTTATGATAAATCAAAAAAACCTCGCGTAAGCGGGGTGTTTTTTGTTGGGAAATTGTTATAATAAATGTATGGATAAAAAACGAGTTGGGATATTGCGCGGAGGGCAACATGATTATGAAAATTCTTTGCAGAAAGGAGGAGAATTGATTTTGCACATTACTGACAAATTGGGAGATAAGTGGCAGGTGTTTGATATTTTTATTGATAAAAATAATATTTGGCATTTAGCAGGGAAAGAAATAAAGCCAGCTCTATTAATGCATAAGGTTGACGTGGTTTGGAACTTAGCACATCCGAGTTTTTCAAACGTTTTACAAAGTTTTTCTATTCCGGTTATTGGCCACGAAAATTTTTCTAATTTTATTGGCGAGAGTCGTGCTCTTTTAGAAGAACATATGAAACAAATCGGAGTAAAAATGCCAAAGCATTTGATAATTCCAGTTTATCAAAAAGATTTTGATGCCCGCCCGGATGAACGTAATCATCCGTTCGGACGGGGAGAAGAATATAAATTTGTTATTAAAAAAGCAAAAGAAGTGCATGAAAAATTTAGTGCACCTTGGATAGTGCAGTCATTGAATAAAAATTCTAATATGGGAATTCACGTTGCTGAAACTTTTCCAGAGTTAGAAAGAGCGATCGAGGACATGGTAAATCATGGAGAAAGTATTTTAGTGGAAGAATTTATCTCTGGTAAAAATGCCGAGATGCATTCAGTTTCTAATTTTAGAGGAGAAGATATCTACACTTTTCCAGCAGGGAATTTTTCTAAAGAAGAAAAAGAAAAGCTTACTTATTTAGCAGAAGATTTGCATAAACTTTTTCATATAAAAAGTTATTTAAATTCTCAGTTTGTTTTACATCCTAAAAAAGGGATTTATTTAACCAGTGTTAATTTTTGCCCGGATCTTAAAAATGATTCTACTTTTAATGAATCTTGTATATCAGTTGGAGCTAAAATGCATCATGTTGTAGAGCATATGTTAGAAAAAGTTATCGGGGCATAGTGTAACGGTAACATTCACGATTCGGGTTCGTGAGACTCTGGGTTCAAATCCCAGTGCCCCGACGTTTTGCATTTTTTTTATTTATGGTATTATTTATTTACACGGATTGCTTTTATCTGTGGCGGGTTATCGCACTCACATAGGCACATATGTTGGAGTCAAGCCATGACCCGCCTCAAATGAGAGCAATTTTTTTGTGCCTAGATGAAAAATCTTGTAAAAATTTTAGAGTACGGATATTTTTTTACTAAAAAATTCCTCGTGCTCTCGCCGTCGCGCTCGCAAGTCTCTAAAATATTCACAAGATTTTTTATTTTTTATTTCACCTGTAATATATTTAAAAAACTTTTTTTGTTTTTTATTTTTTAAAAATATTTTTTGCGAAAAATAAAATAAAAAAGTTATCCACAGTTTTTTGTTAAAAAGTATTGTCTTATATTTTATTATGAGGGATAATTAAATTAGTTCTTTGCAATAATTATTTTGAAAATTTTTTTACAAAAATTTTCGGGTCGTTATTATTGCAAACTAATTAAAAATTAATTTTTTTAAATATTATGGCAGCAAAAAAAAAGGCAAAGAAAGTAGCAAAGAAAAAGACAGCAAAGAAAGCAAAAAAGACTACAAAGAAACGAGCTTAGCTCACTTCTAAAAGACTTCCGATAAAATCGGGAGTTTTTTAGTTTTTGTGCTAATATATAAACTATGGCTTTATTAAAGAAAATATTTGGTGACGCTAGTTCTAAATTTACCAAAAGTATCGGTTCAATAGTGGATGAGATTAATGCTTTTGAAGCTGATATTTTAAAATTAGAAAATAGCGATTTTCCCAAAAAAACTGAAGAATTTAAAAATAGATTAAAAAATGGTGAAAGTCTGGATGATTTATTGCCGGAGGCTTTTGCTTTGGTTCGTGAAGCAGCAAAAAGAAATTTAGGAGAAAGACATTACGATGTTCAACTCATCGGTGGTATTGCGCTTCACAAAGGAAAAATTACTGAAATGAAAACTGGTGAAGGAAAAACTTTGGTGGCAACTTTGCCAGCATATTTAAATGCGCTTACTGGTCTTGGTGTTCACATTGTTACGGTGAACGATTATCTTGCACGTCGTGATGCTGTTCTTATGGGACAAATTTATAATTTTTTAGGACTTTCTGTTGCTGTGATAAATTCTCAAAATGTTTCTTATATGTATGATCCAACTCATAAAGAAGAAGACACAGAACGTGACAGAATTGGAGAATTTAAAATTGTTTATGATTTTTTAAAACAATGTTCTCGTCGAGAAGCTTATCATGCTGACATTACCTACGGAACAAATCATGAATATGGTTTTGATTATTTGAGAGATAATTTAGTGACTTCAATAAATGATTTATCTCAAAAAGAACATAATTTTGCAATTGTTGACGAGGTGGACTCAATTTTAATTGACGAAGCTCGAACTCCATTAATTATTTCTTCAGCTTCTTCTGACTCGGAAGATTTTTATGTTAAATTTTATCAAATTGCAAAACAACTTAAAAAAGAAACAGATTATAATGTTGATGAAAAATTAAAAGCGATAACTTTAACTGACGAAGGAATAACTAAAGCAGAAAATTTGCTTGGCATTCAAAATATTTATACTGAAAAAGGAATTAAATATGTTCATCATTTAGAAACAGCTGTTCGCGCTCAAGCGCTTTTTGAAAAAGATAAAGATTATGTTGTGAAAGAGGGTGAAGTAATTATTGTTGATCCATTTACTGGACGACTTCAGCCAGGCAGACGTTGGTCCGAAGGAATTCACCAGGCAATTGAAGCAAAAGAAGGAGTAAAAATTGAAAAAGAAACTCGCTCCTCTGGATCAATTACTTTCCAAAATTATTTTAGATTTTATAAAAAGCTTTCTGGTATGACTGGAACGGCGGAAACTTCAGCAGAAGAATTTTTGAAAGTTTATGGTTTGGATGTTATTGTAATTCCTACCAATCGTCCTGTTATTCGTAAAGATCATCCGGATTTAATTTTTCAGACGGAAAAGGGTAAGTTTCAAGCAATAGCGAAAAAAGTTAAGGAATTAAATGAAAAAGGTCAGCCAGTTTTGATTGGTACAATTTCAATTGAAAAAAACGAGCTTCTTTCTGTTTATTTGAAACAAGAAGGTGTGCAACATACAATTTTGAATGCTAAAAATCATGAAAAAGAAGGAGAAATAATTGCTCAGGCAGGTAAAAGAGGTGGTGTGACTATTGCTACAAACATGGCGGGTCGTGGAATTGACATTAAGTTGGGTGGAAATCCGATTGTAAAAGAAGAATATGATTTTGTAAAAAATGCCGGTGGGCTTTTTGTTCTTGGTACTGAGCGTCATGAAGCAAGGAGAATAGATAATCAGCTTCGAGGTCGTTCAGGAAGACAAGGTGATCCTGGAGGGACGCAATTTTATGTTTCTCTTGAAGATGATTTAATGCGAGTTTTCGGTTCGGACAGAATTAAAACAATGATGGGACGTTTCGGAATTCCAGAAGATGTGCCGGTGGAAAATGGTTTTATCAGCAGAGCGCTTGAAGGAGCTCAGGCAAAAATTGAAGGTTTTCATTTTGATGCCAGAAAAAATACTCTTGAATATGATGATGTCATGAATCATCAAAGACAATCTATTTATGCGCGACGCCAGAAAATGTTGAGAGCTGATAAAAATGAAGTTGAAAAATTATTAAAAGATGTTTTAGAAAATGGCGAAGAAAAAAATATAAAAACAGTTAAAGAAAAAAGAGAAAAAATTGGCGATGAAGCATTTTTAGAAACAGTGCGAAGAATTGCTTTGTATACGACTGATGCTCTTTGGATGGAACATTTGGAAGCGATGGATTATTTACGTTCATCTGTAAACTTGCGCGCCTACGGTCAGCGAGAACCGATTGTTGAATATAAAAAAGAAGGTTTGCAAATGTTTAAAGAAATGGAGGAAGTTTTTAAAGATCAAGTTTTGTCTTTAATAGAAACTATAAATGTTGATATTACAAAAAATATTCAAAAAGAAGAAGAAAAACCAAAGCAAACTTTGGTCACAAGTCATAATGAACCATCAGAATTTTCTGATCAGAAAAACATTGGACGAAATGATCTTTGTCCTTGTGGAAGTGGCAAAAAATACAAAAAATGTCATGGAGCGTAGGAATTAATTATTAGTTTAATTAAAAATATATGGAATTTAAACAAATTGTTGAGAGAGCAAAAGAGATTAGAAAAATAAATGCTACATTAACACAAAATGAAGGAAGTAAAACATGGGGTTTATCTGAACGATTTCAAGGTTTTGCTGGAGATGTTGGAGATTTAGCTAAATTAATAATGGCTAAAAATGGATATCGTAAATATGATGATTTAGATAAAAAATTGTCTCACGAACTCGCTGATTGTCTTTGGTCAGTGATTATTCTTGCTGATGAAGCAGGCATAAACTTAGAAGAAGCATTTTTAGAAACAATGAAAGAAATTGAATTAAGAAAAAAGTAATTTTGAAGGTCGTGTTAATTAGAATTAATGTTTTTAAATAAAATTATGAAAAAAAATGATTGGAGGGGTTTTCTAGGGTTTCTTGGTTTTTTAGGATTTTTAGGGTTTATGGGAAAATATAATGCATGGAATTATTTAAATTTTTTCCTTTTCCTAAATTTCTTTAACTTTGTTTATTTTTTTAGAAATAAAAAGTCTAAAGAGTAAAAAATGATTTTATGAAAAAGGTTTTAACACTTTGCTTGATTCATCAACATCCGAAGATTTTATTGGGATTTAAAAAGCGTGGTTTTGGAGTTGGTTGCTGGAATGGTTTTGGTGGAAAAGTTGAAGAAGGAGAGACTATTGAAGAAGGAGCACTTAGGGAACTCAAAGAAGAATGTAATTTAAGTGGTGAGGAAATTGAAAAAATTGGTGTTGTTGATTTTGAATACGAAATTGATTCAAGTCAATCAGAGATGCATATTTTCAGGATAAATAGATTCAAAGGAGAACCAAAAGAATCTGAGGAAATGAAACCACAATGGTTTTTTGTTGATGAAATACCATTTAGTAATACTTTAGCAGGAACCGTTTTTTGGATGCCGTTGTTTTTAAAGGGAAGAAAGTTTAAGGCTCGATTTCTTCTTGATTGTCCGTCGCGTGAAAATTACACTGCAAGGATTATTAGTCATGAAATAGCAGAAGTTGATATAATATAATTATGAAAAATTATCTTGAACATATATCATTAAATGTTTCAAATCCAGAAAAATCTTTTCCCTTTTATAAAGACCTGTTTTTGTTTTTAGACTATAAGATTATTCGAGACAATAAAGAATGTCTCGCTGTAAGAAAAGAAGGAACAGCGGATTTTTGGATAAAAGCTACTAAAACAGAATATTTACTCAATAGTTTTCATAGAAAAAATACAGGACTGAATCATTTAGCTTTTATGGTTGAATCTAAACAAGAAGTTGATAGGTTTTATAATGAATTTTTAAAAGTAAAAAATATAAAAACTCTTTATGAAAGTCCAAAATTCTTTCCAAAATATACCAATGACTATTATGCTGTATTTTTTGAAGATCCTGATAGAATTAAGATAGAAATTTTAAATAGCACTTTTAATAGTAAATAAAAAATATCATGGAGCGTAAAACTATAATTAGATGCAGGGGAATTATTTCTAATGAAGAAAAGCTTTTAGTTGTTAAACACGATAAAGATCTTGATTATTATGCTTTTCCGGGAGGGCATTTGGAATGGAAAGAAAATCCTAAAGAATGTTTAGAAAGAGAAATAATAGAAGAATTTGGGATAAAACCGATTATTGAAAGACTTCTTTATATACATACTTTTGTAAAAAAAGAAGAACATTTTATTGAATTCTTTTTTGAAATTATAAATAGTAAGGATTATTTGAATATTAAAGAGTTAAATGGTAGTCATAGCCACGAGCTTTTTGATATTTTATGGGTTGGCAAAAATCAAAATATAAAAATATTACCCGAAAAAATTTATAAAGATTTTAATAATGGTGTTTTAATATCTGATGATATAAAATTTATATAAATATATGAAAAACTTGGAAATCGGGGGAATTTATAAACATTACAAAGGAACTAAAGTTAAAGTTCTTTTTGAAGCAATTCACAGCGAGACGCAGGAACATTTGGTTATTTATATGCATTTGGAAGACGGCATAATTTGGGCAAGACCAAAGCATATGTTTTTGGAAAATATTGTCGTTGATGGAAAAGAAGTTGAAAGATTTCAAAAAATAAATCAAGAAACTTTGATAAAACCAGAATAAAATTTTATGAAAGTAAACGTTGGATCAAAAAATCAAAATAAAATACAAGCTGTAAAAGAAACGCTATTAGATTTTCCAGAATTTTCCGATTTGGAGGTTTCATTTATGGAAGTAGATTCTGGTGTTTCTAAACAACCTAAAAATATTGAGCAGACGATAAAAGGCGCGATGAATAGGGCAAAGAATGCTTTTGATAATTGTGATATTAGCGTAGGGCTTGAAAGTGGCTTGATGGAATTTCCAAATACAAAAAGTGGATATATGGACATAACTATGTGCGCGATTTATGACGGTAAAAGATTTCATTTAGGTGGTTCTTCTATTTTTGAATATCCAAAATCTATAGTTGATTTACTTTTTAATAAAGATTATGAAGTTGATGAAGCTGCAAAAGAAGCTGGCTTTACCGAAAGTTCGTGTGTTGGAAAAGCTGAAGGAATGGTTGGTTTACTTACAAAAGGAAAATTAAATAGAAAAGATTATAGCAAACAAGCTGTACTATCTGCCTTGATTCATTTATTAAATCCTGAACATTATTAAAATTCCAATCTTGATGTATAATGGCCGATATGGATCCCGTTAGAAGCCGCGGTCGCAGTTTTTGACGGGAAAGCAAACGAAATTATTATTGACCGCGACCTGCTTCTAACGGGATGGAACCATTGGCGTCAAAAATTAGACCTAAAAATTTAAAGGAATTTGTTGGACAAGAACACTTAATAGGTGAAAATAAGCCCCTTTCTATTGCTATTGATAAAAAGCATCTTTTTTCTTTTATTCTTTGGGGTCCGCCAGGCGTTGGAAAAACTACGCTTGCTAAAATTTATGCAAAAGCATTGAATGCTGATTACCACGAACTTTCTGCAGTTTCGGCTGGGAAAGATGACATTCGACAAATTGTGGAATCAAAAGGTGCATTGCTTGGTCCACGAATTCTTTTTCTTGATGAAATTCACAGATTTAATAAAGCACAACAGGATTTTCTTTTGCCCTATGTTGAAAGTGGCAGACTTACTTTAATTGGCGCGACGACTGAAAATCCAAGTTTTGAAGTTATTCCAGCTTTGCTTTCGCGCGCAAGAGTTTTTGTTTTGAATGAATTAAACGAAGAAGAAATAAAAAAAATAATAAAACGCACAGGACACAAAATTAAAAAAGACGCATTAGATTGGTTGGTCAGTATGTCTGGTGGCGATGCTCGACAGGTGATTGCGATGATAGAAAATACGATTTCTTTATATAAAGAAATTACAGTAGAAAATTTAAAGAACACGCTACAGTCTAAGTTTCTGCGTTATGACAAAAAATCTGAAGAGCATCATAATACTATCAGTGCTTTTATAAAAAGCATGCGAGCATCTCAACCAAATGCTGCTTTGTATTATTTATCACGAATGCTGACAGCTGGCGAAGATCCGAAATTCATTGCTCGTAGAATGGTGATTTTCGCGAGTGAAGATATTGGTCTTGCTCAGCCGACAGCACTGGTTGTAGCGAATGCAGTTTTTCAAGCTGTGACTACTATTGGAATGCCAGAATGTGGAATTAATTTAGCGCACGGCGTGACATATTTAGCACAAGCTAAAAAAGACAGAAGCGCATATGATGCGTATTTATTAGCTATGCAAGATTCAGAAAAGTTTGGAAATTTGCCAATACCAATGATTATCAGAAACGCGCCGACGAAACTCATGAAAGATCTGGGCTACGGCAAAGATTATGAGAAATACACGAAAGAAAGTTTATTGCCAGAAAAGATTAAAAATAAGAAATATTTAAGAAAAAGCAAAGACTAATTTGTGATATAATTTGTTGATAAATATGAAGAAATTGAAATTTGAAGAAAAATTAATACCCTTAGTTTTGTTTGGTGAAAAGACATATACATGGAGGTTGTTTGATGATAAAGATTTAAAAATTGGAGATGATTTGATTTTTGTTAATCAAAATAGTGGGGAAGAATTTGCAAAAGCTCGAATTATATCGATTAAAGAAAAAACGCTTGGGGAAATAAATGAAACTGATTTTGTTGGGCATGAAAAATTTGAAAGTAGAGAAAAAATGTTAAAAAATTATCAGAAATATTATGGTGAAAAAGTAAGTTGGGGTGATTTAGTAAAAATGATTGAATTTAAAATTTTATGAAGAACTTAATTAAAAATTTAAAGATCAAAAAACGTGCGATGTCCAAACTTGTGGCACTGCATTTTTATGGTCATCCATCAGCAAAACTTAAAATTATTGGAATTACAGGAACAAATGGCAAAACGACGACGGCTACTTTATTACACAAGATTGCGAGAGAATTGGGTTACAAAGCTGGATTAATCGGAACTGTTGAGAATATAATAATAGACGAAAAAAGAACTACTATTAATACTACCCCCGGCTTAATTACTTTAAATAAATTACTGAAAGAAATGGCAGGCAAAGGCTGTGAATATGTTTTTATGGAAGTTTCTTCACATGGAATTGACCAAAAAAGAATTGCTGGAATAAATTTTGTCGGTGGAATTTTTACAAATTTAACGCATGATCATTTAGATTATCATAAGAGTTTTGAAAATTATTTTGGAGCTAAAAAGAAATTTTTTAAAAGTTTGCCACAAAATTCTTTTGCTCTTTCTAATATAGATGACGAATATGGCAAGAGAATTTTGGAAAAAATAAGAGCAAAAAAATATACATATGGATTTAAAAATCCTGCTAATTTTTCCGAAAGATTGGAAACAAAATTAATTGGAGAATTTAATGCTTATAATATTTTGGCAATTTATGGCGCTTCTGTTTTGCTTGGTTTTGATAAACAAAAAGTTAAAGGAATAATAAAAAACTTGGAGCCAGTTGCTGGAAGATTTGAAAATATAAAAAGTAAAAATAATGTTATTGGAATTGTTGATTTTGCGCATACGCCAGATGCTTTGGAAAATGTTTTAAAAACAATTCAGAAGATGAAAAAAGATGGTGAAAGAATAATTACTGTTTTTGGTTGTGGTGGGGATCGTGATTCTGCAAAACGTCCAATTATGACTAAAATTGTTTATGAAAATAGTGATATTATAATTCCAACGGCAGATAATCCAAGAAGTGAAAATATAGAAAAAATATTTGTAGATATGAAAATTGGCCTGCCTGCGCAGACAGGATTGCCTGCTAAAGTTTCAAAAGAAGTTTTTTTTATTGCTGATCGTGGCGAAGCTATTAAAAAAGCCTGCTCGCTAGCGCTCGCAGGCGACTATATTTTACTTGCTGGCAAAGGCCACGAAAAACATCAAGAAATTTTGGGTGTAAAGATTCCTTTTAATGATATGGAAGAATTAAAGAAAAATTTAAAATAATATGGAATATAAAGAAAAATTTAAGGATAAAAAAATAACAATCATGGGATTGGGAATTTTGGGGCGGGGATTGGGTTATACAAAATTTTTGGCTGAATGCGGAGCTATTTTAACTGTTACAGATTTGAAAAACGAAAATCAGTTGGCGACTTCAATAAAAGCTTTGGCAGAATTTCCAAATATAAAATTTGTTTTAGGCGAGCATAGATTGGAAGATTTTAGAGATGCAGATATGATTATAAAATCTGCGGGTGTGCCACTTGATTCTATTTATATAGCTGAAGCAAAGAAAAATGAAATTCCAGTGGAAATGGATGTTTCACTTTTTGCAAAATGTGCGCCGGAAGTAATGATAATTGCAGTGACTGGAACTCGTGGAAAATCTATGACAACAACTTTAATTTATGAAATTTTAAAAAAAAATGCCTCCTTCATTAAAATTACGGATGGCCGAGGGAAAAGTTCTAACCCAAAAATTTATCTCGGCGGAAATATTCGTGGTTTGGCGACTTTGCCACTTTTGAAAAAAGTAAATAAAGGAGATATTTTAGTTTGTGAATTGGATTCTTGGCAATTGCAAGGTTTTGGAGAAGATAAAATGTCTCCGCATATTTCTGTTCTTACGAGTTTTATGCCAGATCATATGAATTATTATAAAGACAGTATGGAAAAATATTTTGACGACAAAGCAAATATCTTTAAATATCAGAAAAAAGATGATATTTTAATTATTCGTCCAGGAATGAAAAAATTTATTCCCCTTGGCCATAGCCACACGGGCGAGGCAAAACATATTGGTAAATTAATTACAGTAAATAAAAAAAATGTTGTAGATTGGAAATTTATTGTTCCGGGCGAACACCAGAGAGAAAATTTAGCTTGCGCCGTGGAAGTTGCGAGACAGTTTGATATACCGGAAGCTAATATTAAAAAAATTGTAAAAGATTTTCAAGGAGTTGAAGGACGTTTGCAACTTTTGAGAATTTACAAAGGTATTAAAATTTATAATGACAATAATGCGACGACACCAGAAGCAGTTATGGCTGGAATTGAGGCGCTAAAATCTAATAAAAAGAATATTGTTTTAATTTGTGGTGGTGCAGATAAAAAATTGAATTTAACTAGTTTTGTAAAAGCTGTGAACAATAATTGCAAAGCAGTTTCTTTAATTCCTGGAACTGGGACTGATATTTTGTTGAAAGATTATAAATTAAAAATCCCAAATGAAGTTGGTAAAGATTTTAAAGATGTAATAATAAAAGCATTAAAGTTTGCCCTCGGCCATAGCCCTACGGGCGAGGCAAAAAAAGGTGATATTATTCTATTTTCCCCAGCTTTTGCTTCTTTCGGTATGTTTAATAATGAATATGAAAGAAATGATTTGTTTATGAAAATAATTAAGAGTTTAAAATAATTTTATGACAAAATACATTTTAGCTGGGGGATACATTCATAAAGCACCAGATTATAGTAAGGCTTTTTGTGAAGAATTAGTAAAAGGAATTAATAATAGACCAGTCAAAATACTTGATTGTATGTTTGCTCGTTCAAGAGATTCTTGGGAAGAAAAAATGAAAGAAGACAATATTTTATTTTCAAAATTTATAAAAGACTTTGAACTTGAACTTGCATTACCTGAAAAATTTACAGAACAAGTTAAAAAATCTGATGTTATATTTTTACGGGGTGGACATACGCAAGTATTATTTGAATTTCTTAATAAAGATAAAAGTTGGATTCAGGAATTAGATGGAAAAGTTTTGGCTGGAACTTCTGCTGGAGCTGAAGTTATTGCTAAATATTATTATGTATTAAGTACACCAAGGACTGGTGATGGATTTGGTTTTTTGCCTATTAAAGTTATTCCTCATTGGCGTTCAGACTCTGACGAATATAAAAATTTTGATTGGGATAAAGCATTGAAAGAGTTAAAGAGTTATAAAGAAGATTTACCAATTTATGCCTTAGCTGAAGGAGAATTTAAAGTTATATGGAATTAGATTTATCAAAAATTAAACACGTGCATTTTGTTGGAATTGGGGGGATTGGTATTTCGGCTGTGGCTAGAATGATGCTTCACGATGGTAAAAAAGTGACCGGACAAGATATGCAGGACGGGGAAGTCGTGCAAGAACTTCGTAAAGTTGGTGCTGAAATTACGATTGGGCAAAGTTTTGAAAATATTCCGAAAGATGTTGATTTGATAGTTTATACCATTGCGATAGACAATTATGATCCAGAATTGGCGAAAAAAATAAAAGAACACCCTATTCTGCATAAAAATGCAGACGGGCAAGAAATAAAAATTCCAGTTTTTTCTTATCCGCAAATGCTTGATATTATAAGTCGTGATAAATATACGATTGCAGTTTCGGGGACTCACGGAAAAACAACGACGACAGCAATGATTGCGCAAATTTTATGTGATACAAAAAATGATCCGACAGTTATCGTTGGAAGTTTACTTGTTGGATCCCCTAATCGTTCCGACGGGCAAGGAAAGACGAATTTTATTGCTGGCAAAAGCGAATATTTTGTTGTTGAAGCTTGTGAATATCGTCGCTCATTTTTAAATATAAATCCAAAAATTTTAGTTATCACAAATATTGATGCTGACCATTTAGATTATTATAAAGATATTGAAGATATTAAAAATGCATTTCATGAATTAGCTATGAAAGTTCCAGAAGATGGTTTTATTATTTGCAATCCAGATGATAAAAATATTTCTGATGTGATAAAAGTCTCGCCCGTGGCCGGTCTACGGCCGAGGGATGTAAAAGCAAAAATTATAAACTATCAGGAATTTTTTGACGAGAATTTGAAATTAAAAATTCCCGGAATTCACAACAAGAAAGATGCGGCTGTGGCTATTGCTGTGGCAAAAATTATTGGAATAGAAAAAACAGAAATAGAAAAAGCTTTATTGAATTTTCCTGGAACTTGGCGACGATTTGAATATAGAGGAGAAATTTTAGGTGGCGTCAAACTTTATGATGACTACGCTCATCACCCAACAGAAATTTCTTCAACCTTGGAAGCTTTCCGGGAAATTTATTCAAAAGAAGACGGATGGAAAATCACAGTTGTTTTTCAGCCACATCTTTTTAGCAGAACGAAATTATTGCTCAACGATTTTGCCAAGAGTTTTGTATTGGCTGATAATATACTTTTGCTTCCGATCTATTATGCTAGGGAAGAAGATGACGGAAGTATTTCTTCTCAAATTCTTTCAAATGAAATAAATAAATATCAAAACAACCAAAATTCTAAAGCTTTTAATAATTTTGAAGATGTAGAAAAAGAGCTGAAAAATATGAATTTAGATAACAAAGATATCGTTGTAACTATGGGAGCCGGGGAAGCTTTCAAGATAGCTGATAGTTTATTGAAGTGGCAAACATAATGATTTTCGAAACTGCGCCCTCGGAGACATAGGACAGGGAACCCACACGTTTCTTAAAATCATTAGTTTGCCTTTTTCTTATCCACAGGTCTAGATTTAACCATATTTAAGCCTTATTTGTCAATAGGGTATATATAAAATATCTTTATTTAACAAGCTATTTTGTATTTGACATACACGAAAAATGTTGTCTAACTATTGACTTTTGGGTGCCAAAATGCTAATATATACGGGTATCCTTATTTATAGGTTTAAACACCTGAAAACAAGGATCTTTCAGTAAAAGCTGAAATGACTGTTATGGAGTTTGCGGAGCTAAACCGCTTAATTATGAATAAAAAAAAATTAATACGATTCGTGGAATCTTTCCTTATATTGCCTGTGGCAATGTCATCGTTTGGGAATGTCTCAAATGTAGAACAAATTGCCCCAGCTCCACAAATCGTGTTATCTCAACAAATGAATATAGAAGCCAATGGCTTATTAGCTTTTAACCAACTAATGAGTCAGAAAGCCGAAGATCCTAGCGAAAAAGCTAAAGCAGATGCTATTGATGCTTATTTCAAATCTCACAAAATGCCTTTGGAAGGTACAGGTTTGAAAATGGTTCAGGAGGCAGAAAAGAACAATCTTGATTGGCGTCTTTTAGCTGCTATTTCTGTTATTGAATCTACTGGTGGTAGACATGCTTGTAAAAAAGCGACTCATAGTTTCTTTGGCTGGGGTTCTTGCAAGATTGACTTTAATTCTGATGAACAAGCTATAGAAATTGTGGCTAAAAATTTAGGAGGTAATAATCCTAACACAGATCAGCATTATGCTGATAAAACTACAGAAGAAATACTTCATAAATATAATTCTGTTATACCAACTTACACTGAAAAGGTTATGAAAATAATGAATGAGATTTCAGAATATTTACCTACAATTAAAATAACTTAAAACAAAAAAATCCCCAGACGGGGATTTTTTTGTTTGTATTTATTCTAAATACATTAATGTCATTTTGTGATCTTTTGGTTCGAATAGAGTAATTTGGAAATTATAATTTTTTCCAAGTTCTAACTTTTCACGCAATTTTGCTTCTGATCCAAAAGTTGAGTTGTGAACCAATCCAGCAACTCCTTCTTTAATTGAAATAAGAGCTCCGTGTTTATTGTATTTTATAACAACACCTTTAATGATGTCGCCCTTTTTCAATTTTCCTTCAAATTCTTTCCAAGGATTTTCTTTTAGAGCTTTTATTGAAAGAGAAATTTTTCCATCTTTTATTTCAATAACTTTTGCGCGGATTTTGTCTCCAATTTTAAACATTGTGCGAGGATCATCAACTAGACCCCAATCAAGTTCAGAAATGTGAACAAGACCTTCTAATCCGTCTTCGAGTTTTAGAAAAATTCCGAAGTCAACAATTCCGGCAATGGTGCAATCTAATTCGTCACCGACAGTGTATTTACTCAAAACTTCTTTCTTTTCTTCTGGATTATTATCTTTTTCAGAAAATATTAATTTTCCTTCTTTTGGAAGAGTGGAAATAATCATTACTGAAATTTTTTCTCCAACAAGTTTCTTTAGTTCTTTCAAAATTTTATCTTTATCTGAATCTTCAACTCTAGGATAGTGATCAGCTTTTAATTGAGAAGCAGGCAAAAATCCTTGAATTCCTTGCCATTCTAAAATCAAGCCACCTTTGTTGGCGTCTTTTACTTCAAGACTTAAAATTGTTTTAGATTTGATAGCTTTTTCGGCTTCACTCCAAGTTAGAGCTTGTTTTGCTTCTTTGAGCGATAATTCTACGTAGCCATTTTCATTTTCGGCTTCAACTACTTTTGCTTTAATTATGTCGCCTAGATTTATCTTTTTGATAATATCTTTTGCGTTTATAAATTCTCGGCCATAAATAATACCTGTTCCAAAAGGAGACAAGTCAACGAAAACTGATGATTTTTCAATCAAAATTACTGGACCCTCAACAAGAGAATCAAGTTCTGGTTTATTAACACTTCTATCGGTGATAGATTTTAGAACTGGATTTTCTTCTACTATTACTATTTCTTCTACTTTTTTCTTCATAATGTTTGTCAAAATAAAATATCCGCATGAAAGCGGATCTAGGTTTAGGTTTTCCCGATAAATCGAGGAAGGTTACCCCAAAACTGCTTTTAATAATTGGTATTTGTTTGTATAAACATATTACTATAATTCTAAAAATTTGCAAGTATTTGGTATTGTATTTTTTAGTTGTTTATAAAAGTATTGTTTAGTATAATTGGAGTATTAAAAAAGTAAAAATATTAGTTAAAATTATGAACTATGAACAAAATTTTTTTAGCACAACGAGAGAGAGAGAGAGAGAGTAATAACTTGGTCTAAAATAGGAATTTTTTTATTAGGATTTTTTGTATTTTTGATTTTTTCAAAACCAGTTTTTGCTACTGTTGTAGATTGTGCTGATACTGTTACAACAGGAGTGCCACAAACAGAGTGTGAGGCGTTGGTGGCTTTATATAATAGTACGACTGGAACTGGCTGGACTACCAAAACGAATTGGAATACTGCGTCTGCAATAAGTACTTGGTCTGGCGTAACAGTTGTTAGCGGGCATGTTAAAACGATTAATTTGTCTACTAATCATTTGGTTGGTACTTTGCCAACACAAATTGGCGACCTTCCTTCTTTAACTAGTTTGAATGTTTTTAATAATAAACCTGGTCTTTCAGGTTCAATTCCAACAGAAATTGGAAATTTAACTAGTCTGACAGTTCTTAATATGGCGTCAAATTCTTTTTCCGGTTCAATTCCAACTACAATTGGAAATTTGACTAGTTTAACTCAATTGTATTTGCATGGAAATACAAGTTTATCTGGCACATTGCCATCTGAAATTGGAAACTTAACGAGTTTAACAATATTGTATATTGCTGGAAATTTTACAGATGGACCAATTCCATCATCTTGGAGTGCTTTAACAAATTTAACTACCTTGGCTCTTGCGGGTGCGCATTTAAATGGTTCTATTCCAACATGGATAGGAACTCTTACTCATTTGACATTAATTGATTTTACAACTAATAGTCTTTCTGGTTCTATACCAACTGAGATTGGAAATTGCACAAGTTTAGCTACTTTGAAACTTCAATCTAATTCTTTGACTGGTTCAATACCAGCATCTTTTTCAAATTTAACAGCTCTTGTGACCTTGCGTTTGGATTCTAACCAATTAACCGGTTCAATTCCTTTTGGTTTTTCAAATACCCTTAGAACGGCTTATTTAAACAGCAATCAATTATCAGGTCCTGTACCTGCTGATATTGCCAGTATTCCTATGACAACTCTTGATATTAAGAACAATTTTTTTGTTTTTTCTGATTTTGAAGCGGAGTATTCAACTTATGATGGTTTTTCAACTTTTAATTATGATCCGCAAGGAATAGTAGATACTGTCAGGACAACAGCTTTTAATGAAAATGATACGATAATAATTACTCCTTCAGTTGCTGCTAATGCTAATGATTCTTATCAATGGTATAAAGATACTGTTTTAATTCCAGGCGCAACCTCTAGATTATTTACTAAAAGCAATGCTTCAGGAGCAGATGCGGGAGTTTATTCTTATGTTATAACCAATTCAATCATACCAACTTTGACTCTTTCTTCAAATAATATAACTTTAAATATTACTCCTCAGCCGCCAACGTCAGATAGTATTTATTATATATACAGTGGAATAAGTATTTGGGCTAGAGGTAAAATATCAGATACGAAAGATATTGCGCAGCAATATATTTTAGAGAGTACAAACAATCAAGAGATTGATTTTGGAAATACATATATAACAACAGGTAACACTAATAATAATATTACTAGTTATCAAACTGGAACATTAGTTGTTGGTGCTACAGATGATACTACCCCAGTATCTACAAATAATATAGGATATTTAACTGAAGGACATGGATTAGTTGTTCCTGTTGTTACAAGCATTGGTCATGATAAAACTGGTAGTGATATAGGAAGTATTTGGACTGATGGAACATACCAATATGTTTTAGCAGAAATATCTGGCAATGATTTAACTTTTTATTCAGAATCATACGGTTCTCCTTGGAGAATGCGAACTTCTGTTTCTGGCGTTTCCTTGACTCATGTAAGTGGTGCAACTCATACAACTGCAATAACAGTGACATCACAAGCAACGGCACAAAAATATCCAATAGTAAAAAATCTTGTTCGTCATGTAAAGAATGGTTTAATAGAATTGATCGACGGAAATTCTGGTTATGCCGACAGTATAGATTTATCAGAAGAATTTGATTTAGTTGATCCTTCAACGATTGTTACAAGCAACAATCCGTTTGTTTGGAATGATTCCACTAATGTTTGGATACATATAAAAAATGAATATCATGTAACTGCTGGAACTACAATTATTCATTCAACATATGATATAGAAAATAATATAGATGTTGGTTATTTTGGTTTTATACAGGCAGCAACCTTATCAATAGGTTCTTATGATAAAAATTATTATTATATACCAAAAACTAAAAATATAAGCGGATATGATTTTAAAGCTATTCAAGATTTAACTACTCCTCCTGTAAGTTCAGTTTCATTCACTGACCCATATATGGATGATATAAACAGTCCTCCTGATCGTGAAATTATTCTTTTGAAAAGAGATTTGGAGAGTAATTATGATATAGGTTTTGCTCTTGGATATAGTCCGTTTTCAGATAGCTCGAGAAGTTGCAATGCTTATTCTCGTGGTTGTTGGTGGATATATACGACTAAAAAAACTTATCCTATTTATATAGCTGAAACTGGAGAAATTAATGGTACTTCTTATGACGTTTATTCTTATCGTCAGTGGCTTGATCCAAAAGCACATGGAGATAATAAGCTTGCTTATTGGAATAATCAAAATGGACATGATTTAGTTTATGTTGATTATCATAAAAGTGTAACAAATGATGCAACCGTATTACCAACAGGTTTTACTTACAAAGCATTTAATGTTGTTGAGTCAGAAAATGTTACAGCTTCGCAATCTTTTGTTCCCGCAGATGGAATAAAACTTTCTACTACAGGAGCCAATACTTATGGTTATATAATTTTAGAATTATATGATGATGTGACTGCTCCTACTGGTGGTTCAATTACGTATACTGGTGGATATAATAATTCTGGATTAGTCGATCTTACTGTAGCAGATGGCACTGATTCTGAATCTAATGTTGATACAGCTTCAAGAATTATTCAAAGAAAATCTGCAACTTTAACAAATGGAATTTGTGGAGGATATAATGCTTTTGCAACGATTATTCCAACAGGAAGCTATCCGAATTTTGTGGACAACACTGTTTCTTCTGGAAATTGTTATCAATATCAATATTTAGTTTCTGATAATTCTACAAATCAAGTAACTTATACTTCTACTGTAGAGATAAAGGTTTCTACAGTTACTTATATTTTAATTTATACAGCAGGAGCTGGTGGAAGTATTACTGGAACTTCACCTCAAACAGTAAATTACGGTTCTGATGGCACATCAGTCACAGCAGTTCCAAATCACAAATATCATTTTGTTAATTGGAGCGATGGGGTATTAATTGCTACAAGAAATGATATAAATATTCTAAATGATATTAATATCACAGCAAATTTTGAATATGATCACATAAGTACAGGAAGTTATAAACCAGGTTATGGACCAAATAAAAATATTCAAATAATTCCACTAACAACATCTTCAAGCTACACATTCACTAAAACATTAAAATACAAAATGATAGATAATGAAGTTAAAGAATTACAAAAGTATCTTAATACGCATAATTATCTTGTAGCTACAACAGGATATGGTTCATTAAATAATGAAACTACTTATTTTGGAAAAAAAACCAAAGCGGCCGTTATTAAGTTTCAACTTGCTAATGGTTTAGTTGGTGATGGTGTTGTTGGACCAAAGACCAAAGCAGAATTGAAGTAAATTTTTATTTTCTTTTTTACCAAAATTTGGTATATGGAGTACCATATAGCAACAGCGTTCGGACAAAACAAAAGTAAACTTTTGCTTTGCTCCTCTCTTGTTGTTATAATAGATGTAATGATAATTACATATTTTGGTAAGCAATTCTTCAAAGTTCAGCAGGGAGAGATGGTCCTTGCTTTTAATCCTGTCAGTAAAACTTCTAAATCTGGAATCTCGGCTCATTTTGGTGCTGATTTAGCTTTCGTTTCAACTAATCATCCTGACTATAATGGAGTGGAACAACTTTCTCATGGAGATCGAGCGCCGTTTGTTATTTCTGGTCCTGGCGATTATGAAGTGAAAGAAGTTTTTATTAAAGGCGTAATGTCTAATTCTGTAATTGCAAATAAAAAATTTATTAATACGATTTATTCTCTTTCTGTTGATAATATAAAAATTGTTTTTCTTGGTGCTTTATCTGACACAGAAATTCCAAAAGAATCTCGTGAAGAAATTAATGAACCAGATATTTTATTTATTCCAGTTGGTGGAAAAGGTTTATTAGATGCAAAAAGTTCTGCAAAGTTGGCGTCTTCTCTTGAGCCGGCATTAGTTATTCCAATGGATTATGATAAAGAAACTCTTAAAATTTTTCTAAAAGAAATGGGAGAAGAAAAAGCTGAAGTTGTAGATAAATTAACAATAAAAAGAAAAGATTTAGAAGGTAAAGAAGGGGAAGTGGTCGTTTTAGAAGCATTATAATTTTTTATTTTTATGAGAAAAACAATTCATCGTTTAAGACAAAAACCAGAAGAAGAGAGAAGACATATTTTACATATTTGTATTGTTATCGCTGCGATTATTATGATTGCTCTTTGGATTTTTTCTCTTGGAAAAAGTTTGAGCGCTCCGGAAGTTAAAGAAAAAGCTAAACAAGATTTACAACCCTTTTCAGTTTTGAAAGATAATTTATCAGAAGGTTATAAAAGTGTTTCAGAATAAAAATTAAAAGTATGGCAAAAAAAGTTTTAGAAAAAACTAAAGAAACTCCTAATGAAAAAAACAGAATTGTTCAGGTTGATGTTGTAACAGAAATGAAGGAATCATATTTGGCATATGCTATGTCAGTTATTACTGCGCGTGCTTTGCCAGATGTGCGAGATGGATTGAAACCGGTGCATAGAAGAATTTTATTTGCTATGAGTGAAATGGGATTAACTTCTTCTTCTCGTTTTCGAAAATCTGCTGCAGTAGTCGGAGATGTGTTGGGAAAATATCATCCGCACGGAGACACGGCTGTTTACGATTCTATGGTTGGTATGGCTCAGGAATTTTCCTATCGTTATCCGCTTGTTTTGGGTCAGGGAAACTTTGGTTCAATAGACGGGGATAATGCGGCGGCAATGCGTTATACGGAAGCAAAAATGTCTAAAATTTCTAATGAACTTTTGCGTGATTTGGAAAAAGAAACAATTGATTTTCGTCCGAACTATGATCAAACTCGCAAAGAGCCAATTGTTTTTCCTGCATCTGTTCCAGCACTTCTTTTGAATGGAACTTTGGGTATTGCCGTTGGTATGGCGACAAATATTCCATCACACAATTTAGGAGAAGTTATTGATGCAACAAATCATTTAATTGAAAACGAAGATGCTTCCACGGAAGATTTAATGCAATTTATAAAAGGTCCAGATTTTCCAACTGGTGGAATTGCCTATGGTTATAAAGATATGCTTCACGCTTATTCTACTGGAAGAGGTGGCGTTGTTTGTCGTGGAGAGGCAGAAATCGTAGAACAAAAAGGAGGAATGTTTCAGATAATAATTACATCAATTCCTTTTAGAATAAACAAAGCAAATTTAATAATGGCAATTGCTGAATTGGTTCAAGAAAAAAAATTGGATGGAATAAAAGGATTAAGAGATGAATCAACAAAAGATATTCGCATTGTTATTGATTTAAAAACTAGCGCGCATCCGGAAAAAGTTTTAAATTATATTTATAGAAATACTCAATTAGAATCAAATTTTAATTTCAATATTGTGGCTTTGGTTGATGGCGTTCCGCAAACTCTTTCTTTGAAATCTATTTTGAGTGAATTTATTTTACATAGAAAAGAAGTTGTAAAAAGAAGATCACAATATGATTTGAAAAAAGCTCAGGAGCGAGAACATATTTTACTTGGTTTGAAAAAGGCGCTTGATTTTATTGATAAAGTGATAAAAACAATTCGTGCTTCGAAAGATGCTTCAATTGCAAAAACTAATTTGATGAAAGAATTTAAATTTTCTGAACTTCAGGCTGTTGCAATTTTGGAAATGAAATTGCAAAAACTTGCTGGATTGGAAAGAAAAGCAGTTGAAAATGAATTGAAAGAAAAACAAGATTTTATAAAAGCGATAAAAGAACTTTTGGCAAGTCCAAAGAAAATGCTGAAAATTATTTCGGAAGAATTAAAAGAAATTAAAGATAAATATGCCGATGAACGCAGAACTAGAATTGTAAAAGGCGGAGTGAAAGAAATGTCTGACGAAGATTTAATTCCAGAAAAAGAAACTGTTTTAGTTTTCACTCAAGGTGGTTATGTAAAAAGAACTGATCCTTCAGAATATCGTTCTCAAAAAAGAGGAGGAGTTGGTGTTGTTGATTTAGAAACAAAAGAAGAAGATTTTGTGACGATGCTTGTTTCTGGTTCAACCCACAGCGATTTATTATTCTTTACGAATTTAGGTAAAGCATTTCAAATAAAAATGTTTGATATTCCGGAAGGACGTAGGGCAACAAAAGGTAAATCAATAATGAATTTCCTTTCTCTTGGAACTGATGAAAAAGTAACTTCTATTTTGCCGATGCCAAAAGAACTTAAAAAATCTCCAATTTCACTTATGCTTGTGACAAAAGATGGTACGGCTAAAAAAATGTCAGGCGAGAGTTTCAAAGATGTTCGTAGAAGTGGAATTATTTCTATTCGCCTAGATAAAGGTGATGAACTTGTGTCTGCACTTATAACAGAAAAAGGTGATGAAGTTATGCTTGCAACTTCAAATGGGCAGTCAATTAGATTTAAAGAATCTGATATTAGAGAAATGGGAAGAACAGCTGGTGGAGTTCGTGGAATGAAACTTGGAAAAGGTGATCAAGTGATTGGCGTTGATGTGATTAAGAAAGATAAAAAAGATGGAACATTTTTGACAATGAGCGCAAATGGCTTGGGCAAGAAAACAGCTTTGAAAGAATATAAAGTTCAGAAGCGCGGTGGTTCTGGAATAAAAACAGCGAAAGTCACTCCAAAAACTGGAAAAATAATTGTGGCAAAAGTTTTAGCTGATCATGAAGAAGAATTAATTGCAATGTCTAAAAAAGGACAAGTTATTAGAACTGATTTGAAAGATATTCCTTCTCTTGGTCGCCAAACTCAAGGTGTTACAATAATGCGCCTTCGCGCTGGTGATGGTATTGCGTCTTTAACTTGTGTATAATTAAACTATGTTTTCTGATCCGGTAAAAAATTTAAAACAACTTGGACTCAGGGAAGATATGATTGTTGCGGATTTAGGAGCTGGAACAGGTTTTTATTCTATTATTGCCGCAAAAATGGTTCCCAGAGGAAAAGTTTATTGTATTGAAATACAGAAAGATTTTTTAAATGCGATAAAAAATAAAGCGGTTGAACTTAATTTAAATAATTTAGAATGTTTTTTGGGTGATATAGAAAAAAAGGGTGGCACTAAAATCAAGGACGAGATTGTGGATGTAGCTATTGTTTCAAATATTCTTTTTCAAGTTGAAAATAAAGATAGTTTTGTTGATGAAATAAAAAGAATTTTAAAAATTGGTGGATCTGTTCTTTTAATTGATTGGCTTGATGAATCATCAATTTTAGGTTCAAAATTAGAAAGAGTAATTCCAAAAGATAAAGCTCGTGAAATGTTTGAGAGTAAAGGTTTCGTTTTTGAGAGAGAAATTGATGCAGGAGACCATCATTATGGTATGATATTAAAAAAGCCTGCCCGCAATGCTTTCAGTATAGCTGATGCAGGCGGGGAAAAATAAAATGAAAGGAAATTTTCAAATAATAATTTTAGTTGTATTTATTGCCTTAGCAATTCTTGGTGTTTTGGTTTTTTCTGGTGCTATACCGCTTGGCAATAAAAGTAGCTCGACTGGTTCGCTCGGCACTGTTGTTTTATGGGGAACCGTAAAAACTGAATTAATTTCTTCCGCATTAGATGATTTTAACAGAGCTAATCCGACTTTCATTGTAAAATATGTTCAAAAAGATCCTGAAACTTTTGATCAAGATTTACTGGAGGCAATGGCTTCTGGAGTTGGTCCGGATATGTTTTTTTTGCCTGATAATTTAGTTTTTGACTATGCAAATAAGATTTATCTTATTCCTTATACAAGTTATTCTGCGAGTTCTTTTCAAACTTCTTTCAGCAGCGCGGGTGAAGTTTTTATGACATCAAAAGGCATTGCAGCTTTTCCTATAACAATAGATCCGTTAATGATGTATTACAATAGAAGTATTCTTGAAGCTAATTCAATCGTTTATCCTCCAGTTTATTGGGATGACGTTGTTAATTTAGTCTCTACTCTGACAAAAAAAGATGAATTAAATAAAATTACGCAAAGCACAGTTGCAATGGGTCAATTTTCAAATGTTTTTCACGCTAAAGATATAATTTCAGCTTTATTTATGCAAGCTGGAAATCAAATTGTTGCTGAAAAAAATGGTTATTTCAGCTCTTTATTAGGTGAAAATTCTGGAAGCCAGATTGATTTAAGTTCTATTCTTTCTTTTTATACAAGTTTCGCTGATCCGCTTAAAAATGTTTATTCATGGAACAGATCTTTCGTCAATTCTCAGGATGCATTTACTTCTGGGAATGTGGCTTTTTATTTTGGTTATGCTAGCGAATTAAAAACTTTAATTAATAAAAATCCAAATTTAAATTTTTCAGTTGCTTCATTTCCTCAAATTAAAAATTCTAGCTTTAAATTAACTTCAAGCAAAGTAACTGGACTTACTGTTTCTAATTTTTCGAAAAATTTACAAACCGCTCTTACTGCTGCCAGTCTTTTAGCGACAAGTGATTTTTCTTCTAAATTTGCTGAAGCAATGCAAGTTCCTCCTGCAAGAAGAGATTTACTTGCAAAAAAACCAACTGATTCTTTTTCCCCGACTTTTTTCTCTTCAGCTTTATATGCAAGAAGTTGGCTTGATCCTTCTTCTTCAGATACAGATAATATATTTAGAGGAATGGTTGAAGGAACTCTTTCTAATAGTTTTTCAGCTCAAGATGCTGTAAAAGACGCTGGTGCAAAATTAAATCTTTTATTATTGAAATATAGATAAATTTATCAAGTAATTAGATTATAAAAATATGAAAATTTTTACTAAAAATAAAAGAAAAGCATCAAAGATTTTAATTTATATTTATACACTTGTATTTTTAATTTTTCCTTCTGTTTCTTTTTCGGCTAGTCTTGTTCCGTGTAAAGATAATTGTGGTTGGTATGAATTAATGACTTTAGTAAATAATGTTGTGACTTTTGTTCTTACTAGATTAGCTCTTCCGATTGCTGCTATTATGTTTGCTGCGGCTGGAATTATTTTGTTAACTGCCGGTGGAGATACTTCTAAAGTAAAAAAAGCTAAGGATTTATTTTTAGGTGTTGCCATTGGTCTTGTCGTTGTGGCAGCGGCTTGGCTTATTGTGCATACAATATCATCAATATTGGGTTATACTGGCGCTGGTTTCTTTGGTTTTTAAAATAATGTATAATAATACTATGAAATTTATATTAAAAAACTTTCTAATAACAATTTTAGTAGCTTTTGTTTTGATTATTCCTATTTTATCTTTTGCACAAAATGGCACAAATCCTCCAACACAAGGAAATGGTACAAATCCTCCTGCACAAAGTAATGTTTCTGTCACGATTAATAATCCAATACCAAGCATAACGACAGTAGATGGTTTTATTAAGACTATTTTGATAGGAGTTATTAAAATAGGATTACCGATTGTTGCGCTTGCCATTATTTATTCTGGTTTTCTTTTTGTTTCTGCTAGAGGCAAGCCGGAGGCATTAAAAAAAGCCAAAGATGCATTGCTTTATTCAGTAATAGGCGCTGCAATTTTATTGGGTGCTTGGGCTATCGCTCAGCTTATATCAGATACAGTTTTAAAATTAGGATAAAATTTATGAAAATTAAAAAAATAATCTTTTTTGTAATACTGCTGTCATTTTGTGTTTTGCCATTTTTTTCTTATTCTCAAACTCCGTCTGGAACTGGAATGCAGGTTCAAACTGCTCCTTCGTATGGTCCAGGTGGTTCAACACTTGGAATGGAAGCTCAAATTATGCAAAATAGCGGGCAGGGCTCAGGCGGTACAACTGGAACTCAGGCTGAGATTTTACCAAACGATGGCAGTGGTGCTACCATTGGAAATCAAGCTCAAATTAATACAGAAAATTCAGGTAATACTGTTGGGAGTAAAGCTAATTTTAGTTCAACTGGCTTATTTTGTTCTTTAGCTCTTCATCCAACGTTGAAAATTTTACTTAATTACATAGCTTGTCTTTTATCAAAATTTATTGTTCCTCTTATTTTCTCTTTAGCTATTGTTTTATTTATTTGGGGAATTGTACAATATGTGATAAATACTGATGACGAAGCAAAGAAAAAAAAGGGGAAGCAGTTTATGATTTGGGGAATTATAGGACTAACAATAATGTCTTCAGTGTGGGGTCTAGTTAGAGTTTTAGGGAAGACTTTTGGAGTAGATACAACATTTATTCCACAATTAAAAGAGAAAGTTGATAATTCTGATAATTCTATACCAGCAACTCCGCTTTTTACGCCGACAAATAATACAACGAATACCAATACTAACGGCGGTATTTTACCAGATAACGTTGAAAATAGCGGTTCTTCTTTTGTCCCTCCATCAGCGTAAAATGTATTGCTTTATTTTTAGATAGGTTATGTTATAATTATTGTGTGTTTATTTAGTTAATATTATAAGGTCGCTTTAATTATTAGTTTATTATTAGTTTAGAAAAAATATGAAAAAGAAATTAATTGCAGTATTTAGTTTTGTTTTTGGTCTTTCTCCATTAATGGTATTTGCTCAAAATACCCAAGGATGCGACCAATATGTTGGTCAAGGAAATATTCAAGCCATCATCTGTAAAATTGGAGAAGTGTTGGATACTCTTATTCCGGTACTTATCGTTTTAGGTATTGTATTTTTTGTATGGGGAGTTGTTTCTTATGTGATCGGCAAAGACGAAGAAGCAAAGAAGAGAGGAAAAGACAAAATGATTTATGGTATTATTGGTCTTGTTGTTATCGTTGCAATGTGGGGTCTAGTTGGTATCATCACGAACACTTTTGATTTAAATGGATCAACTAATGTTACTATTCCAACTTTGCCAATAAACTAAGATTTATTTATGATAGATTTGTTTTTACCAAACATAGCTTATGCCAGCGTGGATTCTTTTATAGCAAGTGTTAATAGAGAAATAATAAATCCACTTATTTTATTGCTTTTTGCTTTGGCTCTTGTGTTTTTTCTTTATGGAATATTTGAATTTTTTTCAGATCCAGAAAATGAAGAGAAAAAAACCAAAGGTAAAAGCCATATGATTTGGGGAATTGTTGGACTCACTATTATGATAGGTGTTTGGTTTATCCTTGATGTGATTATGAATACTTTCAACATAGAGGGAATTGATCCACAAAAAGGTACTGTGCAGTTGGATAATTTGTAGGTTTTAATTTAAAAACTAAAAAAGAAAAAAGGCGTTTCGCATATTGTCGCGAAACGCCTTTTTTTTATTATTACCACCAAGAAAAAACTATCTTGGTTACTCCAACTGGATAAATTAAATAATTTCCAGCAGGCATAGCCCACCAATCTTGGATATGTCCGGATTCTGTTCCAGGTTTTTCATTGCATATGAAAGATACGGTTTTATCAGACTCAAGAACAAATTTTGCATCTCCTGGTCCTTCAATTCTTGTATGAGATTTTAAAGGATCAAGGTATGCCTTAACGGGTTTATCCATTATGGCGACCTCTTTTCCAGAAGTAGAGTAAAAGGAAGTACTTTTTTCAGGTTTTGATTTACCCTTTTTCCCACTATTGTAATTGGACGATGATGGCGATGGTGAATCCTTTCTATAGGATTTAACCCAGAAGATTACAACAAAAAGTAAGATTACAGAAAGGATCAATATGATCCACTTTCTTTCGGGAACTGGAACTTTGGTTTTAGTTTTCATGACTTTCCTCCAAAATATTTAATTAATTTAGTCGCTAACACTGAAAACATTTTTGCGACGGCCGGTGAAACATTAACACTAAGCCCGTGGACATTAAAATCTTGGATTTTCTTTTCAACAGAAATGTCTTTGTCCATAAGGGATGCAAAATCTAATGCATCTTTTCCGCTGAGAGTTGGATCTAGTTCCTGAAATTTATCTGCAATTTCTTTTATAATCTCAGCTTTTGTCCTAGCGTCTAATGCGCTCTGTGTTGCCTCTGTCGGGTCTATGTCGAAGACAGGACATTCTTTCACCACAATTCTCAATTCTTCAGCCACTTCATTAAAGTCTTCAGGCTTTAGAATATCTTTTCCTTCTGCCGCTAATGCCTGTATCAGAGTTTTATCATGAAAAAACTGACGCATTAATTCTTTGGCATGACGTACCAACATCTCTTTTCCAACTTCTGATTCGTATTTTACGTTCTCGATCATATATTGAGAACGTATGATTTCGTCTTTTCCTTCTGCTGAATCAACTTTTGATAAAATCGAAGCTGAAGCCACGACGGTTCCACTTTTTGTAGGAAAACTTTCCGCAGTTACTTCAGATTTAATTGCAGCCTCCAAATCTCTTTCATATTCTACCTTTTCCCAAGGTAGTTTAATGTAAAAACCATGGAAAATTGCTCTTGCTTTTTTTGAGAAAGAATTCAAGAGCACCGCTGCTTGGTTCATGGCGACTCTGCCGGTGCAAGTAAAAACCAAGGGGATAGCAGCGACTATTACCAATGCTGTTGTTGGATAAAGAAAAAAATCATCGAAGATGGCCCATATTAGAACCAAGATAACGATGAAGATAGAGATGAAAAGGACTATCAGTCCGAAAATAACATCTCCGTTTTTGCTGATTTTATTAGAACTTACAGTTGCCATAATTTGTTTCCTCCATTTTTGTTTTTAATTATTAATTTTTAGATTTGTTTGTTTTAACAGCCAAAATTGAGTGGGGAATTAGCCACTAAAACAAACAAACCATTTTATTAATAACTTTTTTTCAAATAGCTTTTAACTAGAATAAGTATATCACAATAAACATAAAAAGTCAACCCTTATGGGCTGACTTTTTATGTTTATTGTTGTTATTTTTAAGCGTATTTTAGCGTGTCGAAGTATATTACTGGAGCATCGAGGTTTGTTATATTTTTTGTAGAAGGATCATATTTACTAATGCTTGCAGTATAATGAGTGCCTGGAATTAAATTATGAAAGGAAGTTCCAGTTTTACGATCTTTACCTGCATTGATTTGTACTTTTATCGGTTCAATATGTCCAGCAATTTGAAGCATATATATTTCATCAGGAAGTAATCCATTTGCGTTTAATATAACTGAAGTTGAGGTAATGTCTGAAGCTGTAAGAGTAATTCTTTTTTTTCTTAATACTTTTCTAACAAATATTACTATTAACAGAATTAATAATAAAAGTAATAACCATTGAAGTAGAGAAGGCATAAAACCAGCAAAAAGAGCGTTAGCACCTAGAGAAGAATTTTTTGCTTCTTTTTCAAGGGTAAAAATTCTTTCATTAGAAATTCCACTATTTGCTGTTTGATTAAATACTGTTATTGAATGATCACCTAATTCTTTCATATCTTCATCAGTAGTATATATGATAAGTTGACGTGAATTTATGTAATCTGTGTTTCTGTCGCTATTATCCCATCTAGCTACTGAGCTTGGAATAAAGTTATAACCATTAATTGTGATAGCTTTTCCTTCAGTTCCAACAACTGCAGAACTTGAGCTAATTGAAGTGATAACAGGAACTAATTTATTATTATTTGTGTTGTTATTTAAACTGTTGTAATCATAGGTATTGTAATTGTAAGTATTATAATCATAGGTATTATGATTAACATCAGCGGTATCTGTATAAGAATTGGTAGCACCAAATGGAACTCTAACTGTTCGAGCAGAAACAGGCTTTGCAAAAGAAAAGCTTAAAACTAATGCCAACATGACAAAAGTTGCTATTAAGTTTTTATTTACTATTTTATTCATGAGATGATTGTATCATAGAGTAAAATAAATGTCAAGCTCTGTTAAGAACCGTAAAAATAAGACTATTTTGTGCTGGAGGAGGGACTCGAACCCTCAAGCCTTGCGGCACTAGTTCCTAAGACTAGCGCGTATACCAATTCCGCCACTCCAGCAATGTCCGCCCAGTTGGATTCGAACCAACGACCAATCGCTTAAGAGGCGAGTGCTCTACCAGCTGAGCTATGGGCGGGATAATAAAACAAAAATTAAAATAAATATATTTGAACAATTTATTGGTGCCCGAGGTGGGAATCGAACCCACATCCCTTGCGAGACACGATTTTAAGTCGTGCGCGTATACCAGTTCCGCCACTCGGGCAATTAAATTATTATAACAAATTAAATCACTATTTTTATTTTCAAAGTAGAACTGAGGCCTGGGCCGGAATTGAACCGGCGCATATTCCTTTTGCAGAGGAATGCCTTACCACTTGGCTACCAGGCCTTTTTAATTTTTAAAAACTTATATTTATCCTAACTATTTCTTAACAATTCGTCAATTTTTTGTCTATTCTTTTCTCCATTATCTATTGCAAAATCTATAAAAGGAATTATTTTTATATTCATATTTTTTTTCAAAAATTCTCTTAGTTCAGATCTTTTTCTCTTTGAAAATTCGAGTGCGTCATGTTCTTTGGAAGTTGGCAAAACAGTAAAAAATATTGTTGCTTTTTTAAGGTCTGGAGAAGTATTACAATCAGTGACCGTAATAAGGGAAGTTCTATTATTTTCTCTTCCTAAAAACTGAGCGGACAGTTCTTTTATAAGATTTCTTACTTTTTCATTTCTTTGAGTCATTTATTTTTGTGTTATGGCAAATGATTCTATAATGTCTCCTGGAACGATTTCAATTTTTGATTCTAGCATCATTCCAAATTCTGAACCTTCTTCAACTTCTGAAGTTTTTGTTTTACTTTTTTCTAGATTTACAATTTTCCCGCGACCGATTTCATTTTCTCTGCGAATAATTTTTACTATTCCGTTAAGAGAAATTTTTCCTTCTACCACTTTCCCCCCAAGAACCTGCTTTTCTTTAGTGCGACTAAAAGCTTTTAGAATTTTTGCTTTTCCTGTAATTTCCACTGTTTCTATTTTTGGTCTTCGTTTTTCCATTTCTTCTTCAAGCCATTCTGTCATTTTATAAATAATTTGGAAAAATGAAATTGTTATTCCTCTAGTTTCTGCTAGTTCGGTTCCATTTTTATCTGCTTTTACATTAAAACCAATTACGATAGCATTTTCACAGGAAGCCACTGTTTTTACGTCACTTTCCGAAATTGGACCAACTCCTTTTTGGATTATTCTATATTCTGCACTTTCGCTCTTTATTTTTTTTATCTCTTTTTCTATTGCTTCTATTGATCCCCAGACATCTGCTTTTAATACAATTGGAATTATTTTTTTATCTGTTTCTTCGTTAATAATTTTTTCACAACTTAAACCCACTTCACAATTTTTAGCATACTCTTCAGCTTCTTGCTTTTTTTGAAAAGATTTAAATTTTGCCCCGATGTTTGGAATTTTATTAAAACCGACTAACCTTATTGGAGAAGTAAAAGTTGCTTCTTCTATTGTTTTTCCTAAAAAGTTTTCCATTATGCGAGTAGAACAAATTGCATCTTCCACAGCAACGGTCATTCCTTTTCTGAGAGTTCCATTTTTTATAATTAATGTAGCTTGAACTCCGCGTTTTGAATCAAGATTTGTTTCAATTACTAAACCAGAAGCATTTTCATTATGATTTCCAGTGAAATTTTCCATTTCAGCCAAGATTAAAATTAGAGAAAGTAAATTTTCTATTCCTGTTCCTTCTTTTGCAGAAATTTCAGCAAAAGGAATTTTTCCACCATAATTTTCCAAATAGATTTCATTTTCTGCTAATTCCATTTTTGTTTTTTCGATATTTGCTGTTGGTTTGTCTATTTTATTTATTGCGACAATACAAGGAGTTTTACTTTCCACAATAGTTTTCCAAGCTTCAATTGTTTGTGGCTTGACTCCGTCTTCTGCTGAAACAACAAGAATTGCTATATCTGCAACATCTGCTCCACGTTCTCTCATTTTGGAAAAAGCAGCATGTCCAGGAGTATCTAAAAATGTTATTTTCTTTTCTTTTCCATTTTCGTCTTTGTGAACAACTTCATAGGCTGAAATGTGCTGAGTTATTCCTCCAGCTTCACCTTCGACTACATTTGTTTTTCTAATGTAATCAAGAAGTTTTGATTTGCCATGATCAATATGACCCATTACAACTACAACAGGCGGACGAATAGAACTATTTATTTGTTCGTTATTTTTTTTCATTTTTATTTAATTTCTGCTTTATTTAAAGCTTCTTTTTCTTCTTCAGTAAGTTCATATTCTGATTTTCCATTTTTTATTGGTTTTGCAAAAATACTCATTCCTTCACGAGAATATAAACTGGAAATAACAACTCCATTATTTTCTTCATTTAGCATTCCAATGGCAAAACTTTGATTACTTCCTTGATCAGGGAATGGATTAAATCTTACGGTTTCAAGGCCTCTTATGCTTTTCTTTAACTTTTTGTTTATTTCTTCTAATTCTTTTTCAGTTTTTTCTTTTGATATTTTTAGTTTTTCTATATCTTTTTCTAGGATTATTAGGTTTTCTTCTAAATTTTCGGCTTTTTTACCTAAAAAGAATTTTTTTAAACGTTTTTCTGTCTTGATAGTCCAAAAAACACCAAGTAAAATGGCAATTCCGATAAAAACAAAAAAAGCGATTTGGAGCTTTATATTCATATCGTTTCAATATATACTATTTTTATGGAAAAATCAAAGAAAATTTATTTAGATAATGCTTCGGCAACACCAATTGATTCAAGGGTTCTTAGTTTAATGACTAAAATTTTAAAAGAAGATTTTGCGAATTCTAGCGCAATTCACGATTTAGGTGTAAAAACAAAAGAAAAATTAGAACAAGCGAGAAAACAAATTGCAGAGATTTTAAATACTCATAGTGATGAAATTATTTTTACATCTGGCGCTACAGAATCAAATAATTTGGCAATTTTAGGAATTATAAATGCTATACAAAAAAGTTATTTGGTTCCGCATATTATTACAACAAATATAGAACATTCTTCTGTTTTAGAAACTTGTAAATATTTGGAAAAAAATAAATTGGCAGAGATAACTTATGTGCCGGTAGAAGAAAATGGAATTGTAGATTCTAAAAAAATTAAAAAAGCTTTTAAACAAAATACAGTTCTTGTTTCAATTATGTATGCGAATAATGAAATTGGAACTATTCAACCAATTCAAGAAATTGCAAAAGAAATTAGATATTTTAATAAGGTTAATTCCCTTGGCCGTAGCCATATGGGCGAGGCTAAAAAAATTTTATTTCACACAGATGCAACTCAGGCAATAAATTATTTGCCAATTAAAGTTGAAAAATTAGGAATTGATTTAATGTCTTTTAATGGTGGAAAAATTTATGGACCAAAAGGTGTTGGTGTTTTGTATGTAAAAAGAAAAACTCAAATTGATAAAATTTTATTTGGTGGCGAGCAAGAATTTAATTTGAGAGCTGGGACAGAAAATGTGGCAAGTATTGTCGGACTTGCGGAAGCATTAAAAATTACAGAAAAAATAAAAGAAAAAGAAAATAAAAGATTAAATGAATTAAAAAATAATTTTTTTAAGAAATTATTTGATTTGCAAAAACAAAATAAAAAATTTTCTCGGGTCCTCGGAAGTGGGTCAGCCAGACCACTCGAAAATTTTGATTTTGTTTTTGCAGTAAATGGCGATTATGAAAAAAGATTACCGAATAATGTAAACATTACAATATCAAAAATTCCGAGCGATTTATTAGTTTTAGAATTTTCTGCAAGAGGAATTTATATTTCTGAAAAAAGCGCTTGTAAATCAGAGGACAAAGCTGGTTCTTATGTAATTAAAGCCATTCGTTCAAAAACAAAAGACAAAAATTTAAACAGCTTACGATTTTCTCTAGGCAGGCAAACGACAAAAGCTGACATTAATTATGTAGTTAAAGCATTAGGTCAGATTTTACAAAAACTAGGAAAATGGTATAATTGAGCTATGGAAAAACCATCTTTGGGAAAAAAAATAAGAAAAGTTGTTGGTATTGCAGGTCTTTCAGCTCTTTCTATGTTGCCTGGGGAAAAATCTCAAAAACCACCAGAAAACAATATTGATTTTTCTAAAAAAGAAAAAATAGAATTAAAAAAAGAATGGTCTAGAAACGAATTAGAGTCAAATAAGGAGATACTTGAGAAACTCGCTTCTGTTTTGGCAATAGAGAGTTTATCTAAACGTATTCGGGAGATGCAGAATTTTATTCCTAGTTTTGATGAACAAATTAAACAAGATATAAAAAAATTAGAAGAAAGAAAATTTAAAGGGGAATCAAAAGATGATTATTCTAATATGAGTAATCAAGATATTTTGAGTAGAATAAATTCCTATAAAGAATATAAAGAGATTATTCAGGAAGATTATTTAACTGAATATAAAAAATTACAGAAAGAAAATAAAATGCTGTATACCAAAGAAGTGCAGAAAAATGTAAATAATATAAAAAAATTAATAGTGTATTATGATATTGGTCGGGAATGGCTTCTAAATAATATAAAAGACCCAGAATACCAAAAGAGATTTATACAAGAAAGACGAGAGGATTATGATTTATCTGGAGAAATATTAAGAAATTATATAGAAAGAGGCTATAAAGAGAGATTAGAAAATGCTTCTGATAAAGAATTTGTTTTATCAAAAGATATATCAACAAGTTCTGTTTATCACGGTGGGGGAAGTAATTTGGAAGCTTTTTATGATAAAACAGATAAAAAAACCTATTATCCTTTACAAACTGATTCATTAAAAGCTATTGAGTTTGCAATTCATGAGTATGCACACAAAGTGACAGAATATAACGATCTTATGACAATCAAATCAATGCAGTTATTTTCAGAGGCGCTTGATTCTTTATCTTTGGTGGCTAATTTAATAGATCAATCTGATAAAGGTGTGTTTAATGCTCTTATGTATTTTTCAAATCCTGCTGAAATGTATGCTCGTAAAAAAGTGTTTGAGTGGGACTTAGAAAGACTTGGCGTGAAAAAATACGGTGAGAGATTTACAACGGAACATTATACGAAGGTAATTAAATTATTACGAGAAGAAAAGATGTCTCAAGGAAGTTTAGAATTCATTACTATCATAAAACCAAAAATGCTACTGAGAGTTATGAATGAAATAGCAGATTCTAGTTCTGCTCAAAAACAAGATCAAAATTTAGCTTAGGTTTTAAAAATAGATTTTGAAAAAATTAAAAAAGTGGTATTATTAAGCTATGGACATAAAAGAATTAAATAAAGCGCAATTAATAATGCTTATAATTTTATTAAGTTTTGTGGTATCTATTGCCTCAAGTATTATTACTGTTTCTTTAGTGCAAACAGCTCCTTCTTCAATTTCTTTGCCGATAAATCGTGTTATTAGGGAAACTGTTGAAAAAATTGTGCCAGCTACTAATGGCAATCAAGCTTTATCAGAAGAACAAAAAAAATTACTTGAAGAACTAAAAGCAATTAAGCCTCTTACTGTGACTTTATTTTTAAAAGGGGAAAAGGAAGATACAATTTTAGGAACAGGATTATTTTTAGGTGAAAATAAAGTTGTGATAGCGTCTCTTATTCCTGCGCCAAAAGAGAGTGAAAATTATGTAATTAAAAGTGTTTTAGGTGAACAGAAAGTTTCAAAAGTAACTCAAGAAAAAGATTTTTCCATTATTGAATTTATTGAAAACACTCCTACTGCTCCTGATTTAACAAATAAGGATTTAATGATTGACACTTCAACTACATCACCAGCAGTACAATAGTAAATTTAATTTAAAATATGCCACCACTACATAAATTTACAACTAAAGCAAAAGAGGCGATAAAAAAAGCGCATGAGCTAGCAATTGAGCGTGGACAAAATCACGTTTCCGCTTTGCATCTTCTTGCTGCACTTTTAGTTCAAGATGAAAGTATGGTTAATTCGATTTTAGATAAATTGGAAGTTGATACTATGCTTTTGGCTGATTCAGTTTTAGATTCAATTGAATTACCAGAAACTAAAAGCACTTTGTCTCCAGCTTATCAAATTTATTTGACTCCTGATTTGGCTCAAACAATAGAACATTCTGTAAAATTGTCAGAATATTTAAAAGATAATTTTGTTTCAACTGAACATTTATTTATTGCTATATTGGAAGTTCCCGGAGACGCACGAGAATTATTGGCACAATTTAAAATTCAAAAAGAGCCGGTGATGAAAGTTTTAGAAGAACTTCGCAGTCAGAATATTGCTGGTGGTTATGAACCAAAGAAATTTAAACTTCTTTTAAAATACACTCGTAATTTAACTAAATTGGCTAAAGAAGATAAATTAGATCCTGTAATTGGTCGTGATAATGAAATTATGCGCATTATGCAAATTCTTTCTCGCCGCACAAAAAATAATCCGATTTTGATTGGTGAAGCTGGCACAGGAAAAACTGCTGTTGTGGAAGGTCTTGCTCAGCGTATTATGAAAGGAGATGTTCCTGAATCTTTAAAAGACAAAGAATTAGTTTCTCTTGATTTGGGTTCATTGATTGCCGGAACAAAATATCGTGGAGAATTTGAAGAAAGATTAAAAGGAATTATGAAAGAAATTGAAAGAGCAGAAGGAAAAATAATTCTTTTTATTGACGAAATTCATACTATTGTTGGAGCCGGAGGAGGTGAAGGAACTTTGGATGCTTCAAATATGTTGAAGCCGACTTTATCTCGTGGAGAATTAAAAGCGATTGGCGCTACGACAATAAAAGAATATCAAAAATATATTGAAAAAGATCCGGCACTAGCTAGACGTTTTCAACCTGTTTATATTGATGAGCCTTCAGTTGAAGATGCGATTGCAATTTTGCGCGGGTTAAAAGAAAAATATGAACTTTTTCACGGAGTAAGAATTACTGATGATGCAATTATTTCTGCTGTTAATCTTTCCACGCGATATATTACAAATAGATTTTTACCAGACAAAGCTGTTGATTTGATTGACGAAGCTTCTTCTTCATTAAAAATTTCTCTTCAAAATAAACCACCAATTTTAGAAGACGCTCACAGAAAAATAATGCGTTTGGAAATTGAAAAGGAGGCTCTCAAAAAAGAATCTGTTTCAGGAAAAGAAAAACAGAATGATAAAAATGCAAAACTAAGAATAAAAGAAATTGATAAAGAAATAGGAAATTTGTATGAAAAAACTAAAGAGCTTGAATTAAAATGGCAAAATGAAAAAACTTTGGTGACAGAAATTAGTGGAATAAAAAAAGAATTAGAGACGCTAAGACTTGAAGCAGAAAATGCAGAAATGAGAGCTGATTTGTCGAAGGTTGCTGAAATTCGCTATGGAAAAATTCCTTCTCTTAAAAAAGATTTAGAAACAAAACTTTTGCGTCTTAAAAAATTACAAAAATCTCGCAGAATTTTGAAAGAAGAAATTACTGCGGAAGAAATTGCAGAAGTTGTTGCTCGCTGGACGGGGATTCCTTTAAGTAAAATGCTTGAAGAGGAAAGAGCAAAGTTGGAAAGAATGGAAGGAGAATTAAATAAAAGAGTTGTTGGTCAGAACGAAGCGCTGAAAAGGATTTCTAGTGTTATTCGTCGTTCTCGCGCTGGAATTTCAGATCCAAATAGACCAATTGGTTCTTTTATTTTTCTTGGTCCTTCAGGAGTTGGTAAAACTGAACTTACAAAAGCTTTAAGTCAATTTATGTTTAATGACGATCGCGCGCTTATTCGTGTTGATATGTCTGAATATATGGAAAGACATTCTATTTCTAAACTCATTGGTTCACCTCCAGGTTATGTTGGTTATGATGAAGCTGGACAATTGACGGAAGCGATTCGTCATCGTCCCTATGCCGTGGTTCTTTTTGATGAAATAGAAAAAGCTCATCCGGAAGTTTTTAATATGCTTTTACAAGTTATTGATGAAGGAAGATTGACTGATGGAAAAGGAAGAATTGTTAATTTTAAAAATGCAATAATAATTTTGACTTCAAATATTGGTTCGCAATTTGTTGAAAAAATGGAATCAATTGGATTTACAAATAATTCTAGTAAAGATGATTATAGTCTGATGAAAGAAAAAGTTTTGGAAGCATTAAAAGAAAATTTCCGTCCAGAATTTTTAAACAGACTAGATGAAATTATTGTTTTTGATGTTTTGTCAGAAGAGGCAATAGAAAAAATTGTTGATTTAAGAATTCAAGTTGTGAGAGATAGACTTTCTGCAAAAAATATTGGTTTAGAAATTACAAAAGAAGCTTTGTTATATTTGGCGAAGGAAGGATATAATCCACATTATGGTGCGCGACCACTTAATCGTTTAATTCAAAATAAAATTTTAAATCCAGTTGCTTCTCATATTATTTCAAACGGAGTGAAAAAGAATGATACGGTTTTTGTTTCTGTTAAAGACAAAGAACTACATATCGAAACTAAAAAGGGGAAAATAAAAAGTCCGATTTTAATAAAACGCAATTCCTCGACAAGGGTATAATTTTTTCTAGAATTAAACTATATGTCAATATTGACAAACTAAAAAAACCTGCTATCATTATAACTGAATATAGTCAGTAATCATTTACCCTAAAAACTTAATAAAATGAAAAAAGTAATTCTCTTGATTTGTGTATTATTGGTACACAGCAGCCAGCTTCTGGCGCAATCCTACAACAAAGAAACGAACAAAATTAGTAATGAAATTAAAAAAGGACGGACAAATGAAGCATCAAAATTGCTATCAAAAATTCCCAAGCCGGCTTTAAGCACTAAAAGTCAAAGGACTTTTATTGCTTACTACTATTTAAAGTTTACTCTGTTGAAGAATCAAAAATTTTCTCAAATTGAAGCACAAAATGCTTTTGACAGTTTATCAAATATTGATAATAAATTGTTTAAATCAATGCCCCCGAAAGGTATTTTTAAAAGAAATACCAGAAGCAAATTGAGCAAAGATTGTCCCTTAATCGACATTAACGGCAAATGTTTTAAAGACCTGAAACAATTTTATTCGGATGCAATTAGTCAATTTAAAAATGAGTTAAATCAAATAACTCAAAATCAAATAATTAGGAATGAAATTGACAGCATTAAGAAAAAAACTTCAGCCGTTAAAGACAGCTTGCTCTTTAAAAAAGATTCATTGACTAATGAAGTTAAAAAAGCAAACAATGAGGTTAACCAAGCAAGAACAATACTTGGTGATACTTACAAAAAAGAAACTATTAAAGAAACTAACAAGGATCTAAAGACAAAAAAATCAAAAGCAGTCAAAGACTCTGTGTGCGTTAACTTTAAAGTAAGCAGAATTGATTCCATAGAATTGTCGGTTTATCTTGTTTCTGGATGTCCGCCAGATTCAAATGGAGCATGTATAGTGAATCAATATGGACTGTCTGAGTATTGCAATGAGAAGGTTAATTCCACCGTTGAAAACGGTGTGTTTAATGTAATAAAAGGATGGATTAGCATTGTAAAAGGAGATACATTAAACATCTCTGTAAAAATCATAGGAGAAGCCGATGCCACATGGGGTGACACAAATCAACTGCAGACCTTCGTGAATGATTCTTACGGGATTGGTGATCAAATGGGTTTGAAAACTGGCGATAAAATATCTAACGATACAATCGCCAAATTGCGAGCCGTCGCAGCAAGAACTTTTTTATTTTCTGGCATTAAAAAAACCGAATCTTTTGTAAAAAAGAATTCGCAGAAAAATAAAGTTGTTGTTGTCAACTCAGTGATGTTTTCAAAAGATTGGCTAAAAGATAAGGCAAAGGATGAAAAGAAAGGCCCTCAATTCAGAAAAGAAATTCTCATATTAAAGTGCAATAATTGCAAATAGTAATTATTGTATATTAAAGTAAAAGCTTCGGGTAACCGGAGCTTTTTTTATTGTGCGCCGGGTAGGATTCGAACCTACGTAGCCCGAAGGCGATTGATTTACAGTCAATTGCGATTGACCACTCCGCCACCGACGCATAACTATAAAATAACATAAAATTATTTTTTTTGCATCTACATTAACAAAGTCCTAACTTTGTTTTGAAATCACTTTTTTAATAGCAAATTTTTATATAAAATCTTATAATATAGATATGTTTAAACATTTTCTGGACAAACATTTTAAAAAGAAGCGTCGTCATAAAAAAAATCAGTATAAAATTTTAGAAAAGGAAACAAAAGAACCTGTCCCGTTTTTTGTAATTTTTGGATTATCAACCTTGGGTTCTTTGTTAGTATTTTTACTATTTTTTGTTGGAATATTTTTACTTGGATCTTTTGAAATAAAATATCATGATAGATTTTTACCTGGTGTTTATGTGGCGGGAGAAAAGGTTGGCGGGCAAACTTATGCAGAAGCCTTAAATCATTTTAAGGAAAAATCTGAAGAAATACAAAAAAATGGATTGAGCGTAAATTTTGAAAATTTAAAAGGAAAAAATAAAAAAATAAATATCCCGATGTCTACTGCGGGACTTACTTCTGACAATTCTATAGAATATTTTACACTTGATGAATGGGAAAACGATTTACAAAAAGCTTATAAATGGGGTCATGGTATAAATATTTTTCGTGGCTTAGCGCAACAGATTAAACTTATTTTTGTGAATAAGAATTTCAATTTTTCAACTGCTCTTCAAAGAGAAGCTGTAGATTCTTTATTTGAAAGCGAGCTTCATAATTTTTTTGAAAAAAGCATGCCAGCAGAGTTTTCTTTTATTAAGAATAAAATATCTATTTCAAAAGAGAAAATTGGTGAAATTTTAGATAAAGAAGAAGCTCTAAATATTTTAACAGAAAAATTATCTCAATTTAATACAACTGAATTAATTTTTAAATCACATCAAGATACTTCTGTAATTACAAAAGAAAATCTCCAACCATTTGCAGAATTTGCTGAAGATTTTGGCAAAAAAACTGATTTTGTATTTAAATATAATGGATATAAATGGTATATAAAAGGAAATAAACTTGTGACTTGGCTCACATTAAAAGAAGATGGTGAAATTGGTATTAATCGTATAAAGCTTGAAGCGTATTTTAAAGAAAATGTAAACAGACTTATAGAAAATCCTCCACGAAACAGTCGCTTTGAAATTAGAAATGGAGAAATTATTGAAGTAGTTTCAGGTAAAAAAGGAAATGTTATAGATATGGAAAAAGTTGTGCAACAAATAGAAAAAATAATTTCTGAAGCAAAAGCAAATTTAAATCTTGAAAGTAATATCATTAATATTCCGGTTGAAACAATAAAAGTTGAACCTAAAATTACTAAAGATATTATTTTAAAATATCAAATCAAAGATTTAGTAGGTGAGGTCCGTACGAGTTTTGCAGGAAGCAGCGCAGACCGTGAACATAATATAAAAATAGGAGTGGCAACGATAACAGGAATGCTTATAGCTCCAGGCGAAGAATTTTCAACTATCGCTTCTATTGGACCTGTTTCTGAAAAAGAAGGATATTTAAAAGAAACAGTTATAAAACAAAATAAAACAATGAAAGAATTTGGTGGTGGTTTATGCCAGGTTGCCACTACGCTTTTCCGTTTAGCGTTAAATGCTGGTTTGCCTATTACAGAAAGAATTAATCATCGCTTTGTGGTTAATTATTATAATCCACCAGGACTTGACGCAGCGATATATGGTCCACATCCAGATTTACGTTTTGTAAATGACACAGGAAATTATTTATTACTACAAGCAAGAGTAGAAAATAAACAAGTGATTATGGAACTTTACGGAACAAAAGATGGTAGAACAGTAGAAATTTTTAAACCAACCATCTATAATAAAATTCCAGCGCCAGAAACAAAATATGTGCAAAGCAATCAGCTTTTTGTCGGACAGACTAAATGCACTGAAATGCCACACAATGGATTAACTACAGACGTTTTATACACTGTGAATTATCCAGATGGAACAATTAAAAAAAGAAATTTTAGAAGTATTTATCAACCTTGGCAAAAAGTTTGTTTGATTGGAACGGCATTAGCGTACTAAGGCAAGTTCAGTTTTTGTTTCTTCCTTTTCAATAGGTCGGATTACAATAAGTTTTCTTTTCCAGCCTTTCATAAAATCAGTGATTGAAACTTTTCTTATTCCATCATGTTTTCCAGGATCGTTGTAAAAAATTTGATTATCATCAAATCCAGTTATAACAATAAGATGACCAAAAGAAAGTTTTGGGTCAAAGTTACGGTGGATAGAGGCAATAGCTGGTCCTTCTTTTATAACATCTTTGAATTGATTGAAAGCGTCTAAATTATTTAATTTTGAAAAATCTTGAACTTTTCCATCCATGCCGTATTTTTTTGCTAGGGCTGCTAGTCCGTCGTGTTTCCATCCGACATTTTTTTGATAAGCTCCCAATGCAATAGCATCTTCAAGTGATTTTTGAACAGTTGTGGTTTTTGGTTTATAAAAATTTACAATCATGGCAACATCTGCCACTCCACAACCTTTTTGCTTCCATTCAACAGATGAAATATCCGCTATTTGTGAATATAGTGGTACGTCGTATGGCATTGTTATTGGTGCTTCTACTTGTGTTACAACTGGTGTTGTAGGTGAAATCGTATTAACTTCAGAATGAAAAGGTATAGTATAAAGCATTGTTAATATTGTAATTGGTAACATAGTTGAAATGATATCATGTTTTTTATAAAAAGTCAATGGAAAGCAGGCTTCTTTAATTTTACCCTAATTTTAAAAGTTTTTATACTAAATTAGTATTGTGTTGTTTTTCTGTATTTTATATAATATACAGACATGGTTAATAAAGACGTCCATTTTATTTCTGGTATGCCACGCAGTGGTTCTACTTTGTTATGCAATATTTTAAACCAGAACCCAAGATTTCATGCTACTGCGACATCTGGTGTTTTAGATTTGATTTTACTTGTTCGTAATAATTGGAATTTAATTCCAGAATTGAGAGTTTTAAAAGATGACTTGCCAAAATTTAGAGTTTTAAAATCAATTCTTCCAGCTTTTTATGCGGACATTACAAAGCCAGTTATTTTTGATAAGTCGCGTGGCTGGCCAGCTCACATGGAAATGATAGAAGAATTATCTGGATCAAAAGTAAAAGTTTTAGTTACGGTGCGCGATATCAGAGACATCATTGCAAGCTTTGAAAAAATTTGGAGAAAAGAATCACGTTTAAAAATGATTTCTCAAGAAAAAGAAAATATGGATCAGTTTCAAACTGTTGAAGGCAGATGCGAAGTTTGGTTGAGAGCAAATCAACCAGTTGGAAAAGCCTACAATGCAATTAAAGATGCTTTGCTTCGTGGTTATGGAGACAGAATGCATTTTATTTTTTTTGATGAGTTAACAAAAAATCCAGAAAAAGTTATGAAAGGAGTTTATAAGTTTCTTGGTGAAAAATATTATCCTCATAATTTTAAAAATGTTGAACAGAGCACGCACGAGGATGATCGCATTTATGGATTTACAGATTTGCATACGATTCGCAATAATGTAAAACCACTAGCTTCTGATTGGAAAAGTATTTTAGGTGAACAAGCAGAAAAATATGGAAAATTAAATTTTTGGTTTAATACAAAAGAACAAAAATTAAAAAGTATTATAAAAAATTATAAATAAGCTGTTAGATTTGTAGAAAATCTGCTATATTTTAATAATGTCATTAAGTATTGGAATAGTGGGTTTGCCGAACGTGGGGAAGTCCACGTTATTTAATGCGCTTACTAAAAAAAGTGTTCCAGCGGAAAATTATCCTTTTTGCACCATCGATCCTTCTGTAGGTATTGTTCCTGTGCCAGATGAAAGAATTTGGAAACTTTCAGAATTTTCAAAATCAAAAAAAACTATTCCAGCTGTAATTGAATTTGTTGATATTGCTGGGCTTGTTGCTGGTGCATCAAAAGGAGAAGGATTGGGAAATAAATTTTTGGCAAATATTCGTGAAGTTGATGCAATAGCGCATGTTGTTAGAACTTTTGAAGATAATTCTGTAATTCATGTGTCAAATAAAGTTGACCCTTTGCAAGATATTGGAGTTATAAACTTAGAACTTGTTTTGTCTGATATGGAAATCGTTTCTAAAAGAATTTCTAATTTAAATAAAGATGTAAAAAAAGGAGACAAAGAAGCAATTTTGGAAAATTCTATTTTAGAAAAAGTTATGAAAGTTTTAGAACAAGGGAAAATTGCAACAGAAGCTAATTTAACTGAAGAAGAAAAATTCAAAATAAAATCTTTAAATTTGCTGACTTTTAAACCAATGATTTATGTTTTGAATGTTTCAGAAGCAAGCAAAAATGTTGATGTAAAATTACCAGGTATTTCAGTAAAAATAGATCCAGTTTTTGAAAGTGGTTTTGATGATTTAATTAAAAAAAGTTATGAACTTCTTGGTCTTGAAACTTTTTTAACTACTGGAGAAGATGAAACTCGTGCTTGGACAATAAAAAAGAATTCTACAGCACCTGTAGCAGGGATGGCTATTCATACAGATTTTAAAGATAAATTTATCCGTGCAGAAGTGATTAATTGGAAAGATTTGTTGGATTCTGGTTCTTATGTAAATGCTCGCGCAAAAGGCCTCGTTCGCACTGAAGGCAAAGAATATATTGTAAAAGACGGCGATGTGATAGAATTTAAGATATAAATTTATGATTTTTTTCGAATATTTATTTTATTTTGTAGCTGCTAGTGCTTCGCCATTACAAAGAAGATGGTTGGCGAAAACAAAAAATATTGAAAATAAAGGTCAGATAAATCTTTCTTTTTGGGTGGTATTTATTGGAGCCATTTTAAGTTTAAGTTTCCCATTTTTTTCAGATTTTTTTATATCAGGAAATAAATTTTATTTAATTTTTTTAGCTTTTATTTGTGGGATTGCTGGTGCTGGTACTTCTGTCTTTTCATATATTGCACAAAAACATGTTGAAGCTGGAATTTCTACTCTAGTTTCAAATATATATACACCTATTACTATTATATTGGCAACTATTTTTTTGCATGAAAAATTAACTTTTTTACAAATAATTGGAACTATATTATTATTGTTTGCAATTCTCTTAATATCAAAAAAACATAGAATAGGGAAGTTTAGTTTTGATAAATATTTTTTATTAATGCTTTCTTCTGGTGTAATGCTTGCTTTTCTTTTGGTTGCGGAAAGAGCCTTGGTAAAAACTACTGGTTTTAGCGCTGGCACTATGATTTCTTGGTGGTCTACTTGTTTATTTTTGGGCGTAGCTACTTTTTTAACTAAAAATAAAAATCAATATTCCAAAAAAGATATTACCATTACGGGAGTATTGAAGTTTCTTCAAAATTTATCCTGGGTTATTTTGGTGTTTACTGTAGGCAATCTAAGTTTAGTGTCTTCCGTGACAACTTTTAAAGTTATAATAATGTTTATTTTAGCAGCTGTTTTTCTAAAAGAGAAACAAGATTTACCTAGAAAAATATTAGGAAGTGTAATAGCAGTTGCTGGTTTGTTATTAATGAAATAAAATGCGAGAAAATAATTTAAAAAATATCATTAGAATTTTAAATAATGATGGAATCGGAGTAATGCCGACGGATACTTTGTATGGGCTTGTGGGAAGTGCTTTTTCTAGGAAAGCGATAAATAGAATTTATAAAATAAAAAAAAGAAATAGGAGTAAAAAATTGATTGTTTTGATTTCTAGTATTTCAGATTTAAAAAAATTTAATGTAAATGTAAGTAAAGACCAGGCCAAAATTTTGGCAAAATTTTGGCCTGGTAAGGTGAGTGTAATTTTAAATGACATAGCTTTTCGTATTCCTAAAAATAAAAAACTTATTGAAATTTTAAAGAAAACAGGTCCACTTGTAGTTCCAAGTGCTAACGTGGAAGGTAAAAAGCCGGCAGAAACTATTATTCAAGCAAAAAAATATTTTGGTGATAAAGTTGTTTTTTATGTTTCAGGTGGGATTTTAAAATCAAAACCTTCAGCTTTAATTAGCATAAACAAAAAAGGAGAAATTAAAGTTCTTCGTGGTACAATAAAAAAATGAAAGATATAAAGATTTTTTGTCCAAAAGATTGGATTGATTATGAACTTCTTGATACAGGGGAAGGAGAGAAATTAGAGCGTGTTGGAAAATATAGTTTTGTGCGTCCCTACGAAGATGCTGTTTGGAAAAAAACTTTTTCTAAAAAAGAATGGGAGAATGTTGATGGAAAATTTTTTAGTTCAAAAAAAGGTGAAAAAGCTGGCTGGAAAATAAATAATAAAATTGATAAAAAATGGGAAATTTCATATAGGGGGATTAAATTTTATGTTATGCCAACACCATTCAGACATTTTGGATTTTTTCCAGAACAGGCAAGTCATTGGGATTTTATAGAGGATAAAATAAAAAATGAGAAAAGACATATTAAATTTTTAAATCTTTTTGGTTATACAGGTGTTGCAAGTTTATTTGCTTTGCGTGCTGGTGCTGAGGTAACGCATCTTGATGCTTCAAAACAAAGTTTGGCTTGGGCAAAAGAGAATCAAATTCTTTCAGGAATGGAAGAAAAACCAATGAGGATTATTTGTGATGATGCTTTAAAATTTTTGGAACGTGAAGCAAAAAGAGGAAATAAATATGACGCGATAATAATGGATCCACCAAAATTTGGTCGAGGTCCAAAGGGTGAAATTTGGAAGATTGAAGAAATGCTCCCAAGACTTTTAGAAAGTGTAAAAAAAGTTTTATCCGATAAACCTCTTTTTGTTATTTTGAATTCCTATGCTATAGATTCTTCTTCAGTTTCCCTTGGTTATGCTCTTGAGGATGTTTTTTATAATCTTGTTGGACAAGTTTCTTCGGGCGTGTTATGCTTGCCAGAAAAATCAAAAAATCGCTTAATTTCTCTTTCCAATACAGCTATTTGGACTAGCTAATTTATGATATAATATCCATATTATGGATATTATAAAACAAAAGTTAAATGTGGGGTATGCTTTTTTATCATTAGGTGTTTTGGTTTCTTTAATAGTTTCCGTTACTTCTTTTTTTAATCTCGCTTTTGAGATTTTAAATAAAAAATTTCCTGATGTACTGAATGCGACGTATCAATATGGTTATAGTACTTCACAATTTGAATCAGCTCGAACTTTTTTAGCTATGCTTATAATAATGTTTCCAGCTTTTCTAGTCTTGGCTTATTTTTGGAAGAAAAAAGAAAAAAAAGGTTTGGGACATCATGATGAAGTTCTTCGAAAATGGCTTTCTTATATAATTATTTTTCTTTCTATTTTAATTGTTGTAATTGATTTAATTGTTTTAGTAAAATATTTTGTTTCTGGTGAAGTTACTATTAGATTTCTTTTGAAAGTTGCAATTGCAATATCTGGCGCTAAAATGGTTCTTAATTATTTTCTACCGGAAGTTTGGGATATTAAATTTTGGAAAATTAAATGGAATAAGTTTTTCAAAATTACTTCAACCTATTTTTCAATGGCTTTAGTTGTAGCTTTAATAATTTGGAGTTTTTTTGTGATTGGCAGTCCATTTAAACAAAGACAACTTCAACTTGATGAAAGAAGAGTGCAAGATTTACAAAGTATTCAATGGCAAATAATTAGCTATTGGCAACAAAAAGAAAAATTACCAGAAAGTATAAATGATTTAAAAAATCCACTTTCAGGTTATTCTTTGCCAGTTGATCCAGAATTTGAAAAAGGAAAAATTTACGAATACACTTTGACAGATAAAAAAGGATTAAAATTTGAATTATGCGCAACTTTTTCACTTCCAATGCCAAAAGGTTGGCAAGAATATCAGAATTATTATGGCGGTGGAGAAATAATGCCGATGGCAACTAAAGATTCGGTAAGTTCTGACGTGGCTTCAAATGTTGTTTATCCTTATCCGTCTGGCGTGAATGATTCTTGGGATCATCAAGTTGGTAGGACTTGTTTTGAGAGAACGATAGATAAGGATTTGTATCCACCTTATCCAAAAGTTTTAAAAAATTAATTGTTGATGAAAAATTACGATCATAAAAAAATTGAAAATAAATGGCAGAAAGAATGGGAGAAAAAGGGAATTTATAAAGCGAAGAATAATAAAGGAAAAAAGTTTTATTCTTTAATTGAATTTCCATATCCGTCTGGTGCAGGACTTCACGTGGGACATATTCGTTCAAATACTGCGATGGATATAATTTCTCGCAAGCGTCGCATGGAAGGTTATAACGTGCTTTATCCAATTGGCTGGGATGCTTTTGGTTTGCCAACAGAAAATTACGCTATTAAAACTGGCATTCCACCAGCAAAAGTTACAAAACAAAATACTGATATTTTTCGCAAACAATTAAAATCTTTTGGTTTTTCTTTTGATTGGTCGCGAGAATTAAACACAACTGACCCAGCTTATTATAAATGGACACAGTGGATTTTTTTGCAGATGTATAGAAAAGGTTTGGCTTATAAAGCAGAAATTCCAATTAATTGGTGTCCAAATTGTAAAATTGGTTTAGCAAATGAAGAAGTGATTGATGGAAAATGCGAAAGATGTGGAGAACAAACAGAAAGAAGAATGAAAAATCAATGGATGCTTGGTATTACAAAATATGCTGATCGTTTGGATAAAGATTTGGATTTGGTTGATTATCCAGAAAGAATAAAAATTCAACAAAGAAATTGGATTGGAAGAAGTGAGGGAAGTGAAATAGAATTCAAAACTAGTATACATAGAAATGTAAAAGTTTTTACCACTAGGATTGATACTCTTTTTGGTGTTACTTATATTGTTCTTTCACCTGAGCATATAAATATTGGAGAGTTTGCTACGCAGTCAGAAAATATGGCAGAAGTTTTAAAATATGTTCGTGAGTCAAAAGAGAAAGCAAATAAAAAAGATTTTATTGTAGAAAAAGAAAAAACAGGAGTTGAATTGAAAGGAATAAAAGCAATAAATCCTGCAAACAATGAAGAAATTCCAATTTATATTGCTGATTATGTTTTGGCTCAATATGGAACTGGTGCAGTAATGGCAGTACCAGCGCACGACGGAAGAGATTTTGAATTTGCTAAAAAATATAATTTGCCAATGAAGTATGTAATTATGCCAGTTTTTGGAGAATCAAAAGTAGATGAAAAAGAAAGACATGCCGTAGCTTCTTTTGTTAGGAGACCATCAGATGGTAAATATCTTTTTATTTTTGCAAAGGCATTTAATGAAATTTCTAAAGTATATGGTGGAATAGAAGAAAAAGAAGATGCTTCTAGTGCAGCAATTCGTGAGGTTTTTGAAGAAACAGGATATAAAACAAAATTTATTCGTAATTTAGGATTAACACAGTCACATTTTTATCATCCTCATAAAAAAGAAAACAGAAGATTGATTTGTAATTTGGTTGAATTGGAATTAATTGAAGATAAACAATATGAAATATCAGAGGAGGAAAAATTATTACATGAAATTTTGTGGTTGAATTATGACGAAGCTAAACAAAAAATTAACGACGAGAAAGAACTTTACGATTTTATTTTATTTGAAGGAAAAATTTGTTTTATCGAAGATGGAGTTCTCATAAATTCTGATAAATTTAATAATAAAAATTCCGACGAAGTACGGAATAAAATCACAGAATTTGTTGGAGGAAAGATTGTTACAAAATATAAATTGAGAGATTGGGTTTTTTCACGCCAGAGATATTGGGGAGAACCAATACCATTAATAAATTGTGAAAAATGTGGAATTGTTTCAGTGCCAGAAAAAGATTTGCCATTGAAATTACCAGAAGTAAAAAGCTATAAACTTACAGATACTGGAGAAAGTCCTTTGGCGGCAATAACAAAATGGGTAAATATAAAATGTCCAAAATGCAAAGGTCCAGCAAAAAGAGAAACAGATACAATGCCAAATTGGGCTGGAAGTTCTTGGTATTATTTGAGATATGCTGATCCAAAAAATAAAAAAGAATTTGCAAATAAAAAAATATTGAAATATTGGACGCCAGTTGATTGGTATAACGGTGGAATGGAACACGTGACTTTGCATTTGTTGTATTCAAGATTTTGGCATAAGTTTTTGTATGATTTAAAATTAGTACCAACGAAAGAGCCGTATAAAAAACGCACAGCTCATGGAATGATTTTGGCTCCGGATGGAGAAAAAATGTCTAAATCACGAGGAAATGTAATTAATCCTGACAATATTGTTAAATTATATGGCGCTGATACTTTGAGAATTTATGAAATGTTTATCGGACCATTTTCGGATACAGTTATTTGGAACGATGAAAGTATAATTGGTTCAAGAAGATTTATTGAAAAAGTTTGGCGAATTGGAAATAAAATTTTCGAAAATCAAAAGAATTTTTCGGGTCCTCGGAAGGGGGTCAGCCAGACCACTCAAAATTCTTCTGATTTTCTTGTTGTAAAAAAACTTCTTCACAAGACAATTAAGAAAGTTAGCGAAGATATTGAAGAAATGCATTTTAATACAGCAATTTCTGCGATGATGATTTTGACAACAGAAATGGAAAAGTCAGAAAATGTTAAGAAAGAAGATTTTAAAAAATTTTTACAAATTTTAGCACCGTTTGCGCCACATATTGCTGAAGAACTTTGGCAAAATTTAGGTGAAAAGAAGAATATTAGTTTCTCGGCTTGGCCAAAATATGATAAAAATTTAATTAAAGACGAAGAGGTAAAAATTGCAGTTCAGGTAAATGGAAAAGTTCGTGCCGAAATATTAATTCAAGTTGACGAAAATGAGGAAGAAATTAAGAAAAAAGCTTTACAAAATAAGCTTGTTGTAAAATTTATAGAAGGGAAGGAAATAAAGAAAGTTATTTATGTAAAAAATAGACTTTTGAATATAGTAGTATAGGCTTATTTTATGATATAATAGAGGCATTAAAAAAGTCGTTTATTCATTAATTTTAAATTTTTAAAAATATGTTATCAAATATTTTAGATAGAATTTCTTTTTGGTCTTTATTTTTTATAATAACTTTGCTTCCAATCTTTTTCTTGCCCTTCACTAAAATTCCTGTGGAGATTTCAAAAGGGTTTCTTTTAGTTATTGGGTTATCAATTTCTATAGTTTTTTGGGCAATGGCAAGATTTTTTGATGGAAAAATAATTTTTCCAAGATCTTGGATTTTATTGTCTGGTCTCGGTGTTATTTTAACTTATTTGCTTTCGACTATTTTTTCTTCAACCTTTAGTTTTTCTCTTTTTGGCACGATGTTTGATGTTAGTTCTTTTTATTTTATCTTGTCGGCATTTCTCTTGTTATTTATTTCTTCTATAATTTTTAAAGATTCAAAAAAATCTAGAATTATATTTTTTGGAGTTGTTTTCTCTTCAATTCTTGCTATTATTTTCCAAGTTTTTCATATGATTTTTCCTAAAATACTTTCTTTTGGAGTGTTGAATGGAATTACCGATAGTTTAGTTGGCTCCTTTAATTCTTTTGGAATATTAGCTGGATTAGTTATAATTATTTCTATTTTCATTTTTACTTTTTTCTCATTTTCTAAAATGATGAAATATATTTTTGCTTTCGTAATTTTACTTTCTATTTTTATGATGGCTCTCGTTAATTTTTCTTTTTCTTGGGTTATTTTGGGTGTTTTTGCTTTATTTATTTTTGTTTATCGGATTTCTTTTTCTAGGGGATTAAATTCAGAAGGTAAAAAGAAAATTGTTTTTTCTTTTATTCCATTTTTGATAGTCATTGTTTCTCTTTTGTTTTTTGTTGGTGGAAATTCTATTGGAGGATTTTTGCCAAATCACCTTGGAATTTCTAACGTAGAAGTAAGTCCTTCTTTTTCTTCGACTATGTCTGTTGCTAAAAGTGCCTTAATTAAGGATCCTATTTTTGGTTCAGGTCCGAATACTTTTTCTGGAATGTGGGATTTGTACAAACCAAACATGATAAACAGTACAAATTTTTGGGATACTTCTTTTGAAACGGGCTTGGGTCTTTTGATTAGTTTTATGGTAACTACTGGAAGTTTAGGAATTTTATCTTGGATTTTGTTTCTTGGATTAATTCTTTTTATTGGTTTTAAGGCACTCTTTTCTTTTTCCAGAAAAAATTCAAATAATATTGAGATAATTTTATTTTTCTTTTTATCTCTTTATTTGTTTATTTCTTCATTTTTTTATTCTCCTAGTCCTGTTATCATCCTTTGGGCTTTTGCCTTTTTAGGAATATTTATCGGATTGTCCTCTAAAGAAAAAGAAAAAGGAGAAATAACTTTTGAATTTTTGAATGATCCTCGTAAAAGTTTTTTTGTGATTATTTTGTTAATTATTATTATTTTAGTTTCAATTACCGCTTGTTTTAAGTATATGGAACGTTTTGCATCAATCCCTTATTTTCAGAAAACTCTTTCTTCTAATAGTATTGAAACAGCTGAAAGTAATATAAACAGAGCCGTTTCACTTTATTCTAATGATTTATATTTACGAACTTATACTCAAGTTTATCTCTTGAAATTTAATTCTTTAGTTGCAAAAGGTTCATCTTTAACTGATATAGAAAAAGCTGATATTAAAACAAGCTTCGATCAAGTAATAAAAAGCGCGGAACTTGCCACTCAATATAATAAAACTAATTATTTGAATTTTAAATCTCTTGGTCTTGCATATGAATCAATTGCTTCTTCTGTTGGACAAGACGCATACGACAAAGCAATAGAAGCTTATAAAAAAGCGTCAGAACTTAATCCATTAAATCCTGGACTTAAACTTGCTGTTGCCCGTACATATTTTGTTAGCGGAAATGTTGCGGAAGCAAAGAATTATGCTAATCAGTCTTTAGCTTTGAAGGGAAATTATATTGATGCCTTGATTGTTATTTCTCAAATATTCAAGAGTGAAGGTAATACAAAAGATGCTCTTGCATACGGACGTGCGGCTCTTTCTTTAGCTCCACAAGATACTCAATTGAGTCAGTACGTTGATTCTTTGAGTATAGTTCAAAATTCGTCTTCTAGTGCTGTTACAGATAAAAATAAAGAAAATAAAAAAACACAATAGGAGGATAGATGGAAAAGATTTTAAAAATTTTCAATAAAGAATTTATAAATATAAATCAGGCTGCGTTGCTTTTGGGACTTTTTACGTTGCTTTCACAAATATTAGCTCTTTTTCGTGATCGTTTTATTGCTCACTTTATTGGACCATCTGCTGGTTTGGATGCATATTATGCTGCCTTTCGTATTCCTGATTTTATTTTTATTTCCATTGCTTCGCTTGCTTCTGTTACTGTGTTGATTCCTTTTATTGTAAAAAAAATGAACGATGGTAAAGTCACCGAAGATGCAAGAAAATTTTTGAATAGTGTGTTTACAGTTTTCTTTGGGACTATGTTTTTGGTTTCTGTTATTGTATTTTTTTTGATGCCATATTTGGCTCATTTTATTGCTCCCGGTTTTAGTCCAGTAATGCAAACAAAATTAATTACACTTTCTCGTATTATGCTTCTTTCACCAATTTTGATGGGGCTTTCAAATCTTTTTGGAACAATAACTCAAATTTTTAGAAAGTTCTTTCTTTATTCTCTAAGTCCGATTTTTTATAACTTGGGAATTATTTTTGGAGTTCTTTTCCTTTATCCAATTTGGGGAATTAAAGGTTTAACATTTGGTGTAGTTTTTGGGGCTTTTTTGCATTTTTTGATTCAAGCAATAGCTTCTTCTGGATGTGGCTTTAGGCCTAGATTTTCTTTTTCAATTAATTTTAAAGAAATACGAAATGTAATTTTAATTTCTTTACCCAGAACTCTCGGTCTCGCTTTTAATAGTATTTCTCTCATTTTTATAGTGGCTCTTGCTTCTTTTTTAAAAAGCGGTTCTATTTCAATTTTTAATTTTTCTTTTAATTTACAGTCTGTTCCTTTGAATATTATTGGTGTATCGTATGCCGTGGCTTCTTTCCCAACATTGGTAAAATCTTTTTCTGCTGGAGCAATTGATCAATTTAAAAATCATTTAAAAGCAACTGCAAGACAGATTATATTTTGGTCATTGCCGATTACTTTTCTTTTTGTTGTGCTTAGAGCGCAAATTGTTCGTGTAATTTTGGGATCTGGATCTTTTTCATGGGATAATACTCGTTTAGTTGCGGCTTCATTGGCAATTTTTTCTATTTCTGTTTTAGCGCAAGGGATGACAGCATTACTTTCTCGTGCATATTACGCTTCAGGAAATACAAAAAGACCACTTATGATTAACCTAATTTGTTCTATTTTTATTGTAATTTTAGCTTATGTATTTACTTATATTTTTAAGAATATTTCATTTTTTAGATATTTTATAGAATCAACATTTAAAGTTACAGATATTCCTGGTACTACAGTACTTATGCTTCCTCTTGCATATTCTGTTGGAACAATTTTGAATTTTATTCTTCAATGGATTTTTATTAAAAGAGATTTTATGAAAAAAGAATCTTTTATTGCGAAAACATTTTTTCAAAGTTTAGGAGCGTCATTTTTTATTGGGCTTGTTGCTTATTTAAGTTTAAGCGCGCTTTCACCAATTTTTGGCACGACAACATTTTGGGGAGTTTTCCTGCAGGGATTTATTTCTGGAATTTTAGGAATTTTAGCTGGTATCGTTGTTTTATATTTATTGAAAAACCAAGAATTAAAAGATTTGATAAAAGTATTAAAAACAAAATTCTGGAAAGCAAAAGTTATTGCCCCACTTCAGGAAGAGCTTTAGTTTTTAATATTTTCTGTTAAGATAAGTTTATGGATTTAAAGAACATAAGGAATTTTTCTATAATCGCGCACATTGATCACGGCAAAAGTACTTTGGCTGACAGAATGCTTGAGTTGACTCATACCATAGAAAAACGAAAAATGATGGCACAGGTGTTGGATTCTATGGATTTAGAAAGAGAACGTGGCATAACTATTAAAATGCAACCAGTGCGAATGGAATATGGATTAGAAGGCCAGAATTACGTTTTAAATTTAATTGATACGCCAGGGCACATAGACTTCTCCTATGAGGTTTCTCGCGCTCTAAAGGCCGTAGAAGGCTCTATTTTGCTTGTTGATGCGACTCAAGGGGTTCAGGCTCAAACTCTTACAACTTTGGAAATGGCGCGTGAAAGTGGACTTGTTATAATTCCAGTTTTATCAAAAATTGATTCTTCTTTAGCTAGAGTAGAAGAAATAAAAATGGAAGTTGCAATACTTCTTGATATTGATCCGGATAGTATTTTGGAAGTTTCTGGCAAGACGGGAGAAGGTGTGGAAGAATTACTTTCAGAAATTATTAAAAGAGTTCCTTCTCCAAAACAATACGAAGAAGTGAAAGACAGCGGTCAGGCTTTGGTTTTTGATTTTAAATATGATAATCATCGTGGAGTAATTGTTTACGTTCGTGTTTTTAACGGTTCAATCAAAAAAGGTGATTCACTTATTTTTTCTGTTTCTGGGGAAAAATTTATTTCTCTGGAAGTTGGAATATTTTCTCCGCAGGAAAATCCTAAAAGTGCAATTGGTTCAGGAGAAATTGGTTATGTGGTAACTGGAATTAAAAAACCTGGAATAGCTTCTGTTGGAGACACAATAACTTCTAGTAAAAAACCACTTCCTGCTTTGCCGGGTTATATGAATCCAAGACCAGTTGTTTGGGCTTCCGTTTATCCGGAAGATGCTGATGACTTTCCAAATTTGAAACTTGCTCTCAGTCGACTTCGTTTATCTGACTCAGCTTTTTCTTATGAAGAAGAATCTTCTGGAAGTTTGGGAAAAGGTTTTCGTTGTGGTTTTCTTGGAATGTTGCACCTTGAAATAATTACCGAAAGATTAAAAAGAGAATTTGGACTTCACTTAGTTGTAACGATGCCTTCTATTACATATAAAGTTGTTTTGAGAAACAATAAAGAACAAATAATTTATTCGCCACATTTTTTTCCAGACGATAGTCAGATTTTAAAAGTATATGAACCTTGGGTCTCAGTTAAAATTATTACACCTCAATCTTATGCCAGCGTTTTAATGCCATTTCTTTTTGATCATGAAGCAGAAGTTCATACAACTGAAAACTTTGGAGATAATCGTTCGGCTATAACTTTGGATATGCCTTTGCGAGAACTTATGCGCAATTTTTTTGATGATTTAAAAAGCATGACTTCTGGTTATGGTTCTATTTCCTATGAAATTGGAGAATATAGAGAAGCTGATGTTGTTCGTTTGGATATTTTAGTGGCTGATGAACCAATGATGGCATTTTGTAGAATTGTTTCTCGTAGAAGAGTTGAAGAGGAAGCGCGTAGTCAAGTTGAAAAATTAAAAAGTATTATTCCTCGTCAGCAATTTGCTTTTAAAATTCAGGGCAAAGCTTTAGGTAGAATTATCGCTTCTGAATCGGTTTCGGCATTTCGTAAGGATGTTTTGATGCATGGCAGTAAAGTTGTCGGAGGAGGTGATGTTAGTCGTAAAAAGAAACTTCTTGAAAAACAGAAAAAAGGGAAAGCTAGATTAAAAGCAAATGCAAAAGTAAACATTACTCAAGATGTTTTTTTGAAAATGATGCGTTCTGGAGATAATTAAATTATTTTAATTTCCAAATTGGAGAGTATAACAAAATCATACTGACTATGATAAATATACACAAAATTGTCCAAATTATTCTTATTTTCTTTTGATGTTTTTTATCGAAAAGCATATACTTATATTATCAAATTATGAAAAATTTTCAAGCAAAAAAACGTTATAAAAAAATTATGCAATCAAAACCTGTTTTAATTATTTTGGGTATTTGTTTGATTTTTTTTATTTGGAATATTGTAAAACTTACAGGAAAAGCTATAGAAACAAAAAAAAATAGAGATATAGCACAGAATAAAATTATTGAATTGCAGAAACAAAAAGATGAATTGGAGTTAAAGATTCAAAAACTTAATACTGAAAAAGGAATGGAAGAAAATATTCGTGAAAAATTTGGTTTTGCAAAAGAAGGAGAAGGAATGATACTTGTTGTTGATGATCAAAATAAAATTGACAACAAAGAAGTTGAAAATAAAAATAGTTTTTTAAATTTTTTAAAAAAATTGTTTAATTAAAAACATTATAGTAATATATTTATATATGAAAGAATCAATAAGAATAGGTTTAACTTTTGGTTTAACTTCTGGGGTTATTACAACTTTGGGTTTGATGGTTGGATTAAATTCTGGCACTCAATTAAAATTGGCAGTTATTGCTGGTATTTTAACAATTGCTGTGGCTGATGCATTTTCGGATGCACTCGGAATTCATATTTCGCAAGAATCATCAAATAATTCTTCGCAAAAACATATTTGGGTAGCAACATTTTCAACTTTCTTTTTTAAATTTATTTTTGCTTTGAGTTTTATTATTCCAGTTCTTATTTTTAGTTTAAAGATTGCTGTAATAGTTGATGTAATTTGGGGAACTTTTTTGATAACAATAGCTAGTTATTTAATAGCAAAAGCGACTAATCAAAAACCATTTCATGTAATTTTTGAACATTTGCTTATTTCTAGCACAGTTATTTTAATTGCTAACTATCTAGGAATTTTTATACATAAAACTTTTCTTAATTAAAATTTTTAGCTAAATTAAGATGTATATAAAAGTTGTGGTAAATGCTAATTCCAAGAAAGAAAATCTTATTCAAAAAAACAAAGATCACTTTGAAATTTCTGTAAAAGAAAAAGCAGAAAATAATATGGCAAATAAGAAAGTTATTGAACTTTTGGCTAATTATTTTGATATTTCATCTAAAAATATAAGAATAATAAACGGCCATCATCATCCGCATAAGCTTTTAGTTGTAGATGAAAAATGATATAATACTTGTATGAAAATAGCATTTTTTGAAGTACCAAAAAGCGAACAACCTGTTTTTATGCAGGCTTTTAATGGCGTAGAAGTTTCTTTTTTTGAAGAAAAATTAAATGAAGATAATGTTTCTTTAGTAAAAGATGCAGAAATTGTGTCAGTTTTTGTTAATTCAGAAATAAATAAAAACATAATAGATTCTTTGCTAAACTTAAAATTTGTAGCAACTCGTTCTACGGGTTTTGATCATATTGATGTTGAATACGCTACAAGCAAAAATATAAAAGTTTCTAATGTTCCAGCTTATGGTTCACATACTGTTGCTGAATTTTCTTTTGGTTTGCTTTTAAATCTTTCTAGAAAAATTTATGATGCTTATCATAATTTAAGAGAAGGGGCAGATTTTTCTATTTTTGATTTGCAAGGTTTTGATTTGTTTGGAAAAACTATAGGTATTATTGGAACTGGGAAAATTGGAAAGAATTCTGTAAAAATTGCCAAAGGTTTTGGTATGAATGTTGTAGCATACGATTTGCATCCAGACTTAGAATTTGCCAAAGAAAATAATTTTGAGTATAAGACTTTACAAGAGGTGCTTTCTGTTTCTGATGTTATAACTTTACACGCTCCATATACAAAAGAAAATCATCATTTAATAAATAAAGAGAATATTTCCTTGATGAAAAAAGGAGTTTTTTTAATAAATACTGCTCGCGGAGAACTTATTGATACTGATGCGCTCGTTTGGGCACTGAAAGAAAAAATTATTGCCGGTGCTGGTTTGGATGTTTTGGAAGGTGAGAGAGAATTAAAAGAAGAAATTGAAATAGTTTCTTCTCCAGAAAAAGCTGAAAGAGTAAAAGACTACAAGACACTTTTGGAAGATCGAGTTTTAATAGATATGCCAAATGTTATTGTGACACCGCACGTTGCTTTTTATTCAAAAGAAGCGGAAGGAGAAATTGTAAAAATGACAATAGATAATATACAAAATTTTATTTCTGGTAGTCCCCAGAATATAGTTATTAGTAAATAAATAATACATAAACATGGAATTTAATAAAAATTATGAAGAAGATAAAAAAAAGATTAGTAACGAACCTTCTTGGTTTGGAAATAGTGGAACAATTAATGGTGAACCGATCAAATTTTCGATGGGAATGACTATAGAAGTATTTAAATCTTTTCAGGAAAAACCAGGTACAACTATACAAGTATATAAAAATGGAAAATTAGAATATGTGCCAGCTAAAAATATCAAACTTGATTAATTATTATGCAAAAAAGGTGGATTAAAAATTTTAACGAACTTGCAATTACAGAAAATCGCAAATTAGCTCTTGAAATTGCTGAAGCTGGTTTAAATGCTATTGGTACTGAAGGAGTTATTTTAAATTCAATAAAATTAGAAAATAATATTTTAAATATAAAAGGACAAGAATTTGATTTAACAAAATTTAAAAGAATAAAAGTTGTTGGTTTTGGAAAATGTTCTGTGCAGGCTGCGCAAGTTTTGGAACAAATTTTAGGAGATAAAATACATTCTGGCGCTGTTGTTGGTTTACAAAAAGCTGATTGTAAATATATTGAAACTTTCGCTGGTACACATCCAAGGCCGACAGAAGTAAATGTTGAGCCGGGCAAGAGAATTTTTGATTTAGTAAATAATTCTAACGAACAAGATTTGATTATAGTTTTAGTTTCTGGCGGTGGTTCGGCTTTACTTTCTTATCCAGAAAGCGAATATGTGCAAGGTCAGAAACTTTATGACTCATTTTTGCAATCTGGCAAAACTATTAGTGAAATAAATACAGTCAGAAAACATATTTCAGAAATGAAAGGCGGTGGTTTAGCAAAAATTGCTTTTCCAGCGACTGTGATTGGTTTGGTTTTTTCTGATGTGCCGGGAGACAAGTTTCAAGACGTAGCTTCTGGTCCAACTTATAAAGACATCACGACAGTTTCAGATGCGCAGAAAATAATTACAGAAAATAATTTGGGTGAGTTTAATTTAATAGAAACACCAAAAGAAGATAAAATTTTTGAAAAAGTGCATAATTTTGTTTTGGTTTCAAATAAAATTGCAGTTGATGCGATGGATAAAAAAGCAAAAGAACTTGGTTTTGAAACAAAAATAATTTCTACTGATTTATATGATGAAGTAGATGAATCTTTAAGAAAGCTTATAGAACAGGCGAAAGATAATTTAGTAATTTTAGCGGCAGGCGAGCCAAAACTTGTTGTTACAAAAAAAGGTGGAACTGGCGGAAGAAGTTTATATATGTCTATGAAAGCAGTTTTTGATAAAAAAGTGCCAGAAAATTCTGTTTTAATTCCTCTTGCTTCTGATGGAATGGATAATTCAGACGCTGCTGGTGCAATTATTGATAAAATAACAGTAGAGAAAATAGAAAAATCTGAGCTAGATTTGGCTGATTATTTAGATAGATTTGACGCTTATCCTGTTTTCCAAAAATCTGGAGACATCATTATGACCGGTCCAACTGGTGCAAATGTTTCTGATTTGATGATTTTATTAACCAAAAAATAAAAATATGAAAAATAAGATTACAAAAATTTTAGCAGAAGAAATATTAGATTCACGAAGTAATCCGACTTTGAAAGTTACAGTTTGGGTTGAAGAAATTTCTGGTAGTTTTTCTGTGCCTTCTGGTGCAAGCACTGGTGCTCACGAAGCGCATGAATTGAGAGATGAAGATGGAAAAGGTGTGAAAGATGCTGTGATGAAAGTGAATAATCTGATAGCTGGAGCTTTGGTTGGTAAAGATGTTTTGAATCAAAAAGAAATTGATCAGATTATGATTGATTTGGATGGCACGCCGAATAAAGACAATCTGGGTGGGAATTCTACTATTGGTGTAAGTATTGCTTGCGCGAAAGTTGCGGCAAAAGTTTCTAATCAAGAAGTTTTTGAATATTTGCGAACTTTGAGTAATATAAAATCTTCTCGCAAGACACCGTATCTTTATATGAATTTAATAAATGGAGGAAAGCACGCGAAGAATGATTTAGCTTTTCAAGAATATCATATTGTTCCAGATACTGAAGATGTGAATGAAGCTGTGGAAATGGGAATAAAAATACAGCATAGTTTAAAAGAAATTATTAAAAAAGAATTAGGTGAAGAATCATTAGTTTTAGGTGACGAAGGAGGTTTTGCGCCAAAAATAAGTGATATAAAAAAACCGCTTGAATTTTTAGTAGAAGCTATAAAACAAAATTATTTTTTGGGTAAAGTTTTTTTAGCTTTAGATGTTGCGTCTTCTTCTTTTTATAATACTGAAAGAGGATTTTATACTGTTGATGGTAAGAACATTTCTAAAGAAGAATTGTTAAATATTTACAATTCTTTGATTAAAGAATTTAATTTATTTTCAATTGAAGATCCTTTTGATGAAGAAGATTTTGAAGGTTTTAAAGAATTAAAGGATCTTAATGATAAATTGATAGTTGTTGGTGATGATTTGACTGTAACAAATAAAATTCTTTTGAAACAAGCGATTGAAAAAGGAAGCATAAATGCGATGATTATAAAACCGAATCAGATTGGCACATTGTCTGAAACATTAGAAACCATGCAGTTAGCTAGAAAAAATGATGTAGAGCTTATTATAAGCCACAGGAGCGGGGAAACAGACGATGACTTTATCGCAGATTTGGCTTATGCTTTTGGTTGTTTTGGTTTAAAATCTGGCGCTCCAGAAAAACCCGAAAGAAAAGTGAAGTATGATAGGTTGAAATTAATATTTAATTTAAAATAATATGCCAAGCAAAGCACAAATTATTGCGACGATAGGTCCAGCAACAAAAAGCAAAGAGATAATTCAAAAAATGATAGCAGATCAAACGGATGCTGTTCGTTTGAATTTTTCTTGGGGAACTCACGAAGAACATGCTGAATATATTAAAAATATAAAAGAGTGTGCACAAGAAGCTGGAAGAAAAATTCCAATTATTCAAGATTTGTCAGGACCGAGAGTTCAAGAAAAAGTTGGTCATGAATTTCAAGCTGGTGCTGTAGAAATTATAACTGAAAAAGATTTAGGTGATTTAAAATTCGGCATAGAGCAAGGAATTGATTATGTAGCAATGTCTTTTGTTGGAAATGCAAATGATATTTTAAAATTGAGAGAAAAGATGCAAGAATTTGGAAAAATTATTCCGATCATTGCAAAAATTGAAAGAAAAGTTGCGTTGGATAATTTAGATGAAATAATAAAAGTTACGGATGCAATTATGGTTGCGCGAGGAGATTTAGGAAATGAAGTTCCGCTTGAACAAATTCCTTTTGTGGAAAAAGATATTATTGAAAAATGTAAAATAGCAGGAAAGCCAGTTATTGTTGCAACTCAAATGATGTTATCAATGACTGAAAATCCTATTCCTACGCGTGCTGAAATTACTGATATTGCTTATGCAATACTAAATGGAGCTGATGCTGTGATGCTTTCTGAAGAAAGTGCTACTGGCAAACATCCGCTGGAAGCTATTGAAATGATGGAAAAGGAAATTCTTGAATCAGAAAAACATTTGCCAAATAATTTCAAAATAAACCCACTTTAATTTTGCGGAATTGGTTTAGTGGTAGAACGAGTCCTTCCCAAGGATTAAACACGAGTTCGATTCTCGTATTCCGCACAGATACCTTGTGTGATAGAATAGATTTATTAAAAATAATTATTTTAAGATTCATGAAAAAAGTAGAAATATATTCAACCCCAACTTGCCATTTTTGCCACAATGCAAAAGACTTTTTTGACGCAAATAAAATTGCATATACAGAATATGATGTGTCAAAAGATATTGAAAAAAGAAAAGAAATGGTTAATTTAACAAGTCAAATTGGCGTTCCTGTGATAGTGATAGACGGGGATTGGGCAGTTGGATTTAATAAAACTGAAGTAGCAAGAATGCTTGGTCTTATTTAATTTATTTTGTGCCTTCGGCAGGAATCGAACCTACAATTACTCCTTAGGACGGAGTCGTTATATCCATTTAACTACGAAGGCAATATAAACAATTTAACACAAAAAAGTTGAATTAAGAAACTAGATTTTAAATTATTTTATGCTAATATAAGAATATGAATCCAGAAGAAAGAAAATTACTTCAAAATACGTTTAATCTTGCTGAAGAAAATAATAAAATGCTTCGTAAGGTTAGAGGTGTTCAAAAGAGACAAGCTTTTTTTAGTATATTAAAATGGATTATAATTATTGGGGTTGCTGTTGGAGCTTTTTATTTTCTTCAGCCATACATAGATAATGTATTAAAATTTATACAGGATTCAAGTGCAAGTCTCAATCAATTAAAAAATTTAGGTAATATACCTCATTAATTTTTTTAATTTTTAAAAAATAATTTGCCGAGGTAGCTCAGTTGGTAGAGCGCTCCCCTGAAGAGGGAGATGTCACCAGTTCAACTCTGGTCCTCGGCACAAATAAAAAATACCCCTTGCGGGGTATTTTTTTTAAATTGATTTTATTTTTACACTTGTCTTTCTTTCTTTGTCTATCTTTGGAAGTTTTATAGTAAGTAATCCATGTTTTTCTGTAGCTTCGGCTTCTTCTGGATCTATTTCTTGTGGAAGAGACATTGTTCTTGAGAATGAACCCCAATAAAGTTCTTTACTAAAATAATTATCTTCTTCTATTTTTCTACTTTCTTCTCTTTTACCACGAATAGTAATCATATCTCTGCCGATAACAAGTTCTATGTCTTCTGGCTTAACACCGGCCACCATTGTTTGCACAATAATATCTGCTGGAGTTTGATAAACATCAACAGTTAATTCCGCTTCTTCTTCTGCTTCTTCTATCCAGTTATTTTCTTTTTCCGCTTTTACTCCTTTTATAACTTTTCTTTTAAAATCCTGGTCGTCGTCATCCACTTTTATACTGCCAGTTAATTTTTCAAAAAAACCTCTTTTTTTATGTTCCATAAATTTTTTGTGAGTGATTTTAATTTTGACCACTCATTCTTCTTAATTTTTCAAAAAGTAACAAATTAATAATTGTTGCGACCCACAGGAAAGCGAGTACTTTTAAAAATTCGCTTCCATTATTACTCATTATAAAGAAATTAAATGCACTATGCAATAGAATAGCTGCAAATAGACCCATAAATAAATATAATTTTTTTGCCAAAGGATCCATATAGAAAGAAAATCCAAGGGAAATACCAATAATTCCACTAGCTACAGTATGTAAAAGGGTAGATCCTAAAAATCTTAGTTGTCCTGTTAATAGTCCCACAATAGTTTGTCCAAGTGAAATCGGTTCTATTAGAAACAAAGTATTTTCTAGTGCCGCGAAACCCAATGCGGCCGTAATCATAAAAATTGCCCAATCAATTGGTTTATTTAAGTATCTGGTCTTGTTTATAAGAATTAATACAACTAAATATTTAATCATTTCTTCGATAGTTGCCCAGCCTATGATTTGAAGTTCATTTGATTGAAAACTTTTTTGTATAAATTTTTCAATTGGTAAAACAAAAACCACTGAAACTAATCCAAGAATAAAGCAAAAAATTAAAATTCCAACTGGTTCAGATTTTTTTCTAGTTTCTTTAAGCCAAAACCAAAGCCACAAAATTGATGGTATTGTTCCGCTGAGGAAGGCTATTCCTAAAATTTTTGGATCATTTGTTAGCATGGCCATTTTTCAACAATTAATAATTGCTTATCTTTTGTTGGTAATGTATTCCAAATTCTTTCAGTAATAAATGGAACAAATGGATGAAGTGATTTAAGTAAAGTTGTAAGTTGTAAATAGATTAAAGTTTTAGCTGAATCCGCGTTTTTGTTTTCTAATATTTTTTTCTTTGAACGTTCAATTATTATGTCAGCAAAAGTATGCCAAAAATAATGATAAAGTTTTTCTGCTACGATAGAAAATCTAAATTCGTCCATTTCTTTTGTAATTTCTTTTATTAAATCATCTAATTCTTTTTGTGAAATTTTGTCTTCTTCGTCTAAATCGGCTGACTTTTCAAAATTGAGATTATCTATATTTTCTAAAACAAATCGTGAAGCATTCCAAATTTTATTTGCAAATTTTCCATAGCCACGAATATCATTTTCGTTTAATTTTAAATCATTTCCTGGAGTATTGCCAACAATCATTGCCATACGAAGTGCATCATTTCCATATTTTGCAACAATATCTAATGGGTCAATTGCTTTGTTGCCTAAAGATTTAGACATTTTTTTTCCGTCTGCTGTTCTGATCATTCCATGCAAATAGACATTTTTAAAAGGAATTTCGTTTAATAAATATTGAGACATTAAAATCATTCGGGCAATCCAGAAAAACAAAATATCATGACCAGTTTCAAGAACAGTAGTTGGATGATAGTTTTTTAAATCTTCTGTTTTTTCCGGCCAGCCCAATGTTGAAAATGTCCAAAGCCCAGAAGAAAACCAAGTATCTAAAGTGTCTTCGTCTTGAATCCAACCAGCTTCTTTTGGTGTTTCAATATCACAATATATTTCTTTATCTTTATACCAAACAGGAATTCTATGACCGTACCAAATCTGGCGAGAAATACACCAATCTCGTAAATTTTCGATCCAATTAAAATAAACTTTTTCAAAATGATTTGGCAGAATTTTTATTTCTCCATCACGAACGGGTTCTAACATTAATTCTTTTAAACTTTTATTGTCTCTTTCTTTTATTTTTTTATTTACATCAATAAACCATTGTAGTTTTGGCAGTGGTTCAATAATTGCGCCAGTTCGTTCTGCGGTAGAAACATTTTGTGTTACTTCTTCTTCTTTTTCTAATAAATTTTCATTTTTTAACCATTCAACTATTATTTCTCGAGCTTCAGTTGTTTTTTTGTCTAAAATTCTTTCGTCACCGACGATCATTTTTGCAAATTCGTTTATAACTTGTTTACTTGCAAGATTATGTCTTTCTGCTAACTCGGAATCTATTTTACTATGTGCTGGAGTGACACCTAAAGCACCAGTTCCAAATTCTTTTTCTACTGAATGATCTGCAATTATTTTTATTTCCAATTTTACTCCGCAGAAATCTTTTATTTCGTAAGTTTTACCAATATATTTTTGATATCTAGTATCATCTGGATGTACAGCAACAGCAGTATCTCCAACTTTTGTTTCTGGTCGGGTAGTAGAAATAGAAATAGGGAAGTCTTTGCTGTATTTAAATGTATACATTTTTGCTTTTCTTTCTTCGTAAACAATTTCATCGTCTGAAATAACTGTTTGTCCTTTTGGATCCCAGTTAACTACTTTAGATCCTCTGTAAATCAAACCGTCGTCGTACATTTTTTTGAAAGCGGTTTTGACAGCTAGACTTCTTTTTTCATCAAGGGTAAAAGATTCACGTGACCAATCTAAAGAAGCACCCATTTTTTTACATTGGTTCACAATAGTGTCATGAGATTCTTGTGCATATTTTTCTACATGTTTTAGAAATTTTTCACGGCCTATATCTCTTTTTTTAATTCCTTCTTTTTCTAAAAGTTTTTCAACTTTGACTTGAGTAGCGATAGCAGCATGATCAGTACCAGGAAGCCAAAGAGTTCTTTTTCCCTGCATTCTTGCATAACGAGCCATTATGTCTTCTATAACTAACATTAAAGCATGACCTGTATGTAAATTTCCAGTTACGTTTGGAGGTGGAAGAACAATTGAAAAAGTTTCTGCGTCAGCTTTTGCAATTCCTTTTTTTATACAAGTGTCTGGATTAAAAAAACCACTTTTTTCCCAAAGTTTATAAATTTCATCTTCATTTTCTTTTGGGTCGTATGGTTTTAAAAATTTTGCATCCATATTGGATTATAATAACATTTTTTAGAGCCTTAATCCACCTTCAGCCTTTATTTTATGAAGTTTTGTGCCTTTTTCTTTCTTTTGAATGAATCTAAAATAACCAGCTATTCCTATCATTATGGAATTATCTGTGGAAAGATTTTTTGATGGAAAAAAAAGATTTATTTTATTTTTTGCCACTTTTTTTATTTCTTTTTTAAGATATTTATTTGAGGAAACTCCGCCGGCGACGATTAAAGTTTTTATATTATGTTTTTCTATGGCTTTTTTCGTTTTATAGATTAAAGTTTCAATAACAGCCTCTTCAAATTCTTTTGCAATTTCTTGTTTTATTTTGTTATTTTCTAAAATGTTTGGATTTTCTTTTTTTAAATCTCTTATTAAATAAAGCACAGCGGTTTTGAGTCCAGAAAATGAAAAATTAAAATTTTTATGATAAATCATTGGACGAGGAAGGGTAAATGCAGGAATACTGTTTTCAAAAGCACAAAAATTTTCTGTTGAAAATTTTTTCTGTCCGTTGCCGTCGCAACTCCCAAGTCTTTTTAAAACAGTATTCCTGCATTTTTCTGCTAGTTTTGAAATTTCTGGACCACCGGGATAGGGAAGGCCAAGCATTCTTGCAACTTTATCAAAAGCTTCACCAGCTGCGTCATCAAGCGTTTCTCCAATAATTTGATATTTCATCCAATCTTTCATCAAAACAAGTTCTGTGTGTCCTCCTGAAATTAACAAAGAAAGCAAAGGAAATTTTATTTTTGGAATTGAAAAAGTTTTTTTATCTTCTGCAAAAACAGAAAGAATATGGCCTTCCATGTGGTTTACCGGGATTAATGGAATTTTGTATTTTTTTGCCTTGCCCGTGCCGGGACGGCCGAGGGAAATTTCTTTTGCAAAAACTATTCCTGTCCAAAGTGCTGGTTCAAGTCCTGGTCCAGAAGTTACAGCTATTAAATCTATTTTATTAATATTTAATTTTGCTTTTTTGAGAGTTCTTTTAAAAAGAATCGGTAAATTTTTTTGATGTTCTCTTTTTGCTAGAGCAGGAAAAACACCTCCATATTCTGCATGAATTTTTATTTGGGAATTTAAATTATTGGCTAACACTTTAAAAGAAATTTTCTTTCTAGATTTTTTAGCTTCTAAAATACTTATTCCAGTTTCATCACAACTTGTTTCAATACTTAAAATTTTCATAAAAGTGCGCGATACAGGATTCGAACCTGTGGCCTACTCAACGTCAATGAGTCGCTCTACCAACTGAGCTAACCGCGCGTAAAGAGCGGAAATTTCTACTTTATAAAGATATTACATTTTCTCTTGAATTCTTTCAAGAGCGAGAATAAAAGCTCCACGACGAAGATCAGTATTTGATTCCTTCGCTTTTTCTAAGATTTTTTTAGATGAATCTTCAAGTAATGGTTGTAATTTATCAAAAACTTCTTTTTCACTCCAATGTTCGTTTTTAAGATTTTGGTCCCATTCAAAATAGGAGACTGTGACACCTCCAGAATTTGCCAAAATATCTGGCACAATAGGAATACCTTTTTTAAATAAAATTTCATCTGCTTCTGGTATTATTGGGCCATTGGCAAGCTCTAATATCGCTTTAGCTCGTATCTTATTGGCATTTTGATCAGTTATTTGATTTTCAAAAGCAGCAGGGATTAAAAGGTCACATTCGGTTTCTAGAAGCTCTTCGTTGGTTGTATTTTTGGATTCTGGAAAATTCGAAATAGAGCCAGTATTTTTTTTATATTCCATCAATTTTTCAATATTAATTCCATTTGGATTATAAATTCCTCCTTTTGAATCTGAAATTGCAACGATTGTGTGTCCAGCTTTTTCCCAAATTAAAGCTGCGTAAGATCCAGCATTTCCAAAACCTTGAATTGCAACTTTGCATTTTTCTGGTAAATTTAATTCTTTTTTTAACGCTTCAAAAACAAAAAATCCGCCTTGGGCCGTTGCAGTTCCTCTTCCTTCGGATCCGCCTTTTCCAAGTGGCTTTCCAGTTATCATTGCTCTAGTTTTATCGCCAGTAATTTTTTCAAATTCGTCAGCCATCCAATCCATAATTTCTGGAGTGGTATTTACATCAGGAGCGGGGACATCTTTTTTTGGTCCTAAAATATCTGAAAGTTTTTGCACCCAACCACGAGATAATTTTTCTAATTCACTTTTTGATAATTCTTTTGGATTTACTGTAATTCCGCCTTTTCCTCCACCCATTGGAATTCCTGCGACTGCACATTTGAGAGCCATCCAAAAAGCGAGTGCTTTCACTTCATTTATTTCTGTATCTTGATGATAACGAATTCCACCTTTGTAGGGTCCAAGAGCATTATTATATTCAACTCTGTAACCTTCAAAAATTTTTAAAGAACTATCATCCATTTTTACTGGAATGGAAATTTTTATATCACGATCAGGTTGGCGTAGGCGAGAAATAAATTCTTCACTAAAATTTTTAATTTTGGCGACTTTGTCTAACTGCGACATTGCGTTTTGAAATGGGTTTTGCATATTTTTTTTATTTTAATAAATTTTCTAATATTTCCAGATCAGCTTTTGAGTTTGGCTGTAATCCCTCAAGAATATTTGTGATAGGAACTGCCTCTACTTTTTTTCCTTGTTCTCTGGCAATCTTTATAAGATCCGTTAGATAATATTCTTTCTGTGCATTTTCGTTTTTCAGTTCTTCAATATTTTTCCAAAGCCATTCTTTATCAAATACATATATTGCCGGATTTACTTCTGTAATTTTTTTCTCTTCATCTGTAGCATCTTTATATTCTATATTTTTTAAAACTTCTCCATTTGTGTCTCTCATAATTCTGCCGAAACGTATTAACCCAGCTCGCCAGTCATTAAAGTCTGGAAGAATAATTGTTCCAATGGTTATTGCTGATTTTTTTTCTTTGTGTTTTTCTATAATTTTTAAAATTGTTTCTTTAGAAATCATAGGTTGATCAGAAGAAATTACAAATATTATATCATGATCGGGGTGTGTCGCATTTTTTGCAGACATTACTGCATGCCCGGTACCGAGTTGTTCTTCTTGATGAGCATAATTATGTTCGTCGCCAAATACTTCAAAAATTCTTTCTTTTTTATGACCAACGACAATTACTGGTTTAATCGGCAAGTTGAGACTTTCGACAGTTTCAAGAATGTGTTTTAAAAATGGTTTGCCTTTAAGCATTGCTAATGCTTTTGGATCATCAGATTCCATTCTTTTTCCTTTTCCAGCAGCCAAGATTATGATTTGTATTTTACTATTATTTGTCATTCTTTTCTTCTTTTATTTTTTTAATTTGATCATCAACATCTTTTACAATCAAAAAAACCCCTTGATGCTTTATTTTTTGAATTAACATCAGAAATAACATAAGTTCCAATGTCGCCTCCATTCAGCATATTATTTTCTTCATAGAAAGAAAAATTTTCAGCATTATAATCTACGTTGTCTAATTTTTTTTCGTCTATGAATTTTTCTCTATTTTTATCAAAAAATGAACTGATATTTTCTATATCGTCTATACAAACTCTTATTGGTTTAAAACCTTTTTCAAGATGGTTAAACTTAGGATGTGGTGAAAAATTTTCCATGTGACCCTACCGGGAATCGAACCCGGATTACCGGCTTGAAAAGCCGATGTCCTAACCGTTAGACGATAGGGCCAAGTAGTCTTTATATTATATTATTTTTGAAAAAACTGCAAAAAATGTTAAATTAAAAGTGGAGACGTGGCTATGAAATATGAACTGCTTCATATTTCATCCGATTTTGCGTAAGCAAAAATATTCGATGCCTTTTGGGCGAGAATATAGGGAAGGGTCCGAGAGGACACGAAGCAAGTCGACGAGCAAAGCGAGGAGACGTGGCTGAGTGGTTGAAGGCACCGGTTTCGAAAACCGGCATTGGGGAAACTCAATCGTGAGTTCAAATCTCACCGTCTCCGCAAGAGGTTTGATTAATAATTATTTAGTTCGTATAATATTGACACGAAAGAAAGTTTTAAGAATAAATAAATTAATAAAATGGTAATCAATTTAAGTACAAATCTAGCAAGAGAGAATACTAACCCGTGTAAAATTTTTAATATTTTTTTTATGAAAAAGACGCTGATTTTATTTTGTGCGTTTTTTTGTTTTTTTGGATTAGTCCAACTAGTTCACTCCGCAGATATTGATCCTTTTACTTTTGCGGTTCTAGGAGATATACAAGGGGAGACGCAAGCTTATCCGAGCGTTTTGGATTCTGAATGCCAGTGGATTGTTGATAATGCTTCAAGCAATAATATCCAAGCTGTTTTTTCTATGGGAGATCTGACTGAAAATACCAATGACGCGGAATTTCAAATAGCGCGGACAAATTGTTTTGATAAGTTAAAAACGGCGGGTATCGTAAACATACCTACTATGGGAAACCATGATTACGACACAATGTTTTTAGATAGTAGCAGGGATGATACGTTTTACAACGAATATTTTGGAGCGAGTTATTTTGCTGGAGATTCTTGGTATGTGGCAAATTATAATGGTGATAATGCAAACTACTATTCAAAATTTACCGTTGGCACTAGAAGATTTTTGGTTTTGGATTTGGAATTTTTTCCGCTACCGGCTACGGTGGCATGGGCAAATAGTATAATTAATGCCAACCCTAGCTACGAAATTATTGTTGTCACCCATGCGTATTTAAAAGAAACTGGTACATTATTTCAACATGACGATCTTTATGGTCCGGAAACTTATGGTCTGTCTGCGGATAGCAGTAGCGGTCAAGACTTGTGGGATAATTTAATAAGCAATACAACTAATGTCAGGGCGGTTTTAAGTGGACACGATATTTGCTCACCGAATTATGCTTTTATTCCGGCAACAACGACAAGTGGCAGTGTTGTTAACCAACTATTTACAAATTATCAATGTGCTGACAATGGCGGAGATGGCTGGGTTGGTCTTCTTACTCTTGATACTTCTGCAGAAACTGGAACTATGGAATATTATCGTACTTACGCTCCTTCGGGACTTGGATATGACGCGACGACATTTTTAATGTCATGGCCTACAGTTGCTGACACTACTTTACCTACTGTTGATGATTTCACTCTACCAGTTTCAGTTCAAAATTCTTTAACTATTTCAGTTTCAAGTTTTGTTGCGACTGACGATATTGGCGTGACTGATTATCTTTTAACTGAATCATCAACTGCACCAACACCTGAAGATTCGGGCTGGAGTAGTTCTGTTCCGACTATTTACACTTTTTCAACTCCTGGAGATAAAACATTGTATGCTTGGGTGAAAGATGCGGCTGGGAATGTTTCTATTAGTTTGAGTGCCAGTGTTTCAATTGTTATGAGAAGATCAGCCCGAACAAGTGGTTCGTATATAGGACACACGGTATTTCCATCTATTTTAACAACACCTATAATTCCAACAATAAACGATATTCCTGCTAAAATTTCTTATAACTTCGGTACCACGATTTTAAGAAATGGAAGTAGTGGAAATGCAGTTAAAGAACTGCAAAGATTTTTAAATCAAGTTTTGAATCTCAATCTTGTGGTTGATGGTAGGTTGGGTCCGAAAACAGTTGCTGTAATTAAAAAATGGCAGAGGCTTAACGAGCTAGTGGTTGATGGTCTTGTTGGTCCGAAAACTAAAGCAAAGATGAATGCTGTAAATAACTAAATTCTATGCCCGACTACATCGCATTGATAATTTTTTATTTGATTGTATAATAATGTTATGAAAGAAAAATTAGACCCAAATCAAATTAAGATAGATTTTTTTAATGAGAGAAAAATTAGTTTCGAAAAAAAAGTTGAAAAGGATTCAAAAGGTAGGACTCTGAAAGATATTGTAAAAGAAAGTGGAGTTAGTAAAGAAGATAAAAAATTTCTTAATTTTCTTAATTCTATTGTTTTTAAAAATCATGAATATTATATTTATGGAACACTTGCCGATATATGGATTTCTGAGAATAAAAAAGTTTTTGGGCCTAAAACAAAAGTAGAAGAAGTTATTTCAGAAAAAGAGAAAATTTTTTTAGAAAAAGAACACAGAAGAAAAAAATATTCATCTGGAAACTGGGATTAATTTATTTTTTATGTGAGGTTAAATAAAAAAACCGGAACAAATAATATTCCGGTTTTTGTTTTGTTGATTTTGTTAATCAACGAGAATTTTAGCCAGCAAAGCCAACCTGTTCATTTAACGAACGTAAGGTATTAATTATTATATCGATACATTCATTAGTTGATGGGTTTTCTTTTCCTGGTTGATACCACGGATGAGTAAGACCACTTGAAAGATTGATCCGTGCTAAATCAAGCTCGTAATTAGTTTCTTTAAGAATTTGTGCAACTTCTCCTGCGTCTCCACCTTGTGATTTTCCAACACCCGGAATAAGTAAAGGTATATTCTTACCAGCAAATATTTTTCCAAGAACCTTTAACTCTTCTGGTGAATTTCCAGCAGTTACTGCTCCTACACCTGGTTTATTTTGTGCCCAGTTAATTACATTTTCTGCAGTCTGTTCATAGACAAAACGACCGTCTGCCATTTTTTTAAGCTCCAGGTCGGATGCTCCCTTATTTGTAGTTTTTACAAGAAGATAAGCGCCCTTTCCTTTGTCGTTGTTGCAGTAGTCAGTAAATGGACCAATGGAATCACTTCCCATATAGGTATGCACGGTCACAGCATCAGCGTTCCACCTTTCATAACCGTAGCTTGCCCATTTTCCGGAACTTGTTCCGATGTCTCCTTTTTTGAAGTCAATACAAATGGGAACTGGAAGAAAAAGAGAATCAATTATTTTTATCAAATTTATAAGTGAGCCAGATCCACTGTAAATTCTATCGCCAGGATAATCATGATTTTGCCACCATGCAAGGTTTGGTTTGAACATACCCGGACTTAATCCTTTGTTTTTCATTTCTGAGAGTACATCTCTCATAAAATAATAAAACCCTATGATATCTTGTCTGTATTCTTTTGGAATAGATTCAATAACAGGATCAAGTCCCATGCAGATGATGCTACCGGTATTTTTCGCAGACTGCCGTAGTTGTGTAAGGAATCCAAATTCAAATTCAGTTTTATGACGATCAAACCAACCCTCTGGGTCGCGTACCCAATCTTCGAGGTTTTCATAATCTTCATGGGAAAGTGAATTTTTCAGGAATGGCAATACATCATAAATAGTAATAAGTGAAGTGAGTTCAAGACCGGCTTCAGCAAATTCTCTTTTTGATCTTTCCATTCCATAAGAAAAAATGGAAACAGGAATAATTTTTTCTGCGCCATATTTTTGTAAAATTTGGGCGTCTGAAATAATGCTTCCACCTGTTGAGATAAGGTCTTCGATAAGACCAATTGTTTTACCGGAAATGTCATCATAACCTTCAATTAATTTTTTTAAACCATGATCTTTGATTTTTGCATCCGGTCTGACATAACCAGAAGGCAGGTACATTTTTTCCGCTACTATAGCAGAATGTGGAACGGCTCCAACTGCGACACCGAAAAGACAATCTACTTTTCCTGAAAAAATTTCTTTTAAACTTTCAATGATTAAATCTCTTAAATCAGGATAAGAAGACACTTTTCTGAAATCACAATAAATAGGGGATTTAATCCCTGATTTAAATGTAATTGGTTGTTTGAAGTTGGTTCCTATGATTCCATACTTCATAACTAAATCGACTAATTTTTCTTTCGGCATATTTTTAATTTTTAATGAACCAATGTCGGTTCGGTTTGTACTCAGTTAATTTTGAAATTCTAAATAGAGAATACTATTTAATTTTTATCTTGTCAATTTTTATAATTTGCTTAAAATAAAAATTTATTGTATTCTAAAACAGAATAAAATAATTTCTTCGAAATAAAATAAAATAAATACAAATAATTATGCAAATAAAAAATTTGGATTTCAAAAATTTTGTCTTCGGACAAGCGGGTGTTCAGGGTTTCTTTGGGGAGCCGGATGAGCATCGCCACCACAAGTGGTATAAATTAATTCCTGGGTTTTCTTTTGAAAACATGGTATTTGTAGCAAAAACAATTACTCTAAAACCAAGAATTTATCCTGTCTCATCAAACACAGAACTTCGTGATGGATATAAAATTAAAAGATTTTTTCCAAAATCTATTTGGCTTAATCTCAGATCTTTTTTCAAAGGTTATTTATTGAATGCAGTGGGACTAGCAAACACTGGTGCGTTTGATATGTTTTCTTACAATAAATGGCAGAAAAGAAAAGATATTTTTCAACTTTCATTTATGCCTGTTGGCGCAACTGTGGAAGAAAGAATTATTGAAACAAGAGAACTTTGTAGAATTATTCTCGCTAATTCGTGTGGCATGACTTTTCGTTATGCTTTGCAGGTAAACTTTTCATGTCCGAATACTGGACATAATCAAAAACAAGATCCGTCCGACATTATAACTGTCTTATCTTCGTTTAGGAGAATGATTCCTAATTTAATTCTTATTCCTAAATTTAATCTTTTAGTTGAACCTGAAACAGTAGTTGCAGTTAAGCCATATTGCGATGCTTTCTGTTTTACCAATACGCTTGAATTTGGGAAAAAAGAAAGTAAAGAATGGTGGAAAAAACTTTTTCCAAAAGAAAAGTCGCCACTTCTTAAACATTTTGGTGGAAGATTTTCTGGAGGGCTATCAGGGGCGCCACTTTTTCCATTACTTGTTAAATGGCTTGAGAAAATGGAACAATATGATGATACTGTTGTTATAATAGCTGGTGGAGGAATTATGAAAAAGAAGGATATATTAAAGTTATCAAAATTTAAAATCGTTCATGGAGTAGCCCTTGGATCAGTGGCAATCCTCAGACCATGGAGATTAGAATCTTTAATAAATTATGGAAATAAAATTTTTAAGAAACGAAATTTAAAATAAACATTAACGAAAACAAAAAGCTGACTATATTTTATAGAGTCAGCTTTTTTAATTTACTTAGTATGAATTGCTAAATAAATATCTTCCAAAGCTTTGACAGCATCACCAGCGGCGATGTTGTTTTGATGATAGAGAATATTGGTGCAATCTCCAGCAGCCCAAATTCCGGGAGTTTCAGTTTTATTTGTCCAAGGATCTATTTTTATTCTTCCGATTTTATCAAGTGGAACTATATTTTTTACGAAATCTGTATTTGGGATTTGTCCAATTTCAACAAAAATTCCAGAAACTTTTATTTCTTTTTCTTCACCGGTAGCTTTGTCTTTTATAATCATTCCTTCAACAAAATTTTCTCCTTTTATTTCTAAAATATCTGAATTGGTTATTATTTTTAATTTTGGATTTTTTGAAACTTTATCAACTGTTATTTCATCTGCTCGGAAAGTATCACTTCTATTTATAAGTGTGACAGATTTACAGTAGGCGAGTAATTGCGAAGCGCTTTCAAATGCGGCATTTCCTCCGCCAATTACTGCAACATCCATATCAGAAAACATCGGGCCGTCGCAAGTCGCGCAATAGGTTAATCCTTTGTGTTCCAATTTGTCAGCATTTTTTGCTTCCAATTTTCTGCGTCCACTTCCGGTTGCAATTAAAATTGTCTTTGTTTCAAATTCTTCGCCTGATTCCCTCGGCTGTAGCCCGCCTACGGGCGAAGCTGTCTTTACTTTAAAAGTTTCACCGTTTTTTACAACATTATTAACTTCCAATCCTTCTTTAATTTCTAAAACATCACTGGCATTTGCTTTCACGTGATTTTTTAAATCTTCTGCTAATTTTGAACCAGCTATTTCTGTAGTTCCAATCCAGTTATAAATTTTTTCCGAAACGATAGATTGACCGCCAAATTCGGAAGTTATAAAAAGAGTTTTTAAACGCTTGCGTGAAGCATAAACCGCAGCAGCCGACCCAGCCGGCCCACCACCAATAATTATTAAATCGTATATCATAGTTTCTATTCTATCAAAAAATTAGAATTAACCCTATTTACAAAGTTAATTAAGTATGATACTTTGAAGGGAAGATTAGATTTTTGAAATAGAAATTTTTATTAACCCAAAAATATATAAAGATGGAAAAATCAGAGAAACCCAAAATTGTGATTTTAAGTGTAAGTGGTAATTTTCTTGAAAAAAATAGATACTTACCAAAAAAAGAACAAAAATCTTTTGTAGGAATATTTAATTCTTTTCATTCTATACATTTGGCGATTATTTATTATGAAAAGAAAGACGGCAATCCTTGTAGAATAGAGGTATGTCTGCAAAACTTTAACACATCGTTTTGTGACATTTTAAGAGAAATTTTTTCTTATGTAAAAATTGATGAAAAAGGGGATGATGCTATGGATTTTATTTTAAATGGAATGAATGAAGATGAATTCTCTAAAAAACTAAAAGCTAAATTTGAAGTTGAATGGATTACTTTTTCTGAAGAAGGTCATATAATAACGACTATGTCCGAGGAAGAATATCACAGATTGAGTGTAAGTATTCAAAAAGACATGAATCCATTTTTCCCTCATAGCGTTGGAGGCATTCGTTCTTAAATAATTAAAAAAGGAATCATTTATGATTCCTTTTTTTTATTTCCCAATTTTATTTTTTATTTCTTCTCAAAAATGCGGGGACGGCGCTCCAGTCGTCAGCGTCATCGTCTATAATTATTTCTTCAATATCAAGTTTTTTAGTATCTATTTTTTTAGGAAAACTATTGTTATTTCCGTTATTGTTTTCATTGACTTTAATATTGTTGCGAATTTCTTTTTTAGCTTGAACATTTTCTTCTTTTAAAGTTGTTTGATTATTTCCCAACACATTACTGAAAAGTGTTTTCTTTGGCATATCAGTAGGGAAGTTAGTTGCAATTACAGTAACTTTTAATTCTCCTTTTTTCATTTTTTCATCACGGATTGTTCCAAAAATAACTTTTGCATCTTTATCAATTGATTCAGTAATTATTTTTGCAGCTTCTTGAATTTCATGAATTGTTATATCGTCGCCACCAGAAATTGCAAAGAGAACTCCTTTTGCGCCATTGATTGAAATTTCAAGAAGAGGAGAATTGATTGCCTGAAGAGCAGCTTTTTCTGCGCGTTTTTCTCCAGAGGCAGCACCGATTCCCATCAAAGCAGAACCAGCATCAGACATAATTGCTTTTATATCGGCGAAGTCAACGTTAATAATTCCTGGAGTGGTTATCAAATCTGAAATTCCTTCAACTGCTTGTCGCAAAACATCATCGCAGGTTGCGAAGGCATCTCGGAAATTAGTATTTTTGTCAGAAATTTGAAGTAATTTATCATTTGGAATAATAATAATTGCATCAACTTCTTTTGCTAAATTATCTAAACCAGCTTCGGCAATTTTCATTCTTTGATTTCCTTCAAAGAAAAATGGTTTTGTTACAACTGCGACAGTTAAAATCCCTTGTTCTTTTGAAGCTCTTGCTGTAATTGGAGCTGCACCAGTTCCTGTTCCTCCTCCCATTCCGCAGGTAATGAAAACCATATCTGAACCTTTTATTTCGTCTTGGATTTCTGCTTTTGTTTCTTCTGCTGCTCTTTTTCCAATTTCAGGATTCATTCCAGCGCCAAGTCCTTTCGTTAAATTTTTTCCAATATGAATTTTTTTCTTTGCCAAAGAATGATGCAGATCTTGCGTGTCAGTATTCATGCAAATAAATTCAACCCCTTTTACTTTTTTAGTAATCATGTGGTTAAGCGCGTTTTTTCCGGAACCTCCAATTCCGATTACTTTGATACGTGCGAATGTCTCTATTTCGGGGTTTACTTTTGGCATAGTTTTTTGTTTAAATTAATTAATCTTATATGTTCTCTATAATAGCAGAAATAAAAAAAAAGCAAAATTTTTGCTTTTTATATTTTTTTCCATTTATGGCATTAACTGTTTTGTCATTGATTTTAATGAGTTTTTTATGTCTTTTAGAATGCCCCTAAAAGAACCCACATTATAATTTTCGCTGTTTTTACTTGAAATAACTAAACCAAGAACTACGTACCAAGCTGGATCACGAAGTTTTGTTTTTACATTTCCAAAGAAATCTGTCGAGCCAATTTTTGATGGAAGTTTTAAAATTGATTTAGACAAATCTTCTAATTTTGTGATTGCCGATCCTCCACCAATGAAAACAATTCCTGCTGGCAATAATTCATTTCTTTTTATTTTTTTTAAATGATTATCTATAAGTTCAAAAATATCTGAAAGACGTGCTTCAATAATTTCATCTAATTTTTTCTTTGAAAATTCTTCCGCATCATTTCTAGTTTTTAAAATTTCAGCTTTTTCAAGTGGAATTTTTAACCCTAAAGCGATGTCATTTGTAATATCTGATGAACCAATTGAAAATGTATGAAGATAAATTGGAGTTCCATTTTCGAAGACGGCAAAAGAAACAGTTTCAAAACCGATATTAACCAAACTTGATCCAACTATTTTTTGTTTTTCAGAAAGAGCAATATAACTTCCAGCAATTGAAGCGGCAGTTATGTCTATTGTTTCCACACCAGCCTCAGCTAGGACAGCCAATAAATCATCCAAATGTTGACTTGAACAAGTTACAAAAAGATTTTTTACTTCAAGTTTGCTTCCATGCATTCCTTCAGGTCTGCCAAGAATTTCTTTTCCGTCTAATTTAAAAGATAAAGGGAAACTTTGTATGATTTTTCTATTTCCCAAATTAAGATTTGTTTCACTTTCTTCAAGAGCTTTTTTAATATCTAAATTTGTTACTTCCATATCAGCTTTTGTAATAGTGGCTGAACCGGAACTAATTTCAGAACGGAGAGTTGTGCTATTTATTGCGACAAAAGCTTTTTTTATTTTTATGCCACCAGAACTTTTTTCTGCCATTGCCACAGCGTTTTTTACTGAATTTACTGCATCATTAAAATTAACCACATAGCCGTGGCGAATTCCTTTTGTTTCACTTTCTCCAACTCCAATTATCTTAGGATTTTTTTCTCCCTTTAGAAATTCTCCCATCACGACTCTTGTCATGGAAGACCCTACATCTATTCCGATAGAAATATTTCTGATCATATTTTTTTTCTACTACTTCCATTTTAGCACTATGTTTCATTCCTTTCAAATGGAGCATTCCGTGGATAACTAAAAATCCAATCATTTCTTTTAAATTTTTGTCAAAATCTTTTAATTGTGTTTTTACCACTTTTGGACAAATAAAAATTTCCCCTTCTTTTTTGGACAGAGGAAAAGACAAAATATTTGTCGGCACATTCTTTTTTCTGTAATTTTTGTTAAATTCTTGTATTTGTTTTTCATTTATAAAAACAATTGAAAGGATATAGCTTTCTCCCAAGATATCTTTTTTGATATTAGAAAAAGGCAAACTCGGCAGTTTGCCTTTGGTTGTGTTTATGATAGATAAATTCTTAGACATTTACTTAATTTTTCCAAGTTTTCGTAGTTTTTCCATTGCTACTCTTTTTTCAAGTCTTTTTAGTGTTGCTTTTTTAACTTTAAGTTTTGATTCTTTTCTTTCGTTGTAGCGATGGTTTTTTACTTTTTGAATTATGTTTGATTCCTGAACTTTACGAGAAAAACGGCGCAATACTCCGGCATTGTTTTCGTTTGGGTTTTTCTTTATTTCTATTACTACTTTTGTCATATAGTCTATAGATTATCATAAAAAAAATTTATAGCAAGTTATAGTAGACTTTTTGCTAAAAAAAAGTTAATATTTTCTTATGAATAAAGCAGTGGATTATATTACAGAAGAAAAGAAAAAGGACTTGGAACTTGAATTAGAAGATTTGAAAGGACCAAAAAGAATGGAAATTCTTTCTAAATTAGATTATGCAAAATCTCTTGGAGATCTTTCTGAAAATGCGGAATATCATCAAGTTCGCGAAGATCAAGGAAAACTTGAAGCAAGAATTCAAAAAATTGAAAGGATTTTACAATCTTCAGAAGTTATTACTGGTGGTGGTGGAGATGTAATTGAAGTTGGTTCGAAAGTGCTTGTACAAAAAGATGGAACAAAAGAGGAAAAAGTTTATCAAGTTGTTGGTTCAGAAGAAGCTGATATGCTTTTGGGAAAAATTTCTAATAAATCTCCAATCGGTGAAGCTCTCTATGGAAAAAGAAAAGGAGATAAAATTTCATTTAAAACTCCTAATGGTGTTGTAAATTATAAAATAATAAATGTGTATTAAATTTTAAAATGTCTTCTATTGATGAAATCAGGGATACAAGGATAAAAAAACTTGAAATCTTAAAAGAGAAGGGAATTAATCCTTATCCATCAAAATCAAAAAGAGAACTTTCTCTAGAGGAGGCTATTGATGATTTTGAAAAATTAGAAAAATCTGGGAAAGAAAAATGGATTGCTGGAAGAATTATGTCTATTAGAGGACAAGGAGCAATTATTTTTTTAACTTTAAATGATGGAACAGCAACTTTTCAAGTTTTATTGAAGAAAGATTCTATTGAAGAAGATAAATTTAATTTATTTAATGAAGCTGTTGATATTGGAGATTTTGTAGAAATTTTTGGAAATTTTTTCATAACAAAAAGAGGTGAAAAAACTATTGAAGCAAAAGATTGGTCTATGCTTTCAAAAAGTTTGCGCCCATTGCCAGAAAAATGGCATGGTCTGCAAGATATTGATGAAAGATTTCGAAAACGATATTTAGATATTTTAATGAATCCTGAGATAAAAGAAACTTTTGAAAAAAAGGCTAAATTTTGGGATGCAACTAGAAATTTTTTGAAGAAAGAAGGATTTTTGGAAGTAGAAACGCCAACTTTGGAAATTACGACTGGTGGAGCAGAAGCTCGTCCATTTAAAACTCATCATAATGATTTTGATATAGATGTTTATTTAAGAATTTCAGTTGGAGAACTTTGGCAAAAAAGATTACTTGCTGCTGGTTTTCCTAAAGTTTTTGAAATAGGTAGAGCCTATAGAAATGAAGGAACTAGTCCAGAACATTTACAGGAATTTACTAATATGGAATTTTACGCTGGTTATATGGATTACAATGAAGGAATTATTTTTACTGAAAAAATGATAAAAGAAGTTATTGAAGAAACTTTTGGAACTTTGGAATTTGAAATAAAAGGAAATAAAATTAATTTTTCAAAAAAATGGGAAAGAATTTCTTATGTTGATACAATAAAAAAGATTTTAGATATTGATATACTTTCGGCAAGTGAAAAAGAAATGAAAAAGAAATTGGATGAAGTTAAAGTTAAATATGAAGGGGAGAATAAAGAACGCTTGACTGATTCTCTTTGGAAATATTGTAGAAAACAAATTATTGGTCCAGCTTGGTTAGTTGATGTTCCAAAACTTGTTTCTCCACTTTCAAAAATAAAAATTGAGAATCCATTATTGACTGAAAGAGTACAATTACTTTTGGCTGGTGCAGAATGTACAAATGGCTTTTCTGAATTAAATGATCCAATTGATCAAAGTGATAGATTTGATGTACAAAAAAAACTTATTGAAAGTGGTGACGAAGAAGCAATGATGCCTGATTGGGAATTCGTGGAAATGCTTGAACATGGAATGCCACCAGCTTTTGGTTTTGCCTACGGTGAAAGACTTTTTGCTTTTCTTATGAATAAACCAATTCGCGAGACTCAACTTTTTCCTCTAATGAAACCAAAAAAAGAAGAATAAAAAAAATCCCACACAAATTGTTGTGCGGGTTTTTTAATAATTATTATGCATGAGCAGGTGGTGATTCACCACGATGGTATTTTATCCATGTTTTATATCTGAAATAATAAATCCATCGGCTCCTGGTCCAGTGTTTTAAAAGGTGATCTTCGATCGGTTTTACCTTTGTTGATTTTACTTTTTTTATTTCTGGCTGTTTATTGTTTTTTTTATGAAAAATAATAGCCACAAAAATAATTAGTATAATCAGAAAGCTAGCCCCAACTATCTGGTAAACTGAGAATCCGTTCCATGTTTGGATCAGATAATCGATAAATTTTTGCATGTTTTTTCCTCCATTTTAAGTGTTTAACCAAAAAACATAGAATCGGTCTCTCCGCCTAGCTTTGGTATTTGATTTTTACCCTCTAATATTTCTGGGTATCCTGTTGGTATTTTTTTTAAAATACCTTTTTTTGAATCAAATAAATACACTCCCGGGTGTATTTTTATTTGTTTTTTTTTCATATTATCTCCTTTTTTTATTTCAAATAATTTTAGTTTAATTTCAGTATACAACAAAAATTAAAAAATTCAATAGATACTTAATAAGTTATCCACAGTTATCTATTTGTTGATAAAATACAGGTGGTTTATAATATATACGAAGTGGGAAAAAGTGGGAAATCTGTTAATAACTAATTTTTATAAATTTATGCTCATTGGCGAATACATACATACAATAGATGAAAAAAATAGAGTTTCTTTGCCAGTAAAATTTCGCAAAGAGATGGGCAAAAAAATTATTATTACTCCCGGACTCGATAAATGTTTGTTCGTTTTCACAATGAAAGAATGGACAAAAGTTTCCAAAAGACTTTCTGACACAGATTCCGATTTATCTTTTTTGAAAAAAGATAAAAGAAGTTTTAACAGATTTATGTTTGGTAGAGCAATTGATGTTGAAGTTGATTCCATTGGAAGAATATTAGTTCCAGATTTTTTAAAAGAAATAATTAAACCTACAGGAAAAGTTGCAATGATTGGAGTAGAAGACAGAGTTGAAATTTGGAATGACAAAGTTTGGTTGCAATATAAAGAAATGATTGGAAAAGAGGCCGACGAGTTAGCAGAAAAATTAGGTAGTGAAAAATAGATGGAAAGTATTCATAGGACAGTTCTTTTAAAAGAAACAATAGAAGGTTTGAATTTACCAAAAGAAAAAGCAATTGTGCTTGATGGAACATTTGGTGGTGGCGGTCACAGTTTAGAAATTTGTCAGAAATATCCAAATGTAAAAATAATTGCAATTGATCAAGACAAAAGTGCTTTTAAAAAAGCTGAAAGTAAATTTAAAAATTTAAATTGTAAAATTTTTTTCCACAATATAAATTTTAAAAATTTATCTGAAATTTTGGAAAAAGAAGAAGTGAAAGAAGTTGATGGAATAATTTTTGATTTAGGTTTGAGTTCAGATCAGCTAGAGAATTCAGGACGTGGATTTTCCTTTAAAAAAAATGAGCCTTTGCTCATGACAATGAAAGAAAATCCATCTTCTGAAGATTTAACTGCAATTGATGTGGTTAATGATTGGGAAGAAGAAAATTTGGCAAACATAATTTACGGCTATGGAGAAGAAAAATATTCCAGAAGAATTGCCAAAGGAATTATAGAAGCAAGAAAACAGAAAGAAATAAAAACGAGTTTTGATTTAGTAGAAATTATTAGAAAAGCAGTTCCAGCAAGTTATAGAAATGGAAGATTACATTTTGCTACAAAAACTTTTCAGGCAATACGAATAGCGGTTAATGATGAATTGGGAGCGTTGAAACAAGGTTTGGAACAAGGTTTTAAGTTTTTGAAAAAAAAGGGAAGAATGTCAGTGATTTCGTTTCATAGTTTGGAAGACAGGATTGTAAAAAATTTTTATAAAGAAAAAGTAAAAGAACAAAAAGCAAAATTAATAAATAAAAAACCAATTTTAGCTTCAAGAGAAGAAATAATAGAAAATCCAAGATCACGTAGCGCAAAATTAAGAATTTTAGAAAAAATATGAAAACAGCAGCAATAAAAATAAAGAGTTATGCAAGAAATGTAAATATTGTAAATAATGATTTGCAAAGAAACATTTTACGCGCTCTTTTATCTTCCATTGGTTTGCTTGCTTTATGTTATGTAGTTATTGTTGGCAGTATGGTTTTTAATATAGTAGAACGCCGAGCTCTTGAAACAAACGCACGTGCTCTTTCAAATGAAGTAGGTGATTTAGAACTACAATATCTTTCTGCATCAAATAATGTTGATCTTACTTTTGCAGAATCAAAAGGATTTAAAGAACCTAGTGTTAAAAAATTTTCCACAAGACAAGCATTTGGAAGCATAAGTTTTGCTAAAAATGAGCTATAATTCTCTTTTTAGAACTAAATTTATATCCTTTTTTATTTTAATTTTTGCTTTTATTTTAATTGCAAAGCTTTTTTTAATTCAGGTGGTGCATCAAAATTCTTATTCGGATAGGGCAGACAGACAATATGCAACTCCTTCTTCTGATATATTTGAACGAGGGACTATTTATTTTGAACAGAAAAATAATCAATTGGTTTCGGCTGCTGTTCAAACTATGGGGTTTAAAGTTGCCATTGATCCCAGTAAAATTGTTGATCCAGAAGAAACTTATAAACAATTAACAGAAAATATTATTCTTGATCATGATTCTTTTATTTTACAGGCGCAGAAAAAAGATGATCCTTATGAAGAAATTTCTAGTCGTCTTTCTAAAGAACAGGCGGATATAATTTCGGCAAAAAAAATTCCTGGAGTTTCTATTTATAAAGAAAAGTGGCGTTTTTATCCAGGAAATAATTTAGCATCTCATGCTCTTGGTTTAGTTGCATTTAAGGGAGATGAACGTGCAGGACGTTATGGACTTGAGAGAGAATACGACGATGTTTTGTCACGAGATAAAGATAATCCATACGTGAATTTTTTTGCTGAAGTTTTTTCAAATATAAATAAAACATTTTTTAAAAATGAACAAAAAAGTGGCGATGTTGTTACAACCATAGAACCGACAGTGCAAGGATTTCTAGAAAAAACAATTTCGAATGTTAAGGAAAAATACCAGGTTGATTCTATTGGAGGTATTATTATGAATCCGCAAGATGGTTCTATTTACGCCATGGCCGCTAGTCCAAATTTTAATCCAAACGATTTTTCTGATATAAAAAATACTTCAACTTTTTCAAATCCGTTTGTAGAAAATGTTTTTGAATTTGGCTCAGTGGTTAAACCTCTAGTCATGGCTGCGGCTCTGGATGTTGGCGCTGTAAATGCAAATACAACTTATAACGATAAAGGTTTTGTTGTTGTTGAAAAAAAGCAGATAAATAATTTTGACAATAAAGGACGTGGGCCAAATACTTCTATGCAAGATGTTTTAAATCAATCTTTAAATACTGGAATGGTTTTTGTTTATCAGCATTTGGGAAAAGAAAATATGAGAAATTATATGCTTTCTTATGGATTAAAAGAAAAAACTGGAATTGATTTACTAAATGAAACTAGCGGATTAGTTTCTAATTTGAATAGTCCGAGAGAAATTGAATATGCTGATGCTTCATTCGGACAAGGAATTGCGTTAACCCCAATAGAAATTACCAGAGCTTTGGCTTCTCTTGGAAATGGAGGAAATTTAGTTGTTCCTCATTTGGTAAAAAAAATAAAATATAATGATGGAACAGAAAAAGAATTTATTTATCCTACTGCGCGCACAAGAATTTCTGAGAAAACTTCTGAAGAAATAACTCGGATGCTTGTTACTGTGATGGATAAATTTTTTAAAAATGGATTGGCAAAGATGGAACATTATAGTGTTGCAGTAAAAACAGGAACTGCGCAAGTTGCTAAGGAAGGTGGAGGAGGTTATTATGAAGATAGGCATACACATTCTTTTTTTGGTTATTTTCCCGCCTATGATCCAAAATTTATAGTTTTTCTTTATGCCATAAATCCAAAAGAAGTTTTATATGCTTCTCAAACTTGGTCTGATCCATTTTTAGATATCACAAAGTTTTTATTAAATTATTATGAAGTTCCACCAGACAGATAAAAAATATGAAAGAAACTTTTAGAAAATTAATATCTCAAATTCTTAAAATAGAATCAAAACTTATTCTTTGGAAATATAAACCAAAGATAATTGCTATTACTGGATCAGTTGGTAAGACTTCAACAAAAGATGCAGTTTATGCTGTCTTTTCCAAAATTGCTTATGTTCGTAAAAGTGAAAAAAGTTATAACAGTGAGATTGGTTTGCCTTTAACTATTTTAGGTTGCCCAAACGGTTGGAATGATCCTTATATTTGGTTTAAGAATATTTTAAAAGGATTATGGCTTTTTATTTGGCCTCATAAATATCCGAAATGGCTTGTACTAGAGGTTGGAATAGGAAAGCCGAGTGATATGCGAAAAACTGCTTCTTGGCTTAAAACGGACGCAGTTATAATTACGGCAATTGGAGAAACTCCAGTTCATATTGAATTTTTTGATTCACGAAAACATCTTATAGAAGAAAAAAGTGAACTTATAAAAACTTTAAAAAAAGATGGAATTTTAGTTTTGAATACTGATGACTCTGCAGTTTTAGGAATGAAGACTAAAACAAAAAACAGAATAATAACTTATGGTTTTAGTGAAGATGCTGATATTCGTGGATCAGAAGATACGATTTTATATTCTTCTGCTGGAGAGCCACAGGGAATAATTTTTAGAATAGATGCAGATGGAAAAAGTTTACCAGTTGCGATTGAGGGAGTTTTTGGGAAAAATCATCTTTATGCTTCTTTAGCTTCTTTGGCGCTTTCTTTTGGTTTGAAATTAAATATGCTAGAAGCAACTAACGCTTTAAAAAATTATGAAGTTCCTCCAGGAAGAATGCGTTTACTTGCTGGTATAAATAATTCTTTTATTATTGATGATACTTATAATTCTTCTCCGTTTGCTTGTGAGTCAGCATTAAAAACTTTAGGTGATATAAAAGATAAGGGAAGAAAAATTGCTGTTCTAGGTGATATGTTAGAACTTGGAAAACATACTGAAGAAGCGCATAAAAATATTGGGAAAATTGCAAAAGAAAATGTTGATATTTTAATTGTTGTTGGACAAAGAGCGAGGTCAATTAAAATTGGTGCTGTTGAAGTTGGAATGAAAGAAAAAAATATTTTTGAATTTTCAAATTCAACTGAAGCTGGAGAATTTTTGAAAACTTTTGTAAAAAAAGAAGATTTGGTTTTAGTTAAAGGTTCGCAGGGAGTGCGTATGGAAAGAACGGTAGAAGCAATTCTTCTTGATCAAAAAAATAAGAATAAACTTTTAGTTCGTCAAGATACTGAATGGAAAAATAAAAAATAAATTTTTGAGATTTGTGACCCTACAGAGAATCGAACTCTGATTCCATCCTTGAGAAGGATGTGTCCTAGCCGTTAGACGATAGGGCCATATATAAAAAGTACATTATTTTTCAATAAAAATCAAAAAAATAAAGCGCGTAATTTTTGTACGCGCTTTTTTATTAATCCTTTGTTTAACGTAAAGAAAAACTTTCAGAATAGGCCGAATGTACTTTTCTGATAATGTCAACATCTTTCTTTTTTGAATACTCAATTTTTATAAGTCTCTTTGAACATAGGTCGCGCATCATTTCTTCCAGAGGGATAAGTTTATGAGTTTTTTCATTAAACCCAAAAGTTCCGTTTTCTATTTTATTTAAAATTGTTTCCAGGTGTATGATTCGTTCTTTTGTTTTTTCATTAAGTATTTGATTTCTAAATACTGTCGCCTCATCTGCGGCACTTTCCACTATTTTAAAAGTGGCGTGTGTATCATCTGTACCTTGATGATTTGTAGTCATTCCTGTTTCAGACCTTAAGAGTTCTTTTTCATCTTCAAGTTTTCTCCAAATTTTTCTTCTGATAAATCTTAATTGTAATTCAGAGTAACCTTTTTGTTTTGTTTCAACTGGGATTACATTCGTTTCGTCCATTGGGAATACTGTTTTGCCAATGGTGCCTGAGGTCGGCTTGTTGTTCCTGGCGCTCTTTTTCTTCATGTTTTTTTTGTTTTTGGGTTAGACAATTCGTTATTTCAATTTCAATTTGCAATTTTATATTTAGAATATACCACAAAAAACTTTTTGTCAAACAGTTTTTTTTAAATTATTTTAGTTTTTATTTAGTCTTCGATTTTTGGTTTTTCTAGTTCCAAATTAGAAAGTTCTGGCGAAGTATTTTCAATGCGAAGTATATCCTTGTCTATTTTTTTTAGTTCTTTATCTGAGGCAGAGTAATGATTCATCACAGTGTCTAATTGTTTTCCAAGTCTGTTGTGATAATCCTCATAAGATTTAAGATGTCTGTCTAAGTCTTGAATATTTTTCATTATTTTTTTAGTTGATTCTTCTATTTTAAAAGCTTTAAAGCCGTAAAGTACAGATTGTAAATAAGCCATAAAAGTTGTTGGAGATACAACAATTACTTTTTTTTCATTATAAGCATAATCTATGAGATTTCTTGTGTTAACTTTAACTGAACCAACTTCATTAACAAGTAAATCATAATAAATTGCTTCTGCTGGGATGTACATAAAAGCAAACGGAAGTGTACCTTCTTTTGTGTTAATGTATTTTGAAGTTTCATCAATACGTTTTTTTAAATCATTTTTAAATTCTTTTTCAAGATCTTCACGTTGTTTATCGTCTATAGCATGCACAACACGATCATAATTATCTAATGAAAATTTAGCATCGATTGGGATAATACCTTCCTTTGTAATAATAATAGCATCTACTATTTCTTTATTTTTAAATTCATATTGCATTTTATATTGTCCTGGAGCTAAAGTATTTGAAAGAATAAGTTCAAGTGAAGCTTCTCCCCAGTTGCCTCGTTGTTTTTGATGTTTTAAGGTCTTTTCAAGATTACTTAATTTTTCGGCAATAGTTACGAATTCTCGTGTTGCTTCATTTGTTTTTGTTTGCTCACGAGTCATATCTACAAGACTTTTACTCATTTGTTCATTAATATCTTTTATCAACTTTTGTGATTCTGAAAATTGAATGTGTACAGCATTTTGCATGTTTTTTTGTGATTCAGTAATCTTTGAATCAAATCCACTAAGTTTTAATTCTAGTTGTCGTGCGAGGTCAGACATACTTTGCTGTAATAATAAGAAAGGCTGGTTTTCTACAGTCTCTCTCTTTTTCCCAAACAAAAAATAGATGAGTATTCCTCCAATTAAAATTCCTATAACAATCCATAAAATATTTTCCATAATTTAATTTTTTGAAGTTATTATTTTATAAAGTTTTCTAGTAAGCTCTATATCATAAATTGCATCATGTAATTTTGATTCATCAATTTCAATTCCAACAAACGAACAAACAGTATTTAATTTGAAATCAATCATTTTACTGCGTTCTTCAAGCAATTTTTGAGTGGCTAGTATATATGTATCTAAAGTATTTGGCCAAAACCAAGAACCAAAATATTTATCATTATTTTGGATAAACCAATTTCGTAAAAATTGATTATCGAATGATGAATTATTGTAACCAACAAGAAAAAACTTATCAGTTTTGTCGTATTTATCTACATATTTTTCAAGTAAGCTGACAAATTGTTTGTATATGATATCCATTGAAGGATAAGCCATCACTTCCTCTTTAGTTTTGTTGCATACCTTTAATGCCTCATCAGAAATATCTAATTTTGGATTCGGAGCAACTTTAAAATCAAAGCATTCTTTTTCTTCTCCATCAATTTCAATACAGCCGGATATTTGATGTATACCATTTTGTTCTGGATTTAAGCCAGTGGTTTCTAAATCAAAAAATATAAGCTTTTTCATTTCTTTATTTTAACATATTTTGATATAATAAAAAGTATGTTACACGAACAAATAAAAAATAAAATAAAAGAATCGATGATGGCGAAAGATCAAGTCGCTCTTGATACGTATCGCGGAATGCTTTCTGCTTTTACCAATGAACTTGTCGCAAAAAATAAGAAACCGAACGAAATACTTGGCGACGAGGATGCTATTGTAGTAGTAGCTCGTCTTGCAAAGCAAAGAAAAGATTCAATAGAACAATTTAAAAAAGGAAACAGAGATGATTTAGTAAAAGAAGAATCTGCTCAGTTGGCGATTTTGGAAACTTATTTACCAAAATTAATGGATAAAGAAGAAGTTGAAAAAGTTGTTAAGAATAAGAAAGAAGAATTAGGAATTATCGACGCGACAAAAAAAGGAATGCTTATGTCTGCTGTTATGAAAGATTTGAAAGGAAAAGCAGATGGCATGATGGTAAAAGAAGTTGTAGACGCATTATTTTAATTTATGCATACAGTCAAACTTTTAACTAATTTAGTTGAACATCATCAAGTCTTAGCTTACGGCTTGATTTTTGTTGGTTTAATTTTTGAAGGAGAATTTGTTTTAATTTCTACCGGTATTTTAGCGCACCTGGGAGCGTTGAATTTTTGGTTTGCTTTGTGTTTTATTTATGCAGGAGGAGCGTGCAAAACAATGTTGGGATATTATATTGGAAGATTAATAAATAATAAATTTCACAATAAAAAGATTTTAAGATATCTTGAAAAAAGAGTTTTTGATATAATGCCGAATTTTAAAGAAAAACCATTTTGGTCTATTTTTATTTCAAAATTTATTATGGGAATTAATCATATAGTTATAATTTTTTCTGGTTATGAAAAAATAAAATTTAAAAAATATTTAAAAGCAGAAGGGTTTTCAACTTTAATTTGGGCTCCACTTTTGCTTTCTCTTGGATATTTCTTCAGTTATACAGCATTGAATGTAAGTAGAGAAATCTGGAGATTTTCTTTGATTATTTTAGTTTTAGTGTTAGCCTTTATTATTATTGATAAATTTATTGGATGGCTTTATTTAATTTTCCAAGAATTTTACGATAAAAAAGATGATGATATTCAAGAAGAGTAAAAAATTAATAACTCACAATGGTTCATTTCATGCAGATGATATTTTTGCCTGCGCTACTTTATCTTTGTTATTAGAAAAAAAAGGAGAAAAATTTAAAATATTTAGAACTAGAGATGAAAAAATTATAAAAACAGGTACTTATGTTTTTGATATTGGCGGAATTTATGATGCAGAAAAAAATCGTTTTGATCATCACCAAATCGGTGGGGCTGGAAAAAGAGAAAATGGAATTGAATATTCTTCTTTTGGTTTAGTCTGGAAAAAATTTGGAGAAGAAATTTGTGGATCTAAAAAAATATCAGAAACTGTTGATAGTAAACTCGTTTCTCCAATTGACGCTGGTGATAATGGTTTTGATTTAATTGAAAAGAAACATGAAGTTTTTCCATATTTAATTCAGGAACTTTTTGCTACTTTTCGTCCAACGGCATTGGAAAAGGTAAATAAAGATGAACAATTTAAAAAAGCAGTTATTTGGGCAAAAGAAATTTTAACTAGAGAAATTAAAAAAGCGAATGATCAAATAGAAGTTGAAAAAATTATTCAAAATTTTTATCAAAATAGTAAAGATAAAAGATTGATAGTAATAGATAAACCAAAAGTTTCAAGATATGAAATTTGGGATGCATTACAAAATTTTGAGGAACCACTTTTTATTGTTTATGGTGATGATGAAGACTGGGGAACTGTTGCCATGAGAAAAGATATAAATAATTTTGAAAACAGAAAATATTTTCCAAAGATTTGGGCTGGACTAAAAGATGAAGAATTTCAAAAAATTTCAGGAGTTTCCGATGCGGTTTTTTGTCACAGAGGACTTTTTCTTGTTGGTGCTAAAAGCAAAAAGGGGGCTATCAAATTAGCTCAAATTGCGTTAGAATCATAACTAATGGCATTTATAGACGAAATAAAAATATATGCAGAAGCTGGACGCGGTGGAGACGGCGTTGTTCGTTGGCGTCAGGAAAAATTTATTCCAAAAGGCGGACCTGCTGGTGGCGATGGTGGTCGTGGTGGAGATTTTTATGCTGTGGCTGTTCGTGATGTAAATATTCTTTCAAAATACAAAGCAAAAAAAGAATTTGAAGCTGGACGAGGCGAAGATGGTGGAAATAAAAGTTTACACGGCGCGAAGGGCGAAGATTTCTTTTTAGAACTACCAATTGGTTCTATAATTAAAAATTTAGAAACAGAAGAAGAATGGCAACTTACTGAAGAAGGGCAGAAAATTTTATTATTGAAAGGTGGCTACGGTGGTTTTGGGAATGAACATTTTAAAAGTTCAACAAATACAACTCCAACAGAATGTAAACCTGGACAAGATGGTGAGAAAGCAAATTTTGTTATTGAACTTGAACTTTTTGCTGATATTGGTTTAGTTGGGCTTCCAAATGCTGGAAAATCTTCGCTTTTGAATTCTTTGACTAATGCTGATGCTAAGATAGGTGATTACGCTTTTACTACTCTTGATCCAAATTTGGGAGATTTTTACGGTTATATTATTGCTGATATTCCAGGATTGATTGAAGGTGCGTCTGAAGGAAAAGGTTTGGGTGTAAAATTTTTAAAACATATAAAAAGAACTAAAATGATTGCGCATTTAGTTTCTTTTGAAAATTTATCTAAAGGTACGACTGGCATGATGAAAACTTATAAAGAAATTCGAAAAGAATTAGAAAAATATGATAAGAAAAATAATTTAGGCGAAGATGGCTTGTCTAAAAAAGAAGAAATAATTGTTTTGACTAAAACTGATATTGTTGAAGATAATAAAATTATAGAAAAAAAGAAAAAAGAGTTTGAAAAAATACCTGCCCGCAGCGCTTCTAGCGCAGCTAGTGCAGGCGGGAGTAAAAAAGTTTTTGTTTTGTCTTTATATGACGACGTTTCAGTAAAAAACTTTAGAGACGAATTAATTAAAATTTTAAAGCTTCACCCGTAGGCTACAGCCGAGGGAAGAAATAAAAAAGCCAGATTTTTTTTAATTAAAAAAAATCTGGCTTCTATTTTGTTTTAATGAAGAACCATATTTAATTTATTTGGTTTTTCATTCCAAAGAAGTTCAACAGTTCCGGTTTGGGAATTTCTGCGTAAAAGCATGTCATTTTTTCCTGATAATTTTTTTGCTTTTACATAAGTTTTTTCAGTAAAGCCAAAATTATTAACAGTTACAAATATTTTCATGCCTGATGTTATATACAGTCCAGCTTCAATAGTACATCTGTTTCCAAGTGAAATTCCAGTTCCGCTGTTTGCGCCGAGTAAGCAATTTTCTCCAATGGTTATCTTTTTCTTTCCACCACCGGAAAGTGTGCCCATAATAGAAGAACCACCGCCAAGATCTGAATTTTTCCCAACCGTTACACCTGAAGAAATTCTTCCTTCTACCATACAAGGTCCAAGTGTTCCTGCATCAAAGTTTACAAAACCTTCATGCATTACGGTTGTGCCAGGGGAAAGATAAGCACCCAAGCGAACACGCGATGAATCAGCAATCCGCACATTTTTGGGAATTAAAGTTCCCCACCAAAGTGGAGGAAATTTATCAATTGCAATTGGCTGAATACAATTTCCTTTTTTAAATTCTTTTTTCCATTGAATTTCTGTCATAGCGCCTTCAGTTGTGTAGTATAATTTATTTAATAAATTGAAAGCATTATACAGATTAAGTTCGTTAGGTTTGAATTTAAGTTTAGAAATCATTGTAAGTCGGCAAAGCGCATCAGCACAGCTAGTTGGATCTTTTTTTATTAGTGATTCTTTGTTTGCATATAAAATCGCATACAGTTTTTTCCCAGTTTTAAATAGGGAAGTTGGAAGAGAAAAATGTTTTTTCTGAATATAAATGTTAATCCAACGAACAGAAATTAAATTTTCGTTTTCGTCTAGAAATCCTTCACCTAATGCATAAGCATAAGGCATTTTTTTATGTTTTGATTGAAAGTTTTCAATTAATTGTTGAAATTCTTTCTTGTTTCTTATTTTTTTCAATTTACAAGTTTTTAATTTTTAATAATAATATAATTAAAAAGTAGAGCTGTCAAACTAAATTAAATAATTTTTTTTAAATATGTTATCATTAGTTTATGAAAATTTCGGGATCTTTTTTAACAATGCTTTTGATTTGGATTTTAGGATTCACGCATGTTCTTGGTGGACCTTATTTGTTTTTTAAAATAATTTTTTGGCTTGCACTTTTACCATTTTTTATTGCTATTCTTGTTTTTATATTAATGCTTTTCAAAGTTAAAAAAATTTCACAAATTAATACTCAATCTCAAAATCAAGAAACTATTCATGTAGATGTTGAGGTTAGGGAATAAAAAAAGCCGTAGGATAATCTCTACGGCTCGCGTTGCGCACTATTTTTTCTGTGCGTCTTTTACCACTTCTTTGGTTCTTTCTACAGAGCAATGTGACCCCCTTTTTTTTGGCCTAACTAAAGGAGAGTGGTGCTATTCACCCCTGTATTAAGTTGAGCTTTTTCACAACTGTTTAACAAGACAATTCGCGATCATTATCTTTCCGGATAGTTGTTGCCGACTTTTGGCATTAGCTGCTTAAAAGAACCACAAGTTAACCTAAGAATATCTGCTTAAAAAAATCATAAGTTAACGGTACTACGATACAGTATAGCAGATTATAAATATTTGTCAAGTGTTTATAAAATAACCTTATTTTGCTATAATTTAAGAACTTTATGGAAAAGAAATATTACCCGACGATTGGACTTGAAATACACGCAGAATTAAAAACAAAAACAAAAATGTTTTGTGGTTGTTTGAATAATCCTGACGAACCTGCCCGCAATGCTTCTAGCATAGCTAGTGCAGGCGGGGTAAAACCAAATGTGAATGTTTGTCCTGTTTGTATGGCGCATCCGGGAACTTTGCCAGTTGCGAATAAAAAAGCGATTGAAAATGTAATTAAAGTTGGTTTGGCTATTGGTGGAGAAATTGCAGATTTTACAGAATTTGACAGAAAGAATTATTTTTATCCGGACATTCCAAAAGGTTTTCAAATTTCTCAATATAAATTTCCAATAGTTTCAGGCGGGCATTTGGCAGATTTTGATATTACTCGCGTGCATTTAGAAGAAGACACAGCAAATAATAAACACGATCGTGGAGATTTTTCACTGATTGATTTTAATCGTGCTGGCGTGCCGTTAATGGAACTTGTAACTGAACCAAAAACTTTTGATGGTTCTGACGAGGAAGCTGCAAAAAGCGCTTCAAATTTTGCAAAAGAACTTCAGTTGATTCTTTGGTATTTGGGAGTTTCAGAAGCGAATATGGAAAAAGGTGAAATGCGAGTTGAAGCAAATATTTCAATTTCAGAAGATAAAAATAAACTTGGCACGAAAGTTGAAGTAAAAAATTTAAATTCATTTAAAAGCGTTGAAAAAGCTATTAAATTTGAATTAGATAGAATGGTAGAACTTTTGAAAAATGAAAAGGGAAATGAAATTGTGCAGGAAACTCGTGGTTGGGATGAAAATAAACAACAAACTTTTTCTCAGCGAAAAAAAGAATCAAGTCACGATTACAGATATTTTCCTGAACCAGATTTACCAAAAATGAAATTACACGAAGCTTTTGATTTGGAAAAAATTAAAAAAGAATTGCCAGAACTTCCTGTGGCAAAACGCGCACGATATAAAAATGATTTTGGAATAAAAGCCGAAGATATTGAAAGTTATATTAATGATCCAAAATTAGCAGATTGGTTTGAAGCAGTTGTTCCTTTTTCAAAAGATATTATTTTAGATAAAAAAGAATTTTTTAGAGTTGTTTCAAATTACATTACTAATGACTATTTAGGCTTAAAGAAAACTAACTCTGAAGCTAAACTTCCTAGTGTAAAAAACTTTGCTGAACTAATGACGATGTTTGGTCAAGGTCAAATATCTTCCCGTGTTGCTAAAGATATTTTTGCTGAAATTCTTATAAAAGATCAATCGCCAACACAAATTGTAGAAGAAAGAAATTTATTTCAACATAGTATTAATGAAGAAGGGTTAAAAGCTATTGTAGAAAAAATAATTTCAGAAAATCCTGAAGTTGTGTCTACATACAAAGCTGGAAAAGAAAACGCTATTATGTCGCTCGTTGGAAAAGTAATAAAAGAAAGCAAAGGTAGCGCAAATCCGCAAATGGTTATTAAATTGTTGAAAGAATTACTTGTTTAGTCATAGCTTTTTGAGTAAAGGAAGGTTAGAATAAATATATGTCAAAAAAGAGTTTAATTATATGGAGTATAGTATTGTTGGCTGCGGTTGCAGTTTCTTTATATTTAAATCAAAAATATGAAATTCAAAAACAGATAAATAAAAAAAAGGAAACTTTAACTTATCGACAAAAAATTCAGGCGGAAAATGATACTGAAAAAATGATTTCACAAACTAATGATCTTAGAAATAAAATTTCTAATTTAGGCATTCCTGTTTTACCTGTCAATAATCAAGAAATAGAAAATATTGTAACGGATGCAGCGGTTAAAGCTTCTGATGCAGCAATAAAATCAAATATGCAGCAAGCGATACCGCCAACCGCAGAAATATATTTTGATTATCACCATGGGAATTTTGGAGTTTCAGCTTCCAGTAATATATGTGTTGATCCAAGTCTTGATAGTATAAAGCAATGGATTACTAGTATTGATAAATATTCCAAAACACCTGCAAAATGTGTTGTTAGTTCAAGTTTTCCGGCAAAAACATTTACGGTAACAGTTCCTTCTCTTGTCAATGATGGTTTGTATTGTACTGATCAAAACGGTTTCGCTGGTATTATTGCTACGAATAGCAACCAATTTGTTGTGGGGGAAAAGTGTAAATAATTTATTTATGAAAACATTACGCGAATATATAAAAGAAGCGGAGGAATGGGGAATTGCCATTGGTCATTTTAATATTTCAAATTTGGAAGCCTTGCATGGAATTTACAATGCAGCAAAAAAATTAAATGTGCCGGTTGTTATCGGACTTTCGGAAGGCGAAGAAGAATTTGTTGGAAAAAATGAAGCTGTCGCTTTGATAAAAAAAATTCGTGAGAAAGATAATTTTCCAATATTTTTAAATGCCGATCATCATTATAGTTTTGAATCTTTGAAATCTGCTCTTGATGCTGGTTATGATTCTGCAATTATTGATGTTGTAAAATTACCGCTCGAAGAAAATATTGCGCTTACAAGAAAATGCGTGGAATATGCGAGAGAACTTTCTAAAAAAGAAAATAGAGATATTTTGATTGAAGCTGAACTTGGTTTTATCGGAACTTCGTCAAAAATTTTGGAAAAAATTCCCGAAGGAGTTTCGGAAGAGACGATGACGAAATCAGAAGACGCAAAATATTTTGTAGAAAAAACTGGAATTGATTTACTTGCGCCTTCCGTTGGAAATGTTCACGGAATGATAAAAGGAGGAAATCCAAAACTTGATATAAAAAAAATAAAAGAAATTTCTGAAGCCTGTGGTGTGCCACTTGTTTTGCACGGTGGTTCTGGAATTTCTGATGAAGATTTTGTAAATGCAATAAAAGCTGGAATTTCTGTGATTCATATAAATACTGAAATTCGCGTCGCTTTTAAAGAAGCGTTGGAAAAGTTTTTAAAAGAAAATCCAAATGAAGTAGCGCCCTATAAAATTTTAAAACCAGCAGTTGAAGCCATAGAAGCTGTTGTTGAAGCTCGCCTAAAACTTTTTAGCGGAATAAAATAATTTGCAATTTTTTAATTTTTAGATATACCCAAACACTTATTTTGACTTTCAATAAGTGTTCGGGTATACTTCTATTTATGTTAACTTTGAATGCAAAAATTAGAGATGTTAAGGAAAGTCTAGATGTTTTACGAAAAGGCGGCGAAATGCCGGCTGTTTTTTATGGAATGGGAACAGAAAATACTTCTATTTCTATTTTAAAATCTGAATTCAAAAAAATCTGGAATAAAGCAGGAGAATCTTCAACTGTTAAAATTGTAACTCCAAAATTAACAGTAGATGCTCTTATTCACGAAGTACAAACTGATCCTGTGACCGATGAACCAGTTCATGTTGATTTTCTAGTTATTGATATGAACAAAAAGATTGAAGTTGGAATTTCTCTTGAATTTACTGGAATTTCAGAAGCAGTTAAATCTGGTTTGGGAACTTTGGTTAAAGTTTTGCACGAAGTTGAAATTGAAGCTTTGCCAAAAGATTTGCCTCATAATTTAATTATAGATATTTCTAAACTTGCAACGATTGATAGTCAGATTTTAGTTTCAGATATTGTTTTACCAGCAGGAGTTAAAATGATTACAAAGGGAACTGAAGTTGTTGCATCTATTGCAGAACAGAAAGAAGAAAAAGAAGAAGCGCCTGTTGTTGATTTATCTGCAATTGAAGTAGAAAAGAAAGGTAAGAAAGAAGAAGAAGCTGGAGCTGAGACTGCACCCGAAGTTAAAACTGAGGAAAAATAATAGAAAAATTTTACATATTTTGGTATAATAAAGCTATGATACGAAAGACAGTCATAGCTTTTATTGTTTTATTTATATTTTCATTTTTGGGTATAAGTTTAAGTCAGCCGAAAATGGTATTTTCGGCTGACTGTTCTGATCCGACTTATGCTAAAGCAAACGAAACTGTTTGTCGCAATGAATTAAAAAATATCGAAGCCCAATATGCAGCTTTGGTAAAACAATTAGAAAGTCAAAATAAAAAAAGTAGCAATTATGCTTCAGAAGTAAAAAAACTTACTACGCAAATTGATGCGCTCAAAGCAAAAATAAAAGCGCGCAGTCTTGTTATTGCTCAATTAAAAAATGATATAAACACTAAGGTTTCTAAATTAAAAACTCTTGCTGAAAAAATAGAAAGCGAACATCAATCGCTTGCGCAACTTTTGAGAAATACAAACGAATTTGATAATGAAAATCTTATTCATCTTATTCTTTCTGATAAAAGTATTTCTGATTTTTATGGCGATTTAGAATCTTACAATACTATAAAACAGGCAATAAAAGCTTCTGTAGATAAAATTAACGGAGTAAAAACCGAAACAGAAACACAGAAAAAAGATTTAGAAGTAAAACAAGATGCAGAAATTGATGCTAAATATGAATTGGAAAGTGCGCAGAAAAAAGCAGCTCAAATTGAAGCAGAGCAGAAAAAACTTTTAGCTGCTTCCAAAGACAAAGAAGCTACTTATCAAAAACTTGCCGCAGAAAAAAAAGCGAAAGCTGATAAAATTCGTAGCGCGTTATTTAGTCTTGCTGGCACTTCTCAGAAAATTGATTTCGGAACAGCTCTTAAATATGCAAATGAAGCAAAAGGTAAACTTGGTATTGATCCTGCGTTCTTACTTGCAATCCTAACTCAGGAAAGTAATTTGGGAGCGAATGTTGGTCAATGTTATTTAACTAATCCAGATACTGGCGCAGGAGTTGGTAAAAATACGGGAACACCATTTGCAAATGTGATGAAACCAACAAGAGATGTTCAGCCATTTTTAGCTATTACAAGTAGATTTAATTTAAATGCGTATAAAACTGCGGTGTCTTGTCCTATTGCTGGCGTTGCTGGCTGGGGTGGAGCAATGGGACCAGCGCAATTTATTCCTTCAACTTGGAAATTGTTTGAAAATCGTCTCAAAACTGCTTTGGGTCATGAAGCTAATCCTTGGAGTCCAGAAGATGCATTTATGGCTTCAGCTATGTATTTAACTGATCTTGGTGCTGTTGGAAATTATGCAAGCTCACAAAGTAGAGCGGCATGTAAATATTATGGTTCTGGTGGCGCTACTTGCACTTATAGTAAAAGTGTAATGACATTAAAAATGAAAATACAAGCAAACATAGATTTGCTTTCGAATTAAAATTGTGATAATGTTTTCAAATATGAAGAAAGATATACATCCAAAATTTAATTCAAAAGCAAAAGCAGCATGTGCATGTGGAGCTGTTTTTGAAGTTGGCTCAACAATGGATCAAATAAATAATGAAATTTGCAGTCAATGTCATCCTTTTTATACTGGAAATGAAAAAATAATGGACACAGCGGGAAGAGTAGAAAGATTCAATAAGCGCCGCGCAGCAGGAACAAAAGCTAAAACTAAAAAGTAAGTAATTTTTTCGCGAAGAATTTTTAGAAACTTCGCCCTCGGAGACAAAGGACAGGGAACCCACGTTTCTCAAAATTCTTCGCGGGAGAAAAATTTGATTATGTTAAATCTAGAAGAATTAAAAAAAGATCATAAAACAAGCTATTTAGCTGGTGTTTTGGAGCACCTTAATCGTCAGGAAAAAGAATTAGAGGAAATGATGAAAGGTGATGAAAGTTTAAAAGAAATGGCTCAATCTGAATTGAAAAGTATTAAAGAACAACAGCAAGCCACAGAAAAACAAATTCAAGATATTTTAGATAAAGAAAAAGAGGATGAAGAATTTCCAAATGAAATAGTTTTAGAAGTTCGTGCTGGTGCTGGAGGCGACGAGGCTGCGCTTTTTGCTTGGGAACTTGCGCATATGTATGAAAAATTTTCTGAAATGGAAAAATGGCAATGGAAAACTAATTATGAATCCAAGAATGATTTGGGTGGATATAAAGAAGCAAGTTTTGAAATAAAAGGAAAAGATGTTTATAAAAAAATGAGATACGAAACGGGAGTTCATCGTGTTCAAAGAATTCCTGCAACAGAAAAAAATGGAAGAGTCCATACTTCAACAGCTTCTGTTGCTGTTTTGCCAATTCGTAAAAAAGTTAATTTTGTAATAAATCCTACAGATTTGGAAATGGAATATTCTCGTTCAGGAGGAAAAGGAGGACAGAATGTAAATAAAGTTGAAACTGCTGTGCGCTTAATTCATAAACCGACTGGTTTAGATGTTCGTTCTACTGCGGAGCGTTCACAAGTTGCTAATCGTGAAAAAGCATTGATGATTTTGACTGCGAAAATTCAACAATTAAAAGAAGAGGAGGAAGCAAAAAAATATTCTGGTGAACGTAAAACTCAAATTGGTACAGCAGACAGAAGTGAAAAAATTCGCACATATAATTTTTCGCAGGATAGAATCACTGATCATCGTATAAAAAAATCTTGGCATAATTTACCAAAAATTTTAGAAGGTGATATGGGTGAAATTTTTCAAGCACTAGAATCTGGCGAAACTGGAAACGAAGAAGAATAAATTTTTGATTTTTAATTTACTATATGTTAGTATCTTTTTAATTAAATAAGTTCTATAACAATTTTTAAATATAGGAGGATTTAACTTTGAAAAAATTTGTTTTATTTTTTGTAGTAATTTTGTTTTTTGCTTTTTTAGTAAAAGGACAAAGTAGTTTGGAAAAACAAAAAAGTGTATTTACAACAAAAGCTAAATTAAATAAGGAGCTAGAGAAGGAAACTCTTTCGCTAGCCAAAGGACTTCTCAGGGAAATAAGAAAATCTCAAAGAGCTTACTCAAATGCTATTAAAAAAGCAATGAGAACAAAAATTAAAAACCCGGAAGATGAGTTTTTATTAGCTAAACTACTTGTTGGATCAGGATTAATTCTTGAAACTAAGATTAACGCAGACATTTTAGCATTACAACTTATTTTGACTCAGTTGAATAATGAAACTGATGTAAGAACAGATAAAATACAAAAAGTTTTTGAAGAAATTTGTTTACGACAAAAAATTAACATACAACAGCTAAAAATATTAGGTAAGCTTGTCGAAAGTTAATTTTTTTTGAAACAACACAGAAGGAAGTTCTTAGAACTTCCTTTTTTTATTGCTATTTACGTTAATTTATGCTACTCTTGCAGTGTAGTTTCTTAAGCTTCTTTGTTTGGAAAATCAATGAGCGAAAAAAGTATCTACGTATTATAAATAGTTTTTGCCTGATTTTTTTTAAAAACAGGAGAAAAGTAAAAAATGGCTACAAAGCTATATGTAGGGGGACTTCCTTATAGTACCCAAGACGAAGCTCTTAAAGAGCATTTCGCACAAGCTGGATCAGTTACATCAGCTGTTATTATTATGGACAAAATGTCCGGTCGCTCAAAAGGTTTCGGTTTTGTTGAAATGTCAACAGACGAAGAAGCTACAAAAGCTGTTGAAATGTTCAATGGTCAAGAATTTGAAGGACGAAAGCTTACAGTTAATGAAGCTCGCCCAATGGAAGCTCGACCACCAAGAACAGGTGGATTTGGAGGAGGAAATGGCGGTTACGGCGGTGGAAACCGTGGTGGACGTCGAGAGTACTAATTCTATTCTAAAATAATAAAAACAAAAAACCGCGCAAGCGGTTTTTTGTTTGCTGAAATTTACTTTTTTTGTTATAGTTTTTAGGCACTCGAGCGTGTAGTTCAGTGGTAGAACGCTGTCCTGATAAGACAGAGGTCGATGGTTCGATCCCATCCACGCTCACATGAAAAAAGACGTTATAGTGATAGTTTTTGTTTTAATTCTCCTTATTGTGCAGGTTTGTTTTATGATTTTTAAGTAGATTTGCATCTAGGGTTTTTTTCGTTTATAATGACATAAAGTCATATTATTATGACTTTTATTTTATTCTAATGGAAAATGATAAAAACAATATAAATAAGGATAAATCTTGGATGAAACCAGTTTTGTTTTTTTATGCAAAGACGATTTCTTGGATAATTTTTCCTTTAATTTTAGGTCTTTTGGCTAATAGATACTTTGGAAGTTCATTTGGCAGTCAAAGTTCATTTTTTATTTTTATAATGTTAGGTTTTGGAATTACCTGTGCTGGAATTTATAGAGAAATAAAAATATATAAAAAAAATTTAGATAAATAATATGGAAGATAATACAGAAGTTGTAGTACAACAAAATAGCACAGAACAACCTAGTCACGAAGTGACAATTTATGCTGAACCAATTTTTCACATAGGAAAATTTCAAATAACGAATTCGCTTTTAACTTCATGGGTTGCAGTTTTAGTGATTTTTATATTTGCTCTTGCAATTAGATTAAAATTAAAAAAAATTCCTGGAAAAGTTCAAAATGTTTTTGAAGTAATTTTTGAAGGCGCATTGTCTCTCGTTGATCAGGTTACAAATGATCGTAAAATTTCAAAAAAAATATTTCCTCTGGTTTTTTCTCTTTTCGTTTTTATTTTAATAAATAATTGGCTTGGACTTTTGCCAATACTTGGGTCTTTTGGTTTTCTTGTTAATGAAGGAGCGCATACTGCTTTTGTTCCGCTTCTTCGTTCTGGTACAGCTGACATAAATACAACTTTGGCATTGAGCATAATGATTGTTGTTGGATCAAATTTATTCGGAATTTTTGCAATAGGTTTATGGAAAATGTTCAACAAATATGTTAATATAAAAGCGCTTTGGTCAATTATTCCCAAAGTAAGAAAAGATCCGACCATTCTTCTCGTAGCGCCTATTAATTTTTTTGTTGGTTTGCTTGAACTTGTAGGAGAAATGGCAAAAATTGCTTCACTTTCTTTTCGATTGTTTGGTAACGTTTTTGCAGGAGAGGTTCTTTTGGTCTCGATGGCAGCAATATTTTCTTTTATTCTTCCGGGACCATTTTTGTTTTTAGAAGTTTTTGTCGGACTTATTCAAGCTCTGATATTTGCTTTACTTTCAGCGGTTTATTTCACAATTGCTGCGCAAGATCATTCTGAACACGATGAGCATAAAAAACATAAGGAAAAAAAATTAGCAAGTGTTTAAAATTATTATAAATTAGTCGAAAAAAATTATTAGTTAATTATTAAAAAATATATGGAAGAACAAATAGTGAATGCAGTAGTAAGTTTTGCGCCAATCGGTAAAGGTTTGGCCATTGGTCTATCTGCATTAGGTGGTGGTATTGGTATCGGTTTGATCGGTGCAAAAGCTATGGAATCTATTGGTAGAAATCCAGAAGCTGTTGGAAAAATTTTAGTTCCAATGCTTATTATTTCTGCTTTCGCCGAAGCTGTTGCAATTTACGGTTTGGTTATCGCATTTTCAATTAAGTAAGATCTTTAAAAATTCAAAAAATTTCGCATCTTCGCCCTCAGAGACATAAGAAAGGGAACCCACGATGCTTAAATTTTTTAATTTTTAAAAAGTAAAAATTATGAATGAATTAATTTCAACATTTCACATAGATTGGAAATTGATGATTGCACAAATTATTAACTTTGGGCTGGTTTTTCTTGCGCTTTATTTTATTGCTGCAAAACCATTAAGTAAATTGATAAAAGGCAGAACAGAAGAAATTACAACTGGTTTAGAAAATGCCAAAAAAGCCGAAGGTGATATTGCAAATGCAAACATTAAAAAAGAAGAAATAATTAAAGAAGCCAAAGAAGATGCTAAAAAAGTTTTAGCTAGTTCTCAGGCTGATGGAAAAGAAATAATAAAAGAAGCTAAAGATAAAGCAATTCTAGAAAAAGAAGAAATAATCAAACAAGCAAAACTTGACGCCGAAAAAGCAAAAAAGGGTGCTGATGAAGCTGTTCGAGCTGAAGCGGCTGGCCTTGTAAGTGCTGGTGTCAGAAAAGTTATGGAGGGTTATGTGGCTTCAGGAAAAGGCGAAGATATTATTAAGGCGATGCTTACACATCAAAAATAACATACCAACAAACTGGAGTTTGTAAGGATGAAAAAATTATGATTAAATCAAAACAATTAGCGCAAGCATTATTTCAGCTTTCGGAAGAGAAAGTTGGTAATTTAGATGCGAAATTTTTTGATTTTATTCAGAAAAAAAATTTACTGGCGCAACTTCCTTCAGTTCTCTATCATCTGGAAAAAATTATTGAATTAGATAAAGAAAAAAAGGGAATTCAAATAGAAACTGCGCACGAAATTTCTCACGAAACTACTAAACACATTAAAACTTTTTTGAAAGCAGAGGATTTATCTGAAGTGATAAAAATAAAAAAAGAATTGATTGGTGGTTTTAGAGCAAAATGGGACGGGAAAATATACGATGCAAGTATAAAAAATGGTTTAAAAAAATTAGAAGAAGTTATTATTAAATAAATTATAAAAATTATGAGCGCGAATGCAACAATAGAAAATTTAAAAAAGAGAATAGCGGATTTCAAAGGGGGAGCAGAATCATATGAATACGGCACTGTTCTTTCTATTGCTGATGGAATAGCAAAAATTTCTGGTCTGACAAAATGTCAGTCATCAGAAATGGTTTCTTTTGAGTCTGGCGCAATAGGACTTGCACTTAATCTTGAAGAAGATTCTGTGGGAGCAATTGTGTTGGGAGATTTTTCAAAAATCAAAGAAGGAGAAACGGTAAAAAGAACAAATAAAATTCTTTCTATTCCAGTTGGTGAAAAGTTTATTGGTCGTGTGATAAATCCTTTGGGAGTTCCAATTGATGAAGCTGGAGAAATAAAAGCTGATGCAATTTATCCTGTTGAAAAAATTGCTCCTGGAGTTATGACTCGTCAGGGAGTGAATCAGCCAGTTCAAACTGGTATTAAATCAATTGATGCCATGATTCCAATTGGCCGTGGTCAGCGTGAGCTTATCATTGGTGACAGACAAACTGGAAAAACTGCTATTGCAGTTGATACAATCATCAATCAAAAAGGCCAAAATCTTATTTGTATTTATGTTGCTATTTCTCAAAAACAATCCAAAATCGCTCGTATGGTTTCAAAATTGAAAGAAGCCGGCGCTATGAATTACACTATTGTTGTTTCTGCAGGTTCTTCCGATGGACCAGCATTTTCTTATCTCGCTCCATATTCAGGCACAGCGCTCGCTGAATATTTCTGCGATAAAGGAAGAGATGTTTTGATGGTTTATGATGATCTTTCAAAACACGCTGTTGCATATCGTGAAATTTCACTTCTTCTTCGTCGTCCACCAGGTCGTGAAGCTTATCCTGGAGACGTTTTTTATTTGCACTCAAGACTTTTGGAAAGAGCTTGCCGATTAAATAAAGATTATGGTGGTGGTTCAATTACAGCGCTTCCAATTATTGAAACTCAAGCTGGAGATTTGTCTGCTTACATTCCTACGAACGTGATTTCAATTACCGACGGACAAATTTTCTTGGAGACAGGATTATTTAACAAAGGTATTCGTCCAGCTATTAATGCCGGTCTTTCTGTTTCTCGCGTAGGTTCATCTGCTCAAATTAAATCAATGAAAAAAGTTGCAGGAAAAATGAAGTTAGCAATGGCGCAATATCGCGAACTTGAATCTTTTGCGCAATTTGGATCTGACCTTGATGCTGATACAAAAAAAGCAATTACCAGAGGACAAAAAGTTACAGAATTGTTGAAACAAAATCAATATTCACCAATATCAGTATCAAAACAAGTTTGTTCTATTTATGCAGTGAACGAAGGTTATTTGGATGAATTAGAACTTACAGAAATTAGAGCTTGGGAAGAAAGTTTCTACGCTCATTTGGAAAGAAGTAAAAAAGATTTTCTTGCAAAATTAGAAAAAGATTGGAGTGATGCAATTGAAACTGAATTAAAAAATGTGATTAAAGAATTTATGGGAAATAAGTAATTTTATGGCATTAGCACAAAAAGCAATAAAACAAAAAATAAAGTCAGTTGGAAACATTAAAAAAATCACCAAAACAATGGAGATGGTTTCTGTTTCCAAAATGCGCCGAGCGGTGGAAAAGGCTTTATCTTCACGTACTTATTCGCATTATGCGCTGGAGCTTTTAATTAATCTTTCAAAAGATAAAGACATTTCTCATCCTTTGATGACAGCTGGAAAATCAAATAAAGAATTGTTGATTTTGATAACAAGCAATAAAGGTCTTTGCGGTGGCTATCACACAAATCTTTTTAAAGCGTTAAATTTATATATGAAAAAGGAGGAATCACGGGGCAAAGCTTCGCCCGTAGGCGGGCTACAGCCGAGGGAATTAAAAGCGGTAACGATTGGAAAATACGGAGAAAGAATTTGTAAAAAATTAGGCGTTCCAGTTTTCGCAAGTTTCATAACTTTTTCTGAATATTCAACCATTAAACAAACTCAAGAATTATCAAATTTAGTTTCAAAAGAATTTATAGAAGGGAACTATCAAAGTGTTAAAATTTTATATACAGAATTTTTAAAATCAACTACCTACAAACCTGTTTTGCGAGAACTTTTTCCATTGAGTGTTGAAACAATAAAAAATGCAGTGGAAGTTTTGTCAGGAAATGAAAAAGAAGAAGTAAATCAAAACAGTTTAGTAAATTATAAATTTGAACCAGATGTAAATATTATATTAGAAAGTATTTTACCAGGACTTGTGGACATTGTTATTTATCAAAGTTTGGCTGAAGCATTTGCTTCCGAGCACTCAGCTAGAATGTTTGCGATGAAAAATGCAGGAGACAGCGCGACAACAATTTTGGATGCGCTTACTCTTTCTTACAACCACGCACGTCAAGATGGAATTACAAAAGAGCTTTCCGAAATAGTCGCCGGAGCAGAAGCTTTAAACACAAATTAATTATTAATAATTTTTTATAAAAAAATGAACAAAGGAAAAATATCACAAATTATAGGAGCGGTCGTAGATGTAAGATTCGAAGGAGAATTGCCATTACTTTTGAATGCGCTGACAGTTAAGCGTGAAGGAAAAACTGATTTAGTTCTTGAAGTTGCTGGACATTTAGGTTTGGGCGAAGTGCGAACAATTGCCATGACTTCAACTGACGGACTTTCTCGCGGAGACGAAGTAACTGACACAGGCACAGCAATTTCAGTTCCAGTTGGAATGGAAACTCTCGGAAGAATGTTTGATGTTTCCGGAAATGCAATTGACGGAAAACCTGAGCTAAAGAACGCAAAACGGCTTCCTATTCACCGAAAAGCTCCTACCTTTGCTCAACAATCTCCCAAGACCGAAGTGCTTGAAACTGGAATAAAAGTTGTTGATCTTATGTGTCCATTTTTGAAAGGAGGAAAAGTTGGATTGTTCGGAGGTGCCGGCGTTGGTAAAACTGTCGTGATTCAAGAATTGATTCGAAACATTGGAGCTGAACACGGAGGCTATTCTGTTTTTGCTGGAGTTGGAGAAAGAACTCGTGAAGGAAATGATTTGTATAAAGAAATGCAAGATTCCGGAGTTTTAGATAAAACGATGCTAGTGTTCGGACAAATGAATGAACCGCCAGGTGCTCGTGCTCGCGTTGCGCTTTCTGCTTTGACAATGGCTGAACATTTTCGTGATACAGAAGGAAAAGATTTGCTTTTGTTCATGGATAACATTTTCCGATTTACTCAAGCTGGTTCTGAAGTTTCTGCTTTGCTTGGACGTATGCCATCAGCTGTGGGTTATCAGCCAACTCTTGCATCAGAAATGGGAAATTTACAGGAAAGAATTACTTCAACCGATAAAGGTTCTATTACTTCTGTGCAAGCAATTTACGTGCCTGCTGACGACTTAACTGACCCAGCTCCAGCGACAACTTTCTCTCACCTGGACTCAACAGTCGTGCTTTCACGATCTCTTTCTGAACTTGGAATTTATCCAGCTGTTGATCCGCTTGATTCTACTTCAACAATTCTTGATCCAAATATTATTGGTGAAAGACATTACAATGTTGCTCGAAACATTCAGAAAATTTTACAACGCTATAAAGATTTACAAGATATTATTGCAATCATGGGTATGGATGAATTATCTGACGATGACAAAGTTGCTGTTTCTCGCGCAAGAAGAATTCAAAAATTCCTTTCACAGCCAAATTTCGTGGCAGAACAATTTACCGGTCGTCCTGGAAAATATGTTCCGCTTGAAGAAACAATAAAAGGTTTTGAAGAAATTCTAGAAGGAAAATATGACCATATTCCAGAATCAGCATTTTATATGAAAGGAAATATTGAAGATGTATTAACAGACGAAGCAAAATAATCCCGTTAGAGATAGGAAATCTTTAGATTTCCGTTCAAGTAATTATCAACAGTTATTTAATTAAATTTATTGTGAAAAATATTTATTCATTAATTTATAAACTATATGATCTCTAACGGGATAAAAATATCAATTATATCTCAAGATCAAATTGCTTTTCAGGGAGACGCTGAAGGAGTTTTTGTTCCTACCCAAAGCGGAATAATTGAAGTTTTGCCAGAACATATGCAATTAGTTTCTGCTTTGCAAAAAGGAGAAATTATTGTGAAAACAACTGACGGAGAAAAAAAATTCAAAATCACAGGCGGAGTTCTTGAAGTCCGCGCCAAAAGTAATGTAATTATTTTAGTTGATTTAGAAAATAATAACTAAGGTCTCCCGTTAGAGATTAAAAAAATATATGAGCAAATTCTATGTAGTTGCGACGCCGATAGGAAACTTGGGAGATATAACTTTCAGGGCTGTTGAAGTTTTGAAAAATGTTGATTTAATTTTATGCGAAGATACGAGAATGACAAAAAGACTTTTAGATAAATATGAAATTAAAAAACCAACGATGAGTTATCACTCTCATTCCAAACTCACTAAAACAGATAAAATTTTTGAATTACTGAAAGAGGGGAAAGATTTGGCTTTGGTTTCCGACGCTGGCACTCCGACGATTTCTGATCCGGGCGCAATGCTTATTTCTAAAATTAAAAATGAATTAGGAGACGAAGTGCAAGTTATTCCAATTCCGGGAGCTTCAGCTGTCATCACAGCTTTGTCGGCTGGTGGTTTTCCAACTCACGAATTTACTTTTCTTGGATTTTTGCCACATAAAAAAGGCAGAGAAACTTTGTTTAAAGAAATTGCTGGGTCAGAACGCACAATGGTTTTTTACGAATCACCGCATAGAATTTTAAAAACTTTGGAATCTTTAAATAAATTCTGTCCAAATAAAAAAGTCTGCATCGCTCGCGAATTAACAAAAATTTACGAAGAATTTAAAACCGGCTCGCCAAATGAACTTTTGGAATACCTAACCCAAAACCCAACCAAACAAAAAGGCGAATTTACGGTGTTGGTGAGTGGAAAATAAATAGTAATTTTGAGTTTTCCACAGCTTATTTTGCAAACTGACTATATAGTCGGGTATAATATATTTATGGAATTTTCAGTAACTGTAAGACAAAAAGAACTTCTTCAAGTTATTTATGATTTTATAAAAAATACTGGTTTTCCACCTAGTTTTGAAGAAATGAAGGAAAATTTAAAAGTTGCTTCAAACCAATCTATTGTTGATCTTTTAGAAAAATTAGAAAAAGCACAAACCATTAGAAGAAATGAAGGATCAGCTAGGAGTATTAACATAACTCCATTTGGTTTTAAAATTTTAGGCAAACAACTTTTTCCTGTCGCTGGTATTTCTTCCGCTGGTCCTTTTATAGAATCTTTCCAAGATATTGATTTTAAATGGATGGAAATTCCAACAGGAATACTTTCTGAAGAAAAAATTAAAAAAACTGAAGATGTTTTTATTATTCAAGTTCATGGAGATTCGATGATTAATGCTGGTATAAATGATGGTAATAAACTTTTAATTCAAAAAAGTAAATCGTTTAAAAATGGAGATATTGTTGTTGCTAGAAATTCTGATGGAACAACAGTTAAAAGATTTATGGTAGAAGGCTCAAAAATTTTTTTAAAACCAGAAAATCCAAATTATAATATTATTAAAATAATTCCCGAAGAAATAATTTTTGAGGGAAAAGTTATATTAAATTTAAGCGCAATAAATTAAATGAAAGAAATAACAAATAAAATAATAAACAAAATTTTTAAGAATCAAGATGCAATTTTTGGATTAGCAGTTTTTCATGATATAGACACGAACGAAGTGCTTGATATTTTTGAAAAAGAAAAAGGTAAATTTTATGTTAAATGTTTTAAAAGAGAAAAAGATATTTTAGTTTTTAATGAAGACAAAAATTTAAGCAAACCAGAAGAAATAGTTCGCCAACTCATGATTTATAAATTAAAAAACCATTATAAATATCCTTTAAATAGAATGGATGTAGAAGTTCACGTTCAGTTTGGTCGTGAAATAAGCACTAAAAGAGCTGACATTGTTATTTATAGAGAAGATATGCAAACCCCTTACTTGATTGTTGAAGTCAAAAAACCAGATGTAAAAGACGGACTTGGTCAATTAAAAAGTTATGCAAATGCAACAGGTGCACCGATTTTAGTTTTAACTGATGGAAAAATTCAAAATAATATTTTGCGTACTGATCCGAATCTTTTTGAAGATTTGCCGGACATTCCTAAATTTAATGAAACAGTGGATGATATTCGTTCAAAAAAACTTACCTATAATGATTTAGAAACAGTTGTTGATTTAAAACAGCTTATTTCTGATTTAGAAGAAGTTGTTCTCGCAAATAGCGGAGTTAATTCTTTTGAAGAAATTTTTAAACTTATTTACGCGAAATTATATGACGAACTGCAAACTCCAAGAAACGAAAACAGACGTTTTCGAGTGTTAGCAGGTGAGACTAATAAAGAAAATCTAAATAATATCTCGCGTCTTTTTGAAGAAGCGAGAAAAGAATGGCGAGATGTTTTTAAACCAAACGAAGAAATAGAAATTCCGGAAAATGTAATTATTCCGGCAGTTTCTCTTTTACAAAAATATCGTCTTTTTGGTTCAAATTTGCAAATTATAGACGAAGCCTTTGAATATTTAATTGTTCAAGAATCGAAAGGACAAAAAGGGCAATATTTTACCCCAAGACCAGTTATTGATATGGCAGTAAAGATGCTTGCTCCTAATTCAAAAGATATGATTATAGATACTGCTTCTGGTAGTTGTGGATTTCTACTTCATGCTATGCAACATGTTTGGGAAAATGAAATTAATAAGAAAAAATATGGCAGCGAATATAAAATGAAACAAAAAGAATATGCCGAAAAGCATCTTTATGGTATAGATTTTGATCCTCGTTCCGTAAAAATTGGAAAAGCGATGATGTTGATTGCTGGCGATGGGAAAACAAATGTCACCTATGCCAATTCTTTAGATTCCGAAGTTTGGAACGAAGATGCTAAAACAAGATTTAAGCCATTTTTAACTCACTTAAAAGACAACGAGAAAAACAGAAGAAATCAAGAAAAAATGACAGATTTTAATTTTGATATTGTTCTTACTAATCCGCCTTTTGCCGGAGAAATAAAAGGCACGCTTCTAAACAGATATGATTTAGGTTTTAAATGGGACAAAGATTTTCATAAAACCAATAAACATCAAAATAAAGTCACTCGCGATATTTTATTCATTGAAAGAAATTTGAGTTTTTTAAAACCAGGTGGAAGAATGGCAATAGTTTTGCCTCAGGGAATTTTTAACAATACCAATGCCGAATATGTTCGACAATTTCTTTTTAATAAAGCGCGAATTTTGGCAGTCGTTGGGCTTCATGGAAATACTTTTAAACCACATACTGGGGTAAAAACAAGTGTTTTGTTTTTACAAAAATGGGGAGAGAATGAAAAACCTTTGGCAGATTATCCTATATTTATGGCAGTTTCTAAAAAGGGAGGAAAAGATAATTCTGGGGATTATATTTACAAGAAAGATAAAGATGGAAATGTTATGTATGATTTAAAAGGTAAAAAAATAATTGACCACGATTTGGACGATATCGCGGAAGAGTTTATTGAATTTATTAGTAAAGAGAAAATTAATTTTTAAAAATTTATGAATTTTACTTGCCCATATTGTAATCATCACACAACAATAACTAACCCAAATTATTTTGAACATTGGGAAAAAATTGATATTCAAAAATCTAACGAAGGGGAAGTCGGCATATATTTTCGAGCAATAACTTGTCCAAACAAAAGTTGTAATAAGTTATGGTTGCAATTAAATTTATCCAGTACATATATGGAACATGGAACTTATGGTATTTGGAAGAAAGACACTATTATTAAAAATTGGCAATTGTTGCCAGAATCAAATGCCAAAGTTTTACCGGATTATATTCCAGAAGCAATACAACAAGATTACTATGAAGCTTGTCGTATTTGTGATTTAAGTCCCAAAGCATCAGCAACACTTTCTAGAAGGTGTCTTCAAGGAATGATTCGTGATTTTTGGGGAATTAATAAATCAAAACTAAAAGATGAAATTGATGCTTTAGAAGAAAAAATTGATCCAATAACATGGGAAGCTATTGATTCAGTACGAGGTGTTGGAAATATTGGTGCTCATATGGAAAAAGATATCAATTTAATTATTGATGTTGAACCAAATGAAGCGCAGCTTTTAACAGACCTGATTGAACAACTTATTGATGATTGGTATATTCAAAAACATGAAAGAGAGGAAAGAATGAAAAAAGTAAAACAATTTGCAGATGAAAAAAAATTAGAAAAGAATAATAAATAAAATATGGACGAAACAAATTTTGAAAAAAATAAAGAAAAGATAGTATCAGAAATTACAAGAAAAGTTAATAACCTAAAGTGCCCCATGTGTTTTTCTAAAAGTTTTACAATGACAGAAGGGTATTTTGCACATGTATTACAAAATGATCTTAAAAATATAAACATCGGTGGTAAAAGTATACCGGTAGTGCCTATAGTTTGTAAAAATTGTGGATATATTTTAGAATTTGCTGCAGGAGTTTTGGGTTTATTACCAAAATCTGAAATTAAAGATACCCCTAAAACAATTGCAGATATATTTAATAAAAAAAAATGAAAACTAAAAATTCTAAAAAAGAATCAAAAACAATCATTAGTACCCATGGAGGACCTGATCTTATGGTACATACACCAACTCCAGATATGAGAATAAATAAATCGAATCTTATTCTTTATTTTGAAGATTTTAAAAAAAGCGTAGAAAGTGAAAAAAAAGATAACTGGATAATAACTGTTTTAGAATTAGCTTTTGTTTTTTCATTCTTCTTAACTTCCTCTTTTAAGGATTTAAGTTTTATAAAACACAATTACATCCTTTATATTTATATATTTATAGGTGCAATTTATGTTGTTTTGAAGGTTCAAAAATCTTTTAAGAAAGATATTTCAAAAAATAAGCAATCTGATCCTGAAAAGATGGTTGATATTATTGAAAATAATTGTCAAAAAGAATGATTAATTATTCCATAATAAAAAAATCACAACTCGAAGGAGCTTATAGATTAGATGCTGAATATTATCAGCCAGAGTATTTAGAATTGAATCAAAAATTACAAAATAGCAATCCTGTATTTTTAAAAAATGTTAGTAAAATTGTTTACGGGACTACTCCAAAAGGTGGTTTTTTTGAGGAAACAGGAATTCCATTTATTAGATCTCAAAATTTTAATGATTTTATTATTGATAATTCAGACTTAGTTTTTTGTTCTGAAAAATTTAATATACAAAATAAAAAATCAGAAATTAAGTCAGGAGATATTCTTTTTGCAGCTGTCGGTGCTACTATTGGAGAACTTGCGGTTGTTCAAGATAAAATAAAAAAGGGAAATATTAATCAAAACATAGCAAAGGTAAGAATAAATAGTAATGAGATAATATCTCCATTTGCTGGAATATTTTTTGGTTCTAAATTTGGACAATTTCAAATTCAAAGATTAATAACAGGAAATGCACAACCATACTTAAATTCAGATCAAATTGGAGCGTTAATTGTTCCTATTCTTGATATAAAAAATCAAATAGAAATTGAGAAATATTTTAAAAAATCTACAAATGAAATAGAAAACTCAAAAAGTTTTTATTTTCAAGCAGAAAGTTTATTATTAAAAGAATTAGAATTAGAAAGTTTTGAGAAGGAAGTTGAGAAAGAAATAAGTAATGTTGTGAATTTTTCAGAGATTAAAAAATTTGAAAGAATGGACGCGGATTATTTTCAGGCAAAATATGAAAAACTTTCTGCTGTGATTAGAAAAAATAATGGTAAAAAATTAGGTGAACTGGTGAGTTTGAAAAAAGGTTTTGAGCCGGGAAGTGAAGCTTACGAAGAAGAAGGAAAACTTTTTATCCGTGTAAGTTCGCTTTCCAAAGATGGAATTACTGATAAAGATCAAAAATATTTAAAAGACGAACTATATGAAAAGCTAAAAAAAGATTATCAACCAAAAGTTGGTGAGATTTTACTTACTAAGGACGCTACCCCAGGAATTGCTTATGTTTTAAAGGAAGAATTAGAAGGCATTATGGCTGGAGGAGTTTTGAGATTGAAATTAAAGGAAGATATTGAACCGGAATATTTAACATTATGCATAAATAGCATAATGGGTCAGATGCAAGTTGAACGAGATGCTGGCGGTTCTGTTATTGCTCACTGGAAACCAGAACAAGTTAAAAATATTTTAATTCCAATTTTACCAAAAAGAATTCAGATAAAAATCTCTGAACTTGTTCAAAAGTCTCATGAATCACGCAAAAAAGCCAAAGAGCTTTTAGAAGAAGCTAAACACAAAGTCGAAGAATTAATAGAAAATAATTAAAATAATTTTATGTTCTACTTAAATTTAACAGGATTATTATTTAATTTTTTAGGCAGTCTGATTTTAGGGTATAGTCTCTTGCACTCAAAAGAAGATATTAATAAAATATCTGGCACATATTATGGTGGAAACAACGATTTAAAAAATTCTTTATTAAGAGACAGAAAACTAGCAATTTGTGGGTTGACTATATTATCAACTGGTTTTTTCTTACAGCTATTAGCTATTTTAATTTAAAAAATTTAGAATTATACTTTTTATACTCATAATTATCGGAATTATTTTACCTCGCCATATAGCATATAAAAACACATAAACGTCATCCTTACAAACTCCAGTTTATAAGTATGACAAATAGCAGACCCCACCCACCACCCCAATTGTCATACCAACATACTGGAGTTTGTTGGTATAAGATGTATAATATAAATATGACGAAAATAAAAACAGCAAAACAAATGGAGCGACATCTCAAAGGCATGGCAAATCACCATCGCATTGAAATTTTACTTCTTGTGGCGAAAAATAATGGAATTACGCTTGATAATATAATTGAAGCACTTGATGCCAATCCAAAAACGATAGGAGAGCATACAAGAAAACTTTTTCAGGCAGGATTAATTAATAAAAAATACAAAGGAAAATTTGTTGAACATACTTTATCACCATATGGAAAAATTTTTGTTAATTTTTTAAAATCATTCCAAAACACAAAATAACATACCAACAAACTGGAGTTTGTAAGGATGAGAAAATTTAAATGTATTACTTATATATAATTAAATGTGCTGATAAAACTCTTTATACTGGAATTACCACAGATTTAAAGCGAAGAATTAGTGAACACAATAGCACAAAATTGGGTGCAAAATATACGTCTTCTCGAAGACCAGTTAAATTAGTTTTTTCTAAAAAATTCAAAAATAGATCTTCCGCATCCAAAGAAGAAGCGCGAATTAAAAAGTTAAAAAGAGTTGATAAATTAAAATTTATCAAAAATGCTATAATTAGTTTATTAATAATTTAGATTAAATAAAAAATATATGAATAACACAGTCTCTTGGTATTCACAATTAATAAAACCAACTTGGGCGCCGCCGGGTTATTTATTTGGTCCAATTTGGAGTGTTTTATATGTTTTAATTTTTGTTTCTTTTGTAAATGTTTTTATAAAGTTTTTTAAAAAAGAATTATCTTGGAAAATCGCTTTGCCTTTTGTTTTAAACTTAATTTTTAATTTAATTTTTTCACCCATTCAGTTCAAATTACAGAATAATTTATTAGCAGGAATTGATATTTTATTAGTTTTAGGAACTTTAATTTGGGCGATGATTGTTATTTATCCAAAAATGAAATGGGTTACATTTATTAACATTCCATATTTGCTTTGGGTAAGTTTTGCCACAGTTTTGCAAATTACTATTACTGTTTTAAATATGTAAATTATTAGTTTTAATATAAAAAATGTATGAGAAAAAAAATAATAATATATAAAATTTTATTTCCATTGTTTACATTTGCGGGAGTTTTGTTTTCAGGATATATGAGTGCTGTAAAATTGTTCTCTAAAACCTGCGCTTTTGGAGAGATATGTCCGATGTTTATGGGTATTTCTGCTTGTTATGTTGGCTTTATTTTATTTTTAGTTCTTTTTGTATTATCTCTTTTTTTGGCCACTAAGAAACACAAAGATAAAATCTTAACAAATTCAATTTTCTTTGTTTCGCTTTTTGGAATTCTTTTCGCTTTCTATTATTCAGCGAGAGAAGTGCCATTGTTAGTTCAAAACGGCTTTGGTTTTTATAAATTTGGTTTGCCGACCTGCATGATGGGTTTCATTTTATTTTTAATCATTTTCATTTTTTCCATTTGCTTTAAAAAGAAAGTGAAGCATCTATAAATTCTATGCGCGTCTGGGACATCCATCCAAAACATTTGTGTCGGAAACATTTGCTTGCAGAACATCGGGAACTGCATGGACTTTGGAATATTTTGACGAAACATAAATTAAAAGGCGGATATTCTAGACATCCGGAAACTTTGCGTTGGGTTGGAAAGCAAAAAGCACTGTATGAACGACATGAAAAACTTGTGAAAGAATTTTTAAGAAGAAAATACAAACATCACACGCCACTTAATAAAAAACTAGCTGTTGGTAAATCTGGACAAAATACTTTTATTAATACTGTTCGAGAGCAAAAAGTGATTTTAAAGAAAAAACCTTGTGATTGCTTGATGGATTAAGGAATTTTTTTGATTAGGAAAAAGTATTTGAAATGATATAATAAGATTGTTATGAAAAAATCTATAACAAAATTACTTATATTAATATTAATTGCAGTTGTTTTATTTATAATTGGAGCGAGATTTTTGAGCGGGGAAGATAGTTGGATGTGTAATGACGGTCAATGGGTAAAACATGGAAATCCAAGTTTACCTATGCCAATTAGCGGATGTAAGTAAAATAAAAATATGAAAAAAATATTTAAATTTATTTTGGTAATTTTAGTTTTAGGTGTTTTTGTTTTTTTATATTTTAAATACCAAAAAGAAAAAATTACAGAAGTGCCAAATGTTTTTAATAACTTAGATAAAAAAGAACTTTGTTTCGCATTGTTTAGCACGCCAAATGAAAATGGTTTATTTGATAAATATACTTTGCGTATAATTTTGGATGGCGATAAAGCAAATGGTGAGCTTAATTTTGTTCCAGGAGAAAAAGATAGCAAGACTGGTGAAATTGGAGGAACTGTTGGACCTTTTGACCAAACAACAATGACGCGGACAGCTGATTTATGGTGGTTCAATTATGGCGAAGGAATAAGTGCACAAGAACAAATAAAAATAATTTTGGGTGAAAATAATGCAAGTATTGGCGCTGGCGAATTAATTGATCGTGGCGCTGGCGTTTATGTTTATAAAGAACCAAATAATCTTCATTGGGGATTAAATTTTCCATCTGTTTCTTGTCTTGATTTAGCTGAACGCACAAATGTTGGAGGATATTTAAAAGATAATATTTCAACTCTTTCTCCAGTGAAAGCTGTAATGGGTGGAACTTGGTATATTTTTTCTGTAGTAATTGATTTGGAAAAAAATTCTGGGACTGTCGTGTATGAAGACGGACATGTTCAAGAAAAAAGAAATTTTACGTATATTACGAATGAAAAGAGAGAAATTCAAAGTTTGACTATTTATTAGGTTTAATTTAAATAAGTATTTTAATTAATGAATGTATTTGACATGGTTATTTTGATATGCTATTGTAAAAACGAACTAAATAATTCATTAAAAACAGAATATGCCGAAGGAGGGCTAAATTATTATGAAATTATTAATAGATTCAAGGATAGTGGTAAAAAATCCTTATTCTTTTGAAGAAGCAGCTAAACTTGTAAAAAAAAGATATGGATTAAAGTTTAGTGAAATGAAACCTACATATTTTCCATCAAAAGATAAGGAAGTTGGTATTAATTTTATTAAGCCAACGAAAAAAGTTCCAAGCTCTAACGAGTGTATAGATTTTATTATTAGTAATCAATTATTTTTTCCAAACACCTATGGGCTTATTATTGTTCAACATTTTATTAAAATGTTAACTTTTTCTTCCACTGAAACTTGGTTGCTTGGTTTTGATTACATGCATCATTTACATTTTGAAAAAAACATTGGACACAAGGTAGCTTTTTTAAAAAAAATTGTTGAAAATGGAAAAAAGGTAATTTGTGAACACGGTTCTTTTGACTACGGTCTTCTTTTGGAGCACGATGAAAGGATTGTAGCTTTTGATTCTAATTGATAGCAAAAAGATGAAAATATAATATAATTAAACAAAATTAGTTATTTAGAAAAATAGGAGGAAAATAATACATGGCTACTAAATTAAATAAAAAAGCTCAAGCAAAAGCTAAGCGTAAAGCAAAAGAAATTAAAGACATAAAAAGGAATCTGGACATTTGTTCAAGAGAAAGATTTTTAAGATTATACTTTGATTTTGGAGAACGTTTGGAATTTGAATTAGTTGTTTAGAAAGGTAAATACCTGCAAAAATGGGGGCCCACATAGATTAGATTATCGTGTGGGCCTTTTTTATTTTATACTAAATCATCTGGATCGATGCTAATTGAAAATTGAGGTGGCAAAGAAAGGATTTTTTCTAACAGATTTTCGTCTATTTTTGAATTATGGGAAAGTTCTGCCAAAGACCAATTATACGGATCAATTTTAATTAAAGCGTTAGTTATGAATTTATCTTTAAATTTAGCCAAAAAACCACTAAAAATTTCAGGACCGTATTCTTTGAAATTTTCTGAAAGAAATTTTCTAGTATTTGCAGTTTCTATTTTACTTCCAAGAAAGCTTATTTTAACGAATCGTTTAAACGGAGGATAACCCAAATTTTCTCTATCTTTAATTTCCTCACGGACAAAAGAGATTAAGTTATCTATTTTTATTGCATTAATAATTTCATCTTCTTCATTTTTCGTTTCTATTATTAATTTCTTTTCTGTTTTTGAAAGCATGGAAATTATTATTTGAATAATTTTTTCACTCATTCTGAAATTTGGAATACTCCAGAGAGAATCAAAAGCAGAAATTATTGAAAGGGGAACTTTTTCTTTTAAATAAAATAATGCCATTTCTGTTCCTACAATAATTGAACCGTGATTTTTTTGAAATTCTTTTACCATTTTTTCTGCTTTGTTTGTCGTGTTGATTGATTCTTTATCTAATTTAAAAATTTCAGTTTTTGGAAATAATTTTTTTGCTTCTTCAAAAACTGTGTCGGTTCCTATGCCAAGAGGCATTAGATTCCAACTTCCACAATTTTTGCAGGTAATATTAGAATTTTTTTCAGCTCCGCATTTATTGCACATAAAAATTTTCTTCTTACTATCTTTTGTTTGGTAAAGAACTAGCGGTGCAGAACATTTATCGCATACAACCAATTCAGAGCAATCTCGGCAGATTGTAGTGGTAGCTAATCCTTTTCTCAAAGCAAAAATAAAAACATTTTCTTTTTTCTCAATTGATTTTTTTATTTCTGCTATTGTGGCTGTGGTTAGAATTCTAAATTTTTTCTTTTCTAAATCTTCATCTGTAAGTTTTTCAACTGGCTCGTTTTTCCCAAAAACCCTTATTTCTCCATCAAAATTAACCTTAAATGAAAGGGGATAAATCTCGCTTAAACTGTCTATTTCTTTTCTAGTTATTGTTTCAAAGCGTAAAAATGAATCGGCTAGAATAAATTTCGCGCCAATTTTAAAAGCAAAAACTTCGGCAAAAATTCGCAAATCTAGATGCGGTCTTTTTATTGTTTTATAGGCATTTGAACTTTCGTGTTCTAAAATGATCGTTTTAAAATCATCTCTCGGAACTGAAAGATAAGGAGCTGTTCCAAGCATTAGTATGGGATGATCACAATCCAAAATGTCTTTTATTTTTTCTAATTGTTTATTTTTTGTTAATCCTCCATGAATTGTAAAAGTAAATTTTTCTATTCCTTTTGAAAGCAGTTCATTAAAATTTTGTATATCTTTTTCTGTTGGCAATATTATAAAGATTGATTTTTTTTCAGCGAACGAACCGCGAATCAAAGTTTTATAAAAGGAAATTCTGTCTTCTATGTTTGTTTGAAATAATAGTTTTTCTGATTTCAAATTAGTGAGATTTGTTTCTTCAATAGGTTTTGTTATTTTAGATATTTGATCGTATTCTTCTATTATCACAGATGGGAGAATGGAAGAGATTACTTGGTTTTTTTTGACGGCAAAATATTTACTAACTGAAACGAGAGATTCAAAAAATTCTTTTTTAAAAATAGATTTTTCTTTTATCTCATCGATTTTTTTTAAATTGTAGGACATATCTTTAATACTGGATTTTTCTTTCAAAACATCTTCGCAGGAAATGACTAATCCTAAATTTTTTTTATTTCGCATTGGTATGTTTACAATGCTTCCATTTTCAATATTTTTTGCGCTGAAATAGGTAAATTCCTCCTTTAGCACCCCTTTTTGGAATGGTATTACGGTCACTATTTTCATATTTTTATTCTAGCACAAGTTGTGATATATTTATTCTATGGGTATATTTTCCAAAAAATTAGGCATAGATCTAGGAACAGCGAATACGCTGGTTTTTCTTCCTGGAAAAGGAATTGTTTTAAATGAACCTTCGGTTGTTGCCGTTTCTGAACAAGATAATAAAGTTCTTGCAATTGGTTTTGAAGCAAGAGATATGATAGGAAAAACTCCAGATTCAATTATTGCTTATCGTCCGATGAAAGATGGTGTGATTGCAGACTATCGCGTTACGGAAGCCATGCTTAGATATTTTATAAATAAAGCAATGGGAAGATTTAATATTTTTAAACCAGATGTAATGATTTCTGTTCCAGCTGGAGTTACTTCAACTGAAAGAAGAGCTGTGGTAGAAGCGGCTATTCGTGCTGGCGCAAAAAATGCTTATGTTGTTAAAGAACCGATTTTGGCGGCTATTGGCGCGGGAATTCCAATTCATGAATCAAAGGGCCATATGATTGTTGATATTGGCGGAGGAACGACTGATGTTGCCGTTATTTCACTTGGAGGAATTGTTGCTTCAACTTCTGTTAAATGTGCTGGAAATAAGGTGGATCAGGCAATTGCAGAATATATTAAAAAAACTTTTAATTTGGCAATAGGCGATAGAACAGCGGAGGAAGTTAAAATAAAAATTGGCGCAGCGGTCCATTTAGAGGAAGAAATTAGAGTGACAATAAAAGGAAGAGATTATATTCACGGACTTCCACGATCAACTCAAATTTCAACCAATGAAATTGTTAAAGCAATAGACAATGAGTTAAAACAAATGATTAAAGCGATTAAAGACGTTTTGCAGGAAACTCCGCCAGAACTTGCCTCGGATATTATTGATCACGGAATAATTATGACTGGAGGTTCTTCAATGCTTCGAAATTTTCCAGATTTAGTTTATAGAAAAATTGGAGTGAAGGCTATTTTAGCAGACGATGCAATTTATTGCGTTGCCAAAGGAACAGGTATTGCTCTTGAACATTTAGATGTTTATAAAAAAACTATTTTAAGTAAAAAATAATTTCTGAAAAATGGAAATATCTGAACATTTTGATAAAAATAATTTACATCACGCTTATTTGATTGAGGGTGAAAAACAAATAATTCTTCCAGAGTTATTAAATTATATTGAAGAATTGGATGTAAAAACTAATGCTAATCCAGATTTTTGTCATTTAGTTATTGATAATTTTAAAACAAACGAAGCGCTTGATTTACGTTCCATGGGAAGTCAGAAAGCTTTTTCAGTGGGTAAGAAAATATTTGTGCTTTGTGTAAATCGTTTTTCCATTGATGCACAAAATATTCTTTTGAAATTATTCGAGGAGCCAATAGAAAATACTCATTTTTTTATTATTACCCCAGACGTAGACAGTCTTTTAAAAACTTTTGTGTCTAGATTTTTTTTAATTAAAACAAAAAGTAATTCTGAAGAAGAAATTAAAAATGTAAAATTATTTATTTCCATGCCACTGAAAGACAGAATTGATTTTATAAAAGAAAAAATACTTTTAACCAACAAAGAAGACGACGAAGAAAATTGGGTTTCTGTTTCAAAAGATTCAAATCAATCAAGGGCTTTAAAATTTTTAGACACTCTGGAACAAGTTCTTTCCCAGAAAAAACTTTCAGAAATTTCTTTTTTTGATCAAATTTTTAAAGCACGGGAGTTTCTGCGTATGCCGGGCTCATCGGCTAAGATGTTATTGGAATCGGTGGCTATTTCTATACCAAATTTATAAACTATGCTAAAATAAGTCTATGCAATATAATTTTTCAAATTTTAAATTAAATCTTAAAAAAGTGGAAGAATTCTTGTCTAAAGAATATAGCCAACTTAGCACTGGCCGTGCTTCACCAATGATTTTAGACGGTGTTTCTGTTGAATCCTATGGTTCTTTTCAATCTATTAAAAACGTAGCTTCCATTGCAATTGAAGATCCTAAAACATTACGCATAGCACCCTGGGACAAAAATCAAATTAAATCTATTGAAAAAGCGATTCTAGTGGCTGATTTAGGTTTATCTGTCGCAACAGATGATGCAGGCATTCGAGTTATTTTTCCACAACTTACAACTGAAACAAGACAAAAATTAGTAAAAGTTCTAAAAGAAAAGTTAGAAGAAGCCAGAATTACCGTTCGTCGAGAAAGAGGAAATGTTTGGGAGGAAATTCAAAAATTAGAAAAAGATGGAAAAATGACAGAAGACGAAAGAGAAAGATCAAAGGAAGAATTGCAAAAAATAGTTGACGAATCAAATAAAAATCTAGAAGTTCATTTTGAGAAAAAGGAAAAAGAGGTAATGGGTTAATATGAATATAATAATTTTTATAATAATTTTAATAGTTTTAGTTTTGGCTCACGAAGCTGGACATTTTTTTACTGCAAAAGCATTTAAAATAAGAGTTGATGAATTTGGTTTTGGTTTTCCGCCAAAATTATTTGGATGGAAAAAAGGGGAGACGGAATATTCAATTAACGCTCTTCCATTTGGCGGTTTTGTAAAAATTTTTGGAGAAAGCATGGATGAAGCTGATCTTTTGGAGGTTGGATTTTTAGATAAAAAAGAAACTCCAGAAAAAGTTGACTTGGCAAGAAGTTTCATGCATAAACCAAAATATCAACAAGCTTTAGTTCTTGTCGCTGGGATTGTAGCAAATTTTCTTTTAGCGTGGCTTCTTTTTTCTGTTGGTTTTATGTCAGGACTTCCAACTTCTGTAGGAAGTGAACCAAGTGGATATAAATTAAAAGATGTAAATTTAGTTATTGTTTCAGTTCTTGAAAAATCTCCGGCATCAATAGCAGGACTTAAGACTGGAGACAAGATTGTTTCAGTGAAAAATGATAAAAATTTTATCACAGATATCACCCCGAATAGTTTAAAAACTTTTATAGTTTCTAATTCAGAAAAAGAAATTGAATTTGGATATATAAGAGGAAAAAATAAAAATATAAATTTAACAAAAATAACGCCAGCTGCTGGGTTGACTGATAATCAACCTGCTATTGGTATAGCCATGGATCAAATTGGAACAGCAAAACTGCCTGTTTTCACAGCGTTTTTAGAAGGAATGAAACTTAACATATCTGTTACAAAAGGCACTGCCATAGGGCTTTATAGGCTTATTGTGGATGGAATTCAAGGCAAAGGAAGCTTTTCATCAGTTACTGGACCGGTTGGAATGGTAGGTATTGTTGGTGATGCTTCTAAATTTGGTTTTGTTTATTTGCTTTCCTTTGCCGCACTTATTTCTATAAATCTTGCAATTATAAATATAATTCCATTTCCAGCTCTCGATGGGGGACGATTGCTGTTCCTTTTAATTGAAAAAATTAAGGGTTCACGATTAAATCCTAAATTCGCCAACATGACAAATATGATTGGCTTTGCAATTCTAATAATACTTATGCTTTTAATTACATATCACGATGTAGTTAAATTATTTTAAAGTAAAAATAGACGTTTTGTATTTTTGCAAAAGAGAATTTGTTTTATCAACAAATTGCTTGACTTTTTAATTTAACTTTGTAATATAAGGTTATATTAATATAAAATTTTTGCAAAAATATGAAAATTGCACTCCTCACAGGCGGACCTTCATTGGAACGCGGAATATCCCTTAATTCAGCAAGATCTGTTTTAGATCACCTTGAAAGTGATAACGTTGAAATTATCCCTGTTTATTTTGATTACAAAAAAAGAGCTTATAAGATATCTAAGGCTCAATTATATTCAAACAATCCTTCAGATTTTGATTTTAAATTAGCAAAAAATTATTCACCTCTTAGCACTAAATCTTTAGTAAAACTTTTAAAATCGGTAGATATTACTTTTCCAGCAATGCACGGGCCCTTTGGTGAAGATGGACAAATTCAGTTATTTTTAGAAAAAAATAAAATTCCTTTTATTGGTTCTGGAAGCAAATCATGTAAATTAGCTTTTGATAAATATGAAGCAAACAAAAGTATCAGTGAAAAAGGATTCTTTACTTTACCTTCAGCTCTTTTAAAAATTTATTCTAAAGGTAATAAAAAAATTATAAAAGATTTTTTTATTAAAAATAAAATAAAGAGAGCAATAATAAAACCAGCAACCGGTGGTTCAAGTATCGGAGTATTTTCAGTAAATTCTGTGAATGAAGCGATAGAAAAAACAAATAAAATTTTTTCTAAAAGAATTGACACGAGAGTTGTTTTAGAACCTTTTGCAAAAGGAAAAGAATTTACTGTGATAGTTTTACAAAATAAATTAGGCATGCCAGTTGCATTGCTGCCATCTGAAATAGAAATGACTTATCATGATGGACGAATTTTTGACTTTCGTAAAAAATATTTGCCAACTAATCAAGTACAATATCATTGTCCACCTAGATTTTCAAAAGAAACAATAAAAAAAATACAAACAGAAGCAAAGCAACTTTTTTCTTTATTTAAAATGAACGATTTTGCGCGTTTTGACGGCTGGGTTTTGGAAAATGGAAATATTTGGTTTTCAGATTTCAATACCATTTCTGGCATGGAGCAAAATAGTTTTTTATTTCAACAATCATCACAATTTGGTTTGAGTCATAGTGATTTCTTACAATATGTTGTAAAAAATTCTTGTATTAGACAAAATATAACCTTTCCAGAAAATTTTAAAAAAATCCAAAAAAGAAAGCCAATCTCTGTAATTTTTGGTGGTCATACTTCTGAAAGACAAGTTTCTCTGATGAGTGGCACTAATGTTTGGCTTAAATTGCGAAAATCAAAAATTTATGAACCAAAACCATATTTACTTGATTTTGAAAATAATATTTGGGAATTACCATACGCTTTAACTTTAAATCACACAGTCGAGGAAATAATCGATAATTCCAAAAACGCAAAATTTAGGAGAGAGAAAGTGAAGGACTTAATTCAGTCTATTAAAGACGAACTAATTCTTTCTGAAGGTGAAGCAACAGAAGAATTTTTTATTCCTAAAAAAATGTCCTTTAATCAATTTGTGAAAAAATCTAAATATATTTTCCTTGGATTACATGGCGGAGATGGAGAAAATGGAAAAATTCAAAAATTATTAACTGACCAAAAAATAAAATTTAATGGTTCTAATGAAATAACATCTAAGCTTTGCATGGATAAATTTGAAGCTGGGGAATTGATAAGATGTATAAAAATAGAAAATATTGGAATTGCCCCTCAGAAAGTAATTTTATTGAAAGATATCAATTTAAAAAAGATCAAACAACTTTGGAAAAAAAATAAATTAAAATTAGGAGCTAAAACTTTAATTATTAAACCTAAAGATGACGGCTGTTCAACTGGAGTAGCTCATTTATTCAGAGAAAAAGATTTAGAAAATTATCTTAAATACGCATCAAGTGGAAAAAAATTTATTCCAGCCCATGTTTTAAAGAATCAAAATACCATTATTGAAATGCCAAATAAAAAAATCAAAGAACTCCTTTTTGAAAAATTCATTGAAACAGATTCTGTGTGTGTAAAAGGAAACAAATTAAAACACAGAAGGTTGACTGGTTGGGTAGAAGTTACTATCGGAATTTTAGAAAAAAATAAAAAATTACATGCATTCAACCCAAGCATCACTATTGCTGAAGGAGAGGTTCTTTCTCTTGAAGAAAAATTTCAAGGGGGAACAGGAATAAATATAACTCCTCCGCCTATAGAAATAGTAAAACCAAAAGTGCTTAAAAAGACAAAAGAATTGGCAGAAAAATTAGCTAAAGAAATAGGAATTAAAGGTTATGCTCGATTAGACGCTTTTATGAATATAAATACTGGCGCTTTGCTTATTATTGAAATTAATACCTTACCAGGACTTACGCCCTCAACTGTTATTTATCATCAAGCGTTGGCAGAAAATCCAGCAATTTTTCCACGTGAATTTTTAGAAAAAATTATAAAAAACTCTGGTTATTAAAATGCAAAAAAAAATACCATTATCTTGTTTAGAGATTTCAAAAGAAAACTTAATTCACAATGTTAGGCAATTTAGGAATTTAATTAAAAAAGGAACTCTTATTTCAGCTGTAGTAAAAGCTAATGCCTACGGTCACGGAGACAAGGAAGTGGTAAAAATTTTGTCGCCACATGTTGATTATTTTCAAGTTAATAGTATTGAAGAATTAGAAAGAATTAGAAAAATCACAAAAAAACAAATTTTAGTTTTTGGTTATGTTGGAAAAAATAATTTAGAAAAAGCAATAAAATTGGGATGCATTTTATCTGTTTTCGATTTCCATCATTTAATTTTAATAAATAAAGTAGCTAAAAAATTAAATAAAAAACAAAAAGTTCATATCGCAGTTGATTCTTATTTGGGCAGAGAGGGAATAATGCCAGATGATATTGAAGCTTTAGTAAGAGAATTAGATAAAATGAAAAATATCATCATTGATGGAATTTATTCTCATTTCGCAAATATAGAAGATACTATCAATTTTTCTCACGCCCAAAAACAAATAGATAGTTATAAAAATACAGTAGAGATTTTAAAAAAATATAAATTTAATCAAATAAAAACACATATCTCAGCAACTTCTGGAACAATGATTTATGAAAAAAATGAAGGAGAAAACAATATCGTCCGAATTGGAATTGGTATTTATGGAATGTGGCCTTCGGAATATCTAAAAAATATTTTAGGAGACAAAATAATTTTAAAACCAGTTTTGACATGGAAAACTCATATTGCTCAAACAAAAATCCTTCCGGCTGGTCATTCTGTTAGTTATGGTCTAACTTATATCACTTCTAAAGAAACCAAAATCGCTGTAATTCCTCAAGGTTACGCTGATGGCATTGATAGAAAACTTTCAAATAAGGGCGAAGTCTTGATCCAAGGAAAAAAATGTAAAATATTGGGACGCGTAGCGATGAATATGTTTGTGGTTGATGTCAGTCATTTAAATAAAATATCCAAAGAACAGGAAGTTGTAATTCTTGGAAATCAAAAAACAGAAAGAATAACTGCAGAAAATTTAGCAAAACAAGTTGGTACTATAAATTACGAAATAACTACTCGTATTAATCCATTTTTGCCGAAAATAATCGTTTGATAAAAAGATTGCTTTTATGTTAATTTTATATTAATATATAAGCATGTCACAAGATAAACTTATAAAACTTGCTTGCGGAACTTGCAAAAGAATAAATTATTGGTCAAGAAAGAATAAAAAGACTGTTGTTAAAAAAATTGAGCTTAAAAAGTATTGCAAATGGTGTCGCAAACAAACTAAGCATAAAGAGATTAAAAAATAATTTTTTAACTCGTGTTTTTATGATATACTATTTTATGCAGTAAAAGTTTACTGCATGTTCTTTTTATTGGATCTGTTTTTAGAAATTAGATCCTGAGAAGCGCGTTAATTTCTAATTTCCGCGTTTCGTATTCCGACCTTAGGGTTGGAATATGGGCGATTAGTTAAGTGGTATAACTTCGGTCTCCAAAACCGCAGTCGGGGGTTCGATTCCCTCATCGCCCGCTTATTTACAACTAAATTTTAATATGTTATATTGATAAAAATGATTGTTTTTTGTCATAGTTATTAACCCTAAATCTCACAATATGAAAGACTTAGAAAATTTACCATTTCCTGCCATTTTAGCATTAAATGAACTTACAAATAACTGTATGAAGTTAAGTTTTTCAGCTAATTCTCTAACAACTAACAGAAAATTACTGGGAAAAATTGAAAAATTTCAATCTTTAATTTTTGATAGGCAACAGATACATGGTAATTCCAGTATTGAGAATGAATTATCTAAAATTTCATTTTTATTGCGCACTGAAATAGCCTATCAACTATTTAAAAAAGTATTCGATGAACAGGAAAAGATAGAAAAAATATTTAATTTTTTTACTCTTGTTTGTCATCTCAATTCTTCTAATCCAGATTATTGCGGGATAGAAAGAGATCCAATAGACGAAAATCTATTAAAAAGTGCCAAAAATTATCTTGCTGAAATTATTTTTAAAAGAACTCAAATGAGTGAGATCTATCTTCCTATCTTTTCAAAAATGAAAGAATACTACAATTGCAAAGATATAGCCTTCTTACAAATAGAACTGATTCAAAAGGAAAGTAAAGCCCTTACCTAAATTAAGGGCTTTTTTTATAGGAATATTTTTTAGAAGCATCAAACCATTTAATTTCTTTATCTCTTTTAAAATAAGTCATCTGGCGTTTTGCGTATTTATAAATTTCAGAATTTAATTTTTTAAGCATTTCTTCTTTTGTGATTTTGTTTTGCAAATAAAAAGCGAGGTAGCGATATTCAAGTCCTAATTCTTCCATTCTTTTCCAAGATAAACCATTTTTATGTAAATTTTTTATTTCTTTTAGCATTCCGAGTTTGATTCTAACTAAAAGTCTTTTTTCTATTTTCTTTTTCAAAATTTCAGAAGATAAGTAAAGTCCGATTTTCACGAAATCATATTCAGGTTTTAAAACAGAAATTTTTGGAACTTTACCTAAAGTTTTTGCGATTTCAACTGCGCGAATCAATCGCACTTTATTTTTTGAATCAATATTCTTTGCGCGAACTTTGTCTAATTTTTTTAATATCTGAAAAAGTTGATCAGCAGTTTTTTTCTCTAAAATTTTTCTTAATTTATTATTTGGTGGAACTTCTGGAAATATAATTCCTTTTACAACTGAATCAATATAAAATCCTGTTCCTCCACAAATTATTGGAATTTTCCCACGAGAAATTATTTCTTTTATTTTTTTATCCGCTAATTTTTTATACTGAACTACGGTAAATTTATTTTTTGCACTGGCAACATCAAGCAAAAAATGTGGAATATCCTGCATTTCTTTTTTAGTTATTTTACCTGTTCCTAAATTAAGTCCTCTGTAAACTTGCCTAGAATCAGCTGAAATGACCTCACCAGCCACTTTTTTAGCGATTTTAACAGCCAAATCGCTCTTTCCAGTGGCAGTTTGTCCAAGTATTACAATAACTTTCGGTTTGATTACTTTCTTCATTGATTATATAATAGCAGGGTTATGATAGATTTAAAACAATTACAAAAAAGAGTTTATGACAATAAAATTCAGAAGGGTTTTAACACCACTGATATTCATATGGAATTTTGTTTAACTCATGACGAAGTTTCTGAAGCATTCCAAGCTTATCACAAAAAACTTCCTGACTTGGGTGAAGAATTAGCTGATGTAGTTGTTTATATTTTAGGACTTTCTGAAATTCTTGGTATCGACTTAGAAAAAGAGCTTTTACAAAAAATTAATAAAAACGAAAAACGAGAATATAAAATAATTGATGGAGTTATGAAAAGAACGAAAGATAAATAGAAATTACTTTAAAATCTTAATATCCGCACCAATAGAGTTTAATCGTTTTACTATATCCTCATAACCACGATTTATCATATATACATTTCTTAAAATAGAAGTACCTTTGGCTGCGAGCATTGAAATAAGAATTACCATAGAAGGACGAAGAGCTGGAGGACAAACAACTTGTGCGGATTTTAATTGTGTTCCACCTTGAATATAAACTCGATGTGGATCAGCAAGAGAAATATTTGCGCCTAGACGATTTAATTCAGCAAAATAAATTGCGCGATTTTCATAAACCCAGTCATGAATCATTGTTTGACCCTGCGCGCGAATTGCAATTGGTACGAAAAAGGGGAGATTATCTATATTAATTCCTGGATATGGATTTGAATGAATTTTATCAGTTAATGCTTTTAATTTACTTGGCAAGATTTCTATATCAGCTAATTTTGTTCGTCCATTATATGAATAATATTTTTTTAGAATTTTAAATTTTAAATTCATTCTCTTTAATTTTTCTAATTCCAGAGAAAGAAAATCTATCGGGCAACGAGTGATTTTAAGTTTTGAATCTGTAACAATACAAGCCGAAATAAACATCATAGATTCAATTGGATCTTCACTATTCCAATACTCAACATTTTTATTTATTTCCTTTATCCCATAGACAGTTAAAGTAGAAGTCCCAATTCCATCAATTTTTACACCTAATTTTTCAAGAAAAAAACAAACTTCCTGAACCATATAATTAGCACTAGCAAAAGTTATTGTTGTTTTGCCTGGTATTAAAGCTGAAGCTGTTAAAACATTTTCACAGGCAGTATCTCCAGATTCATACATTACAATATTTGCTGTTTTTAACTTATTTGAACTAATTTCATAATTTTTTTCCGTAGTTTTTATTTTAAATCCAAGTTCTTCTAAAGCATATGTATGTGCAGCAATTGTTCTTTTTCCCAAACTACAACCTTGAGCATGCGGAAGAGAAAAAGATTTAAATCTATGAATTAAAGGTCCCATCAGCATAACTATTGAACGCGTCCTGACTGCTGATTCTTTATTTATATTTTTTATTTCTAATTTTTTAGACGGTTTTATTATTACTGTATTTTGATCTTTCCATTTAACTGAAACACCAATACTTTCTAAAATTTCAATTACCCTGTTTACTTCTTCAATGCGAGCTATACCATGCAAAATTGTTGTTCCTTTATTAAGCAAAGAAGCGCACAAAAGACCAACAGAACCATTTTTAGAAAAATTTGTAGTTATTTTTCCATGAAGTTTTTTTCCTCCATTTACTTTAAAATCTATTGATTTGTTGTCTTCTATTTTTTTCATAAATTTTTAACTGTGCCGGAGGAGAGACTTGAACTCTCATGAGGTTGCCCTCGAACGATTTTGAGTCGTTTGCGTCTACCAATTCCGCCACTCCGGCATATTTGAAAATAATACTTTAATTTCAGCTAAAAATCAATTTTTTATTTTCAAAAATTATGCTAAAATAGTTTTATGTCTAATTTATATTCCAATTCAATTTTTTGGATTGATACAGATAAAATCAAACCAAATCCACTTCAACCAAGAAAAGAATTTGATGAAGCTCGTCTTCGAGATTTAGCTGATTCAATAAAACAATATGGCGTGCTTCAACCACTTATTGTTTCTCGAATAGAAGTAGAAAAAGAGGCTGGCGGAATAATTACTGAATATGAACTTATTGCTGGAGAAAGAAGACTTCGCGCAGCCGTATTAGCTGGAGTTTCTCAAGTACCTGCAATTATTAGAACGGGCGATACATCAATGATGAAATTGGAATTAGCTATTATCGAAAATTTACAAAGAGAAGATTTAAATGTTGTTGATCGAGCAAGAGCATTTTTTCAATTGGTAAATGAATTTAAATTTACACACAATGAAGTTGCTAAAAAAATGGGAAGAAGTAGGGAATATGTTTCAAATACTTTACGTATTTTGACTCTACCAGAAGAAATTATTCACGCACTTTCTGAAGGAAAAATTACTGAAGGTCATACAAGACCAATTTTAATGTTAGTTGATCATCCAGAAGAACAAATAGTTTTGTTTAAAGAAATAGTTTATAAAAAAATAACAGTTAGAGAAGCAGAAAGATTAGCAAGAAAAATTGCTTTTGATAGAGTTCGAAAAAAAGAATTTATGCCCGATCCAGAAATCACAGAATTGGAAGAAGAATTCCAAGACAAATTAGGAACTCGAGTTCACATAGATAGAAAAGAACTAGGCGGACAAATAAAAATCGATTTTTTTTCAACTGAAGATTTGCGAGAAATTTTAGATTTAATTAAAAAAGCAAATATTGAAAAAAATCCTTCCGATATGTTAGAAAAACATATAGAAAAGGAAATAGAAAATAAAGAAGACGCAAAAGAAGCACCGGTTGACGACAGAACGAAAGACGAAAAAGAACAAGACGAAACTAATCTTTACGACATTTCAAATTTTAGCGTTTAAGATTTTCCAAAATTCATCAATCTAGTCAATAAACTGTTTTTTTCTAAATAAGCTTTTATATGTTTTTTAGCGGTATTTGTTTTAGCATGATCCATCCATTTGCTTGATGGATGCGCATCCTTTTTTTGTATTATTTCTACGAAATCTCCATTTTTTAAAGTTGTAAAAATTGGTGATATCTTTCCATTTATTTTTGCGCGCGATACGTGATTCCCAATATCTGAATGTATCATATAAGCAAAATCTATTGGTGTTGAATCGACAGGCAAATCCACGACATCTCCTTTGGGAGTAAAAATAAAAATTCTGTGGCTAAAAAAATCAGTCTTTAAATTTTCAATAAATTTTTTAGGATCATTTTCTGTATTTTTCAAATTTTTTAATCCTTCTATCCACTCAATTTTTGATTTATCCAATCTAGCTTTTCCTTTTTCTTTATAAACGAAATGAGCGGCAACGCCATAAGCAGCTTCGGCATGCATTTCTTTTGTACGAATTTGTATCTCTGCTATGCCACCAGAGCCGGTAAAAATCGTAGTTTGAATAGATTGATAACCGTTTGGCTTAGGCAAAGCAATATAATCTTTAATTCGCCCGATTAGCGGTTTCCAATATGAGTGAACTAAGCCAAGAGTTTTATAACAATCTTCAAGAGTTTCAACCACCACACGCAAAGCAACAATGTCATAAATTTTTTCTATATCCATATTATATCTTTGAAGTTTGCGCCAAAGACTATATTTATGTTTTATTCTGTAATCTATTTCTACAACTTTTATTTTATTTTCTTTTAAAATTTTTTCCAAATCAACTCGCACTTCTTCTAAATGTTTTTTATATAATTCTTTTTTTTCTTTTAAAATTTCTTCAATTTCGGCATGTTCTTTTGGATAAGCAAACGGGAAAGCAGCATCTTCAAGTTCTCCTTTGAGTTTTCCCATTCCTAATCTGTTCGCAAGAGCGGCATAAACTTCAATTGATTCCAAAGCAATTCGTTTTCTTTTTTCTTCTGGCACAAATTCAAGTGTGTTGAGATTATGTAAACGATCAGCAAGTTTTATTATCACAACTCTTAAATCATTTGCCATTGCCACAAAAAATTTTCTCAAACTTTCAACATGCCGTTCGTGTCCTCGATATTTCAGAGATCCTAATTTTGTAACACCTTTCACTAAAAAAACAATTTCTTCTCCAAAATTTTCTGTTAACTCTTTTTCAGTTGTTTTGGTGTCTTCTAAAACATCATGCAAAAGACCAGCTGCAATAGTTTTTACGTCCATTCCAATTTTTGCCAATGTTTTTGCTGTTTCAAAAACGTGAACAAAATACGGTTCACCACTTAATCTTTTTTGTCCATCATGAGCTTTCTCGGCAAAATCCGCCGCTTTTTGAATAAGTTCTTCACCTTGTTTAGACAAAATAGAATAACTGTTTATTAAATCTTTTATTTCTTTAATATTTGCCATTACAAATATTATTATAACATTTATTTATTCAAATTGACAAAAGTCAAAAAACATATATAGTAAAAGAAAAATGTTATTTAACTAAAAAGAAGGGAGAAATATATGCCATTTGATTTTAAAGATGAATTAGATGAGACTCTTTATGAGAACTTTTATGATCAAATGTATGGAAGCAAAGAAGATGTTCAAGCTTCTTCAAAGAGAATAAAGGAGCTCACGGAAGGAAAAGAACCCATAAGAAAAGACAAAAAAGTTCATGGTGAGAACACCTAAACCAAAGAAAAAAGTAGAAGACTGCATTAATACATTTTATTTTTGCAGTTTTTTTTATTCCATTTTATTCAATTTGTGAGGATTGTGATTTGGACAAGCCTTATTTGAACAACGTTCTGGAATGGTTTTTGTTCCTTCCATCATTAAAGATCCACAAAGTTTACAAGTTTTTCCAGTAGGTTTTGATTTCATATTAAATTTACAATTTGGATAGTTTGTACAAGAATAAAATATTCCAAATTTTCCTCTACGTTCGGTGATTTCGCCTACAACTTTGCCTTGCAAAGTTCGGCCGGCCAAAATTTCATTTTGGCTTAGGCCTTTTTTACAGTCAGGACAAGAAACTCCAGTTCTTTTTTTAGCTTCTTCAGCTTCGTCTTGTTTTATAAATTTACATTTTGGATAACGGGAACAAGAAATAAAAGATCCAAAACGTCCTTCACGAACAACTAATTTTCCACCTTTTTTTTCTCCACACAAAGGACAAGCCTCGCCAGTTTCTTTTGGTCCAGCCATTTCAACTCCATCTAATTTTAAAGCACCGGTACAATCTGGATAATTTGAACAAGAATAAAATTTTCCATTTCGAGAAAGTTTTATAATCATTTTGCCTCCGCATTTTGGACATTTTATATTTTCCGGAGCTTCACCCAAATTTGTCGCTTTTTCCAATTTATCTTTTTCTTTAACATCTTTCTGAAAAGGACCATAAAAATCTTTCAGAGTTTTTGTATAATCTCTTTCGCCACGAGAAATTTCATCCAATTCATCTTCCATTTCCGCAGTAAAAGTATCACTAATATATTTTGCAAAATTATTTTCAAGAAAATCTGAAACAACTTCGCCCGTGTCAGAAGGGAATAAAGTTCTACCTTCTTTTCGAACATATTCTCTGTCTTCAAGAGTTCTCATAATAGAAGCATAGGTCGAAGGTCGTCCAATTCCACGCGATTCAAGTTCTTTAATTAAACCAGCTTCAGAATATCTATTTGGTGGTTCTGTAAATTTTTCCTCATTATTTAAATCAAGAAGCTTTAATTTTTCGCCAATTTCAACTTTTGGTAATTCAACATCCTCGCCTCGAGCATCTCTATCAACTAAAAGCCAACCATCAAACAAAACTCTTGAACCATTAGTGCTAAAATCTGGTATCGTATCTTTTTCTGTATTGGCAGAAATTTTTGTTTTTAGTAATTTTGCATCAACCATTTGACTGGCAACCGTTCTTTCCCAAATAAGTTGATAAAGTTTTTCCTGTTCGCTAGTTCCAGCTGAAAGCGTTTCTATGTGAGTTGGACGAATTGCTTCATGAGCTTCCTGCGCATTTTTTGATTTAGTTTTAAAAATTCTAGCTTCAGAATATTTTGTTCCATATTTTTTATCAATAAAAGATAAAATCTGTACTTGAGCTTGTTTAGATAAATTTGTACTATCTGTTCTCATATATGTAATGTGTCCCGCTTCATAAAGTTTCTGCGCAATTTGCATCGTGCGAGAAGGAGAATAACCCAAACGAGAACTTGCTGTCTGTTGTAAAGTAGAAGTCGTAAATGGTGCACGCGGTGATCTCTTTTGTTCTGATTCTTTTATATCTTTTACCAACCAATTGCCATTTTTTGCTTCGTGAATAATTTTTTCCATTTCTTTTTCTTCACGAGGTTCTTCTGAACAATCTAATTTTATTTTTATTTTTTTATCAGTTTCAAAAAATCCTGAAATTCTCCAAAATTTTTCCGGAACAAAAGCTCTGATCTCTCTTTCTTTTTCCATTATTATTCTGAGAGCAGGTGATTGAACTCTCCCAGCAGAAAGTCCGTAGCGAACTTTTTTCCAAATCAAACCAGATAAATCATAACCAACAAGTCTGTCTAAAACTCTTCTTGCTTCTTGAGCTTTTACTAATTTCAAATCTATATCTCTAGGATTTTGTAAAGCTTCTTCAACTGCCTCTTTTGTAATTTCATGAAAAGCAACTCTTTTAATTGGAACTTTTATTTTTTTATTTTCTTCTATAAGTTCTTTTAGGTGCCAAGAAATTGCTTCTCCTTCACGATCAGGGTCAGTTGCCAAAAGAATTTCGTCAGCTTTTTTTGCAAGACTTTGTAATTCATTTACAACTTTTTCTTTACCTTTTGAAATTTCATATTTAGGAATAAAACCACCTTGTATATCGATGGCTTCTTTATTAGATTTTGGTAAATCTCGAATATGACCAACAGAAGCGCGCACTGTATATTTACCATCAAGATATTTTTCAATTGTCTTTGCTTTTGAAGGGGATTCTACAATCAATAATTTCATATTGCATAAGTATTACACGAAAACCATTTTTTTGGCAAATTATATTCTCCTAATTTCTCCCATTTCTTCTTTAAATATCAAGTAAATGCCTCTTGACTTTTATTTTTAGATATGCCATACTTTTAACAATAAATAGCACCTTGAAAAGATATTTCCATGATTTTGGTTTTAGTAAATAATGAATTGTCTTGATTTATCAATCTGTTTGGTAGTTTGAGACAATTCATTTATTTATTAATTTAAAATTTAAAGTCATGAAAATAAAATTCAATCATGTGACAACTGCATCGATAGTGGCTGGGCTTGCCCTAATCTTGGCTGGCTGCAGCATCGTAGCGCCGAAATACTTCGAGAGGAAGAAGGCGGAAGAACTCAACTTTTCCCTCCAGCAGAACATTTACAATTCTAGTACAACCAAGCGATATTGGGATGCCTATCGTTTGCCAAATATCATGAAAGAGACGCTAGAAAATGCCGCTGCCAGAGATTCAAATTATGCCTGCCTCAAAAACACTGGTAACTTGTGCTTTGGTGTTTATGGAAAACGGATGATCCTCAATGCTATTTCCTCGGACTCGACCATAAAAAAACTTGATGAAATTCATTGGAAAATTTTTTCCACTACCTTTTGTTGCTATCCCGAAACCAAAATCAACAACGACTCACTCCTTGAGCTGAAAGCCAAAACCGATTCGATGGCGCTCAAAATGGACGAAGGATTCAAAGCAAACCTGCTGAAATTATTCTTGAAACTGCAAAATATCCGCATGGATTTCTTGGAAGAATTTTATGCGCTTCAGGAGTTGCAAGCGAAGTATAATTCGGATACGACCTCGGTTACACGTTTGGAAAATGCGACTTCTGCTTTCTTCTACACCATGAAGAAAAACAAAATTGTTGGGAAAGAAGAAGACAATTTTGCAAAAGGTTTGGCTGAAAATCATCTAGACTGTGACCTTTCTGGTTATTTATTCATACAATTCGGAAGGGAAATTGGACTGGATTTGATTGGTGTGTTTTTGACGCCTATTCCACCGAAAGATGCTGGTCATTTTGTAGTCGCTTATAGGGAAAATGGCAAAATCACGCATTACATAGAAACCACCAACCTTCTACTTTATGGCTCATGGTGCATTGGCCCATTATCCGTCTCACAGCGATGTGATAAAATAACGGGGGCTCTATCTAAAATTTCAGAGTTAAAATCTGAAATTGTTGAAACACAGGAAAAGATCCAATTTTTAGACATCCATAAAGACGCAGCAAAGATTATTGACCCTATCAAAGATACTACATGGGGGGAAGATTTGTCTTATGCATATCTGGTGATTTTTGGATTGGATAGTGCGAAAGAATTGCTTCAGGAACGTATTTCCAATTATAATTCCACGATTGAAAAATTGAAAAGCAAGAACATTGCCATTCAGGCATCTGACAGCGGCATCTACTCTACGGAAGAATGGGAAGCGGATAATAAAGGAATATGGCAATCCATAAAATACTCTGAAGCTTCCGACCTGCAGTGAGTGACAAAAAATTACGCATTAGACCCGAACAATAAGTTTGGGTCTTTTTTTATTTTAAAATCTTCTAACTTCTCCCATTTCTTCTTTTATCAATCCTTTAATCTCCATTACTGAAAGCAGAGAATTAGCAGAAGAAATTGGCATTTTCATTTCACGAATTAAATCATCGCGTGGAATTGGCTCACGTAAAAGTTTTAAAACCATTTTTTCTTCCGGTAAAGAATCTTCAAAAAGTTTTGCTTGTTTATCTTCATCTTTTTCTTTTTCAAAACCAAGCGCTTCCAAAACATCTTCCACACAAGTAATTGGTGTTGCTCCTTGGTGAATTAATTTATTTGTTCCTTTTGAATTCGGTGAAAAAATCGATCCTGGCACAACTAATAAATCACGATTATATTCTGTGGTCAGGCGAGCGGTAATTAAAGTTCCAGATTTTTCTTCCGCTTCTATTATTAACACCGCTTTAGAAATTCCTGCCATCAATCTATTGCGCATTGGAAAAGACCACTGCGTCGCTTTGAAATCTGGTTCAAATTCTGAAATCAAACATCCACCATTTTCAATAATTTCTTTTATCATTCGCACATTTGTTTTTGGATACATTGCTTCGTCAGAAAGTCCTGAGCCGGGAAAAACCATCGTTTTCAATCCAACCTGCATCGCTTTTTTATGCGCAATTGTATCAATTCCCATAGCAAAACCAGAAACAACTACAATTGGATAACCTTTTAAGCCGGCTACAATTTTTTCACAAACTTCTTTTCCATAGGAAGTAAATTTTCTAGAACCAACCACACATAAATAAATCAAATCTTCTGGAGGCAATTTTCCTAAAATCCAAAGATCTTTCGGTGGTTGGGGAATTTCCAAAAGCGCTTTTGGAAATTCTTTATTTAGAAGTTTTCTAATCTGCATTTTGAAATTATATCAAAATTTGTATATAATGGAAGGATGCTAGATATAAAATTTATAAGAGAAAATAAAGAAATTGTTCAAGAAGGAGCTAAAAAGAAGAAAGTTGAAATTGATATTGAAAAACTTATTACTCTTGATGATAAAAGACTAAAAGAACTTAAAGAAGTTGAAGATATTAGAAGTGAAGTTAATAGAGTTTCAAACGATATTGGACGAAACCAAGATTCTGCGCTTAAAATACAACTCATTGAAGAAATGAGAGTCGTAAAAGAAGATTTAAAAAATAAAGAAGAAAATCTTAAAAAGACAACAGAAGAATGGCAAAAAATGATGCTCGAAGTTCCAAATGTTCCAGACATTTCCGTTCCAGAAGGAAACACAGAAGAAGAAAATAAAGAAATAAAAACTTGGGGAGAAAAAACTGTTTTTAATTTCAAACCAAAAGATCACGTAGAAATAATGACTGCTTTAAAAATGTGTGATTTTGAACGCGGAACAAAAGTTCACGGTTTTCGTGGATATTTTTTGACAGGAAGTGGCGTTGAATTATCTTTTGCAATTTGGAATTATGCTTTTGATTTTTTTAGAGCAAAAGGATTTATGCCAATAATTCCTCCAACAATCGTTCGAAAACAAAATTTATATGGTACAGCACATTTACCAGGCGATGTTGAAGATTATTATATGACGCAAGATGGAGATGCAATTGCTGGAACTTCTGAAATTCCTTTAATGGGAATGCACGCTGGAGAAGTTATTGAAAAAAATTCTTTCTCAATTAAATATTTAGGATTTTCTCCTTGTTACAGACGCGAAGCGGGAAGCCATGGAAAAGATGTTAAAGGTTTAATTCGTGTTCATGAATTTTTTAAATTCGAACAAGTTATCTTATGTGAAGCAAGTCATGAAAATTCTGTAAAATTGCACGAAGAAATAAATCGCAACACAGAAGAATTTATTGAATCTTTAAATATTCCTTATCACACAGTTATAAATTGCGGAGGTGATTTAGGTTTGGGTCAGGTTAAAAAATATGACATTGAACTTTGGGTTCCAAAAGAAAATAAATACAGAGAAATAAGCTCAGCTTCTTATTTCCATGATTTCCAAACTCGTCGTTTTAATATTCGTTATAAAGACGAAAATGGAAAAATGAATTATGCTCATTCATTAAATTCAACCGCTATTCCAACTCCAAGAATTTTAGTTTCTTTGGTTGAAAACTATCAGCAAGCAGACGGTTCAGTAAAAATCCCAGAGGTTTTGAAAAAGTATATGGGTGGAAAAGAGTTTATTAAATAGCAAATTAAATAAATGAAAAAACGCAGTATTTTAAATACTCCACGTTTAAAAGAGTTTAAAAAAAGAAAAAGAAAAGTAATTCGTAATAGAATTATATTTTTTATTATTTTGTTTTTAATTTTTTTTGTCGGACTAGCATTTCTATCTCATTGGAAAAAAATTAATATAGAAACAATTCAAATTCAAGGAAATAGGGTAGTGGAAACTCAACAAATAGAAAACATAGTAAATGAAACAATGCAAGGAAAATATTTTTGGCTTTTTTCCCAAAAAAATTCTTTTATTTACCCTAAAGAAAAAATCAAAAATGAATTAAAACAACAATTCAAAAGATTAAAAGACATTACAATTTCTGTTGACGTCAATGACTTAAAAACTTTAAGTATTGTGGTTTCTGAATACGATGGAAAATATCTTTGGTGTGGAATTAACATACCAGAAAATTTTACAAGCCAACAATGCTATTTTTTAGATTCTGATGGCTATCTTTTTGATGAAGCACCATATTTTTCTGGTGAAGTTTTTTTTAAATTTTATGGAAAATTGGATTCTGATTTACAAAATCCAATTGGAATCCATTTTTCTCAACAATATTTTGAAAAAATAATTTCACTTAAAGAAGCAATGGAAAAAATGAATTTAAAACCTTCTATTTTTTATCTTGAAGATGCAGAAGACGGAAATATTTATCTATCATCAGATAATCAACCACCAAACGCTCCAAAAATTATTTTTAAATTAGATTCCGACTATAATAAATTAATTGAGAATTTGCAGTCAGCTATAACCACAGAACCGCTCCAAATAAATTTAAAAGATACACTTTCTTCTCTTTCATATATTGATTTAAGGTTTGGTAATAAAGTTTACTTTAAATGAAAAATTTCTGGGAAAAATTAGAAAAGCCATTTTTCTGTCTTGCACCAATGTCAGATGTCACTGATATCGCTTTTCGTTATATTTTGGCAAAATATAGTAAAGATAGAGAAAATAAAAATAAAATAGTTTTTTGGACAGAATTTGTAGCGGCTGATGGTTTATGTAATAAATTTGCTAGAAAAAAATTAGCACACATCTTAAAATTTTCAGAACGTGAAAGACCAATTGTGGCGCAAGTTTTTGGCGCAAATCCAGAAAATATGAAAATAGCCTGCCAATATATTGCCAGTCTTGATTTTGACGGAATTGATATAAATATGGGTTGTCCAGATAAATCGGTAGTAAGCCAAGGCGCTGGTTCTGCTTTAATTAAAACTCCTGAACTCGCTCGAAAAATTATTCAAGCAGTTCACGCTGGAATAAAATCTGCAGGAAAAAATATTCCTGTTTCTGTTAAAACAAGAATTGGTTTCAATAAAGAAGAAATCAATACTTGGATACCAAAAATTTTGAAAGAAGATATTTCTGCTCTTACTATTCATCTGCGTACCAAAAAAGAATTATCAAATGTTCCAGCAAACTGGGATTATATTAAAAAAATTAAAAAACTTATAGAAAAAAGTGGAAAAGAAATATTTCTTATTGGAAATGGTGATGTAAAAGATTTAAAAGATGCAGAAGAAAAAGCTCACAAATATGGTTGTGATGGAATAATGATCGGCCGAGGAGTTTTTGGTGATCCATGGTTTTTTTCTTCAGATCAAAATCAAGAAATTACGTTGGAAGAAAAATTAAAAGTTTTAATAGAGCACACGCAAATTTTTGAAAAAGAACTTTTAATACCAAAACATAAAAATTTTGATGTCATAAAAAAACATTTTAAAGCTTACGTAAGCGGTTTTGACGGCGCAAAAGAACTCAGAATAAAATTAATGGAAACAAAAAACAGCAAAGAAGTAGAAAAAATTATTAATGATTTTTTAAAAAAATTTGCTAAAAAAGTTTTTAATAAAAACTTTTCGCACGAACATTTTTAAAAAAAATGTTTTAGTGATACAATAAAAAATATGCACGATTTAGCTTTATATCGTAAATATCGCCCAAATAGCTTCAAGGATGTTTTAGGTCAAGATCACATCGTAAAGGTGCTAGAAAGCTCAATAGAGGCAAATAAAGTGTCTCACGCATACCTTTTTGTCGGTTCTCGAGGCACAGGAAAGACTTCTGTTGCCCGAATTTTTGCGCAAGAAATTGGAGTTTCAGTAAATGATTTATATGAAATAGATGCTGCTTCAAATAGGGGAATTGATGACATTCGAACTTTGCGAGACGGCGTTCGAGTTCTTCCTTTTGATTCAAAATATAAAGTATATATTATCGATGAAGTTCACATGCTTTCAAAAGATGCTTGGGGCGCTTTACTGAAAACTTTAGAAGAACCTCCAAAACATGTCATTTTTATTTTAGCTACAACAGAATTTCACAAAGTTCCAGATACAATTATTTCTCGCTGTCAGATTTTTCAATTTAAAAAACCATCAGATTTAATTTTAAAAAATCATATTTTAGATATTTCCAAACAAGAAGGTTATGAACTTGATAATGGATCAGCTGAACTTATTTCAATTCTGGGCGATGGTTCTTTCCGTGATAGTTTAGGTGTGCTTCAAAAAGTTCTAAATTTTTCAAAAACTAAAAAAATAAAAAGAGAAGAAATAGAAAAAATAACTGGCGCTCCAAAAACAATTTTAGTAAATAATTTTATTTCTTCAATTGCTGAAAAAGATTTAGAAAAAGGAATAATGACTGTGCGACAGGCTTCTGGTGATAATTTAGATATGAAATTATTTTTAAAACTTATTATTCAAAAATTTCGTATGGCAATAATTTTAAAATACGCTTCAAAACTCGAAGAACAAATGGCAGGGGATTTATCTGAAGTTGATTTAGAATTTTTGAAAAAATTAGTAAAAGAAGACAAAGAAGGAATGCTCCGCTCACCAGCTCTAGCTATTTTGCTTGAGGCCTACCAAAATATAGAAAAAGCTTTCATCTCCGAATTGCCTCTCGAACTCGCTTTGGTAAAGATCATATCGAAATAAATAAACTATTGACAAGTCAAGTAAAGTATGCTATCATTGAGGAGTTGGTCGTTCTTTGATATTTAGTTTTTATTGGCTTTCAGAGGAGATAAATATTTGTCTTTTGTGGAAACCAATAAAATCTAAAAAAATGGAATATACATATTTTGATTATAAAAAAGCATTTGCTGTTTTGCAAAAATTCAGCGAAGAAGAAGGAAATCTTTTCAGAGATGATGAAGATAAAACCTTACATGGCTATTACAAAATAAGGTTATCAACTTTTGAAAATGGAGATGATATATGCCTTGAGCCTAGAGCGTTTCCTAGAAATTTCTTCTTGATTGAGGCCAGTTTTTACCTCGGAGACAACTTTTTATTTGCCTTTGAGATGGGTGAGAACATGTGCTGTATAAATAATAGCGGTTACCTTGAAAGTCTATCGGCAGAGGACTTTAAAGAAGGAGATTATGAAGCTTTGAGAAACTTTATACCTAACTATGTAGAAGCAGAGGACTGGAGAGAAGTTTTGAAAGTTTTTATCGAAAAAATTGTATTCATTTCAGTTAACAGAATGAAATTATCAGAGGAATAAAATTCGTTAACTTAAAACAAAGCAGTGCCAAAGGACACTGCTTTTTTATTTTATTTATTTTCTTTTTTGCTTTTTCGCACAGGATTCATTGCTTTATTTTTTGCTCTGCCTTCCATTCGTGGTGGTCGTGTTAAATGATCCATTTCACGCAAAAGCTTTTTTTTATCCACAAAATATTCTTGTCTACTCATATAATTTAAAAAATTATTTTTAATATCTTTATTATATCATTAATTTAAAATATAAAATAAAAAACTCTGCATTTTGTGCAGAGTTTTATCTTAAGTTATCTCTTCTAATTCAAAAAGGCAGTGACTGCCTTTTCCTTTTAACATTGATAATGTACCGGCAAGTAATTTTTCATCAAGTAGTTTAATTTTGTGTTCTTTTAGGCAATTCATAGCCAACTTTTTTGCACGTTCTAATATTCTTTTCTGTTGAAATTTTATTAAACGTGGTTGAAAACATCTTTGGCTTAAAAAACCGTCTTTCTTTCTGAAAACATTTTTTATAATACAAAAACTGACGTTTATTATTTTTTTATTTTTTGTCCATTTTAGTACAGGATCAGGAAAAGCGACGGTGGTATATCCACCCTTGCTTTCATGGATAAGATTTGTTTTTATTCTCATAGGTTTATGTTTTTGAGGATTTTCGAAAAACTATTATTACTTCAGTAATAACATATTTTTATTGTTTTGTAAATTGCTGACTATCACGATCTCAAAAATATGAGGTGAAACTTTTTCTCTTAAAAGAATTGGCAATTCTTGTTATAATAAATTTATGAAAAATGGAAAAAAATTTAAACCAAAATCTGGACAAATAGATTTTACAAATGCTCATTGGGCACCGATAATAAATTGTGTTTTGCAATACAAAGATAAAATTTTAGTTGTAAAAAGAAGTAAAAATTTACGACTTTACCCGGGATATTGGAATGGTATATCAGGTTTTTTAGATGACAACAAAAGTTTGAAAGAAAAGGTCTTGGAAGAGATTAAAGAAGAAGTGGGTTTAAATAAGAAAAATGTTATTTCTATACACTTAGGACAAATTTTTGATCAAGAAGAACCAAAATATAAAAAAATTTGGATTACTCATCCAGTTTTAGTTAGAGTGAATACTGATAAAATCAAACTTGATTGGGAAGCTCAAGATTATAAATGGATTGATTTAAAAGAATTAAAAAAGCTGAAACTTTTACCTAGTTTTGATTTAGTTGTTAAAACATTATTAGCATAAAATATTTATGAATTATATTGAGGCACCAAACAAATATAATGGTAAAGAGAAAAGTATTTTTTTGGCTGGTGGAATAACTAATTGTTATGATTGGCAAAAAGAAGTGTCCAAAAAGTTAAAAGATTTACCAATTACAATTTTTAATCCTCGTCGTGAAAATTTTTCAGGCGAAGATTTAATCTCTGAACAAAAACAAATAAAATGGGAATTTGAACATTTGCGCAAAGCGACAGCTATTTCTTTTTATTTTTCCAAAGAAACATTGAATCCGATAACTCTGTTGGAATTAGGTTCTTGGCTTAATTCAGATAAAAAACTTTTTATTGGTATTGATCCAGATTATCAAAAGAAATTTAATGTAATTATTCAAACAAAACTTGCTCGTTCTGAAATAGAGATAGTTTTTTCATTAAATGAATTGGCTAATCAGATCAAAAGTTGGCTATTGACTGATATTATATAAGTCGTTATTATTAAGTTATTATTAATTTAATATATAAAAATATATGGAAACTTTAAGCAAAACAAAGATTGAGGTAAAAGATAAACAGCAGACAATAGAAAAATTAAAAAAAATTAGCAACTTGTTTTCTCAAGAATTGTTATCAAATTGTGGCCGTCTTGGAGAAAAAGTAATTTTTGATTCAGTTTTTATTTTTAATGTGCAAGCACAAAAAGCGATAAAAGCTTTGGAAGAGTTAAATTTAAAACCAGAGATAAAAAAACTAGAAAATGGAGGAACTCATATACACATAACTACTGAATTTCCAAAAGAAATTTTAGATTCTGTTGGAATTAAAGACGCAGAAATGAATTAAAAACTGTGCAATGTAATTTTTTATGAATAAAAGAAATATTTTTCTGTATGGCTGGGAGACTAGGAATCGAACCTAGATTAAAGGCTTCAAAGGCCTCTGTCCTACCGTTAGACGATCTCCCAATGAATTGCAAATTAAATATATCACATTTTTGTAAAAATATAAATCATAAAATCTATGTTATAATTCTAGTATGACATCCAAAAAATTCTTATTAATTTTAATTATAGTAATTTCTTTCTTCGCTTTTTGTAAAATAAATGCGCAGAATACTTCTGCTAATCCAGACATAGAAAATATAAAAAACTTAATTCAAGAAAAAACCCCAGCTTTCATAGCAAAACCAATTATTGCCACAACAAATGCGCTAGAAAATTTTAGAAAAAATATTGGAGAAAAATCTAATATAAAAAGAGAAGAGGTTAAAAAAGAAATAGAAAATTCAAAAACTCAAGAAGAAGAAACGACAAAAAACAGCAAAACATCAAAATATTTTCAATATGCAAAATTATTCTTTTTTCGATTAGCTTCTTTTGTTTTTAACAATCAATTCATTTTTTATGTTGTTTTATTTACCATAATTTCCTTGATTATAAGATTCATTTGGATGAAAATTTTTTAGTTTGAATTTCTACTTAAAACGTGTAATATAGTACTATATGTTAAGAATCTTGGCTTTTATTGTATTATTGCTTTCAATGTTATTTTTACCTTTTTGGGTATTAGTTTTATTAACATTTTTTGCAATGATTTATTTCTTTGTCTTTTGGGAAGGAGTGCTAATTTTTTTTATTTCTGATCTACTTCACGGAATTTCAGAAAATAAAACTCTGCTTATATTCTTTTTTTCATTTTTTATCGCTCTCTTAATGTTGATAATTATAGAATTTTTAAAGAAAAAATTGAACTTTCGTTCAAGAAAAAGATAAATGATTAGAAGAAGACTAAAAAAAAGTAAAATAAAAAACGCAAACTTTTTTGTAGAACCAGACGAGATCTTTCTCGATTCAGAAAATTTACAAAATTTTAATCGACAACAATTCGAAGGAAGGATCGAAAAACCAATTTCAAAAAGAAATGTAATTTTTCTAGGTTTGTCATTTTTATTTTGCATTTTAATATTTTTTGTAAGAATCAGTTATCTTCAAATTCAAAAAGGAAATGACTATTTTACAAGAAGTCAAAATAATACTCTTGAAAAACAAATTATTTTTGCCGACAGAGGAATAATATATGATAGAAATAAAGTAGAATTAGCTTGGAATAATAAAATAGATCAAGAAGGAAGTTTCCCAACAAGAGAATACATTTCTCCTGGTTTTTCCCATCTTTTAGGTTATGTGAGTTATCCAATGCAAGACAAATCTGGAAATTATTGGCAAACAGAATTGATAGGAAAAGACGGAATTGAAAAACAATATGCGGAAAAATTAAAAGGTGAAAATGGATCAAAAATAGTGGAAATAGACGCACGAAAAAACGTTCATTCAGAAAATATAGTGAATATACCAAAAAGGGGAGAAGATCTAACAACTACAATAGATTCACGCCTTCAAAAACAATTGTATCTTATAATAAAAAATATTTCTGAAAATAATTCTTTTAAAGGTGGAGCCGGCATGATAATGGACATAAGAACTGGAGAAATAATAACCTCAACTAGTTTTCCAGAATATGACTCAAAAATATTATCCCTCGGAAAAGACACAGAAGCGATAAATGGATATTTAACAGACAAAAGAAATGTTTTCATTGATAAAAACATTTCTGGTCTTTATACTCCAGGATCTATAGTAAAGCCATTTTTAGCATTAGGCGCATTGAAAGAAAACATTATTGATCCGTATAAACAAATCCTTTCCACTGGTTCTATTTCTATTCCAAATCCATATTTTCCAAACAAAGAAACTGTTTTTAAAGACTGGAAAGCGCACGGCTGGGTTGACATGAGAAAAGCGCTTGCTGTGTCTTCCGACGTTTATTTTTATGAAATAGGTGGTGGGTTTGAAAGTCAAAAAGGTTTAGGAATTTTAAATATAGAAAAATATGTAAAACTTTTTGGAATTGGAGAAAAAACTGGAATTGATTTACCCGATGAAATAGAAGGAACTATTCCAAGTCCAGAATGGAAAGCAAAAACTTTCAAGGGCGATATCTGGAGAATAGGGGATACTTATCATACTGCAATCGGACAATATGGTTTTCAAATAACCCCAATTCAAATGTTAAGAGCAATAGCTGGAATCGCAAATTACGGAAAATTAGTTACACCTCATTTAATTTCAGGAGATACAGAAAAAGAAAATCAAACTTCAAATGTAGATATCAAAAAAGAATATTTTGATGTAGTTCATGAAGGAATGAGGCAATCAGTTACATCTGGAACAACTGCAGCTTTAAATATGTCTTTCGTGCAAATCGCTGCAAAATCTGGTACTGCTCAATTGGGAGTAAATAAAAATAGAGTAAATTCCTGGGTAACTGGATTTTTTCCATATACAAATCCCAAATATGCTTTTATAATTTTAATGGAATCTGGACCTTCTTATGGAACTGTCAGCGCTACTTATACAATGAGCCAATTTATATATTGGATGTCAGCAAATACGCCAGAATATTTTAAATAAAATTTGCCAAACTTACTGAAAGAGGTATAATTAAAATTATGAAAAAAGCAAGAACATTTTTGATAATAGCAATTTGGATAACTATATTGCCTTATTTGGGTTTTCCATCTTTTTGGAAAAATCTATTTTTTACAATTACAGGGCTAGTTTTAATTTATTTAAGTTATCTTTTGTATAAGGAAGCAAGGATAAAAAAACCAACAGAAAAAGTTGTTTTTGATAATTTTTCTGAAAATCAAAATTTCAAAGAATAAAAATCAAAAAAAATGTTGAAATTTTTAAAAACAAAAAAAACTTCTATTTATGTCCTCTTAACCATAGGATTTTTTTTGTTCGGTATTTATATAGGATTTCACAATCGACCTGCAATCGATAAAATTTTAACATTATCAAACATCAAAAAACCTTCAGAAATAAAAACCGATTTCGAACCGTTCTGGAACACATGGAACACTATAAATGAAAAATACCCAGGAGCTAATAATATAACAGATCAAGAAAAAATTTATGGCGCTATCTCTGGTTTAGTAAATTCACTAAATGATCCTTATAGTACATTTTTTAATCCAGAAGAAACTAAAAGTTTTGAAGAAGATATTTCTGGCTCTTTTAGTGGAATAGGATTAGAGGTTGGAATAAAGGATAAAATGTTAACAGCAGTTGCTCCATTAAAGGATTCTCCCGCATATAATTCTGGAATTAAACCAGGAGATATCATTCTAAAAATAAATGATAAATTAACTTCAGATATGACAATTGAAGAAGCTGTAGAAATAATTAGAGGGAAAGAAGGCACAACCGTTATATTAACAATTTTTAGAGATGGAGAAAAAGACCCAAGAGAAATAAAAATAGTCCGTGGCATTATTAATACACCAACACTAGAAACTGAATTAAGAAAAGATAATATTTTTGTTATAACACTCTATAGTTTTTCTGAAAATTCAGAAAATCTGTTTCGTGACGCAATTGAAAAATTTGTAAAGTCAAAATCTAATAAATTAATTTTAGACTTAAGGGGAAATCCGGGTGGTTATTTAGATTCGGCAGTAGATATTGCAAGTTGGTTTTTGCCTCTTGGAAAAACTATAGTAATAGAAGATTATGGAAACAATTCAAAACAAAAAATTTACAGAAGTGCGGGCTATGATATTTTTTCAGACAAATTAAAATTTGTTATTTTAATAGATAGTGGTTCAGCTTCTGCATCAGAAATAGTTGCTGGAGCAATGCAAGATTATAAAAAAGCATTGCTAGTTGGAAATCAAAGTTTTGGAAAAGGTTCTGTACAAGAAGTTGTAAATATAACACCGGATACAATTTTAAAAGTTACAGTAGCAAAATGGCTTACACCAAATGGAATTTCTATTTCTGAAAAAGGATTGACCCCAGATTATGAAGTGGATTATACAGAGGAAAATTACAAAAATAATAAAGATTCTCAAATGGACAAAGCAGTTGAATTATTAAATAATTGACCAAAATAAAATATGAAAGTTATATTTTTAAAAGACATACCAAGAGTAGGGAAGAGACATGATATCAAAGAAATAAATGATGGTTATGCTATCAATTTTTTATTTCCTAGAAAACTAGCAGAAATGGCTAATCCAAAAAATATAGCCGAATTAGAAAAAAGAAAAAAAGAAATTGTAATTAAAAAAGAAATTCAAGAAGAACTTTTAGATAAAAATCTTGAAGAAATAAAAAATAAAATAATTAAAATTAAAGGAAAAGCAAACGAAAAGGGAAGTCTTTTTTCAGCAATTCACAAAAAAGAAATTATTGAAGCAATGAAAAAGGAAAATCATATTGAAATTAAAGAAGAATTCATTTTACTTGAAAAACCAGTAAAAGAAGTAGGAGAATTTCAAATACAAATTAAAATAAAAGACAAAGTTTCTTCTTTCAAATTAATTGTAGAGAAAATCTAAAAAATTTGACTCGAAAGTTTTGTACTATATAATTACATTATTACTAATAAAAAATAAAAAATATGGAAACTTATAAAAATTTAGACGGAAAGTCAAAAGTTATAAAATATCAAATTGGGCCAGATTTTATTATTGTCGAATTCAAAGTTCCAAGCAGAAGTGGATTTACTATTTACGAATATTCTTATACAAGCGCCGGACAAAGTAATATAGAACATATGAAAGAATTGGCTACACAAGGTTTTGGTTTAAATACTTTTATCAACGAAAACGTCAAAGAACTTTACAGAGAGAAAAAATAGAAACAAAAAAAATCCTCTCTCGAGGATTTTTTTTATTTAAATTACATTTACAATTTTTTTGACTGTAACTCTGTTATTAAAAGAAGTTTTTCTTTTAATTCCAAATTTTACTGTTCCAGGTTTAAGTGCGAATAGGGTATGATCTTTTCCCACTCCAACATTTTTTCCAGCCATAATTGCCGTTCCTCTCTGACGAATGATAATTGAGCCAGATTGAGCTTTTTGACCATCAGCAAGCTTAGTACCAAGGTACTTTGGGTTAGAATCTCTTAAGTTTTTGGCTGTTCCGCCGGCTTTTCTATGTGCCATATTGTTTTTATATTATCTAAAATGTTAAAATTAAATTTAATTAATGTCATAAGAGTATAAACAATTTTATGAAAAAAATCAAGTTATTTATAGAAAGCGAAAAAGGGAAAGATATTTTAACTGTTCTCATTGTAATTCTAGTAGGTTTAGGATCATTTGAATTAGGTAGATTATCTAAAGAAAACAATACAAGTGGTCTTAAAATCGAATATAATGGCAAAGAAGCCAATATAATGGTCCCAACAATAGATAAATCATCTAATACTTATACAGCCCCAAAAAGCGCTCAGAATTCAAATTCAGGGGAATATTTCGCCTCAAACAGAGGAAGTAAATATTATCCAATAAATTGTTCAGCCGGAAAAACCATCAAACAAGAAAATAGAATTTATTTTTCTACTGCAACTGAGGCAGAACAAGCGGGCTACCAACTTTCAAGTTCTTGTGAATAAAATTTAAGGGAAGTGGTATATTGAAGCTAAACACCACGTCGCACAATATACGTTTCCGACATAGCTGTTAGAGCTTAAGAAGCTTTAATCAACATTTTTAATTTTGGTTCCTATATCAACACTTGGTGTAGATTCTTCTAACTCCGTTGGCTTTCCATCACGAATTCTTTCCATATTGTTTACAAAAGATTTCCACAAAAGATCTTTAACAACTTTATTCCAAAAATAATCAGCTGGTTTTTTTAAATAATCATTCCAAAGATTTTTACTTGTTCCCCCAACATAGTTTATATTTTCTTTAGCGGTAGGACTCTCTACAACAGATTTTATGCTAATTTTATAGTAACTAAGCACTAAAATTAATATAAAACCCAAGATTAAAATTCCAACAAGGCTAATTCCTCCTTTTTCTTTTGTTTTATAAAAATTTTTCATATTTTAAAACTAAAATATTAAGTTATAACATCGTGAAAAATATGTGAAATCCAATTAAATATTCCACTTATTGTAATATGGAAATAACTCATTAAAAAAACTATTACTATAATCAAAAGAATTATTTTTAGAAAACCTCCTTGTTTATTGTTAAATTTATTCATATCTATATTTTATCACAAACTAAAACACAAAAACAAGATCTAATTCGGGAAATAAATTGCGGGATTTAAATAAGCATTAGAAGCTGCTATTGGTTGAGTCAAAACCTTACCAGGACAAGATTTACTTGGTAATGTTTTAACATCTACTGCATCTTTTGGATAAATTCCAACATGCAAATGTGGTCCGGTAGAATAACCTGTATTACCAGAATATCCAACAACTTGCCCACGAGAAACTTTTTGACCTTTACTTACTTTCACAAGAGACAAATGACCGTAAGTACTTGCCAAACCATTGTTATATTTAATTAAAATAAATTTTCCAAAAGAAACTCCAGCACATTGGACATCCGTATCTCCAGTTCCAGCAACAACACCATCAGCGGCAGCTTTTACTGGTGTTCCAACAGAAGCTCTAAAATCCATTCCATTATGAACTGATCCCCATCTTGCTCCAAATGGAGAAGTTACATAAACATAATCAAGTGGCCAACTCAAAACTCCTTTCCCGGGCAATTTAGAAGGATCAAGAATATATTTTAGTTGAGACTCATACTGTTCTAATTCTTTTTCAAAAGCTACTTTTTTTGCCAATCTGTCTTTTAAAAGAGTTTGATAATTAGCTTCACTATTTTTTGTTTGTGTTAATAATTTATTTTTCTCTTTTGTGTTTTGGTCCACAATTTTTTTCTGATCTGCCAATTTTGCTTTAAGAACCAAAAGTTCATTTCTTGCATCCATTGTTACAACTCTTGTATCTTCTAATTCAACTTTTACTTGCTTCAATTCAGTTATTTTTTCTCTTATTTTTTCTCTAACCGTTATCATACTATCTACATCATTCCAAATTTCTGCAAAGTCACTTTCTGACAATAAAATTTCTGTTAAATTATAAACTTCAAGTTCATTAATTCTTTTTATATCTAATTTTATTGCCTCCTTATCATTATAAATTGAATCTTCCTTTGTTAAAATTTGAGAACTTAATCCTTCAATTTTTAAGTTAGTCTTATCAATTTTACTTTGAGTAATGGAAATATCAGCAGCTAATTTTTTATCAGTTAAATCAAGCTCCTTTAGCGAAACAGCTAAGGAACTTTTTTGCTTTCCAAGATTAGTTAATTGATTCTGATAAGAATTAATTTCTTGCTCTAATTTAGCAATGTCAGAATTTTTTTGACTTATTTTATCATTTAATTCTTGAGCAGTTTGTGCATAGATAAAAAATACTGGAACTATAAATAAAATTCCTAAAACAACAAAACTAAATAGTTTTTTGTAATCTTGAAATAGTTTCATTTTTTCCTAAAATCTCCGCAATAATAAATGGATCTGGAGATTTATCTAATCCTGATAAAGCAAAACGCATAGGATGTAATAGCTCTCCCCTATTTTCTAAACTATCAGCAATCTTCATTAAAACTTCTTTTACATTTTCTTTTGTAAAATCTTTTTCATCTAATTTTTTTAATTCTTCTACCGCTTGTTTTAAATTTTCAGAAATTTTTTCAGCTGAAATATTTTTATAAATTAATTTTTCTTTTTTATATTCTGGTTGCTTAAAAAAGAAATCCAACTCCCCTGCTTCAACCATATTTTTAACATCTAAAAACTTTGAAATTCTTTCCGAAATAATTGGAATCAATTTTTCTATTTGTAATTCTTTTGGCAAATACTCAAAAATTTTATTTTTTAAATCTTCGGCCGAAAGTTTTTTAATATATTCTTTATTTATCCAATCTAATTTTTCTGGATTAAAGATCGCTGGTGATTTTTGAATTTTATTAAAATCAAATTGTTCTATTAATTCTTTTTTTGTAAATAATTCTTGTTCAGTTCCTGGATTCCAACCAATCATTGAAACCATATTTAAAAGTGCTTCTGGCAAATAACCCAAATCTCGATATTCTGTCACTGCCAAAGCGCCTTTTCTCTTTGAGAGCTTTTGCTTGTCTAACCCAAAAACCAGCGGTAAATGCGCATAAATTGGCGTAGGAGCGCCGATTGCTCGTTGAATGAGGATTTGTCTAGGAGTGTTGGAAACGTGATCTTCTCCACGAATTACATGAGTTATGCCTTCATCAAAATCGTCAACAACTACTGCCAAATGAAAAAGTGGTTCATTTATATTTTTTGCAATTACAAAATCTCCCAAATCTTCCGTATTCATTCTAATCAACCCTTTTACTTTATCTTTAAAACTAACTTCTATATTCGGATTTTTAAATCTAACTATTTCTTTTACAACACCTGATCCATCTTTCGCTTCTTCTTTTGAAATATAAGCATGCCCGTCTTTAATCATTTTTTCTAAAATTTCTTTATGTCTTTTTACATTTTCTGACTGTCTATAAAATTTGTCATAATCAAGTCCAAGCCATTTTAAACTTTCTAAAATATTTTCTTCATACTCTTTTTTTGAACGTTCTTTATCTGTATCTTCAATACGAAGCACGAAAGTTCCATTATTTTTTCTAGCATAAAGATATGCAAAAATAGCTGTTCTATAAGCTCCGCAATGCAAATTACCCGTCGGCGACGGTGCAAATCTTGTAATAACTTTTTTCTCTTCCATTATTTTATTTTAACATTTATTCTTCATGAGATAAAGCAATATTCACCAATTCTTGTGCAATTTTTGTGGCTGCATCTGGTTTACTAAAAGCTTTTGCATTTTGAGACATTTTTTCCCAAATATTTTTATTATCTACAATATTTCCTATTTCATGAACTAAAATATTTGCAGTCATATTCATTTCTTCAATAACCATACAAGCGCCAGCGCGAGCATAATTAAACGCATTCTTTTTTGCATGATCAGCATTTGAATCGGTAAATGGAATTAAAATTGATGGCACGCCCCAAGACGCTATTTCAAAAATAGTTGAACCTGCTCTCGAAACAATAATAGTTGCTGCGCCAGCTGCATTTTTCATTTGAAGTGAAGATAAATATGCAAACGGCAAATATCTTTCTTTATTTTTATTTTCACCTAAAATAACTTCTACTTGACCAGTAACCATTTTAAAATTTCTAACGCCAGTTTGATGGATTATTTGATATTTTTCTACCAAACGTGGTAATGAATCCAAAATAACATTATTAATTAATTCCGCGCCCTGAGATCCTCCTAAAATTAAAAGCACTGGTAAATTTGACTGAAATTTAAAATATTCAATCGCTTTTTCTTTTTCTGTTGGCTTTTCTAATTCCGCTCTAATTGGCTGACCTGTCCAAGCAACTTTTTCTGTTGGAAAAAATTCTGCAGCTTCTTTAAAAGAAATAGCGATTTTTTTTGCAAAATGTCCCGCCCATAAATTAACTCTGCCGGGAGAAGAATCTGATTCATGAATTACAACTGGAATACGTAAAATTTTAGCAGCAAAAATTGTGGGAAAACTCGCATAGCCGCCTTTACCAAAAATTACATCGGGGTAAATAGAAAAAATTTTTAAAACTGCCCTAAGCACTCCAAATCCTGTTTTAAAAATATCAAAAAAATTTTTTAACGAACGATAGGTTCGCATTTTACCAGCGCTCACCTCTTCAAATTTAAGATTATTCTCAGATAAAGCTTGCTTATCGTAAGGTTCATTAGAAACATAATAAAGCTTTGCGCCTATTATTTTTTCTTGATCAATTATTTGATTTGTTTTTTGGGCTACAGCAATTATTGGATAAAAATGTCCACCTGTCCCGCCTCCTGTAAAAACTATTTTCATTTTTTAAAAATTAACTAATAAATTAATCTGTATTGCGTTTAAGTTTTGATATCTGAAGCACAATTCCCATCACTGCTAAATAAATCATCAAAGATGTTCCACCTTGACTCATAAAAACAAGCGGCACGCCAGTTAATGGAAAAACTCCAATAATCGAAGCAATATTCATAAAAGACTGCGCTGTAATCAGTATAACAATTCCAGCCACTAAAAGTCTACTGAATTGATCAGGCGAACGATTGGCTATATAAAGTCCGCGCAGAGCAAAAATTATATATAAAATAATAATCAATATAGAACCAAAAAAACCTAATTCTTCTCCAACAACCGCAAAAATAGAATCGCCTTGAGGTTCTGGCAAATAACTAAACTTTTGAATACTTTGTCCTAAACCTCGTCCTACCAAACCACCAGAACCGATAGCAATAAGTGATTGTTGAATTTGATAAGAAGAACCTTGCGGATCTTGCGATGGATCAATAAAAGTTTTTACTCTATCTTGAAGGTAAGGAGTGAAAAAAACTAAAGAGCCAAGTAAAATTCCTATCCCTATAAATGTTCCAATAATATATTTCCAAGGAATTCCAGCCATTAAAAGCATCGAAGCTCCAGTCACTGTAATTAAAATAAAGCTTTTTGTATCTGGTTGTTTGAATAAAATAACAGCAATAATTACCAACATTACTGCAAAAGGCAAAATACCAAATTTAAAATTTTTAATTTTATTCTTTGCCCAAGAAAGCCAAGCGGCAAAATAAATTACAAAACCAAATTTCAAAAACTCCACCGGCTGAAAAGTACCAAGTGATCCAACTTTTATCCATCTTTGAGCTCCACCATGTGTCCAACCTAAATGCGGAATAAAAACTGCTGCTGTCAAAAGTATGCTTCCTAAAAAAATATAAAAAGCGTATTTGCGCCAAAATTTATAATTGATCCTCAGACAGAAATACATTCCCAACAATCCAAGCCCAAGTCCCATAACTAATTGACTAAATAAAACAGAATAAAAAATTTTTGTATCTTTTGCCAAAATTCCGAGTGATGCAGAAACAAACATTATTAACCCTATTGAAATTAATAGAAATAAAATAACTAAAAAAAATTTGTCTATTTTTTTTTCTCTCATTTAAAAAATTATTTTATCGACTTATAACTGCTAAAATTATTCCAATAATTGCAAAAATAATCGATAAAATCCAAAAACGCATCGTGACTTTATAAGAAGGCCAACCAATTGCCTCAAAATGGTGATGAATCGGCGAAAGTTTAAAAATCTTTTTTCCATTTCTAAATTTTTTAGAAGCAAGTTGCAAAATTACTGAAAGAGAAGAAATTACTAAAGGCAGAGCAACAATTGGTAAAATTAAAACTGAATCTGTCAAAAAAGCTAGTGTAGCTAAAGTTATAGTAAGTCCCATTATTCCAGTTTCACCCATATAAAATCTTGCCGGTGGAATATTAAACCAAAGAAAAGCTAAGGTTGCTCCTCCAACAACTGCTGAAAAAGCCGCCAAATTAATTTGATTATTTGTAAAAGCGATAACTGAATAAGCTATAAAAATAACGGCAAAAACTCCACCAGAAAGTCCGTCTAAACCATCAATCACGCCACCAGAAAAAGTTGCCAAAGCAACTAAAATAAAAGCCGGAATAATTAAAATTCCTAAATAAATTTCTCCACCAAAAGGAATGTGAACTGAAGTCATCCCTAATTTATAAAAAAACCAAAATCCAATTAAAAAAGAAACGAAAGTTATAATCAAAACTTTCCATCGTCGCCAACTTTTATCATCTTGAGCAAACTTACCTTTTCCAAAAATTTGCATAAAGTCATCCCATAAACCTAAAAGTGAACCTAAAAGCAAAGTGAAAAAAGGAATCAAAGTTTGATCTCTGCTCAAAAAATTTAATTTTTCTGTGAAGGCCGAAGGAAATAAAATCGAAATTAAATAAAAAAGAAAAGTAATTATAAGCGCCGAAAACCAAATTATTATTCCACCGACTCTCGGTGTTTTTAATTCTTCTTGTTCATTATGAATTTTTTGAAATTCTAAATTTGTAGTTTCACTGCGAGAATATTTTTTCCACATTTTATATTTATAAAAAAAATGCGTCGCCACTGGCGTAATAAAAATTCCAACAAAAAACGCCAATGTCGTGGGAAGAAAAATTTTAATGAGATTTATAAACATAGAAAGATTATACCTTATATTAAGAAATTTTTCAAAATTTTTATTAAAAAACCCTGTATTTTTTATACAGAGTTAGAGATATAACTTTCTCCAAAGTTTTTATAAACTACTTACGAAGGCAGAAGATAAAACGAGTATTAATACTCCATAATTTATCATCAATATCAACAGGACTAGCACCAAGCATACAATAATCTTCAACATAGCATTCAATCTTGAAAATTCCGAGTTCGCCATAAGAATCTACAATAGGCTCCATTGCAATAAGCAACCATTCATCTTTCGGTTGATCTTTATATTGTAAACGTAACTGAGGGCCAACTTCACTTGGACAAAGTTCTAAGCCAAGTTCTTTAGCTTTAGCATAAATTTCTCCATGATTAACATCTTTCGAAAAACCAAGATCAGCTACAGAAACATTAACTAATTGAATTTCTTCTTCAGTTAAAGATAGCGTAAATGATGATTTACTAAGTAAATTCTCTGCTGATTCAGCAATCTCATATTGGTAAGCTTTAAGAGTCGCGTGTAACAAACCAACATCTTTACAAGTACCAAGCTTAATGGTTTTCCAAACCTTAAATGTAGTTTTTTGACCAAAAACTTCATAAGTGTTCATTCCAAAAAAGAACACAATCATTGCAAAAATAACAAAGAGCTTTTTCATAATTTAAATATATTAAGTGAATAATTAATTTAAAATTTCCAAATATAGAATATCATATATATGATAAAAGTCAAATTTTTAAGCAAAAAACAAGTCTTATATAAAAATTTTATTTCCATTAAAAAATCATACTATAACTAATTTCTACTAATTTTTCCATATCAGAAAATCTGCCATCCATCGTTGAACCAAGTAAGGTTATTGCTATTTCATGATCTTCTTTATTCCTGAAAATTATACTCAAATTTCCTCCTGCTAATTGTGTAAAGCCAGTTTTAGACAAAAAAAGATTTGGAATTTTATCAGTAATTATATTGGTATTTTTTATATTATGTTCAATCCCAGAAATAGATTTTATTTTCATTTCTAAAAATGTTGTATCTAAAAATATTTTTGGGTAATTTTCAAGAGCTTTCATATTCATAATATTTACATCTTTGGCAGAAGCATAAGCGCCAGAAGTTTTTTCATTTAAATCCAAACCCGTAGCATTAAAAAAAACCGTATTATTCATTCCAATTTCTTCAGCTTTTTTATTCATTTTTTCCAAAAATAATTCATCATTTTGGGTTAAAGCTTTCGCTCCATCATTTGACGACAAAATTAAAGAAAATTTTGCCAAATCTTCGACTTTCCATTTTTCATTTAAAAGAAGTCCGTTGTCACCTGTTTCATTTAAAGCGTCCGCATAAATTTCAATTTCATCTTCAGGCAAATAATTATCAAAGGCAACTAAAACTGTCATAACTTTTGCTAAAGAAGCTATAGGCAATCTTTCATATTGATTTTTACCATAAATTTCTTTTTGATCTGTAATGTCATAAATAGAAAAAGCTTTTGCCTGTAATTGAGCGCTGGCGAACATATTTTCAATTTTTAATTTTTGTTCTTCTTGTTTTTTGTATAATTCATTAGATTTAAAATTTTCAATAAAAAAGAAAACTGCCCCTAGGGCAAGAAAAAAAACTATTAAAATTAAAAAATAATTATATGCTCTCTTCATTTTTAAATTCCTCTTCTATATCTTTAACAGCTGTTTGAATTGAACTATTTACTTCATTAAAATCTGGCAATTCTTGAACTGATTTGATTCCTAAAAATGAAAGAATATCAAAACTTGGTTTATAAATATATCGTCTGCTATCTTTTTTATCTATTGTTTTATCTACTAAACCACGAATAGATAAAAGACGTAAAGTAAAACTAGAATTAACTCCTCTGATAAAATCAATATCAGCTCGAGTTGCTCCATTTTTATAAAGAATAATTGAAAGAGTTTCTAAACTTGCTTTTGAAAGTTCTTTTTTTAATTCTTCTTTTTGCAAATTTTCGATTAGATCAGAAAATTCTGGATTTGTGCCAAGCGCAATTTCATTTTCTTTTTCCATTAAAACAATTCCCCTATCAGCTAATTTTGTATGCAAACTTATAATAGCTTCTCCTATTTCTTCTCTGGAAACTTTCAAAATATCCATTAATTTATTTATGGAAACTGGTTCTCCTTTAAAAAATAAAATAGCTTCAATTTTTTGTTCTAAATTATTCATATATTTCTATTGTTTCTACTATTTCTTGTTTCTCAATTATAATATCCTCAAAATTATTTTCCTGAGCTGCGCAAAGTATTCCATTTCTTACAAGTTCTAGCATAGCAAGAAAACCAACAATTACAAATACTCTTTCTTCTTTTGTTTGAGCTTCTCCGGCAAATTCTCTAAAATTCATTTTCAAAGAACTTTGAATTCTTTCTGTAAGTTTATTTATCATTTCCTCAATGCTAACAACTTTTTTTACTTCCACTTCCGGCAAAAAAACTTTCTTTGGAATTCTACCTAAAACATTTGAAGCAAAAGTCATCATATTTCTTGCAGTAATTTGTTCATCTGGTAGGAAAACTAAAAAATCATTCTTCCTTTCCAATGGCGCAAAAATAATTTTCTGACCAAAATTTTCTTTTATATTTTTTGAAAGTTTTGTGTAAAGTTCGTAAAGTTTTAATCTATCTTCCAAATTTTTTATATCTCCTTCTTCCTCTTGAGTTAAATTTAAATTTGGTAAAAGTGATCTTGATTTAATTAAAATAAGAGTCGCAGCAACTATAATAAAACTAGAAATTTCAGCGGGGCTTAAATTATTCAAACTATTTACATAATTCAAATAATCTTCCGTCACCTGAGCAAGCGAAATTTCATTTATAAAAAGCTTTCTTTCCTCAACCAAATTTAAAAGTAGCCCAAACGGCCCTTCAAATCCAGTTGTTTTTATTTTATAGACTTCACTTTCCATTTTTATTTATATTCTTCAATAAATTTATACAAAAGTCGTACTGGTGTTCCAAGAGCGCCTTGTGCAAGATTTTCACCAGTCATCGATGTCATTCTTGGAGCAATATCTATGTGAATCCATTTTTGATTTTTAATAAATTGTTTTAAAAACATCGCAGCCAAAATTGCGCCACCGTGACGAGAATCTTTATTGTGAACATTTGTCCAATCACCCAAACTTCCTTTTATTTCATTTTCATATTCTTCCCAAAGAGGTAAACGCCAAACATAATCCCCTGTTCTTTCTGCAATTTCTTCAAAAGTTTTTGATAATTTATCATCATCTGTAAAAATTGCTGAAGCTCTTTCACCCAAAGCAACCGCTGCTGCGCCAGTCAAAGTCGCAATGTCTATCACTAAATCTGGTTTATATTTTTTAGAATATGTTAAAGCGTCAGCCAAAATAACTCGTCCTTCTGCATCTGTGTTTAAAATCTCAATAGTTTTCCCAGACATTGAACGAATCACATCGCCCGGTCTGTAACTTTTTCCTGATGGCATATTTTCAATTGAAGGAATAAGCCCAATTACATTTTTTTTCAATTTATTTTTTGCAACTAATGCGATTGTATGAATTACCGAAGCTCCACCAGACATATCCATATTCATTCCAGAAAGCGAACTAGAGGGTTTTAAATTTATTCCACCAGTATCAAAAGTCACGCCTTTTCCAACCAAAACAATTGGCCTTTCATCTTTCTTTCCACCAAAATATTCCATAATAATGAATTTTGATTCTTCGTCTGATCCACGACCGACAGAAAGTATCGCTTGCATATTTTCTTTTTCCATCTCTTTTTCACCAAGCACAGAAACTTTTACAGATAAACCTTTAACTGCTTCCTTTGCTTTTTGCGCTAAAATTTGTGGCGTCATATCTCCACCTGGAGTATTTCCCAGTGATCTTGTTTTATTTACTTCTTTCGCAATTATATCTCCTTTCAAAATGGCATTTTCTATATTTTCTTTAGTACCAAAAATGAAAACTTCTTCAATAAAATTAAAACCTTCTTCCGGAGGAGTTTTGTAATCTATAAATTCATAATTTGCAAAATCAAGTTGTGTCCCAACAATTTCTCCAATTTCTTCTTCTGAAAGTTTTATATTTTTAAAAATAAAATCTTCAAAATTAAAAGCGAGTTTAGGCATCTTTGTACTTTTTGCCATCACTATCATTTTGCGAATAAGCATATACAGTTTTCTTAAATTCATTTTCTCTTCTGTATCAGATTTTAAATAAAGAATTTTCATTCCATTTTCTTTCACAATTTCATCTTTGTTTTTTGGTCCAACAGACACAAAAAGCACATCGTCTTTTAATTGTTTTATATTTCCTTTAAAAATTATTTTCATATTATTTATTTAATTTAATTCCTAATTCTTTTAATTGCTTCTCAGGAATTTCTGATGGAGAAACCATCATTAAATCTTTTCCTTCACCATTTTTAGGAAATGCAATTACTTCGCGAATATTTGGCTCATTTTCAAGCACCATCATCAGACGATCAAAACCCCAAGCAATTCCTCCATGTGGTGGAGTTCCAGAACGAAAAGCTTCAAGCATATAAAAAAGATTTTTTTCTACCTCTTCTTTCTTAACTCCCATAATGTCGTAAACTGCCAAAAGCGCTTCTGGATCATGGTTTCTAATTGATCCACCACCAATTTCAAAACCATTTAAAATAATATCGTATTGATTTGTAAGAATGTTTGGAATATTTTTTTTATTTAATAAATCATCGTGAAATTCTGGCTTTGCCGCTGAAAATGGATTATGTGTAAATGTCCACTCACCTTCTGCCTGAGGATTATTTTTATCATCAGCTTTTTCAAAAAAAGGAAAATCTACCACCCAGCAAAATGCCAAAAGATTTTTATTATTTTTATCTTTTCGTAAATCTGGTCTATCAGAACCATATTTTTCAATTGCATCTTTAAAAGAAATTCTTGGAAATGGAATTTCCTGAATTTCTTTTTTTGGATACAATTTCTGAACAATTTCTATCAATAAATTTTCATTCAAATTCATTACTTCTTCACGATCAACAAAACTCATTTCCATATCAAGTTGTGTAAATTCTGGTTGGCGATCACCACGTAAATCTTCATCACGCATACATTTTGCCATTTGAAAATATTTTTCCATTCCAGACGCCATTAAAAGTTGTTTATATTGCTGTGGTGCCTGAGGCAATGCATAAAATTTCCCTTGATCTAATCTTGAAGGAACAATAAAATCTCGCGCGCCTTCCGCTGTTGATTTTGAAAGTATTGGAGTTTCAATTTCAATAAAATTTTCTTTACTTAAATAATCACGAATTAATTTCGCAACTTTGTGACGATTACGAATATTTTTTTGCATTCTTTCTCTGCGTAAATCTAAATATCTATGTTCCAATCTATGTTCTTCTCCAATTTCATATCCATCAGTTGATAAATCAATTGCTGAAGTTTCTGCTTTATTTAAAATTTCAATTCCAACTACTTCAAGCTCTACTTCACCATTTAAAACATCAGCTTTTATATTTTTATCTGGACGCTTATTTACAATTCCATTTATTTTCAAAACCCATTCCGAACGAATTTCTTTTGCTACTTCAATAGCTTCTACGTGACTTGGTAAAGCAACACATTGCACTTTTCCTGTCATATCACGCATATCAAAAAATACCATTTTCCCCTGATCACGACGAATATCTACCCAACCAGCAATTATTATCTCTTTTCCAATATTATCTTTTAAATCTTTAATATAAATTCTATTTTGCATATTTAAAATATATCATAAAATATGTAATAAAAAAAGGGCATATCTATTAAAGATTTTGCCCTTCAAAAAACAAATTAAAAAATTTTACAATAATTTTTCTTTTGATTAAAACAAATAATATCTTTTAAAATATCAATTTTACTAACCAAAATCAAATTTTTTAAACCTTTTATACCCAATAGTCTCAAAAGTTGAATAAATTCTTCTCCATTTTTGTAATTTACAACCACAACAACAATGTCATGCCCTTCATCCTCAATTTTTTCTTTCATTTCTTCAAGAGAATTAATTTTATCTCCGACATCTTTCCATCGATGTTTAAAATTCGCCCACAAACTTTTACTAACTAAATCTGCTATTTTCCAACAGTTCGCTAGCTCAGAAACAATTATGGTAGGTTGTAAATAATAACTATAACCCTTCTGTAAATAGAGACGTACTTTTTTACTTTTTGAGGTTATAATTTCCTCTGGAACGCAATTACCGACTATCAATATTTTCATAAAATAATTTTTTAATTAACAAATTTTATTATCTATCTATCTACACAATACCAAAAAACTAGCATTTCGTCAAATGCTAGTTTTTATTTTTAATTTCTAATAAATTTTTACTCCAACTTTTTCACGAATTTCTTCCATTTTTTTTGAAGCAACAACTTTTGCCATCTCTCCGCCTTTTTTCAGAATTTCTAAAACTCTTGGAATATCTTTTTCTAATTCTTTTCTTTTATTTCGTATCGGCGCAATGAATTTTTCTAAATCTTCTATCAACAATTCTTTTATTTCTTTATACTTCCCTTTTTTCTCTTCATAAATTTTTTTAAGTTCCTTTTCATCTCGCAAAAGTTTATGGATTGCAAAAATATTTTGTGGAAATTCTCCGCTTGAATCTGTAACAATACCCATAACACATTTTTTTATTTCTTCAGATTCAGCAAAAAGTGGAATCGTATTTTTATAACTCTTAGACATTTTTCTTCCATCAATACCAGGAACAACTGCCATATCTTTCATAATAAATGGTTCTGGAATTTTAAAAGTATCACCAAATATTCTATTAAATTTTTCTGCTGTATCACGAGCAATTTCAACATGTTGTTTTTGATCAGCACCAACTGGAATAATATCTGGACTATAGAGTAAAATATCTGCCGCCATAAGCATTGGATAATTAAAACTTCCAACATCTATTTCTTTATTTTTTGCTTCAGCATCTTTATAAGCATGAGCGCGCATTAAATAAGGCATTGTTGTAATCGTATCAAAAATCCAAGTAAGCTCCGTATGTTCAGAAATATCAGATTGTTTAAAAATTGTTATTTTATTAGGATCAAGACCTATAGCTAAATAATCAAGTAAAACACCAATTATATTTTCACGCATTTCTTTCGGATTTTGCAAAGAATGCATTGCATGATAATCAGCTATAAAAATATAACCGTTATTCTCTTCTTGTAAATCAACAAACTGTTTCATCGCTCCAAAATAATTACCAATATGTGGTTTTCCAGAAGGTTGAACTCCTGATAATAATACTTTTTGAGACATATTTTTATATTATCATATTTTTCCCCATTTTAATAACATACTTGCTAACTTTCTAGTTTTGACTATTTTTTTACTTATGCGAGAATGGCTCTATGGCAAAAACAAGAAAAAACGAATTGCGTATTCCACCTCAGCATATTGATTCAGAAAAAGCTGTTCTGGGTTCTATTATGTTACGAAAAGATGCTATTCAAGAAGTTGAAGATATTTTAACTCCAGATTCTTTTTATGTAGAAAAACATAAAATAATTTTTAGAGCAATGCTTGATCTCGCTATTAAAAATGAACCGATAGATATGCTCTCTCTTTCAACAAAATTAAGCGAACAAAAATTACTTGATGCAATTGGAGGAAATCAATATCTTGCAGAAATTGTAAATATTGTTCCATCTTCAACAAATGTAAAACATTATGCAGAAATTGTTCAAAAAAAATTTACTTTAAGAAGTCTAATTGAAGCATCAGATTATGTTTCTGAATTAGCATTTGAAGAAAGTGATGATCGTTTAGATGATATTTTAGATATGGCAGAAAAAAGAATGTTCAGCGTTGTCTCTTCACCAAAAAATCAAAAATTTACAACTTTAAAAAACGCTCTCCCCGAAGCCTATGAACGTCTGGAAAAATTACATGAAAATAAAGGTATGCTTCGTGGTATTCCAACTGGATTTAGAGATCTTGATACAATTCTTTCTGGTTTACAAAATTCTGATTTAATTATTCTTGCAGCAAGACCTTCTGTTGGTAAAACTACTTTGGCTCTTGATATTGCCCGCATGTCTGCAACAATTCACGAAAAAGCTGTTGTAATTTTTTCTCTTGAAATGTCTTCGCAACAATTAGTAGATAGAATGCTTGCAGCGGAATCAAGAGTAAATGCTTGGAATTTGCGCACTGGACGTTTATCAGCTGACAAAGAATTTTCTCAACTTCGAGATTCACTTGATAAATTATCAAGAGCAAAAATTTATATTGATGATCAACCAGGAAATTCAATTGTAAGAATGAAAGCAATTTCACGCAGACTGAAAGCAGAAAAAGGATTAGATTTAATTGTCGTTGACTATTTACAACTGATGACCACTTCAAAAAATTATGATTCAATGGTAAACCAAGTTACTGAAATTTCAAGATCACTAAAAAGTTTGGCAAAAGAATTAGATGTGCCAGTTTTAGCTCTCTCTCAGCTTTCTCGTGCAGTGGAATCCCGTGGTGGTAAACCAAGACTTTCTGATCTTCGTGATTCAGGTTCTATTGAACAAGATGCTGATGTTGTTATGTTTATTCACAGAGAAGACAGAGGAAAAGATGAATCAGAAAAAACAAATATCGCTGAAATTCTTATAGAAAAACACAGAAATGGACCAACTGGAAAAATTGAATTATATTTTGACGCAAAAACTACAACTTTCTTAAGTTTGGAAAAAAGTAGCGTAAGTGAATTTTCTGCTTCAAAAATTGCAGATCAATTAGACGAATTTTAAAAATTATGGACACGATAGAAAAATTAACAGAAATTTTTAAAGAATTTCCTGGAATTGGCGAAAGACAAGCAAAGCGTTTTGTTTATTTTCTAATGTTCAAAAACCCAAGCTATACCGATAATTTATCAAAATTAGTTTTAGAATTAAAAAAAGAAGTTTCTCAATGTTCCGAATGTTTTCGATTTTTTCTTAAAAAAGACAGCAAAAATAAAATATGTGATATCTGCGCAAACCCAAATATTGATAATTCCTCAATCATGATAATTGAAAAAGATTCTGATTTAGAAAGTGTAAGAAAAAGCAGAGCTTACCACGGAAAATATTTTATACTAGGTGGACTTGTCCCAATTGTTGAAAAAAATACTGCAAGTAAAATCCGCATAAAAGAACTCATAGAAAAAATAAAAAAAGCTTCGCCCGTAGGTCTACAGCCGAGGGATGCAAAAAATAATTTAGAAGAAATAATTTTAGCTTTTTCTCTTAATCCCCAAGGCGACCATACTGATTTTTATATCCGCAATCAAATAAAAGATATTTGTGAATCAAATAATATAAAAATTTCTTCTCTCGGACGTGGACTTTCCACCGGCACCGAACTTGAATATTCAGACAATGAAACTCTCAAAAACGCTCTAAAGAACCGGCAATAAAAAAAGCCCACCGAAATGGATGGGCTTTAACTAAAAAAATATTTTTTAGCATTTTAATATGTGTTTTTCTAAAATTCCTTCTTTTTTCTTTACTGGTATAAGTAAAGTTAAGAATGAAGGAAGAGTAACGACAACAGGCAAAAAACAAATATCAAAAAAAGATTTAGAGTGACCTTGTAGATCAAATAGTCCTAATATTCCTAATAAAAATATCATTAGAAATAAAACAATTGAACCCCAAAGTGTAAATTTTTTTGATTTACTATGAAACATTTGGAGAAGAGTGAAAAAAAACCATAAACCAGCCAAGGTTAAGAAACTAAAAAAATCAGATTCAGAAGCAGCCGGGCCTGGTTTTGTACCATCATAAACTTTTTTTATGGTATCGCACTTTATTTGCAACTTTCGTTTTAAATAAACATCTTCGCCGAACAAATGCGTCCAGCGCGGAAGTAAAGAATCTGGAATATCAACAGACGGATCAATAGGCATCCTAGTATTTTCATCAATGTTTAAAGATCTTTCAATCAATAAACACGCCAGAGAATAATTAATGTCATTTTTTGCATCCGAATCAATTGGATATATTCTAACCGTATCAGTTCTCTTAAATCCACACGAATTTTCAATATGTATCTTTTCTATATCTATAACAGTATCCGCCTGTTTTTCCATTTTATGGAGAAGAATAAGTTTACTTTTAGTCAAAACAACTTCTTTTTCAAAATTGTTATAATTTTTTATTTGCGCGGAAAGTTTCACTGCTACACCTAATATGACAAATAAAACAATAACGAGTTTTTTCATGTTTTATATTTTTTTAGTTTATGTAAAAGAAATTTATTTAAACATACAATAACATATTTATTGAAGATTTGTCAATAAAAAAATCTCCTTTTATATGGAGATTTTTTTATTTTATTGAAGTAATTTTTATTTTAAAGAATGGCTGTCTATGCCCATTTCTTCGTAAATATCTTGATTTTTGTTTATATTTTACAACTAATATTTTTCTAGCACGTCCAATCTGAATAATTTCAGCATCAACTTTTGCACCCTTAATAACAGGAGTTCCGATAGTTGTATCTTTTCCATCATCAACTAATAAAACTTGATCAAAAGTAAGTTTATCACCAACTTTATATTCCCCTTTTATTTTCTCAATAGAAACAAGGTCTCCTTTGGAGACTTTATATTGCTTTCCACCTGTTTTTATAACTGCAAATTCCATAAATTCATATTAACAAAATTTTGAGAAAATGCAAGTTTTTGTTATAATTTAGCCATATATGCAAACAAAAATTATTGAAAGGTATTTCTTTTTTGGTTTATTATTAGCAACCTTAATTTTTACTTTTTTCATTTTTAAGCCTTTTTGGATAGTGCTTGTTCTAGGAGCATCATTTACGGTAGTACTTTATCCTATACATAGTTATTTATTAAGAAAGAAATTTCCAAATTGGCTTTCAGCTTTTCTCGTAGTTTTGTTTTTTTTCATTTTAATTTGTATTCCACTCTTTAGTTTAGGATCTATGATTTTTAATCAATCACAAAATCTTTATTATCAAGTAATAAGTGGTCAACAAATTATACCTTCTGCAGATTCAATAAATAATTCAATAAATTCAATTCTGCCAAGTGGATTAAATTTCGATATAAATGAAAAATTTGCAAACTTTGTTTCTTTCATCACAAATAATATAGCAAAAATATTTAGTTCTACCCTTACCACTCTATTTTCATTCATTTTAATGCTCCTAAGTATTTTTTATTTTTTAAAAGATGGAGAAAGAAGGAAAAAAGCTTTAATAACATTAAGTCCTCTTTCAGATAAAGATGATAAAAAAATAATTCAAAGATTATTTCAAACAATAAATGTTGTTATAAAAGGATATCTTTTTATTGCCCTAGTCCAAGGAATTCTAATGGGAATCGGTCTTACTATTTTTGGAGTGCCCAATTCTATTTTATGGGGAGTAGTTGCTGGAATAACTTCTTTAATTCCTTCAATCGGAACAGCATTAATATCAATCCCAGCTGTAATATTTCTATTTTTAACTGGGCATATTTTACCAGCAATTGGGCTTGCAATTTGGGCAGCTGTATTTGTAGGTTTAGTTGATAATTTATTAAGTCCGTTTATAATTGGTAAAAAAATAAAACTTCCATCTTTTCTTATTTTATTTGCAGTTTTAGGGGGAATTGTATTATTAGGGCCAATAGGATTATTAATCGGGCCACTAACATTAAGTTTATTATTTACTCTTATTTCAATTTATCGAAATGAATTTAAACAAAGTGTTCTTTAGTTTTAATTAAAAAAATGTCATTAAAATTTTATAATACTTTATCAAGAGAAAAAGAAGAATTCATCCCACTGAAAAAGGGCGAAGTTAAAATGTATTCCTGTGGACCAACAGTTTATAATTATCCACACATAGGCAATTACAGAGCTTACGTCTTTGCCGATATTTTAAAAAGGGTTTTGTTATATTCTAACTTCAAAGTAAAACACATAATGAATATAACCGATGTGGATGATAAAACTATTTACAATTCACAAAAAGAGAAAAAAACATTAAAAGAATTCACTGAATTTTATACAAAAGAATTTTACAAAGACATAGAATCTCTAAATATTTTAAAACCAACAAAATTTACAAAAGCTACTGACTATATAGATGAAATGGTAAAAATTATAAAGAAACTTCTTGAAAAAAAGTTTGCTTATAAAAGTTCGGACGGCAGCATTTATTTTGACATAAGAAAATTCAAAAACTATGGAAAACTTTCTGGAATTACTTTGGAACAATTAAAAGAAACTACGAGCTTAACGCCACAGAAATATGGCAGAATAATATCAGATGAATATGAAAAAGAGAACGCTCAAGATTTTGCATTATGGAAAGCTTATGATAAAGAAGATGGAAATGTTTTTTGGGAAAACGAATTGGGAAAAGGACGCCCAGGCTGGCACATAGAATGTTCTGCTATGTCTATGAAAAATTTAGGAGAACAAATAGATATTCATACTGGTGGAGTTGATAATATATTTCCTCATCATGAAAATGAAATCGCTCAATCTGAATGTGCAACTGAAAAACAATTTGTAAAATATTGGATGCATAATGAATGGGTTTTGGTTAACCATAAAAAAATGGCAAAATCTTTCAATAATTTTTATACTTTAAAAGATCTCGTAGAAAAAAAAATCAATCCTATCACCTACCGTTTTTGGCTTTTAATGGCAAACTACCGAACAAAAGTAAATTTCGTATGGGAAGCCATAGAAGGCGCAGATACAGCCTTAAAACGCCTTTACAGACTTTATATGGAGCTTGGAGATGTTAATGGAAAAATAAACAAAGAATACCAAAACAAATTCAAAAAATATATTGAAGATGATTTAGATACTCCAAGAGCATTAGTTTTACTTTGGGATTTAATTAAAGATGAAAAAATATCTTCAGCTGATAAAAAAACGACAATTTTAGATTTTGATAAAGTTTTAGGTTTAGATTTTAAAAACCTTAAAGAAGAAAAAATTCCAAAAGAAGTAAAAGAATTGGCAGAAGAAAGAGAAAAAGCACGAAAAAATAAAGATTTCAAAAAATCTGACGAACTACGAAAAAAAATAGAAAAATTAGGATACGAAATAAAAGATAATCCCGAAGGTTATAAAATAGAAAAAATTTGGTAAAATTTAATAATATCCTTTTTAGGCACAACATATATAAAAATCTTCCACTATCACAGCATATTGATGAAGTTAAATAAAAACCCATCCAAAATATTTTGGATGGGTTTTCACATTTAGTTTTCTTTTACCAAAACTTGGATTCTTTCGATTTCGTTATTATGTTCAATAAGAAATTTATTAAAAGTATCATTATCTTCATATAAAACTAAATCTGGAGAATCAAAAAGTTTATATTTCAACTCCAAGCATTTTATGTCCGGAGCAGCCAAAACCTGCAAATATGTACCATAGTCAACTATTGCATAGCATACAGCAAAACTCGCTTCAATTTTAATATCTGTTTTAGATGTTGTCTGCGCTTGAGTAGAAGTGCTATATAAAAGAGCAAATAATGTTAATAAAAAGATGCATTTAATGCTTCTTTTGAAAAGATTCTTTCTTTTTTTCATCATTTATAAATTTAAGGGGTTTACATCAATTTAGCATGATTTATATAAAAAGTCAATTTTTATTTGTCCCAATTAAATCCTCTGCCGAAATGTCCCCATTTGGAAGTTTCGGCAAATTTTATTTTTTCTAAATTCAATAATTTTTTTATTCCGTTTGGAGTTAAATCATAACCTTCAATTTTTTCTTCCTTCCCATCCAAAACAGCAATTGCCATAACTGGTTCTGCTTTTCCTATACAATATGCAAGTTTTATAAAAACTTCCCTCGGCTGTAGACCTATGGGCGAAGCTTTCGCTTTATTATTTTTTACAAAATCAACAGCAATTTTTCTAGCAATATAAGCGCCACTTCTATCAACTTTCGTATAATCCTTTCCTGAAAAAGAACCACCACCGATTGGAATTTCTGGCCCATAATTATCTACAATAATTTTTCTTCCCGAAAGTCCCGTATCCGCATCAAAACCGCCAACACTCCATTCCCCACTTTGATTTATCAAATACTCTTTCGCTGTAATTATTTCTTTTACTAATTTTAACAATTCATCATTCTTTGTATTTTGAAAACTAGCAACAACTGTTTTAACTTCATTATTTTCTAAAGTCACTTGAACTTTTCCATCGTACGGATATTTTTCATAAATTTTCATACAAAGATTTCGCGCCAATTCATATTCTTTCGGCATCATAGTTTCAGTTTCAGAAGTTGCATAACCTTTCATAATTCCCTGATCACCAGCTCCTCCAATATCAACTCCGCGAGCAATTTCCTGACTCTGTTTTGATAAATTAACATTAACCTTATAATTTTCACCAACTATTTTTTTTACTAAAATTTCTAAATCTGGATTTGCCTGACTGGTGATTTCTCCATTTATAGTTATTAAATTATGACCACCCATCACTTCAACTGCTACTCTGCTATTTATATCTTCTGCTAAATAAGCATCTAAAATAGAATCTGCAATAAAATCACAAATTTTATCTGGATGACCTGGACTAACAAATTCTGCTGTTTTAATCATATAAAATAAAAATTCTCTAAATAATTAGAGAAAATGTTTTTTACGTGGACTAGACGTAAACATATCTCTCCAGTGTTTGAAACTGGTTGGATTTAGCACCTTGCTTTTGTAGGTTGCTGGACGATTCATAGAGCCAATTCTCTCCTCGCCTCTCTTGATAACTATTAATTTATATTTAAACTATATCAGATTTATAATGTTTTGCAAATAAATTTTGCTTAAAAAATTTAAAGTGCTACTATTTTAAATATATGATTAAATCAATAATAAACACAGAAAATACAAAAAATGCTGATGTTGTGATTCTTTCGGCACCATATGAAAAAACGGCTTCTTCAAGAAAAGGAACAAAAAACGGTCCAAAAGCAATTGTTAAATGTCTAAATGAAAAATTAGAATTTTTTGACAGACAATTTAAAATTGAAACAATAGATTTTATAAAAATCGCTCATGAAAATTTAAAAAATATTAGTAAATTATCTCCAGAAAAAGCTGTTGAAAAAATAAAAGAAGAAACAGAAAGATTTATAAAACAAAATAAATTTGTTTTTCTATTTGGTGGAGAACACTCTGTTTCATTTGGAGCTTTTCAAGCATTAGCAAAAAAATATAATCCAAAAGATGTAACAATTTTACAAATTGACGCGCATTGTGATTTAAGAGATGACGACAGCGACTATAGTAAAAAACCTTCAAAATTTGCTCATTCCTGCGTAATGAGAAGAGCTTCTGAACTTGGCTATCCAATAGTGCAAGTCGGAATTAGAACATATGACAGAAGTGAATATGATTATTTCAGTAATCCAAATAATAATATAAAAGTTTTTGAATGGAGCAAGCAAATTCCAGAAAGTTCAGAAATAATAAATTCAATCAAAACAAAATATATTTATTTAACAATTGATGTTGATGGTTTTGATCCAGCACATATGCCAGGAACTGGAACTCCTGTCCAAGGCGGTCTTGAGTGGTATTATGGATTAGAACTTATCGAAAGAGTAATTTATGAAAAAGAATTAATCGGCGCAGACATTGTAGAAGTTTCACCACAAAAAGATTCTGTCTTAACAGAATATGGCGCCACTCAACTTTTCTATTCTATAATCACTCACAAATTTAAAAATAGATTCTAAATTTTTCTAAAAATTCTTTTTTGGTAAATAGAAAAAGTAATTATAGTATTCATAATTATTAAATAAATAGAAAAAGAATAAATAGAAAAAACCCAATTTTTTATAACAAACAAACCTATAATATTAGTTGTTATTCCTATCATATAAATAAACGCGCTTTCTGTTTTTGGAAAATTCCAAGATTTTTTGATTGTTGGAATAGCAGCCAAACAATCACTTAAAATTGCAAATAAAATAGAAATTCCTAAATTTTTTGTAAAAATATAAAAAATTAAAGCGAAAAATGAAAAGATACCGCAAAAAATATCAAATTTAGTTATTTTCCAATATCTTTCTTTTTTAAATAAACAAAAAATAAAAACTACCAATGGACCAAAACCTGCGATAAAAACTGGTAAAACTGAAAGTACAGCGCCTGCTTTAATTTGAAAAAATGCTCCTAGTAAAGGTGCTAAAGCCCAAAAAAACCAAGATACTAAATTAGGTTTAATGCTCCCATAAAAAATATTTTTAATATAAAAAAATACTCCTATTATTCCTAACAGACTAATTATAACTCCAACAAAAATTATTTTTTCAGGAAGCATGGATCTATTTTACCAAAAATCTTTTATTTTTCCTAAATTTATATAAATAAAAACAGTCGATACTATTGCATCGACTGTTATATTTTAACGATTTGTCTTTTCTGACTAAAAGAATTAGCCAACTTTTACCTTTAATAAAAATTCTTCATAGCCAGTTTTTACATTATCAGCATCATTCCACTTGCCATCAATATCTAAAGCATGAGGAACCACATTTTTTCTAGTAATTATGTACCCAAAAAAATGTTCCTGATCTTTTATATTTCCACGATAACCATAAACTGTAATTTGAATTACTTTTCCTGCAACTGATGGATTACCATTTTCGTCACGCTTTATCGTGATAAATCCATGAAGATTACCTTTTGAATCGATAAAATTGTATTGAAAATCACACGGGACATTGCCATATTCTGGTTCAACAAATCCGTTTTTTTCAATAAAACTTACGAGTTTATCAAAATTTTCTTCACCGACAGGAATGTATTTTGTTTTTGAAATAGCTTTCTGTTTTTCTGTTTCATCAAATACATTTTTTAAACTATCATCATATTTTTGAAATTTAGCCCGAAATTGATTAAATTCTTTTTTTAGTTTTTCAAGATAAATGTCAGCAGCAGATTTTTTTTGAGAATTTAAACAGCTCAACAGAATAAAAGCCATAAAAATGGCCACGGTAAAAATCATTAATTTTTTCATAGCTATAATTTTTAGATTTTTGTAAATTAAAATTAGTTTTCTCTATCCCCAACAAGAAACAGGGAAAACTAATCTAATTCATCTAAAATTAACTAATTTCAAAGGTCTAATTACCTTTAGATGGTAGCATATTTAATTCAAAAAGTCAATAGTGAAAATCTTTATAAAATAAGGAATTTCTTGTATTTTTTTAAATCCCCTCTTTTTTAAGTTCTTCCAAGAGTTCGCGGGCTTTTTTGGAAATTTTACTAGGTACTTTTATTCTTATTTTTATATACAAATCCCCTGCTTTTCCGTTTTTTATTACTTCTCCGTAACCTGTCATTTTAAGAGTTTGACCATCACGAATTCCAGCTGGTATTTTTATTTTTAATTCTTTAGAACCGCCAATTATTATTTTCTTATCCGTTCCTAAAATAGCATCAACAAGAGAAATAGACATTTCTGTCTGCATGTCTCGCCCACGAGGAGTTCGCGCACGAAAACCACCTCCACCACCTGTAAAAAAATCACTAAAAATATCATTCAAATTTCCAAAATCAAATTCTGCTCCGTTTTGAAAACCAGAAAAATCAAAACCACCAAAACCACCTTGTTGATATCCTGCGTTGCCTTGCATATTTTCAAAACCTGATCCAAATTGATCATACTTAGAACGCTTGGAGTCATCAGATAAAACTTGATAAGCTTCATTCGCTTCTTTAAATTTCTTTTCGTCCCCTCCTTTTTTGTCAGGATGATATTTTTGCGCCAATTTATAAAAAGCCTTTTTTATTTCTTCTTTTGAGGCACTTTTTTTTATTCCCAATGTTTCGTAATAATCTTTTTTCATAAATTTAAAATACTATACTAAGAAAAAATCTCAGTCAAAAATTTTTATATCATCGGTCCAGCTTCTCCTGAATTTTTCTTTCTTCTGGCTTTTCCTTCAATAATTGCTTTTTCATCAGCACTTCTGATAATTGTCGCTTCCTCTTCTGCAATTAATTTTGCCGCATCACCTTTTGGTATTGAATATTTTTCACGAGACGCATTGATAATTTCTTCTCTATTTGATTTGTGATTTAAAGGCAAAACCTTCAAAGTTTCCGCGGAAAATGGATCATAAGATTCTCCATCAATCGTCATTTTTACATAAATTTCACCAACCGCTAAATTAATCATATCTTTCACGTCAAAAATCGGAGCAAATTCAGGTTTCATTTTAACTGCGTCTTCTCCACCAACACGAAATGTAATAACGCTACCACAATTTCCAAGCACTGCCTGATGAATTCTAGGAAGTATCTGACCAACATATTGATGCGCAATAGTTAAATTTATGGCGTACTTTCTAGCTTCCGATAAAATATTTTCAAAAGTTTGTGTTACAACGTTTTGAAACTCGTCCACATATAAATAAAAATCTCTGCGATCTTTTTCTAAAATAGCCGCGCGCTCCATTCCTGCTTGTTTTATTTTTGTCAAAAAGATAGAACCCAAGAAACTAGAATTTTCTTCTCCCAAACGGCCTTTCGAAAGATTTATTAAAATAATTTTTCCTTCATTCATCAATTTACTCATATCAATCTTATTTTGTTTCTGACCAAAAATATTTCTCAACAGCGGGTCAGATAAAAATTGTCCGAGTTTATTTACAAGCGGAATAATTGCATCCGTATCAAATTTTTCAGACCAGTCGGCAAATTCTATTGCGAAGAATCTTTTAACCATATCATCAGTAATATATTCAACAACTTTCTGTCTATAATTTCTGTCAGTCAACATTGAAATCATTCCACGCATTGTCGCATGAGGATAATCAAGCAATGCTAAACATGTAAAACGAAAAACGTGTTCCAGTCTTGGCGTCCAATTTGCTCCAAATTGTTTTTGAAAAACTTCAATCAAACCTTGAGTTAATTGAAATTTAAACATCGGATCAACATTTGCCAATGGATTAAAAGACGCTGGAAAATCTATGTCAGTCGGATCAATAATACAAACATCATCAATGCGTTCTTTTGGTATATAATCAAGAATCATTTCAATAAGATCACCGTGCGGATCTATCAAACATAAACCATGACCGTAGGTAATATCCTGACGAATTAAAAGTTCAAGCAATTTTGTTTTACCAACACCAGATTTTCCAACAACATATAAATGTCTTCTGCGATCAACTCTTTTAATTCCAAAAATAAATTTCTTTTCTTCCAACGCCGCAACATAATTTGTACGTCCAAAAAAAGAAACCTCCTCTGGTTTTATTTTTCCAAAAACTGGTAATTCTGGTGGTGGAGGAGCATATTTAATTATCTGAACTCGATTTGGTTTTGACATTTTATTCTAAAATTTTTCTTAATACGTCTTCCGGCACTTCACGAACATCGTTTTTTGGTGAAGATACTTTCTCTTCCCCGCCTTGACTCGGCGAGGCAGGCTTTTTATTTTCAACCTCCTCTTCTGTTGGTTTTTCTTTTTCCGAAATTAAATCTTTTAATCTATTCATATCTTCCTTACTAGCCGAACGATCTTTTAAATTTGAAACAGTTTGTGGTTTTGAAATTTTTAAATCTTTTAATGAAATTGCTGGAGCTGTTTCCCTCGGCTGTAGACCTACGGGCGAAGCTGTTTTTACTTCTACTTTTTTTTCTATTGGTTTTTCTTTTTGATCATTTAAAAATTTATTATCATTTAAAGTTTTATTTAAAACTTCTCTCAAGGCCAAATTTTCACCCATAATTTTTGGCTTTTGATTTAATTGATTATTTTTAACAAAAACTTTTTTCAATTTTGAAAAGACATTGGGTTTATTTGGTTGAATATTTATGTTTGTTCTTTCTGGATATCTTTGTTCTGGAATATTTTGATTTTTCTGTTCAAATTCAATACCCAAATCAGCCAAAGGTTTAAAAAACTTATTTTCATCACTTTTAATTTGATGCATGGAACCTTTTATTGGTTTTAATTCCCCTGCTTTTATTTTAGAAATACAATCTTTGCAATAAATAGGTCTACCAGCCTCTGGTTTAAAAGGAACTTTTGTTTCATTTTTACAAATGGAACAAATTGCTGAAAATTTTTGCATATCACCAGCTTCATTGTCATTGCCCAAAGTCATTCCAGACCAATTATTAATTTCTCTTTCAACATCTTCTTTTGATTTACAATACAAAATTCTAGAAGATTTTATAACTTCTTCTTCCACTCTCGGATCGCCTTTTGCCATTGGTGGTATTGTTTTTGCAGAAAATGGCCTAGAAGTAATTCCATCTATCATTAATTTCAAATAAGCTTTATAGTTTGGAAGATTCACAACATCTGATGGTGTGAATTCAGGATCAAATTCTTTTTCCAGAAATTCCGCGTCATCAGCGCCACAGCGAAAAACTATCATCGTTCCAACGTTTCCAAAAACAGCATCACGCACAGCAGAACTTTTATCAGAAACAAGTTGCGCGGTATATTGATGAGCCACCGTTAAATTCAATCTGTATTTTCTAGCTTCTGATAAAATTCCAGCAAATGAATCAGTGACGAAATTTTGAAATTCGTCGACATATAAATAAAAATCTTTTCTTTCTTCTTCAGGAATACGCACACGCTCCATCGCCGCCAATTGAATTTTTGTAATCAACATTCCTCCAAGCAAGGCAGAATTATCTTCACCAATACGTCCTTTGGAAACGTTTACAAGAAAGATTTTGCCTTCATTCATTATGTCAAAAATATTTATCGTACTTTTTGATTGCCCAACAACATTTCTTATTATTGAAGAAGAAAGAAATTGTCCAACTTTATTTTGAATCGGCGCAATAGCTTCATTTCTAAATTTATCTTGCCAAGCTTCATATTCATGGACCCAAAAAGCTTTAATCACCGGATCTTTTAAATTCGAAATAATTTTCTGACGATAATCTTTATCCACTAACATTCTTGGAATTCCCAAAAGAGTTGTTCCAGGAGTATCAAGAAGAGCTAAAATCGCATTGTTCAAAATATATTCCATTCGAGCAGACCAAGCATTTGCCCAAATTTTGGTAAAAATTCCCATCAAACCAGAAGCAACTAAATGTTTATATTTAGAATCAGCTAATTCTAGAACATTAAAACCGATATGATGATCTGTGTCAGCAGGATTAAAATAAACAACATCTTTCATTCTGTGTGAAGGTATTGAAGAAAGCACACCTTCAACAAGTTCTCCGTGCGGGTCAACAACACAAACACCATCCCCGTTTTGGATATTTTGAATAATCATATTAAACATAAGAACAGATTTACCTGTTCCAGACTTTCCGAGAATATAAATATGCTGGCGTCTATCTTTACGTTTTATACCAAAAAGTTGGTTTTTATCACGATAAGTTGAAAGTCCAAGATATGTAAGGTCTTTGTTTTTAGGTATTTCTGATATTTCCATAACTTTATAAATTATAGCAAAATTGGGACAAAACAAAAGCTCTATAAAATAATAAAAGATGTTTTTCGAATGGTCTGGTTGACCCCCTTCCGAGGACCTGAGAAAAACATCTTTTATTATTTATTTTTTTACTTTGTATCTCCTGGCTTTTCCTCTTCAACTTCAGCCTCCTGAACTTCAGGATTTTGCTCTTCGGCTGTCGTGCTTGAAGAAGGCGCTTCTCCAGCTTTATTCATCGCTTCTCCAATTTTAGACATTTCAGTTGAAAGTTCTTCGGTCGCTTTTTTAATAGCTTCTAAATCACTTCCATCTTTAATTCCACGCAATGCTGTTATTTTCATATTCACTTCAGTTTTTAATTCGGCTGAAATTTTTGCATCATTATCTTTGAGCGCTTTCTCAGCAGTATAAATTATCATTTCAGCTGTATTTTTTACATCAACTAATTCTTTTTTCTTTTTATCTTCTTCGGCAAAAAGTTCAGCGTCGGCCTGCATTTTTTTAATATCTTCTTCTTTAAGTCCGGAACTTGCTTCAATTCTAATTGATTGAACTTTTCCAGAAGCTTTATCCATCGCTTTTACATTTAAAATTCCATTTGCATCAACATCAAAAGTAACTTCAATTTGTGGCATTCCTCTCGGTGCTGGAGGAATTCCATCCAAAATAAATCTTCCTAAACTTTTATTGTCAGACGCCATTGGTCTTTCTCCTTGAACAATATGAATTTCAACTGAAGTTTGATTATCTGCTGCAGTTGAAAAAGTTTGAGATTTTGAAGATGGAATTGTTGTATTTCTATCAATTAATTTTGTGGCAACGCTTCCCAAAGTTTCAATTCCAAGAGAAAGTGGAATAACATCAAGAAGTAAAACATCGCGAACATCACCTTGCAAAACTCCTGCTTGAACAGCTGCGCCGAGAGCAACAACTTCATCTGGGTTGATAGAAAGATTTGGAATTTTTCCAAATAATTTTTCCACTGCGTCAAAAATTGCTGGCATTCTTGTTTGGCCTCCAACCATTATAATTTCGTTTATTTCGTTTATTTTAAACGGTGAAGCTTCTAGCGCTCTTTTTGTAATTTCAATTGAACGATCAATGTATTCTTTTGCCAAAGATTCTAAAGTTGCTCGTGTCATTTTCAAAAGCAAATGTTTTGGACCTGAAGAATCAGAAGTAATAAATGGAATATTTATTTCAGTTTCCATTGTGGTTGAAAGTTCGTGTTTTGCTTTTTCTGCCGCTTCTTTTAATCTTTGATGAGCTAAAGGATCTTTCGTCACATCAATTCCAGATTCTTTTTTATATTCTTCCGCAATCCAACTTATAATTTTTCTATCAATGTCGCCTCCACCCATATGCGAATCTCCGTCAGTTGATTTTACTTCAATCACATCATCTCCAATTTCAAGAACAGAAATATCAAAAGTTCCGCCTCCGAAATCGTAGACAACTATTTTTTCATTTTTCTTTTTATTAAATCCGTAAGCCAAAGCCGCCGCCGTTGGTTCATTTATAATTCTTTTTACATCAAGTCCCGCAATCTGTCCTGCGTCTTTTGTAGCTTTTCTTTGCGCATCGTTAAAATAAGCTGGAACTGTAATAACAGCTTCAGTAATTTTTTCGCCAGATTTTGCTTCAACATCAGCTTTAATTTTTTGCAAAATCATCGCTGAAATCTCTTCTGGACGATAAAATTTGTCTGCCATTTTTACTTTTACTCCGCCGTCTTCGCCAGCTTCAATTTTAAATGGCGCAGTCGTTTTATCTTTTTGAACTCCTGGATCATCAAAACGATGCCCCATATAACGCTTCATTTCAGCAATGGTATTTTCTGGATTTGTAACTGCTTGTCTTTTTGCTAAAAGACCAACAATTCTGTCACCATTTTTTGCTGTCGCTACAACCGAAGGCGTAGTTCTATTTCCTTCAACATTTTCAATAATTTTTGGCACACCTCCTTCAATAATCGAAACAGCTGAATTTGTTGTACCTAAGTCTATTCCTATAATTTTACTCATATTATTTTCAAAATTTAAATCTTGACTCCGATAGTCAAGGTTAATAATTAATAAACCAATTATATACCTATCTTTTGTTTTTGACAAGTATTTCGTGGGCGCGAAATGCTTGTTGATATTATAATCATCTTTTGATATAATACAAGAGTGAAAGATAATACTAAAAAACCTAATATTCAAAAGGATATTTTAAAACTCTTAGCAGAAAGACCAGCTATTTCTATTGATTCTTTAAAAAACAACCCTATTTATAAACGGGCAAGAAAAGATACAAAAACCAGCTATGCAATCGCTCGTTCTGTAAAAAATTTAGTCGAATCTGGTCTTGCTGAAATTCATAATTCTGAAAAGCAAAAATTTTTAAAAATAACAAAAAAAGGACAGAAGAAATTGAACTGCATAAAACTTGAAGGCGAAGACGCTTTGGTTTCAACTGCCTGGGACGGATTTTGGCGAATTATAATTTTAGATATATCAGAAGAAAGAAAAAACGAAAGAGAAGCTTTGCGCTATCTTCTTAAAAAAGCAAACTTTGTTTGCATAAAAAATACAGTTTGGATCTCCCCTTTCCCCTACGAAAATCTTTTCACTAATATAAAAAAAGATCTCGGTCTTTCAACCGAGCTAATGATAATCGTCACAGATAAATTAGATCCAGAAACAAATCTCGCTTTTCTAAAAGCAATAAAAAATTAAATTACTTTTCGTTTTCTATATCTAATAATTAAAAAAGTATTTATCCCAGTTATAACTAAACTAGTTAAATTAGAAATAAATATACTATAATTTTTTGATAAAAAAGCATCAGTTACAACTATTCCTATTGCAATACAAGTCAATAAATACATCCAAACGCTAATATCTTCAGAACTTTTTGTTCTTAATAATTTTATCATCTGTGGAAGTCCAGAGATTAAAAATAAAACTGCTGGTAAATAAAAAAATATTTTCATTAATTTATCACAAGGAAACTATACTCACATTAGCGAGTTAATTAAAATTTTTTAAAAATTTAGACGACTTCTTGCATCATCCATTCTTTATAAGCCCTATTTATTCTTCTAACATCTACACCAGCAATAAGTGGAGTAGAATAACTGTGTTGCTTAGAAATTAAATCGTTCATTGATTCTAATTTTGATTCAAAAGTTGAAATCATCATCATAACTTGTGGTATTTCAACAAATTTTTTTTTCCAATTATACATTGAATCAACTAACCAATAATCAACGGCAACACCAAGTTTTTTATTTATAATAAGCTTACCTAATTTTCTTGCTTCTTCAGAAGTCGCGCAAGTTGTATATATAAATACCATAAAACTTAATCTTTTATTATTTCGACCTTTAGGTCAATTTAGCACTTTATTAGAAAAAAGCCAAGTCAATTAATTTTCTTTTATTTTAGCTGTATATTCGTACACATTTACCCGTGCAGGACGAATTATGCGATCACCGAGTTTATATCCTTTTTGAATTACTTCAGCAACTTTATGATCATTCCCTTTTTTATCATTTGCAACCATTTCAATTGATTGATGAATATTATGGTCAAAGTTTTCTCCCAAAACTCCAACTGATTTAACTCCAAATTCTTCAAAAATTGAATTTAATTGAGTGTGAATATGCTCAACACCTTTGCGCCAATTTTCGTCAACTTTTTCCCAAGCTTCTTTATTGGCAAAAGCCATATCAAAACTATCCATTATGGTCAAAAATCTCATAAGGATTCTTTCGCGCATTGCTTCAGAAAAATTAGCTTTTCTGTCTTCTTCTTGTTTTTTATAATTTATAAAATCCGCTCGTTCTTTTTGCCAACCAACAAGATATTCTTCTTTTTCTTTCTTGCATAATTTTAAATCAGCCCTTAATTTCTTAAGAGTTTTTTTAAGATCTGCTTCTCCATCATCGTTAAATTCAAATTCAACAATTTCTTCCTGATCTTCTTCTTTTGGTTTAACGTCGACGGCTTCCAAATCCTTTAAATTTTCTTTAATTTCTTCATTTTTATCATCTTTCTTCATATATTCTTATATTATAACATAAATTCTACAAACTAAAAATCTCCGAGGTGGCGGAGATTTTTTTATTTTAACGTTTACTCCACTGTGGAGCTTTTCTTGCTTTTTTGAGTCCAAATTTTCTTCTTTCTTTAGCTCTAGGATCACGTTTTAAATAACCAAAAGTTTTTAATTTTCCACGAAGTTCAGCCTCAGATTCAACCATCGCTCTTGCAAGTCCGTGTCTGACTGCTTCTGCCTGAGAATGAATTCCTCCGCCAGAAACTTTTACTTCAACTGCAAATTTAGAACCTGGCTTCCCTTTTATCATCGGATCTTGAATAAGACGACGCTGTTCTTCTGTTTTAAAATAATCTTTTGATTCTTTTCCATTTACAATAAAACTAGGTTTAGTAGTTTTTGAAATACGCACTCTAGCTGTCGAAGTTTTTCTTCTTCCAACTGCTTCAATATATTTTTCTTTTTTTATTATTTTCTTTGGTTCCATATTATTAATCTTCTATTTTTAAATTCTTCATCATTTCTCTTCTTAATTTATTTCCTGGAAGCATTTGAAAGACAGCAAGTTTAACTAATTCTTTCATTCCTTTTTTTTCTGCTGTTTCTGTTCCTTTTAAAATACGAAGTCCGCCACGATAGCCAGAATATCTCTTGTGAGTAATTTCTTCTAATTTTTTATTGGTAATTCGAATTTTAGAAGCATTAACTACTTTTACTGGAAAACCAGAATAAACGTGCCTCTGAAATTTTGCTGATGTTTTACCCATTAAAGACATAGCTATTTCTGTAGCTACTCTACCTAAACTTTTTCCTGCTGCGTCAATTGTTTTCATTTGTTTTTCCATATTAAATCATTTATTAAAATTATACAAATTCTATGATAGCCATCTTTGCGCCATCAGATTTTCGAACTCCTAATTTAAGCACTCTGGTATAACCTCCATTTTTATCTTTATATTTTGGCGCAATCACTTCAAAAAGCTTTTTTGTTTCTCTTTTTCTATTTGAAAGCTTAGAAACAATAAATTTTCTTGATGCCAATGTATCTTTTTTTGCTCTGGTTACAATTTTTTCAATAAAAGGTCTTAATTCCTTTGCCTTAGGTTCTGTTGTTTTTATTTTTTCTCGAATTATCAAATTAAGAGCCAAAGAATTCATCAAGGCAGTCTTCTGATTTTTATTTCTTCCAAATTTTCTTTTGTTATTGTGATGTCGCATTCTTTTTTAAAATTTATTTATAATTAATCCTTTAAAGTAAGTCCGAATTTTGCAAGAACTTTTTTAATTTCATTAATTCCTTTATCTCCAATTCCTTCAACTTCAAGCAAATCTTCTATCTTTTTTCTTGCAAGACCACCAAGAGTTCTGATATTTGCGGCGTTAAGGGCATTCAAAGTTCTAGTGGAAAGATCTAAATTATCGATGCGTGTTTTTAATACATCAACAAAATCATCTCCTTTTCCTTCTTCTTTTTCTTCATCTTTATCAACCTTTGAAGATTTCTTTTCAATTTTAATCTCTTCTTCAGGTTCCTTAAAATCAATTATTGCTTTAAGTTGATTTATCATTATTTCAATTGATTTTGAAAGAGCTTCGCGAGGAGTTAACGTTCCATCAGTTTCAATAGAAATCCTTAAACGATTGTGGTTAGTTTTATCACCAACACGCATATTTTCAACTTCATAAGCAACTCTGCGAATTGGAGTAAAAATAGCATCAACAGCAATGGTTCCAATATCAACTTTTTCCTTTTGCATTATTTCTTTTTGAATAAAACCCAAACCTTTTTCAATATGCAATTCAATATTTAAATTAATTTTTCCTGTAACTTCTGCAATATAAAGATCTGGATTCAAAATTTCCACCTGACCCGTGGTTTTTACATCTGCAGCAATAACAACTTTTGGACCTTTTATTGAAAGACTCACAGTTTGTGGTTCATCAGATGCCATTTTAAAACGAATTTTCTTTAAATTTAAAATTAAAATTATTACATCTTCTTTTATTCCATCCATTGTTGAAAACTCATGAGAAACTCCTTCTATTTTAATAGAAGTAACACTAGCACCAGGCAAAGAAGAAAGAATAATTCTTCTAAGACTATTACCAAGAGTATGGCCATATCCAGGATACAAACCATCAATCTCAAATACTCCTTTATTTTCCTTCTCTAAAACAACACGAGGCTTGGAAGGCATAATTATTTTATATTCAGGCATATTTTTAAAAAAAGTTACTTTTAAATTTAATAATAAAAAATCACAAATTAACGACTATAGAACTCAAGAACCACATTCAAATCTAGAAAAGTTTCTGTATTTTTCGGTTTATCTAAAATTTTTCCTTCTAATTTTTTTGCATCAAATGAAACCCAAGCTGGCATATTGTATTCTTTTAACCTTTCTACTAAATTTTCAAAAATTTTCTTGCTTTTTGAACCTTCACGAATTTTTATAATATCGCCAACTTTTACTTGATATGAAGGAATCGTTACTTTGTGATCGTTCACAATAAAATGTCCATGGGAAACCATTTGTCTTGAACCTCTTCTACTATTTGAAAGACCCATTCTATAAATAACATTATCAAGACGAGATTCTAACAATTCATAAAACTTTTCAGCTGTTCCCGCTCCTTTAATAACTGAAACTTTTTTAACATAATTTGAAAGTTGTTTTTCAGACAAACCATAGGAAAAACGAATTTTTTGTTTTTCTATAAGCTGTGTTCCGTATTCAGACAGAGCCTTTGGACGACGAGCACCAACAGCAAATTTTTTAGAAGCAGTTGAAAATTTTGAAGTTTGACACTTGTCATAAACTCCTGCTCCTAATCTTTTACAAATTTTAAATTTTGGTTTTGATATCATTTATATTTCTTAATTTTATTTTTTAAATTTTTATACTCTTCGTGGCTTTTTTGCTTTTGGACCATTGTGTGGCACTGGTGTTTTATCTCTAATGGAGGTAATTTCTATGCCGTGCGCCATAAATGCTCTAATTGCAGGCTCACGTCCAGATCCAACTCCTTTTACAATCACATCAGAATCAGTTATTCCAAGAGCTTTTGCTTTCATTCCCACAACATCTCCAACTTTTGACGCAGCAAATGGTGTTCCTTTTTTTGCGCCTTTAAAACCAAGAGCGCCGGAACTTGATGCAAATAATGCATTACCAAGTTTGTCAGTAAAAAGAACTTTTGTATTATTAAAAGTCGCATCAACATAAACAATTCCAGAAGTTATTTTTTTCTTTGGCGTTTTTGTTGAAGTTTTTACTTCTTTTACTTCTGGTATAGCTTCAGCACTTGATTCAGTTGTAATTTTTGTTTTTCCCATTTTGATTTTTTATGTCTTACTTTCTTTTCTTCTTCCAGATGCCATTGTCTTTCTAACATTTCCTCTAATGGTTCTTGAATTAGTTTTTGTTCTTTGTCCTCGTGCTGGCAATCTTTTTGTGTGACGAATTCCCTTATAAGATTTTATATCTTTCATTCTTTTTATATTTCCAGAAACTTCTCTTTTCAAATTTCCTTCAATAGTCATACCTTCAACAATTGCACGAATTTTACTTTCTTCCGCTTCCGTTAAATCTTTCGCTTTCTTGCCACGATCAACACCAACTTGATCTAGAATTTTTCGAGCAGTTGAAATACCAACTCCATAGATGCAAGTTAATCCAATTTCAAGTCTTTTTTCATTTGGTACTGTTATTCCAAGAATTCTCATAATTATTGCTTTTGTTTATGTTTTGGGTTTGAACAAATTACTCTTAAATGCCTTTGGCGCTTAACCATTTTACAATTACTACAAATTTTTTTTACTGAAGCTCTTATTTTCATAAAAATAAACAATTTAATTTAAAACAAGACAAAACAAGGGATTAAACCCTTATTTTTCAATGTCTATTATCTTTTATAAACTACGTTCTTTATAATACACCATTATTAAAAAAATTACAACCTTTTTATTATTCTTCCCTTTCCACCATAAGGATCTAATACAACTTCAACAGAATCTCCTATTAAAACTTTAATTCTATGCATCCGCATTTTCCCAGAAAGATAAGCCAAAATTTCTTTTTCTTCATCGTCGGTTTTTACTCTAAATAAAGTATTAGGCAAAGCTTCAGTCACTAGACCTCTAACCATCAAAATTTTTTCGTTTTCTAAATTACTCATTCAGTTTAATAATTTTAACAAAATAAAAGATAAACGTCAAATCTATAAATAAAATCACTGAGGATAATTTACAACCACTTTTATATCATTCAATTTATCAGGAAAAGTTGTTCTCCAAACAGGTTTAACAATTACTTCTGCAGAATCAATGCTAGGATATTGAACCAAAACTTGATTAAAATCTTTTTTATTTTTTCCAAGAACATCACCAACCAGTTTTTCTGTGTCTATGTTCCAAACAATTTTTGAAGTTCCAGATAAATTAAAATTAATTTCATTCACATCATTGAAAGAAACATTCTCTCTATTATTAAGAACGAAATTAAAGTTACGAAGATTGGGAATGAAAACATCATCATCTTTATATTTTTCTATATTACTTTCAACAATTCTTTTTGTTAATTTTTTCTCGTCAAATAAAAATCCATAAAATGTTCCTTCTAGTTTTACAGAAACCATTCCATCTTCTGAAGCATTTTCGACAGTTCCATTATCTGTTTCTACAAAAATAGCATCTTTAAATAAAATATAACCACCGGGAATCTGATCTGACGCTTTCTTTAAAAGTTTATCTTTCAAACTTACTTTTAATTCATTTATCGCATTAATTTTTTCAACTTCAGAAACTTGACGAATTTTTCCTTTAAAACCACCTGTGATATCTCCTTTTGATCGAGCATAAATTTTAGAATATTTTGCAGTTCCTTTAAATCCAAAAACTGTAAAATCAAGCGGACCGCTGTTGTATGCCTCACCACCTTCTGAAGCATAAATCTCAACTTCCACAGAACCTGGAGTTCCACTCGAACTTATTCCTGGAATAGTTATTTTTGTTTTTGTTTTATAAATTTTCCCATTTGATCCTTCCAAACGAGTATTTATATCCAAATTTTGGGCAGAAGTGTTGAAAGCATTGTAAAGAATAACTGTGCCTTTTGCATTTTCACTTGTATCTTTTTCTTCTCCACCTTGAACTTGTTTAGAATCATCACCAGAAATAACTACCAAATCAAAAGGTAAATTATCAGCGCTAGAATTTTTTGTGGCAACAAAACTGTCATCTATACTTAAATCAAGAGTTTTTGGATTTACTGTAATTTTTGCTCCAGAAAATAAAAATGAAACGGCAAAAAACAAAAAAACCATGGCAATTAAAGCTACAAACCAAAGTCCGTATTTAGAACCATTATTGTCTCTTTGGTTTTCTCTTGAAGGCCTGTAGAGAGAATCAAATTTGGCATCTATGTCTGCTATCTTAACCTGTTCGGTCCTTTTTTCAACTAGATTCTTTTTAATTTTCTTTATATCTTGAATAAAATTTTTTGGCATGATTATATTTTATCTAAAAAAACGATTAATGTAAATCGACTCAATAATAAGAAATGCGTCACGAGCAATATTTTCTTCAATAGTGGCAATACCATGGAGCGCTTCTGTTCCTAAAAAAATAATTCTGAATTTTGATTCTGTTAAAGTATATTGGCTAAATTGTTCTGTCTTTATAATTTTTGAAAAGAAGGAGCTCAAATCTTGATCAACAGTTATAAAAATTGTTGCTGGAATAGAAATGTCATTGGAAAGATTAACTAAAGATTCTTGAAATCCTCTTAACCACTCTTCTTCCAATTTATTCATAATTGGTTTCATTTTTTCTTCTACTAATTCTGTCGCATGTCCATCTTTAAAAAGAGAAATATAAGATTTTGCTTCGGTTGTAGAACATTGCAAAATAGAAGAAACTTCTCTTATCATAAAATTTCTTCCAAGCGGAAAAGAAATTGACGAACAAATTATATCTTGTTTTATCATAGAAATATCCGTAACCTCTCCGCCGATATCAACTAGAAGAAAACTATCCTGATGAACAAATGTATCACGCGCAACAGTAAAAGATGCCATGGTAAAAGAAGAAAATTTAATTTCTCTTCCATGAAAATGAACATCAATAATTTTTTCTATCGAAGATAAAATCTGTTCTTGGCTCATAGAAATAAAAACTGTCATTTCAAGTTCCCTAGCTTTTTGATTTAGAGGATTTGATACAGGATAACCATTCAAAGTAATTTTCATATTTCTAAGCTCAATTGCCCTAATTTTATTATCGCCACCAGTATAATGTTGTTCTTGAAAAGTTTGAATTTCTTTTTGAATAAGACCATCAGCTAATTTAGAATTAAATATAAATGGAGTTTCTTGTTCATATTTAATAAATCTAGTTTGAGAAGCAAACCACGGAGAAGATAAAACACAAAAAACTTTTTTAGGAACTCCTATTCCTTTCATAGCTATTTTTTGTACTATCGTTTCAAAAGATTTTAAGGTTAATTCTAAAAACCTCTCAGAATTAATTTCATTCTCAAGTGGTATTGATTCCCTCATAGAAAAAACAATTTTAGGAGCTCCAGACTTTTGAGTTATAAAAAAAGCTCCACCAATAGAAGAAGAACCAATATCAAAAACTAACATTAAATCATTTTGATTTTTAGATTTTGAAAAAATTCCCATGCAGTATAATTATATCACAAACAATACTATTCAAGCACAGCTTTTATCCTGCGAACACCGGCAGAACTTGCTTCTTCTTTAAGAATTTTAAAAACTCCCAATTCTTTTGTATTTGAAACGTGTGGACCGCCACAAAATTCTTTTGAAAAGATATCTCCATTTTTTTCTTCGATAAAATACACTGAAACAATATCTGGATATTTAGTCCCAAATTCCATCTGCGCGCTAATTTTTCTGGCTTCTTCAAGTGGCATTTCTTTCTTAACAACATCAAGTCCGGCCTGAATTTTTTCATTTACTAAATCTTCCACTTTTTTCTTTTCCTCATCGGTCAATTTTCTATCAAAAGTAAAATCTATTCTCAAACGCTCGTCTGTAATATTACTTCCTTTTTGCTTAATTTCTGGACTAACAATTTTCTGTAACGCAGCCAAAAGCAAATGATGCGCCGTATGTAGTTTAGTTGTTTTTTCACTATTGCCGGCAAGTCCACCTTTAAACATTCCAGCCGAAGCCGTTTGCGAAAGTTTTTGGTGCTCTGCCAAAGCATCTTCCGCTTCTTTTATTGTTTGTTCATCAAATGCAACACCCCATTCTCTCATAATTTCCTGTGCAACTTCTATAGGCAATCCATAAGTTTGATATAAATCAAATAATTCTCTACCATTTATTCTCAAAATATTATCTCTAATAATCATTCCTTTAGGAAGATTATCTGGATCAACTCCAGCAATCATTTTATTAAAGTATTTTTTTAAAGCAATCAGACCACCCTTTTTAAGTGTCTCTCTAAATTTTATTTCTTCTTTTTTTATTTCTTCATTTTTTGTATTTAGTGGTTGTTTAGAAAATCTAACTGCTCGTCTAACTAGTCGGCGTAAAACATATCCGGCTCCCGTATTTGCTGGCAAAACTCCATCTTCAATTAATTTTTCTGAAGCTCTTAAATGATCAGCGACAATTCTTTCTTCTTTTATTTTTTCGCCATTAAATAAATCCGTATCATAAACACTTTCTTTTTTTTGAACAACAGAAACTAACCTTTCAAAACCCATTCCTGTATCAACTCCCAAAACTGGCAGTTTTTCCAATTTTACTTCGCCTTTATCTAATTGTTCTCTTGAACCATTGCAAAAATATTCATTAAAAACTATATTCCAAATTTCAACATCTTCACCAGATGCGTTTTTACAATAAATTTCTGTCGTTGGACCACAAGGACCAGAATCCCCAGTTGGTCCCCAAAAAACTTCACTTCCCTCTTCTTTTATATTTTTTATTCCCAAACTTTTCCAAATTTTTTCTGATTCATCGTTTCTTGGAACATTTTTACTTCCTTTATAAATCGTAATATAAGAAATTTCCAAATTCATTTCTTTCGTAATAAATTCGTAAGCATATTCTATAGCTTCCTTTCTTCCATAACCACCAAAAGAAAAATTTCCCAACATTTCAAAAAAAGTTAAATGCGAATTATCTCCCACTTCATCTATGTCGCCGGTGCGAACACATTTTTGAATTGAAACTATATTTTTACTTCCCAATTCTTTTTTTGCCAATTCCGGATTCAAATAATATTTTTTAAATTGTTGCATTCCGGCAGTGGTAAAAAGCACAGAAGGATCATTTTCTGGAATCAAAGAAGAAGAAGGAATTATTTTATGCCCCTTTTTTTCAAAAAATTCCAAAAACTTTTTTCTTATTTCACTAGAATGCATATTTATTATTCTTCATTTTGAGGAGATTTTCCAGAAATTTTGTCTAATACATGTCTTTCTAAAATCCAAAGAATCACAAAAATAAAAAGGATCAACATTGTAGAAATTATTGCTAAAGAATAAAATCCAAAACCAACGGCCATTCCTATTCCCGCTGAAACCCAAAGTCCAGTGGCTGTAGTAAGTCCGACTAAAGTTGATTCTTTTTTAAACATAGCGCCTGCGCCCAAAAATCCTATACCAGTGATAATAGCCGCCATTACTGCCAATGGACTCATACTTAGAGATGATATGTTCAAGTTAGCATTAATAACCGCAGTCGCAAGTATTACAAAAAGTGCTGAACCCATTGAAAGTAAAGCATAAGTTCGCATACCTGCTGTCTTGTGAGCAATATATCTTTCTACTCCAATAATCATTCCTAATGTCATAGAAAGCACTAACTTTATAATAATGTCTTGATTCGTTATAAAAAATTGTTCCATGTTTTAATTATACTATTACTCCTCCTCCGAGACAAATGTCTTTATCATAAATAACACAGGACTGACCAGAAGCGACTAAAATTGGTTTTTGAAAAGAAATTTTGGCTTTTGTTTTTCCTGAAATTTTTATTTTGCAATTTAAAAATTGTCCATGATATCTTATTTGTGCTGTGTAAGTTTTATTTTCTTTTGGAATTTTATTTATCCAATTTGTTTCTTTAATAATTATTTGTGAGCCAGAAAGTTGCTTTTTCGAGTGGTCTGGTGTCTTCGCCCGAAGACCCGAGAAAAAGCAACTTTCTGGCGAATTTGAAACTATCAAAATATTTTTCTTTATATTCTTTCCTACAACATAATAAGCACCATCCTCATGACTTTTTTTTGTAATTGTAAAACCATGACGCTCACCTAATGTATGAAAAACTGCTCCACTGTGAAAACCAATTTCCTCACCTTTTTCATTTAAAACTTTCCCTTTTTTTTCTTTTATATAATGTCTCAAAAAATCTTTCAAATCTACTGCACCCAAAAAACAAATTCCCTGACTATCTTTTTTTTCTGCCACTGGCAATTTGAATTTTTTTGCTAATTCGCGAACTTCTGTTTTATTTAAATTTCCCACTGGAAAAAGAATTTTGGAAAGTTGTTTTTGTTTTAAAGTCCATAGAAAATAACTTTGATCTTTTGCCGGATCTTTTCCTTTAACTAAATTATTCTTTTTATTTTCCGCATAATGCCCAGTCGCAATATAATCGGCACCCATTGAAATAGCTTTTTTAAAAAACGCACCGAACTTAACTTCTTTGTTGCACATAACGTCAGGATTTGGAGTTCTACCAGCTTTATATTCCGAAATCATATAATCGGCAACTTCTTTTTTATAAATGTCTTCAAAATCAAAAGTTAGAAAAGGAATATTCAAAACCGTCGCGACGCGTATAGCGTCGCGACGCTCTTCTTCTTCATTACATTTTATAAAATCTGGATGCCAAGTTTTTATAAAAACCCCAACGACATCATATCCTTGTTTTTTTAACAAAGCTGCCGAAACAGACGAATCCACGCCTCCAGACATGCCAACGAATACTAATTTTTTGTTTAACATGAATCAAAATATTTTTTAAAAACATTGCGCAGGCTGACGAGCCGAGCATAGAAAATTTTCAAAAGAAAATTATTCGTGTTTTTAAAAGATATTTTGATTCTATAGCTCTATCAACTTTTTGTAAAGCTCGTAGGTTGCTCGCGCGTCAGAAAGCGCGCTATGTGGATTTTCATTTTTTATATCAAAATGTTTACACATTTCACGCAAAGAAAAATGACTAAAATCAGTTTCTTTGTGAAATTTTGCCCAAGCAATAGAAATAGTATCCAATTTATGATAATGCATTGTCGAAGGTAATTTTAATTTTTCCAAATTATATTCTATAAATCCTGAATCAAAACAAATATTTTGTCCAACCATAATACAATCTTTTACTTTTTTAGAAAAAATTTTCATTGCTTTAGATAAATCAAAAGCATCTTCCCAATCTTTTTCTTTATAGTGATTTATTTTAAGAGCAACTTTATCGGCATTTTCTATATGTTTAGGTTTAATTTTAAATTCAAATTCTTCAATTATATTTAATGATAAATCTGTTATCACACAACCAATTTCAATAATCTCGTGTTCTATAACACTTAATCCTGTAGTTTCAATATCTATAAAAGCTAAATTATGTTTTCTCATTTTATTTCAAATATTTCGCTATATTTTTTTTATGCTCATCAAAAGTTTTTGCATAATGAATCACACCATCTTTATCGTGCAAATAATAAAGATATGAAGATTTTATTGGTTTTATTGACGCTTCAATAGCTTCAAGTCCTGGATTACAAATTGGACTTTCTGGAAAACCTTTTGTTTTATAAGTTTCAGGCGCAGCATCTACTTGAAGAGGCATTTTCTTTAAAATTCTATTCCATAAAATTCCTGAAATAATTCCCCTGTCGTTATCACCTTTTGCTTCTTTTTCCACCAACGAAGCCATAATTATAATTTCTTTTTCTGATTTATTTGACGCATCTAAATCTTTTTGAATAGTTTTAATTCTTTTATCAAAATTATTTCTCATATAATTAAAAACATCTACATCATCATCAGAAGAAAAGAAAAAATATGTATCTGGAAAAAGATAACCTTGAACATCTTGAGCTTCTGTTAAAAATTTATCTTTATCAAAATTTTTTAACTTTGCAGAAAAAGCGTCAGCTATTTCTAAATTATTAAATCCTTCCGGAATTGTAACTTTAACTGGGGCTATATTACGTTCTTTTTGAGCTATTTTTCTTGCAACTTCAAAAACCGATATTTTATTTTCAAATAAATAATCACCTACTAATATATGTCTTTCTCCTCCATAAATAATTACAAATGCTTCAAAAACTACTCTGGAACGAATTATTTTTTTATCCTTAAAATCTTTAGAAATATCACGAAGACTTTCTCCTTGTTCTATGTTCAAAACTGCACCTTTGGGAAAATTAATTGGCGCACTTAAAAATAAAAAATACAAAATTGAAAGAAAAAAAAATAAAAACACAAAATAAAAAACGGATTTCTTGTGTAAAAAACTTTTTCTTGAAGAAATATTAAAATGAGTTTCATTTTGTGGTGATAAATCTTCCATAAATTATGTAGGTAAGTTCGTAGGAGGCGCAGCTTCTTTTGATTCTATTCTTTCTAATGTTGGAACTTTTAAAATTTGACCAGGGAAATGCCAAATTGTTGCCAATTCTTCTGCATTCAAAACAAAAGTTTCGGAATGCAGATAAGGTTTTAGCCACATAGAAAAAGGCCAAAAAATGGTATGTTTATTAAAAAGGTGGTGTCGCATTGGAAGATGGAAAAAAGCGCGTTCCCTATATTCGTGAAGCATTCTATTAGCTAAAAGCATAACCGTTTTGGCAGAAGCCAGAAAATATCCATCATAAGCATCTGCTTGAGTTGAATTAATACGCGTAAGAGCATTTGAAAAAGGATTCGAATATTGACGAAAAATCAAACGAATATTTCTAGAATTATTAGTCCTAGTGCCCATAGGAAATATTTCCTTTTTAGCAACATAACAAACTCTAATTCCAGTATCAAAACCAAGTTTTGTAAGTTTCCTACTAGATGCTTTAACCATTTCATCCATAAATCCTGGAGCGCGAACTTCTTTTGAATATGTTCCAGGCTCACCTGCCACTTCACGTTGACCTGTGTAAGGCTTCAACATTTTTTTTATTTGCAATGTTCCTTCTTCCACCCAATCATGATGCTTAAACCAAGTACCTTCAGTGTGATATTCTTTTTTAGAAGGTGAAATCACAATTTGCACCCACATTTGTTCTCCTTTTCCAATTGATCCAAAAAGTTCTATAACAGAAGAAATCGGATCAACCTTAAATTCTTCTTTTGGATCTTTATCTAAACCAAAATCAACATATGTTTTAAGAGGAAATACTTCAGGTTTTTCTAATTTAAATTCACATCCCCACAAATTCCAAGCGCTTTTAGGTGTTATTTCATCGACACCAAAAGTATAATCATCCACTACTTTTATTTGAGCCTGAGGATATTGCGCATACATTTGTGTCTCAATTAAATCTTTCAAGCGTGAAGGAGTTCTTACATAAAAATGTACTTGTCCATCAATAGAGACAATTTCTAAAGAAAACCAAAACCAAACTGCTCCTTGCCAATATTGTTCACGGCCACCTTTCATAGTCCATTGATAAAGAGCATTGGTAAAGAAAAGTTCCATTCCCCTTGGGGATCTTAGAACATCACGTGGAGGTATAATTTCAAGTAGAACAAACTCAATACCAGAAATAAAATCTTGTCGTATATAATGCATCCATAATTTCCAAGCAATATAACCTAAAAGAGCTGTACCAACAAGAGGTAAAAGCCATAATATTACACCATAAAAAAAAGAAAGTAATGCATTTATCATTACTTATATTTTAATATAAAAACAGCTTAAATCAAAATAAATTGGGGATACGTTAATTTACTTTAAAAGTGTTTATCGTAGAATCTACATTTTTTTGCGAAGTAAAAAACCCCATAAGCAAAAGGATTATCACTATTCCCAATACAATTAAAAAAATATGTACTACACCTTTATTTTTTTGCATATTTATATTTTAATACAAAGTGAAAACAAAGCCAAGCAAAAAACGGAGTGTTACTCCGTTTTTTGCTTTTATTTTTTTGTTTTTTTACGCTACTGTGTAGAGACCATTTTTATTTTTTTTGAAATATTTTGGATTTTGAATGTTTACTAAAATAGTATTCTTTTTGAAATATCTTTCTTTCATTACTTTTTCAACTATAGCTTCTTTTGAAAGCGAACCTTCTCTTTTTAAAATATCTTTTATAACATCACGAGCAACTCCAGCTTTATATCCCCATTCAGTTAATGCATACATTCCACGTCCAACCAAAACAAATCTTGAATCTTTAATTAATTCGTTGTGACAAGTTGCATAATGTGTTTTCTTTCCAAATGTTTTAAATATTGCTTCTGCTACTTCACGAAAATGCATTGGTGATCCATGTTTTCTCATAACTAAAAATGCATAATCTTTAACTCCGCGAGTATGAATATTTGGTGAAGTTGATTTTCCCCATTCTCCTAATGGATTTTTTGAAATCTTTTTTGACATGGACAACCATCTACGAGCAATTTCTTCATTCTTATAATTTTCTGCAACGTCTTTCATGCTATCAAAAAACTTTTTTATCATTTCTGTTTCAGGAACAAGATCTTCATCTTTCAAAGTTGAATAAAGTTTCTTCAATGAATCATGCACTTTTGATGCCATTTCATCATTAACACTCCAGCGAGAATTAAAATGTTCATCTTCTCTGTGTTTTGTAAACGAATCTCCCAATACTAAATAAAAATGAATATGGTTTTGTGTTGCCTTATCTTTTGCAACATGATTTAAAAAATCGTGTTCAGAAATTATTGAACCTAAAGAATGAATCAATTGTTTTAATTCATCAAAAACAGCTTGCTCTGATTTATAAGCCTCTGATTTTTTTATCGCTTTCAACGCAACGTCTTCAATCTGACGAACACGTTCGCGAGTGATATTATATTTTTTCCCAATTTCTTCAAGGGTCTTTCTGTCTGCTTCCACGTTCAAACCAAATCGGTTCATAATGACATCAGACGCACGATCTTGTAGATGTGAAGTTATTTTTTTTGTAACTTGTTTTGGTTTAAATGATATTGTTGACATAAATATTTATAAATTTTTTATATACTGTTAATTATACATGTTCTTGGATGCGTGTCAATGTTTTTTCTTTTCTTATGAACGACCTGCTCTTACTCTTTCAAGTTCAGTTAAATATTTTTTTCTAATCCTAACCGACTTTGGAGTAATCTCAACATATTCATCTTCATTCATTACTTCAAGGGCTCTTTCAATATTCAATGCAAAAGCTGGTTTTAAGACAATTGCATCGTCTGTTCCCGAAGCTCTCATATTCGTTAATTGCTTCCCTTTTGTTGGATTTACTGACATATCCTCTCCTTTAAGAACATTCCCTATTACCATCCCTTCATAAACCTCTGTTCCGTGTTCAACATACAGTATACCACGTTCCTGTAAATTTGCAAGTGCAAAAGCAACTGCCTTCCCATTAACCATAGAAGTCATAGAACCGTACTCTCTTCTTCTAATATCATCAGCGCATTCTTTAAATCCAATAAATCTAGAAGACATTATTCCCTCGCCTTTTGTATCAATAATAAATTCACCGCGAAAACCTAAAAGTCCGCGAGTTGGTATATTAAAAACAATTCTTGCTATGCCTTCTTTCTCAGTCATATTATTCATAATGCCTCTTCTCTTGGAAATTTTTTCAATAACCGCTCCAGAAAATTCTATCGGAACATCAATCAATAATTCTTCGTAAGGTTCCATTTGTATTCCATTTTCTTCTTTAATAATTACTTCAGGTTGAGAGACTTGCATTTCAAATCCTTCGCGTCGCATATTTTCTAAAAGAATTGCAATATGTAATTCTCCTCTTCCGTAAACTTTAAAAAAACTTGGACCCATTTTTTTATTTCCTTGATCCGGAGAAAAATCAACTTTAAGCCCAACATTTATTTCAAGTTCTTTTTCTAATCTTTCTTTTATTTGTCTTGAGGTAACAAATTTTCCTTCTCTTCCGGCAAATGGAGAATCGTTCACTAAAAAATTAAGTGAGATAGTTGGTTCGTCAATTGCAATGTGTGGCATTAATTTTTCATTTTCATCTTCGCAAACAGTTTCACCAATATAAATATCTGGCACTCCAGAAAATAAAACAATATCTCCGGCAGTCGCTTCTGAAACTTCTTTTCTATTTATTCCTTCAAAAGTAAAAAGTTTTGAAATTTTTCCAGATCTAGTTCCATTTTCATTTTTTATAAAAATTTGACTTCCAGAAGAAATTTTTCCAGCGTAAATTCTAGCAACAGCCATTCTTCCCAAAAAATTATCATAACCAAGATTAAAAACTTGCGCGCACATTTTCCCTTTTTGATTTGTGGAAGCTGGTGGAACTTCTTTTAAAATTAAATCTAAAAGTGGCGACAGATCTTTTGATTTATCTTCTAATTTTTTCTTAGCAATTCCCTCTCTTCCAATTGCATATATTGATTTAAAGTTAATTTGTTTATCATTTGCCCCTAATTCAATAAATAATTCTAAAATTTCATCGTGAACTCTAGCTGGATCAGCTGCTGGCTTATCAATCTTGTTTATAACCACTATCGGTTGAATTCCCAATTCAAGAGACTTTTTCAAAACAAATCTTGTCTGTGGCATTGGACCTTCAACTGCATCAACTAAAAGAAGCACTGAATCAACAGCACGCAAAACACGTTCTACTTCTGATCCAAAATCAGCGTGTCCTGGCGTATCCACAATGTTTATTTTCGTATTTTTGTAATAAATAGAGGTATTTTTTGAGTAAATGGTAATACCTCGCTCTTTTTCTAGAGCATTCGAATCCATTGATATTTCTTCATCCTGAGAACCACCATTTTGCTTCATTAAAGAATCGGTCAATTTTGTTTTCCCGTGGTCAACGTGAGCTATTATTGCTATATTTCGTATTTCCATATTTTAATATAAATAAAAAAGCCTCTCGGCTTTTAAAGATAGTACCATATTTTTCAATAAATAACAACAGTTTTTTCTGTTTTATTTATTCTTTTCTATAGAAGTAATTTTTCCATCATCCAAATGAACGATTCTTTGCGCGAATTTACTATATTCCATTTCGTGAGTAACCATAATTATCGTCTGACCTTCAGAATGTAGCTCTTCAAAAATTTTCATAATAACTCTCGAGGATTCATTATCCAAATTTGCAGTTGGCTCATCAGCAAAAAGAATTTTTGGTTCATGAGCAATAGCTCGCGCAATACTTACTCTTTGTTGTTCTCCACCAGAAAGCTGTCCTGGTAAATTATTTAATCTATTTCCAAGACCAACTTTAATTAAATGCTCTGTTGCTTTTTCATAAGCTTTTTTTTCAGGAATGTTTTGCATTAAAAGTGGCAAAGCAACATTTTCAAGAGCAGTCATTTCTGGAAGCAGAGCATAATCTTGAAACACATATCCCAACTCAGACAAACGAAAATAAGTTCTTTCGCTAGTATCGAGAGAAAGCATGTCTTTTCCATTTATTAAAATTTCTCCACTGGTAGGATGATCAAGCAAACCCATTTGATAAAGCAAGGTACTTTTTCCAGCGCCAGAACGTCCCATAATAGCAATGAACTCTCCATTTTCCGTTTCAAAATCTATTCCTTTAAGAGCTTCTATCACACTTTCTCCATCTTTAAATGTTTTTTTTAAATTTTTTAGTTGAATCATAAAATTTTTTAAAATTAATTTCTTCCTAATATTGAATCTAAGGTATTTTTACGCACAACTAGGCGCGCCGGAATAAATCCAGCAATAATCGTGGTAATCATTAAAAGTCCAACTCGCATTAAAGTACCACCAAGCGGAGCTACTAATATTCCATCGCTGAAAGGAAAGTTAATTGGGTGTGCGTCAAAAAATGGTTGCAAAAATCCATAAAGTATAATTACACCGATGACCGATCCGCAAAGTGCGTAAAAGAAAGATTGAATGATATAAGAAATTTCAATCGCTCCTTCATTTATCCCGATACCTTTCAATATACCGATAAATTTTCTTCTAGTAATTGCATTGATAAAAATCACAATGAAAATTGTAATAGAAGCGACGACAAGTCCAATAGAACTTAACACATTTGCCAATATAGAAAAAGTACTTATCATATCTTTAATAAACTTCGGTTGAGCCTCTGTGTATGTCTGGACTTTTGCTACATGATCAATTTCATTTCGTTTTAAAATATCTCGTACTAAATTAGGATCAACTCCTGGTTTTAATTTTATAGATATTTCATCTATGTTGTAATCGTTACGGCCAATCATGCTCCTTAATTGAGAGTCAACCATAAACACAGCCATATCAAGTTGATCAACTTTAGACTTTATTATGCCTTTTATAGTAACTTCACGTTCTATTCCTTTTACATTCATACGAACCTTTGTCCCCGGTTCAACATCTTTAAGCGCTGAAAATCCGGGGTAATCAAGATCTAAATATTTTTTGCTAAGAAAAGCTCCTATCATTATTTGATCATAATCTCCAGGAGAAAGATATTCTCCTTCAATTATAAATTTAGAAAGATTAGTTACATTGTTTTCTGATATAGGATTTATCCCAATAATTGAAGTTGAAGCAATGTTTGGTTTTTCTTTTTCGTCAGTGCGTGTTTTGTAATTTGCTTCCAAGGTGCCTCCTTCTAAATATCGTGCCGAAATGGCTTCCACTTGAGACAATGATTTTATAATACTGATAACTTCAGGACTGTTTTCTATATATGTTTTGTCGTTCAAGCTAGAAACAATAACATCACTCGTATAATGAGTACGTACTGCATCAATAGCGCCTTGAAGGAGTCCAATTAAAATTCCACTCACTACAACAAGATTCAGAAAAGTAAAAAACATAACAAAAATTATCAGCGTTGTAGTCCATGGATTAGATCTCTTGATTTGGCGAATTGCCAAGAAAAATCCGATACGAAAGTTAAGCTGCGAAAACATTTTAATTTATTATTGGATTAAGAATAACAATATCTCCTTCTGAAAGTCCTGAAATTATTTCAGTTTGTCCCAGGGAAGATTCTTCGCCAGTCGTTATTTCACGATCAACTATTTTGTCATCTTGTTTAACTTGAACAAATTTTTTACCATTTTTCTCAAAAATAACTCCACCTGGCAAGAAAATAGAATTAGGTTTGCTAAAAGTGATAATTGAAACATTGGCTGTCATTCCTGATTTAACACGATCATCTTTTTCAGAAAACAAAAGAGTTGTTTTATAAGTAGAAACTCCGTCTCTAATAGTTTCAGCCGGATCAATAGAAACAACAAAAGCATTAAATTTTACCTCGTCACCATAAGCATCTAAAGTAATTTGAGCTTGCTGTCCAACTTCAATGCGAGAAATATTCACTTCAGGAATAAAACTTTCTATCTGATAAATTCCAGTGCTCATCATTGAAACTACAGGCGTATTAGAAGAAGCCATCTCGCCAACTTTTGCATCTATTTTTGTTATTATTCCATCAAACGGCGCGCGAATATAATAATCAGCCAACTCATTTTTTGCATCTTGAAGAGCGTTTTCTTTTTCTCTCACTTTAAGCTCGGCGTTTCGTATATCCAAATCACTAGTAGAAAAAACATCCTTATTGTCTTTAATTTCATTTTTACTAGAAAGTAAATTATCAACATGCTCATTCATAGTACTTGCGTATTCAGAAAGTGTATCTTGAAAATCAGTATAATCAGAAGAATTGTTTGAATCTTCTGCTAAATAATCCACAAAATTTGTAAAACTTTTTACGGCGTCATTTACAAGCTTAGCTGTATCATAAGTTTCATTTATAATATTTTCTATATCGTTAGTTGCTGAGTTTCTATCAAGTGTCCTAAAATCAGTGCGGTCATCAGAAAATGCATTTTCCGCTTTATAATATAAAATTTCAGCTTGATCTCTATAATTTTTAGCAGTTCGTCCAACCAAATTAGCTGAATTATTAGATAATTTAGATTCACTAAATAAGTCTTCCAAACCGGTTATAATAGAAGGCAAATCTGAAAAAGCATTTGATACATTAGTAAATCCATCGTCATACGTTTTTTTTAAATCAGCACTAGTATTTTCGCTAGAATTTTCAATATTGATTTTTTCCAAAGATAACCTAGCGCTTGCTAAACTTACTTCTGCATCACGAACATTTTTTATTGCATCTTTGGAATCTATTTGAGCAATTAAAGTGCCAGCTTTTATTATTTGCCCCGTCTTGGCTAGTTCATCTACAGAAAAATAAACGCGATCAACACGCCCACTATTCTTAAAACTTAGTTCTACATTTTCTGAAGGAACAACTTTACCAGAAACAGAAACTTGATTAATAAAATCAGCTTTTTGAATAATTAAATTTTCTTCTCCATTTTTTTTGTTTTTAAAAAACAAAATAACACCAATTAAAATTATTACAATAGCAATAATGGCATAGATAGCGAATTTCTTTTTTAAAAAAAATATTATTTTTTTCATAAATATTTTTAAACTAATTTTTTTAATTCACTCTCATACTTCTTCATCACTTCTGCAGAAGCTGTCATTTGATCTATACCAGATTTTACTTTAGCTTGAATTTCAGAAGCAATAGTTTTAAAAAGTTGAGGATTTTTTTCCATCATTTTTATAACCATATCTATTTGTGCCTCTGGCACGCCTTGAGATCTAAGCATCTTTTTAAGCAACAAATTTTTAAACATAAACCTATTATAATAAAATAAAGAGAAAAACACAAAAAAATGCTTTAAAATTAGAGATATTACACCATTTTGTAAGATTTTGGCAAGTCCTACGTCATAACATACGGAATAGTAAAAGTTATTGTTAAACATAAATAAAAAAATTATTATGGAAAATTTTTTATCGTTAATCGGATTTCTGGCATTTGTCCTCATTTTCAATGAATTAGAACAAAAAGCGCCAAAGTTAAAAAAAATATTTATTAATTTATTCCAAAAAAAGGAAAGGTAAAAAACAAAAAAACAGTTCCCAGACATCTTTCAAAAGGTGCTGGGTTCTTTTTTTAATTTTTTAAAATGTTATTATTATATAAGGTAATTTTGTAAGAAAAAGCCAACTCAAACGTCTCAAATGAAAGAAGAAGTAAATCAAAATTTAAATACATATTTTAATCAATCCTATGAAGAATTTTCGGATGCCATTTTCCGATATTGCTTATACCAAACTTCAAAACGAGAAGTCGCTTTAGATTTAACTCAAGACACTTTTATTAAAACTTGGGAATATCTTTCAAAAGGAAACAAGGTTGATAATCTGAAAGCATTTTTATATAAAGTTGCTGGAAATCTTATTATTGACTATCGCAGAAAAAAGAAGTCCGAATCCTTAGATCAAATTACCGAAGGCGGGGTGGATGTGAAAAGCAATATAAATGAAATGGAACAAACAGAAAATGTATTTGAAAAAGATTTAGCTTTAAAAGTTATCGACCAATTAGAAGAAAAATATAAAGATGTGTTAATTCTCAGATTTGTGGAAGATATGAGTATTAAAGAAATTGCGAAAATAATGCATCAAGGAGAAAATAATATATCCGTAAGAATACACAGAGGAATTCAAAAATTAAAAGATGCTTTAGAAAAAAATCAAAATGGAAAATAAATTCAACAATTTAATAAAAATAATAAAGGCTGAAAAAATGACAAAAGAAGAAAAAACTTCTATTCGTTTTAAAGTTGAAACATTTGTTCAAAATAATCCAATAAACATTCCACAAAAATCACCTTATTTTTCAAGATTCCATTTTGCCAAAGCTGGCAAAATTTTTGCGACTGGACTTTTACTCATGGTAATCGGCGTTGGCGGACTTTCTTATTCTTCTGCTTCTGCTTTGCCGGGAGATTTGCTTTATCCAATAAAAATAAATTTAAATGAAAAAATTGAAGAAAAGCTTGCTTTCAAACCAGAAAAAAAGATTGTCATACAACAAAAAAGAATCGAAACTAGATTTACTGAAATTGAAACTTTAATAAAAGAAAAAAAAATAGCCCCAGAAAATAATTCTGTTGTAGCAGAAGCAGAAAAACAAATTAATCAAGAAAAAGAAAGACTAGTTAATACTTTAATTAAAGTTCAAAAAATAAATCCTGAAATGGCATCAAAAGCCAAAAATAATATAGAAAATTCTATTAAAAACCACCAAGAAAAAATTCATGCTTTAATAAATGAAAGAAAAGCAAATAAAAAATTAGAACAAAATCAAGAAAATACGGAATTAGAAAATTCTTCTATTCAAATAAAAGTAGAAAAAGTTGAACAAGAACAACCTATTAATTTAGAAAAAAGTTTAGAACAACAAAATAAGATAAATAATCTTCAACCTTTGCTTTTAAAAGAAGAATTACTCATCCAAAATATCAAAGTCATCTCCGACACGGGTAACAACCTTTCTGTTTCTTCTAATGAAGTAAACAGCTCCGCCACAAACTCCCAACAAAATAATTAAACCCACAAAAAGATATATCGATTTTTGATTTCCCGCCCCGCTTAAAACTGGAGCGGCAGTTAAATTATTTTCATCTGAAATTTCTGTTTCTATTTCTTTTTGATATGTATTTGAAACTTGATCTTCTGCATCTGAGTTTGATTGCACAGATAACTTTTTAACTGGCGCTGATTTAGTATCGTAATCAAAAACAACTTCGCCAGTTGGCATAATTAATTTTAAATCCTTTTCATCTTCAATTGTAAAACCTGAAATCCTGCCAGGAACAATTAAAAATTTATTGCCTGCTATTGTAGAATTTTTGGGAAAAGTAAAAATTTTATTATTCGAAGAAAGAACCCATTTTGAAATATCAATTTTACTATCAGCATTATTTGTAAGTTCAACAAAAAAATCTTTCGCATCGCCTACATTAGAAATTGAAACAGTCAAAGGAACTACTTTAATTATAATTTCATCAGTAGCATCTGTTGTTAGTGAACCATTGTTTTTTTTATATTCTAAAGAAACATTGTATTCCCCTGGATAATAATAAGTGTGAGTAAATTTTTGAAAACCGCCAGCTTCTTCTTTTGAAACTCCATCACCAAAATTCCAAAAATATTCTCCGGTTTTATAAGTGTCATCTCCATATTTAACATCCAAATTAAATTCAATTGGTTGTCCGGCAAAAGCCAAAGTTGGTGCCAAAATATTTGCATTAAAAATTGAAATTGTTTTTGGTTTAGTTTCACTAGAGTTGTAAGAATGACTAGAACTAGGAGGCATCGGTGTTTCGTCGTCATTGCCTGAATCAGAAGGAGAATTGATATCTCCACAAGTAGGTGAAGTAGCAGATCCTGGAGTTGGTTCACAAGCTTTCCATGAACCATCTGGTCGTAATTGCAAAGAATTGCCATCACTGTTTCCACCTTGAGAAGAAGTAAAAAATATAGAATCAACAAGAGTTCCATTTTCATCTAGAATTTTTAAAGTAGCCCCATCATTATTGATACCAGTTGCAGTAACATCTACAACATCATCACTAGAAAATTCCGAATGATTTAGAATAAATTTATCTTTGTTGCATGCAAAAATAAAATACTTTCCAGCTTCAATTGTAAAATCTGAACCAGTAAAATGATAATTAGAAGAACCACTAACAAAATGCCATGTATCATCACCAGTATTTCCAGTTTTCACTGGAGTATCTTCGGTTGAATAAACTTCAACCCAATCGGTATCTCCATTATTCGGATTATACATAACTTCATTAATTTTCAAACTCGCACTTGCAAACTTAAACCCAAAAAAGAAACCTAAAACTACCACAACAAAAATTATTCTTTTTGACATAAATTTATCTTAATATTTCTTATAATAATATGTTATAATATTATCATGAAAAAAATAGATTTTCTAGCAATTGGAGATATTGTTGTAGATGCTTTTATAAAATTAAAAGATGCACATGTCCATAAAGGTATACATAATTCTGAAAGTTCAGAATTATGTATTCGCTTTGGAGACAAAGTTCCCTACGAATCAGTGACCGTAGTTTCAGCCGTTGGAAATAGTCCAAATGCGGCAGTGTCTGCTTCTCGTTTAAATTTAAATTCTGCTCTAATTACTAATATTGGAAATGATTTAGAAGGAAAAGATTGTTTAAATTCTCTTAAAACAGACAGAGTAAATACTAAACTCATAAAAATAGAAAAAAATAAAAAAACAAATTATCACTATGTGCTTTGGTACGATATTGATCGCACTATTTTAATTAAACACACAGAATTTATTTATAAATTTCCCAAACTACCAAAAGTTTCTTGGATTTATTTAAGTTCTCTGGCGGAAAATTCATTACCCTATCATTCAGAAATAGCTGAATTTTTAAAAAATAATCCGGAAACAAAACTTGCTTTCCAACCTGGAACTTTTCAAATAAAATTTGGCAAAGAACAACTAAAAGATATTTATGCGCATACAGAAATTTTCTTTTCCAATATTGAAGAAGCTGAAAAGATTTTAGGAATTCAAAACAAAGATCCACTAGTTTTATCAAAAGGTATCCAAGCATTAGGACCAAAAATGGTTTCTCTGAGTGATGGACCAAATGGCGCTTATTTGTATTTCAACAATGAACTTTGGCAAATTCCCGTTTATCCAGATATTGCTCCTCCATTAGACCGTACAGGCGCTGGAGACGCTTTTTCCTCAACAATTACAGCTGGGCTCGCTCTAGGACTTTCACCAGTTGAAGCTTTTTCCTGGGGACCAATTAATTCAATGTCGGTAGTTCAAAAGATCGGCGCACAGGAAGGATTATTGTCTCGTGAAAAATTAGAAGAATATTTAAAAAACGCTCCGGAAAATTATAAAGCTAAAAAAATTAATTAATTTTTTTATTTAAAACTTTTTTTACTGCTTCTTTAATAGAATTTTTTCCAAGCTCATAATACTCAATGAGTTCTTTTGCTGTTCCCGATTGTCCAAATTTATCTTTTACTCCAATAAATTCTATCGGCACAGGAAAATTTTGCGCTAAAACTTCTGCCACAGCCGAACCCATACCACCAGCAATTTGATGTTCTTCAACTGTAACGATTGCTTTAGTTTCTTTTGCTAATTTAACAATTTCATCAACATCAATTGGTTTTATAGAAGACAAATTTATTACTTTTGTTTTTATTCCTTCAACTTCTAATTCTTTAGCCGCCAAAATTGCATTATATAAAAGCGCGCCAGTTGCAATAATTCCAACCTGAGCAATACCAACTTCTGGCATCCAAAAAATTTGCGACTTTCCTATTTCAAAAGGAGTTTCTTCTGTTGTTATTATCGGAGTCTTTTCACGAATCAATCTTAAGTAAGCTGGCTTCTTTGTTTTTGCAATAGCCAAAGTTATTTTTTTTGCTTCAATTGCATCACAAGGAAAAAAAACTTCCATATTTGGCAAAACTCGCATCAAAGCAATATCTTCCAAAGCTTGATGACTTCCGCCGTCTGATCCAACTGAAACTCCAGCGTGGCTTCCAATTATTTTTACTGGTCTATCATTGTATGAAATTGTAGTTCTAATTTGTTCCCAATTTCTTCCGGGAGAAAAAATCGCATAAGATCCACAAAAAGGAATTTTTCCCATTGCTGACATTCCAGAAGCGACTGTCACTAAATTTTGTTCAGCCACTCCAACTTCAATAAATCTTTCTGGAAATTTTTCAGCAAAATAATTCATTTTAACTGACTCGTCTAAATCAGCGCAAAGAGCAACAACTTTTTCGTCTTTTTCTCCAGCTTCCAAAAGTCCTTTTCCAAAACCTTCACGCATAAAAGCCTGCTCAACATCGTCATTAAAAATTTTTGTATTTAATTTTAATTCTGGATTAAGCATAAAAATTAAATTTATTTATTTGCCTCTAATTCCTTTAAAGCTTTCTCGCCTTCTTCTTTGTTTGGCGCTTTGCCATGCCATTTGTAATCATTTTCCCAAGCTTTTACTCCTTTTCCAGGAATTGTGTGCGCAATAATTACAGTTGGTTTTCCATTATTTTTTTTCGCTTCTTCTACTGTTTCATTTAAAGCACTAAAATCGTGGCCTGAAACTTCTAAAACATTCCAACCAAAAGCTTTCCATTTATCAGCAATTGGTTCAAGTGGCATAATTTTTTCCGTATCACCACTTAATTGAATTTTATTCCTATCAACTATTGCAATTAAATTATTTAGTTTATTTTTTCCTGCCAACATTATTGCTTCCCAAGAATTTCCTTCATCTAATTCTCCGTCAGACATAAAACAATAAATAAATCTTCCTTCTTTTTTATCCCCGCCTGCAACAGCTGTGCTGTAAGCACTGCGGGCAGGAATTCTGTCGGCAAGCGCCATTCCAACTGCCTGAGAAAGTCCACAACCAAGCGGACCAGAAGAAGTTTCCATAAATAGCAAATATTCTCTATGCGGATGACCTTGCAATCTTGAACCAAATTTTCGTAAAGTCTGTAATTCTTCAATTGGAAAATATCCAGCGTGCGCCATGGTTGCATAAAATACAGGACAAATATGTCCGTTTGAAAGCACAACAATATCACGATCAGGCCAAAATGGGTCTCGTGGATTATGTTTTAAAATATGAAAATAAAAAAAAGTAAAAATATCTGCCATTCCAAGCGAACCAGCTGTGTGTCCACTTCCCGCTTCCACAAGCATTTTAATAATACTCTGACGAATATCATTTGCTTTAATAGTTAGTTCTTTTACTTTTTGTTCAGATAAAAATACCATTAGAATAATTATATCAATAAACGAGGAGCATAAACAAGTTTACTTGTTTAATGTCCGAGTGCCATTGATATATGGTAATCCATATAACAAAATAGATTTGTAAATACTATAAGAAAAATATATAATAAAATTATGGGAGAAAAAATATTTATTCAACCTAAAAAAGAAAATTTTCTTGGGAAAAAAGTGGGCGAAAAATTCATTGACTGGTTAAAAAGGAAACTTAATGATACAGATCAGCCATTTATTCTTGAAAAAATTACAAATTGTGCAAATTGCAAACAGCATATCAATGATGAATCAACTGAATTTTTTATTACTACTTCGGGAATGCCATTTGATACTATACAGTGTGCTGTGGAAAGCGCTATTGAAGGAAATCATGGAAATAATTGTACTTGTGAATTTTGTGGAAGTGATGAAGAATTTCAGAAAATTTATGAAAAAATTTTGCCTGACATGAAAGAAAAAGTTGGACAAATGACAGCTACTGGATATGCTTTTGCTGAAGCCAAAAAGAAACTTAGAGAACAAAAGATTCTTGAATATATCGAAAAAAGTAAAAAATCTGAATAGGTTTGTAAAAACTATCATAAAAGATATAAATAAAAAACACTACCTCTTGATGTTAAAGTAGTGTTAATTCTTTTAGAAATTTAATGATAAATTTCAAACTTCTTTTTTGAGAGATTAAAAATTTCAAGCAATTTAAATTTCATTTTTTCATTCCACGGCCAAAAAAATGAATGAAGGTCTATCCGAAAAATAAAGGAATCTTCTTTATCTGAATAAATTTCATCAATCCATTTTTTAAAATCAGAAATTTGCTTGCCAATTTCTTTTTTGTTTCCAAATCCAGAAATTTGATCGCTTAAAATAAAAAGTGTTCCATATTTATCAGAATGAAACATTCTGCAAGTATTTTTGCCAAACTTTTTTTTATCAAGCAAAGAAGACACTGTCGGCCAATACTTTATAATTCTTTTTAAATTTAGATCTGCATATTTGTACAGCAAATCAAATCTTGTAATAAAAATTACACTAGGAACATAATCCCTAAAAAGATTTTTCCGAGGAGAAAATTTTGTTATCATAACGTTTTATTTTTTCAAAGTTTTATTTAGATTACTATAAAATATCAAAAACGTCAAGAGGAAAACTTTTTATTTTATCCTAAATTTTCTAATTCAGAAATAGTTTCTCTGATGTCGGTTGATTTTAAAATTAATGAACCGGCGACGAGACGAGAAGCGCCTGCTTCAACTAATTCCGGCGCAGTTTTAAAATTCACTCCCCCGTCAACAGAAATAATTAAATCGGGAAATTCTTTTCTGAGTTTTTTGATCTGCTCTAAAACCCTTTCATCAAAATCTTGTCCTTGAAAACCAATATCTTCTATTCCCATACATTGAACGAAATCAACATAATTCACCAATGGAAAAATTTTTTCAACAGGCGTCGTAGTATTTATTGCTAAACCAAATTGTATTTCATCTCTTATGTAAACATCTATTCCTTCAAGAAAATCTTTAAAGTTTTTTAAATCACCCTCGGCCATAGCCTGGCCACGGGCAAGGCCAACTGCTTCAATGTGAAAAATAATTCTCCTAGGTCCAAGTTTTGTATAAATATCAAAATTTTTAATTGCATCAGAAACCATTAAATCAAGTTCAAAATCAATATCTTCCCAAAATGGCATTCCCTCTTCTTCATTCATAATTCTGTGAAAATTTATATCTTCCGCGCCACCAGTTGAAAAAGGCCAAGTTTTATTTTGAACAAAAACTCCATCACAAATATCAATTTGCACGACAGGAACAATTCCACGTACAAGCGCAATTTTATTTTTTAAATCTTCATAATTTTTCGACAAAATTGCTGGAATTATTTCAATCATTAAAATTTATTTATTCTTCTAATATGCCTTTCGTCGCCAGAAAATTTAGTATTTAAAAATAATTCAACTGCAAATTTTGCTTCATCTTCTGAAACAAAACGAGCTCCAATTGAAAGAATATTTGCGTTATTGTGTTCACGAGTAATTTTAACGATTTCAAAAGAATCTGGACTTGTGCCTTCTTTTTGTCCGTAAAAAACCGCTGTGCGAATTCCTTTTGTTCTGTTAGCGCACATTGCTTCACCTTGTCCTGAACCACCTAAAATAATACCAAAACTTCCTTTGTCTTCTGCCACGGCTTCTGCCACCAATTTAATATAATCTGGATAATCGTCAGTTCCAACAAAATTAAAAGCACCAAAATCCTGAACTTCAAAACCAAGTTCCGCCAAATACACTTTTAGCTTTTCCTTTAACTCAAACCCAACGTGATCTGTTCCAATATATATTTTCATATTATTTAATAGTTAAACCTGTCTTAATTACATGATCTACTAATGTATATGTATACCCCATTTCGTTGTCATACCAACCGAGAACTTTTACTAAATTTCCACCAACAACGCGAGTCATTTTCAAATCTGCAATTGAAGCATGAGATTCGCCCAAAATATCTGACGAAACTAAATCCTCTTCTGTAATTGCAAAAATTTTATTCCAGCGAGAATCTTTTGATGCTTTTTTCAAAATTTCATTTACTTCTTCCGCTGTCGTAGATTTTTTAGAAATGAAAGTTATATCAACAATTGATCCAGCCACCACCGGCACACGAATTGAAATTCCATCAAATAAATCTGTAAGTTCTGGAAATGCTTTTGTCACAGCAATTGCCGCGCCAGTTGAAGACGGAACAATATTTTGTGCTGCGGCGCGACCTTCACGAAAATCTTTTTTATTTGGTCCATCAACAATTCCTTGCGAAGCTGTATATCCGTGCACTGTATTCAAAATTGCTTTTTCAATTCCCAAAGTTTCGTGCAAAATTGCAATCAAAGGCGAAGCTGCATTTGTCGTGCAAGAAGCATTTGAAGTCAAATCACAAGTTCCAAATTTATTTTCATTTACACCAAGCAAAATTGTCTCGCCTTTTACACTTCCATCGCCACCTTTTTCCGGCGCAGAAATTACAACTTTTTTAGCTCCCGCTGTAATGTGTGCATTTGCTTTATCATAAGAAGTGAAAAATCCAGTTGATTCAACAACAACATCCACTCCCAAATCTTTCCAAGGAAGTTTAGCTGGATCTTTTTCTGCCAAAACTTTTACTTTTTTACCATCAATAATGATTTCCTGACCTTCTGTTTTTATATCGTGATTCCAGTTTCTATAAACCGTATCGTGTTTCAAAAGATAAGCCATATTAGCGACATCTCCTAAATCATTTACAGCGACAATTTCAATTTCTGGTCTATCCCAAGCAATTTTTAAAAATGCGCGACCAATACGCCCAAAACCATTAATACCAACTTTTATTGTTTTCATAACATATATTATAACAATAACTATGATAAAATAAAAGAATGAAAATTCACAGATTTATAGATAATTTTGATTTATCGCAAAAAGAAATAGAAATAACTGGTGAAATTGCTCATCAGATTTTTAAGGTTCTAAAACTCCAAATTGGTGAAAAAATTGAGCTTTCTGACGGAAAAGGTTCTGTTGGTTTTGGAAAAATCAAAAATACAGAAAAAAGAAGCGTTTTGGTTGAAATAGAAAAGATAGAAAAAGTAGAGGAAAATAAAAAAAATACGCTATTTTGTGCAGTCTTAAAAAAAGAAAATTTTGAGCTTGTCGTCCAAAAAACAACAGAATGCGGAATTTCAAAAATTGTTCCAATAATTTCAGCTCGAACAATTAAAACTGGACTTAATTTAGAAAGATTAAAAAAAATTGCCAGAGAAGCTTCCGAACAATCTGGCCGTGGAATTGTACCAGAAATTTTAGAACCAATTCCGTTCGAAAAAAGTTTAGAATTATGTAAAGAAAATGATTTAAATATTTTATTTGATATTTCTGGAGAATTGTTATTTAAAATGCCTTGCGAGCGCGACGGCGCGAGTACGAGCAAAAATTCAGCAGAATTTTATGCGTGCATTTTAAATAACAATTCTCCTAGTACTAACATTTTCATCGGGTCCGAAGGTGGCTGGACTGAAGAAGAAATTCAAAAAGCCCTCGGCCATAGCCCTACGGGCGAGGCAAAATCATTAAATTTTAAAATTATTTCACTTGGCAAACTAACTCTTCGCGCAGAAACCGCGGCAATAATTTCTTCTTATTTAATTTCAAATTAGAAATAAAAAAGAGCGCATACATTTCTGTATACGCTCTAACTACTTAACAAAATCTTCTTTGATCACTCCGTACTGTTATTTCCAAATTTGTAGGAAAAATATAAGAAGTTATCAAGATCATACCACTGTTTTGCGTGAGAATAACCTTTGCTCTGCGGAAAGAAATCCCAGAGAGCAAGTGGAAGATTAACTTTTGATCCTATTCGGACTCTTTCTCCAATTGGGACTGAAAACTCAATTAACGGAGTAATAACCCAGTAACGAGTATTCCAGTTCGCTCCCATATCTTTTATGATATCAGTAACAGGAGCACGGAGTTTAAGGAGCGAGGATGCATTCACTTTGCATTCGTAGTAATATCCAATATCAAATCCAAAGCCAAGGAATTTACCAACAGCTCTGTTCTTCATCGGATAAACAATATACGTTAATCCAAATGAGGTGATCTGATTCTTGCCTACAGGCATACCAAACGAACCAAACAAAGTCATTTCAGGAACTTTACTGCTATCACCTTCTGGTTTAAAAGTGATGCCTCCAAAAGTTGTAAAGCCACGTCTGCAACTTCCCGAAATCCTCATAATGCCATGAATTTTTCTTGAGCCCACACTTGCACCTTCGTCAGTGCTACCTTCACTTCCTGCGAGATCCTGTGCTTTTGTTATCTCTGGCACACAGAGACCGATGATCGCAATCATCAGAACTATAAACAATTTTTTCATATCTTTTTTTTGTTTATTTTTTGGATTTAATTTAATTGATTATGTACAATATTATTTACTCTTATTATACACATTTATAATAAATAGTCAAGTCTTTTCAAGTGTCAATTCTTATGTTCTTTAAAAACCCTAAAAAATCAAGCAAAAAGCCATTTTTATGCTATTATAGAAAAAATGACATCAAAATTTGTGCATCTTCATACGCACTCGCACTATTCCCTTTTGGATGGTCTTTCTAAGCCTCAAGATTTAATTTCCATAGCAAAAAAATTAAAAATGCCAGCCATGGCAATTACTGATCACGGAAACATGTACGGCACAATTGAATTTTATAAACTCGCAAAAAAAGAAGGAGTAAAACCAATCATCGGAGTTGAAGCTTATATTTCTGAACGATCAAGATTAGATAAAGAACCAAACATAGACAACAAACGCTATCACTTAACTTTACTCGCAAAAAATGAACAAGGTTATAAAAATTTAATTCATCTTGTTTCAATTTCAAATTTGGAAGGTTTTTATTACAAGCCAAGAATGGATAAAGAAATTCTAAGAAAATATTCAAAAGGAATTATCTGTCTTTCTGGCTGTCCTGGTGGAGAATTATCTAAAGCTCTGGCAAACGGAAATGAAGAAAAAGCAGAACAAATTATTAAAGAACATCAAGAAATTTTTGGTAAAGAAAATTACTTTTTAGAAATTATGAAAGAAAGTGTTTCTTTTCCAGAATATAGTAAAGCACGAGAAGGTTTAAAAAAATTAAGTAAAAAATTTAATATACCACTAGTCGCAACAGTTGATTCTCACTATCCCTGTTCCGGAGATTCAAAAGCTCACGAAACACTTCTTGCAATTCAAACAAATTCAGATTTAAAAGATGAAGATAAATTTTCATTCGGAGAAGATAAATATTATTTCATAAATGAAGAAGAAGCATTAGAAAGTTTTAAAGATTGTCCAGAAGCAGTTTCTAACACATTAAAAGTTGCAGAAATGTGTAATGTTGAAATTGAACTTGGAAAATGGGTTTTCCCTGATTATAAAGTAGAAGATGGCACTGACCCAGATACAAAACTCACTGAACTGACATATTTAGGGCTCAAAGAACATGGTCTAGAAAAAACAAAAGAAATTGAAGAACGCATAGAATATGAACTTGCTATTATAAAAAACAAAGGATATTCAAAATATTTTTTAGTTTCTTCAGATTTAATTAAATTCGCTAAAAACCAAGGAATTTTGACCACTACCAGAGGATCGGCGGCAGGTTCTATGGTTTCATATTTGATTGGAATAACAACAGTAGATCCAATAGAATACAAACTTCCTTTTGAAAGATTTTTAAATCCATATCGCCCAAGTCCGCCAGACATAGATATGGACATAGCTGATAATAGACGCGATGAAATAATTGAATATACAAAGAAAAAATACGGCGAAGACAAAGTCGCGCAAATTGGAACATTTGGAACAATGATGGCACGTGGCGCTGTGCGTGATGTTGCAAGAGCACTTGCCTATCCTTACACCATTGGCGACAGAATTTCTAAAATGATTCCAATGGGTTCGCAAGGTATGCCAATGACTTTGGATCATGCAATGGAAATTGTTCCAGAATTAAAAGAAGCTTATGAAAAAGAAAAAGATACAAAAGAAATAATTGATTTAGCAAAAAAACTAGAAGGATGCGTTCGACATATTTCCGTTCACGCAGCTGGAGTCGTTATTGCACCAAAACCGCTTTACGAATATACGCCCGTGCAATTTGATCCAAAAGGCGGAAAAATAATTACGCAATACGATATGTATTCCATTGAAGATGCTGGTTTATTAAAATTTGATTTTCTCGGCATCAGAAACTTGGCAATTTTAGGAGATGCGGTTTCTTTGGTAAAAAGATTTTATAATATTGATATAGATATTGAAAAAATTCCATTAGATGATAAAAAAACTTTTACTCTTTTGGCAAAAGGTCAAACTGAAGGATTGTTTCAATTAAATGGTTCTGGCATGACAAGATATTTAAAAGAACTAAAACCAACTTCTATTCACGATATAAATGCCATGGTTGCTCTCTATCGTCCTGGACCAATGGAAATAATTCCCGAATACATAAAACGAAAACATAATCCTCAGCTTATTAAATATTTAGATCCAAGAATGAAAAAATTCTTGCAAGAATCTTACGGACTTATTGTTTATCAAGATGACTTATTGTTCTGTGCGCTTGAAATGGCTGGCTACAACTGGGAAGAAGCCGACAAATTTAGAAAAGCTGTTGGTAAAAAAATTCCAGCAGAAATGGCGGCGCAATATGATAAGTTTACAAAAGGAATTGTTTCCAATGGACAAACTCAAGATTTTGCGGATAAACTTTGGAAATTATTTGAGCCATTTCAAGCCTATGGTTTTAACAAAGCTCACGCTGCCAGTTATGGAATGGTAGCTTACCAAACTGCTTATATGAAAGCAAATTATCCAGTTGAATATATGACAGCAATTCTCACTGCTGAATCTGGTGATGTGGAAAAAATAGCGGAAATAATTGCTGAATGTAAAAAAATGGAAATACCAGTTTTGCCTCCAAATATAAATGAAAGTTATGGTGGTTTTACAGTCATTAGAGAAAAAAATATAAGTAAAGAAATTAGATTTGGATTTTATACAATAAAAAATCTCGGTACAGACATTTCAGATGCAATAATAAATGAGAGAAAATTAAACGGAAAATTCAAATCAATTTCTGATTTTCTAGACAGAATAAAACATAAAAATTTGAATAAAAAATCAATGGAAGCGTTAATTAAATCTGGTTCAATGGATGAATTTGGCGAACGCGGACAACTTCTTTCAAATCTTGAAGATATGTTGGCATATAATAAAGAAGGTTCAAAACAAGCAGAAAATCAAATTTCACTTTTCGGTGATATAAAAAACGAAATACCAAGTTTTAAATTAAAAGATGCAGCCGAAGCTACACAAGCAGAAAAATTATATTGGGAAAAAGAACTTCTTGGACTTTATATTTCTGGACATCCGCTTGATAGATTAAGAGACAAACTAGAAAGCAAAGAAATAAATATAAAAAAGATAAAAGACCAATTTGGAAATGGAATGCAAATAAAAATCGGTGGAATTATTGAAACCGTAAGACAAGTTGTAACAAAAAATAATGAAAGAATGGCATTTTTAAAAATTTCAGATTTAACTGATTCAATAGAAGCCGTTGCTTTTCCAAAATTATTTCAAAGTTCAGTTGATATTTTAGTTCCAGAAAAATGCGTCGCCATCGTCGGAAAAGTTTCCATCCGCAACGGCGAAAAAACTATCATAATAGAAGGCGTAAAAGAAATATAAAAAAAGCCCTGCATTATAATAATGCAGGGCTTTGAATATGTTTTTCAGTCTTTCAACTCTTTTGAATTTATCCATTCTTTGTAATCTTCATCAGTACCTGAATCCGAAAACGCATTTTGGATAGACGAAGTTGATATTGCGTTAAAGTCTTTTTGGGTAAAACCTTCTTTTTTTCTTTTTTTATACTCCACGTAATCTGGTAAAAGCATTCTTAAATAAACAAACGAAACAGCCGCACCAATAAACAAAATTATTGCCCAAATCAAATCTACAAAATCTTTGCCTACGGTAAAGTTTATTGCTTTCATACCACTAGCAATAAAGCCTGCGGTTCCGCTTAAAACAAGTATAATTTTAACAAGATTTCTCATGATATTTTATTTTTAGTTTATAAATTTTGAAAGTTATCACACAAACCAAAATCTTTTAGTTATTATGATAACTCCCAAAATGTTACTAAAAACAAAAAAAATCCAAAGAACATCCATTCCAGAGAGTATACCATAGATGGTATCAAAAGTCAAATAAAGAAAAAGCCCTACATGTTAATCATGTAGGGCTTTAAACTAATTAAATTAAAATCATTCAAAACGATGAAGTTTTCCATCTATTTTAACAAATTTTGAATCCTTAGGAAGAAGTTCAGGTAATTTTGGACTAAAATCATTAATGGCAAACGAAAATAAAAAAGTTTTATTTTCGAGTAAAACAACAAAATATGGGCTATCTTCCGAACAAAGAAGAATTCTGATAATTTTGCCTTCTTTTAAATCGGACAAGTCGTGAACACTATCCACTTTTTTCAACAGGAGCATACCTATAACTACTCCAAATGATAAACAATAACAACAAAAAAGAGTTGTAAAAAGCAAAAAATTAAATCTTAACGGACTAAAATTAAAATTAAATACAACAATTATTAAAACTAAAATAAGTAATAAAATGTTTATTACCTTTGCTACTTTTTCTTTCATCGAAGTTTTCATAATTTAAAGTTTAAGTAAATAATTTAGTGAATTATTTTAACCTCTTCCAAAAAAGAAACTAAAATAATTCACCAAATAAATTCAACAAAAACCAAAATATCAAAGAGCTATTAACTCTTCCAGAGTAGCATATATAATACAAAAAGTCAAGAATTTAATTGTACAAACTCATGGCTTTTTCTTTACTTTCAGTAAAAATTACTTCAATGGCTTCAGCTACTTTTTTGGAAAGTTTTTTTAGTTCCGCTAATTCTTTTTCTTTAAATTCACCAAGTAAAAAATTTAACATTGCTTTTTCCCCTTTTGGTTTTCGTATTTTTCCAGATGGAGTTGCTGGCGCTATGCCAATTCTAATTCTCACGAATTCTTGAGATTTCAGAGACTTTATAATAGAGTTCAAGCCATTGTGCCCTCCGGAAGATCTATTAAAAGAAATCTTCATTTTTCCAATTGGTAAATCAATGTCATCGTAAATAACCACAAGATCTTTTAAATCCTTTTTTGTTTTGACTAAAAAAACAACAGCTTTGCCAGAATTATTCATAAAAGTATCAGGCGTGATAAATTTTATCTTTTTGCCCTCTAATTTCTTTTGAATCATTCCAACCATAATTCGCCCAGTATTATGCCTTGTCTTTTCATATTCTTCTCCTGGATTCCCTAAACCAACAACTAATTTCATATATCTATAATAACAGAAATTAACAAACCTTAATTCCTAATTTTAAATTAGGCAACATAAAACTCTTTTGTGTCAATAGCTTTTTGTGTTAAAATATAAGGATGAAAAATGAAAATGAAGAAGCTTTATTAAACGCAAACCAGCCACAAATGAGAAAAGAAACGCCAAAAGAATCCTTTTGGGAGTTAGTTCGTTTTGCAATAATTGCCGTCGCTATTGTAGTTCCAATAAGAATTTTTATCGCTCAGCCATTCGTGGTTTCCGGCTCTTCCATGTTCCCTACTTTTGAAGATAAACAATATCTTATTGTAGATGAAATTTCCTATAGATTAAGCGAGCCAAAAAGAGATGACGTTGTTATTTTTAGATATCCAAATGACACAAAGAAATTTTTTATAAAAAGAATAATTGGTTTGCCAAATGAAATAATAGATATAAAAGGAAATGAAATTACAATAACAAATAAAGAACATCCTGAAGGTTTAAAGTTAGAACAGCCATTTGTTCAAAATAAATCAAACAACGATATGCATTTTGAATTAAATTCAGACGAATATTTTGTTATGGGCGACAACAGAACAGGAAGTTTTGATTCTCGTAGCTGGGGTCCAGTTCCAAAAAAATTATTAATTGGAAAAGCTTTTTTACGACTATTGCCAATAAATAAAATTAACATATTACCTGGACAATATAGACAAACAGAATAATTTTAAAATTTTATGAATAAAATAAAAACTACAGTCAAAAAAACTAAAAAACACGACAAAAATTTTTCTTCTCCAAAAGGAATGCGAGATATTATGAATCAAGAATATTACAACTTCCAAGGTTTTTTTGAAAAAGCGCAAGAAGTTGCGGTCTATTACGGATTCAAACCAATTGAAACTCCAATATTAGAACATGAACAAGTTTTTACTTCTGGCATAGGAGAAGGAACAGATATAGTAGATAAAGAAATTTATTCACTAAAAACAAAAGGTGGTGATCATTTAGCTCTTCGTCCAGAACATACTGCTCCGCTTATACGAGCTTATATTCAACACGGAATGCAAAATATTCCCCAGCCAGTTTTATTTTATCAATACGGCCCAAGTTTCCGCCACGATAATCCACAACATGGACGTTTCCGACAATTTTGGCAATTTGATTTAGATTCTATTGGAAGCGAAAAAAGCATTATGGATGCTTTAGTAATTAAGGCAGGAATGAGTATCTTAAAAGATGCTGGAGCAGAAAATCTTTCTTTAGACATAAATTCAATTGGAGATAAAGAATGTCGAGGCGCTTATATAAAAGAATTGGTAAGCTATTATAAAAAACACATAAACAGTTTATCAAACATAGATCGTGAACGTCTAAAGAAAAATCCGCTTCGCATTTTAGATTCTAAAGACCCAAAAACAAAAGAAATTAACGAAAATGCTCCAGATTCCATTAGTTTTTTATGTTCTTCGTGCAAAAAACATTTTAAAGAAGTATTAGAATATTTAGAAGAAATGGGAATTCCATACAATATAAATAAAAATTTAGTGCGCGGACTTTCCTACTACACTCGCACTGTTTTTGAAATAATAGAAGAAAAAGGATCTGAAGACGGCAGTCCATTAACAATAGGCGGTGGCGGAAGATATGATTATCTAGCTCGTCAACTTGGCAGTAAAAAAGACATTCCTGCAGTTGGTTTTTCAATTGGTGTTGATAGAGTAATTTCTTCTCCTTGGTATAAAAAATTATCACCAAGAATAATGAAAAAACCAAAAATTTATTTCATCCAACTTGGTGCTGAAGCAAAATTAAAAAGTTTAAACATAATAGAAATTTTAAGAAAAGCTCATATTCCAATAGCTCAAGCTCTTTCTAAAGATAGTTTAGGAGCACAATTAGCGATAGCAGAAAAATTACAAATCCCCTACGCTTTAATTTTTGGACAAAAAGAAGCTCTGGAAGATTCAGTAATAGTCCGTGATATGTCTAATAGATCACAAAATACGGTAAAGCTTTCAAAACTCTTGGAATATTTAAAAGATATTAAATAATAATTTTCCAAAATGAAAAAAATTGTTCAAAAAGAAGAAAAAGTTTTGCGAAAAATTGCAAAGGAAATTCCTATAAAAGAAATTTCTTCTCCTAAAATTAAAAAAATTTTAAAAGAAATGTCAGAGGCATTAAAAAGCCAAGACGATGGCGTAGCTATTGCTGCTCCACAAATTGGATATTCCCTACAAATTTTTGTAGTTTCTGGAAAAGTTTTTAATAAAAATTTTATTAGAGGCGAAAAATTACCAGAAAATATCGAAATTGGAAAAGATATGGTTTTTATTAATCCAAAAATTTCAAAACTTTCTCGTGAAAAAGAATGGGTTCCAGAAGGCTGTCTTTCTGTTCGCTGGCTCTACGGAAATGCTCACAGATCAAAAAAAGCAACTGTAACTGCCTATGACGAAAACGGGAAAAAATTTATTAGAGGCGCAAGTGGATTATTAGCGCAAATTTTTCAACATGAAACTGATCATTTAAACGGTATTCTTTTCATTGATCACGCCAAAAACATAAAAGAAGAATTCCCTAAATAAAATATGAAAAAGGAAGATTTAAAATTCGCATTTTTTGGCACACCAGATGTTGCATCTGAAACCTTAGAAATCCTTCGAGAAAATGATTATATTCCATCATTTATTATTACTGCTCCTGATAAACCTCAAGGAAGAAAAATGATAATTATTCCCCCACCAGTAAAAATTTGGGCTGAAAAAAATAATATCCTTTTTTTTCAACCAAAAAACACCCAAGAGCTTGAAGCATTTTTTTCAACCAATTCACAAATTGATCTATTTATAGTAGTCGCTTACGGAAAAATTTTACCAGAAAGTTTATTAAATATGCCAAAATTTAGTTCAATCAATATTCATTATTCCCTACTTCCAAAATATCGCGGAGCATCACCAGTTGAATCCGCAATTTTAAATGGAGACATAGAAACAGGAATAACGATACAAAAAATGGAATTCAAAATGGATTCTGGTCCAATAATTGCTCAGGAAAAAATTTCTATTCACTTAGAAGAAAAAGCTCAAGAATTACGCAAACGTTTAATCAAAGTTGGAGGAGAACTTTTGGTAAAAACTTTACCAGACTATATTGAAAATAAAATTAAACTAATTCCTCAAAATGAATCATGGGCAACTTATTGCAAAAAAATTAAAAAAGAAGATGGATTAATCGATTTAGATAATGATCCAATAAAAAATTACAATAAATTTAAAGCATACGCTTTCTGGCCACGAACTTTCTTTTTTAAAAATAATAAAAGAATAATAATCACAGACGCAAAACTAGAAAATGGAAATTTTGTAATTAAAAAAATAATTCCAGAAGGCGGAAAAGAGATAGATTATAAAAAATAAAAACCTGTTTCATTGCTGAAACAGGTTTAATTATATTCTTATGTTTAAAAAATTATTTTTGAACGGCAAGAAAACTGAAAACCACGGTTGACCAATTAAATTCCATATCATCGCAATAGAGATCAAGCTGACGCATGCCACCATCAAAATGAAGACCAGGCACAGCGGGATAATTTAAAATTAGACCATAACAACATGAACCAAAGGCAAGAATTATAAATTTTTTTTGTACTCTAGATAATCTTGAATATTTTTCTGCGAAAGCTAATAATTCACGCAATGTTGCTGGTCTATAACCAACTTTGTTCATTTCAATCGCAACCTTATCATAAGGAATCCACTTACAATTAAAACTAACCAGCCTAGCTGACATTTCTACTATTGAGTCAGTTAATTTGACCCCCGAGGGAAAGTTTTTATCATTAATATTATTATCAAACCTACCAAAATTGCAGGAAGTAATCGATTCTTTAATGGTCTTTGTGCAGTTAACTTTTATGGTATAGGTTGTTTTGGAAAAGCAAACTGATGAATCCGACGACTGAGAATAAGCGTTATTACTATTCATAACAACGATTGCAATTAAAATTGCAACAAGAGCAATAATTTTTTTCACTTTTACCTCCAGTTTTTAAATTGTTAAATAATGATCTTTTTTTTATATTACTACTTATCAAATAGGTTGTCAAACTTAACGTTGGACACGTTATTCAAAAGAATATTAAAAATCTACTTCTTCCAATTAGTAAGCCCTTTGGCCATATCCTTTAACTTTCTAGCTCCTCTGTGAAATAGAGCGTTTTTCTTTTCTTTAGTTTTGCTAATTTCTCTAAAAAGATTTTCTTTCACCGCATCTATGGCAGCATATAAATCTTCTTCATCAACACTAGAAAAATAATTTCCTCTTTTTGTTTCAATGGAACAATCAGCACGAAATACTTCCCCTGTTTTATGATGATTAGTAGTTTTTGCGACATTAAAATTAACAAAAATTTCTCCAGTTTTTTGCTCTAACGTATCTAATATTTTCCCCAAATTTGTTACTCGCTTAATTACATAATCATTAATAGCAGGTGTTATTTCTAAATTTTTGCCTTGTATTTTTATTTTCATATTTTTATTTTAACACAATTAAACTTATAATAAATACTTATTTCCCGCGAATTAAAGCTTTTAAAATAACATCCAATTTCATTGTGGCAACTCCAACAACTTTATCTGCGCCACCATAATAAATATACAACAAACCATCTTGTTCAACCATTCCACAAGGAAAAACAACATTATTTACAATGCCAACTTTTTCATAATCTTCTTCCGGCTCAAAAATAGTGTCAGTGGAACGAGAAAGAACTATTGCAGGATCTTTTAAATCAAGAAGCAAAGCGCCAACGCGATAAGTATTATGGCTTTTAGAAACACCGTGATAAAGCAAGAGCCAGCCGTATTTTGTTTTTATTGGTGGAGCAGTTATACCAACTTTTGCACTATCCCATCTATTGTTTCTAGGACCAATAATTCTAATACATTTTTTAACTGATTCTTTTTTAAAATCAAGCGAATGCAAATAATCTCCACAAATTTCATTTCCTACGCGATGAAGAATAAAATAACCATCTGGAAATTTATCTGGAAAAATACAAGTATCTTTATCATCAAAACCTTTTGGTGTAATTAAAATTGGTTTCTCCCAGTTCCATTTTTTAGCAAGAAAATCTTTTTCAGAAATAGAAGAAACTGCAACTCTTGGAGGACCGACACTATCAAAAGCTGTGTAACACATATAAATCGTTTTACCAATTTTTGTAAGGCGCGGATCTTCACAGCCAGAATTTCCATTAGATATTTTTTTCATTTCAAATTCTTCTCTCGGAACATAAATTGGCTCGGACAATCTTTCATCTATATCTATGCCATTTTTAGTGCTGGCATAGCCAATAAAAGACGTATTGTCGTTTGAAAGAGTTCTATACAAAATATGTGTTTTATTATTTAAAAAAATTACAGCAGGATTAAATGTAGCTTTTGCTTCCCAAGAATTTTCAGGTCTTGGAACAATAATTGGATTTTGCAAAGCACGTTTAAAATGCCAATCATTTGAATATTTTGGAAGCATACTGTAAACAAGATCATCTAAACTAACTCGCGCACAACAGACAGTCGTATCGGCCGAACCGTAATATATTGTAAGAATATTTTTATCTAATAAAGCCCCGCTTGGAAAAATTACATTTGAAACATATCCAGACAACTCATAAGATTCTTCAGGCACAAGCACTGGTCCGCGAGTTCGTCCAATTATTTTTTTATGATCATTCAAATCTAGTAAAATCGCTTCAATGCCAAAAATACGATCAAGATTTTCTGGAGATTGAAAATAATTTTGAATATGAGAATAAATTAAAAGCCAGCCATATTTCGTCTTAACAGGAGTTGCTCCAATTTCAACATGGTCATAATTATTTCTTCTCAAATCAAATAAATCATTATTCCCTTTTTGCCAATTTTCCCAAAAAACTGGATTCCAAAGGTCAGAAACCTCATCCATTTGTGCAAAAACTGTTTTAGAAGGTGGAGAATCTGTATGAAAAGAAAAAATAACAATAATTTTACCATTTATTCTTTCTGGAAAAAGCGTCATTGCTTTTGCATTAAAGGGAGTTACTAAATGTTTTTCTCCGATTTTTTTTAAATCTTCTGAAATAGCCACACCAACTCTAATGCCTTGGGACGAAAAAGGGAAAGTAGAAAGAGCTGTATAAAAAATATAATATTTGCCTTCAAAAAAAGTTACTCTTGGATCTTCACAGCCAAATCTATCCCAAACATCATCAGGCATAATAAGTTGTTCCCTATCTTCGAAATTTACTCCATCTTTACTTTTTGAAATTCCAATTGATGATATATGATCTGGATTTCTCAATGGATCTTTAGCAGAAATAGCCCGATATATACCATAAATATCTTTGCCTTTTTTTATTGGAGACATATTAAATGTAGCAAAAGCTTCCCAATAATGATCTCTGTTCGGAATTAAAATTGGATTGTGTTCTAAACGTTTTACTACATACATATTATTTTTTCCCTAGGCCATAGCCATTTGGGCGAGGCTTTTTTAACTTTACAATTTTATTTTCTTTTAATTCATTTAAAAATAAATCTAAATCCGCTGTAGCCACGCAAGAAACCATATCAGCTCCACCATAATAAACAAATAAATCATTATCCTTAATTACAGCACCACAAGAATAAATTACACCTGATTTATAACCTTCATTTTCATAAAATACATCTGGTTCTAAAATTGGATTTTTGGAACGATATAATATTTTTGTTGGATTTTTCAAATCTAAAATCATTGCCCCCATTTGATATCTATCAGGATTTTTATGATCCATAGCATGATATAAAATAAGCCAACCTAATTTTGTTTTTATCGGGGCTGGGCCTATACCACGAAACCAACTGTCCCAATCTCTCTTAGGATCAACTGGTCTAGTATTATTACTTTTTATAAATTTTTTTCCATTTAATTCATTCAAATCATCAAAATAATCTATCAAAATATTAGGATAAAAACTATGAATAATGGCATATTTACCTTTAATTTTTTCAGGAAAAACTGCCCAATTTTTATGAATTTCACCTGGTGGAGAAATTAAAACTGGATTTTTCCAATCCCATTTTTTATTTAAAAAATCTTCCAAACTTATTGAAGTTAAACCAATTCGTACCGAACCCCAACCATCAAAAGCAGTGTAAGTCATAAAAAGCATATTTCCGATTTTTGTTATACGTGGATCTTCTGCACCACCATTCCATCCACCGCCAGAACCATAAAAAACAGGCTCATCTAATTTCGATGGATTATTTTTGTGAATAAAAATAGGTCTAAATGTTCTTTCAGATAAATTATATCCGTCTTTACTTGATGCATAACCTAAAGTAGAAACATCGCTTTCCCCAACTGCCCTATAAACAACATGAACTTTCCCATCATGAATAAAAGCCGTTGGATTAAAAGTTGCTCTTGATTCCCAATACATTCCATTTGCCGGATAAATTATCGGATTACCAACAAAACGTTTTAATTCAGAACTAGGTTTTATTAAAACTTTTTTTGGTTTTTTTATTATTTTCTTTTTTATAACTTTTGAAGAAGAGTTTTTAAAACTCTTCTTTATTTCTTTCTTTTTTGTTCTAATTTTTTTAGCTACGGCCATATTTATCTTCATAGCGAATAATATCTTTTTCGTCAAATTCACCAGTCGAAATTTCTAATACTTGAATACCTTTACTGCCAGCACTTAAACGATGTTTATCACCAATATTAATTTCGTATTCATCTCCCTCTTTCGCTTCTTTTTTAGAATTTCCTATTTCAACAATTCCATTGCCTTTTATAATTTTCCAAAATTCAGAACGTTTTTCATGACTCTGTAAACTTAATATTTCATTCGGTTTAACTGTAATAATTTTAACCGTCGACAAAATATCATGCGTGAATTGCCGAAAGTTTCCCCAAGGTCTTTCTTCTTGATATATTTCTAATTTTGCCATTATGTGTTTATTATACAGCTTAAATAAATATCAAGCTAGTAAATTTATTTTTTAATCTTTTTCGAATATTCCTTTAATAAATCAGACGAACTTCTTATTTTTCCGCCATGACCAACATTAAACACCATTTTTATGCCTAAATCGTTGCATAATTTGAATTCTGGTATATTTTCAGCAAATCTGTCTCCGCCGTTAGCAAAAATATCTGGTTTAATTTTTATTAGTTCTTCGCAAACACTCATATCTTTCGGATTTTTTATATGTCTTGATATTACAACTTTATCAACCCCAGCCAATGCTTCTATTATTTCTTTTCTTTCTTCTTCTGGCATAAACTTTTTTCCTTTCTTCTTTTTTAACCAATTATCATTATTTATTACAACAATTAATTTGTCTCCTAAATATTTCGCTTGTTGAAAAAGACGAATATGCCCAATGTGAATTGGATCAAAACCACCACTTACCATAACAACTTTCTCTCTCTTCTTTTTTTTATTCTGTTGTTTTGCCATCGAATTCTGGGCTATTAGTTTCTGCTTCTTGTTTTGTTTTTCTCACAACTCCATCTTGATGATGTGCTGGAGAATAAATTGTATAAAGTTTTAAATTCTCTGTTTCCGAAACATTTATTATATTATGCTGAGCACCAGCTGGAACAATAGCTACATCTCCATCTTTTATTTCATATTCATTTCCATCAATAATAACTTTTCCATTTCCTTTCTCAAATCTAAAAAACTGATCATTGCCAGGATGCACTTCCATACCAATTTCTTCTTTTGGCAAAAGACTCATCAATACTAATTGACAATGTTTGCCTGTATAAAGAACTTTTCTAAAATTTTCATTTTCTAAAGTATCTTTTTCTATATTTGCTTTATATCCTTTCATAAATTTAATTTTTAAGTTAATTATTAATATATAAATTATAACATATAAAAAACACCAGTCTAATTGGTGTTTTTTATGTTTGATTCCTATTTTGTACTTTTTATAGCACCCTTTTTAACAAGCATGACTCTCTTTGTTTCAAGTCTTTTTTTTGTTTTATGAGAATGTCTTGATTTTTTCTTTACACTAAGCGTTGTTCCTCTTTTTGCCATATAAATATATATTTAAAATTATTAATAAGATTATTACATCATACTTTAAATTGATAAAAAATTCAATTTAATTAACAAAAGTCAAAGCTATTCCTGTTTGATTGGCACGACCAGTTCTACCAATACGATGAATATAATCGTCATAGGTAGCTGGAATATCAAAATTGATAACGTGGGTGACATTTGGAATATCAAGTCCTCTAGCAGCCACGTCAGTTGCCACAAGTATCTGACTTTGATTATCACGAAATGCTTTTAAAGCTTTTTGACGCTTTGGTTGATTTTTATCTCCATGAATCGACTCTGATTTAAAACCTCTTTTAATTAAATCTTTTGAAAGTCTTTCCACTCCATGTTTTGTTCGGCCGAATATGAGAACTTTTGAAAATTCTTCTTTTGATAAAAGATTTTCTAATGAATCAACTTTATCTTCACCTCTAGCAACACGCACAATATTTTGTTCAACATTTCTAGCTGTATCTCCTGTTTTTACAGAAATCTTTTCTGGATTAGTTAAAAATTCTTTAATCAATTTATCAATTTCACTTGTAATTGTTGCAGAGAAAAATAATGTCTGACGATTTGGTGCCATATTTGTCATAAGAAATCGCATATCATTTACAAAACCCATATCAAGCATTCTATCAGCTTCATCAAGAACAATTGTTTTAAATTCAGATAAACGTATAACTTTACGATCAACTAAATCTTTTAAACGTCCCGGAGTTCCAATTACAAAATTATGTGGGCGACGCAAGCCAAAAATTTGATTTGAAATACCCATTCCTCCAACGCAACAAACAGAAAAAATATTGAGTCCTCCTCTAAAATCAAAAAATTCTTGATTTATTTGCATTGCCAATTCTCTTGTCGGAACAATTATTAAAACTTTTTCACGAGGATTTTTAAAAATTTTATCAAGCAATGGAACAATAAAAGCTGCTGTCTTGCCAGTTCCAGTATTTGCAATACCAATTACATCACGACCATTAAGAACAAAAGGAATAGCAATATCTTGAATTGGAGTTGGGTCTACATAACCTTTTTTAGAAATATTTGTTTTTAATACATTACTAATCTTAAATTCTTCAAATTTGTTTTTTGGAATATATGGAGCAGAATCAATAATTGGATTTGCTTTGCAAACAAAAAGAGACTGATGAATTTTTGTTCCACCACTAAAACGCGCTCTGGGTTTCCCCCTGCTATGAAAATTCTTTTTTTTACCATTAAAAGATGGTCGACCAAAGCTAGAGCTTCGGCTATTATTTTTTTTATACATAATTTTTTATCAGTCTATAAATTAAAAGTAAGACGGACTGTCTGTCCCTTCAGTTTTCATAAGACTATCCAAAGATAAATATTATATATAGCGCTACAAGCGCAAGAAAACCAATGAGAATACAACTTACCTGTCTAGTATATAACTATTTAATAAATTTGTCAATAAAAAATGCCCAACACGCCAATTGGCATATTGAACATTTTTTATCTAAAGATTAAACGCGAGATACTTGTGTAGCGGCTGGACCTTTGTCTGTTTCAACGAGTGTAAAAGAGACGGTATCGCCTACTTTTAATTCGTCAAACATAACACCAACAAGTTCTTTTGAATGAAAGAAAAGATCTTTTGTCTCACCTTCGCGAGAAATAAATCCAAATCCTTTATCTGTAAGAGTTTTAATTGTTCCTGTCATCATACGATTATTTTTTATTATTTTTGCTTGAAACTTCGACGTTGTTCCTTGTGTCTTAACACAAACATAGTATAGCACAATTTTTGATAAATATCAGATAATTTAAACTTGTGCTGTTGGTTTTTTTAATTCAACAACTTTATTTTTGTGCAACCTTAAAAGATATATAGCTAAAATTAATACAGCTAATGAGAATATAAAGAATATAATAGCGCCCAAGAGCAAAGGATAACTTAATATATAATGCCAGAATGAAAATCTTGCATTTATTTCAACATAATTTGATTCAGCAGTTTTTAGACCATCATCTGTATAAATTTTTATCCAAGCTGTATATTTTCCTTCTTGAACAACTTTATCTGTAAAAATACTAAACTCGCCCTTTTCATTTGGAATTACAAAATATTTTGAAATTTTTCCATTAGGAGAAACAGTGTAGACATAAGTTTCTAAATTAGGATAATATGTTTTACCATTTATTTGAATAACACGTCCAACTTTCGGATCTTTTGTATAAGATGTGATTATTGGTTTTTCTAAAGTATCGACAGTAATATCAGCCATTTTTTCTTTTATATTTCCCGCAAAATCAACTGCTTCAATTTTTATTGTATTTTTCCCAAAAGTGAGCATGCCAGAAATATCGTATGTAGCGCATCCTCCGATAGCTGGAATAACAAAACTTTCATGACCAGGAATTGTTACTTTATAATAACTGACTCCAGATAAATCATCTTCAGCTTTTAAATTAAGGAAATATTTGCCATCTGAATCTTTATTATATTCAACTAACAAATTTTTAGGCGGAGTCGTATCAACTCTTACCATATAATGAGTAGCTTTAGACCATCCTTTACTTGTTTTATATATAACGTGGAAATAATTTATTCCGTCTTTTATGTCTGTTTTATATTTTTCTGAAACCACTAAAGTAGATTTAGTGCTTGGATATGAATCAGACTTTGTGTCTAACAGTGTTGAAATTGCTAAAACACCTCTTGGATTATCCCAATAAAAATGCGCATTTTTTAATGAATACCATTTTTCTTGATCTGGATGAGTATCAGAAAAAACAACTAAACGATCTGAAGTCGCTGTTTTAATAGTTGTTGGAACTTCTTCTGGTATTTTTGTAGGAATTACTACTCCAGTAATGTTAACAGAAACTCCACTTTGGCCAGTTAGAATGTTTGTTCCCAATCCATCATTTTCTCTTATAAAATCATTTGAAATAGAAAATTGAGCAACGCCAACTTTTTTTGCTCTAAATTTAACAGAGAAAATAGTCCCGCTTGATCCGTTAAAACCAGGAGTTTTTACGCCTCCATTAAAAGCAACAGAACCACCTGAATTTGTAGGTTCAGTTATCCAAAGATTAAAAATAGAACTAGATTTTGATAAAGACACCACCGATACCAAATCACTTGGATAAGAAATAATACCTTCTGCATTATTTATATATTTTGAAGATGTGTTTACTTTGACTGTTAAGGTAAATTCTGATCCAACACTTACTGATTGATTTGAAGTTAAAATATAAAGAGAAGCCGCTTCAGTTTGAAAAGGAAAAGAAAAAGCCATTGAAAAGATAACTGCAATAAATATGCTTTTCACGATAAAAAATTTCAAAAATTTATTTTTCACGTCTTTTATTTTTATGCTTAATAAACATTCTAATTATAATAAATAAAACAACTAAAAGAAATAGCCATAGGTAATTTATAGGTGTTATCAAAATATTTTTTATATTTTTTAACAAAGGAGGCATTGGTTTTTCATTAATCGTCAAAGACAAAGGTTTTAGCCATGGATTTATTTGCGTTCCCAAGCCATCATTTACAAAAACTGAAAAAACATCTTGAAAACTGACTAAAGTATTTCCAGCCTTTTTTGCCAAAAAATCTATTTTTAAAATTTGTCCGTCTTTTCCAGTAAAACCATTTGGAATTCCACCAACAAAACTCAATTCCCCTTTTGTATTATCAAAAGTTGGCTCTTCAGTCCAAAGAGAAAATACAGAATCTCCAGTTTTAATTTTTTTAATTTCTAATTTATCTTTATCATAAAGTATTGTTCCATCAATAACATTAATAGGTTTCTCCAAAGAAGAAAACATTAAAATAACGGAAAAATTATCTTTCGCAGAAACTGTTTTTGCTTCATTTTGAAAATAAACTTCTGTAACTGCATGAGAAACTGAGGCAGAAACAAAAAACGCGCAAAAAAACACAAACATTTTAATAAAAATTTTAATATTCTTGTTGTAATTTTTTTTCAAAGTAAAATTTTTCATAATTTATTTATGGTCTCATTCCCCATTGAGAAAGCAAAATGGAGAAGTCAATTGAATCGACTTTATTATCTCTATTAATATCTACACAAGTATTACTAAATGGTGGATTTTGTTTCCAGAAATAAAGCAAAACAGAAAAATCAACAGAATTTACCATACTATCATGATTAAAATCAGCGCCATTACAACCTGAACCACCAGGAGCAGAAACAACACATTGACCATCCACTAAAATATAACCCGCAGGAACAAAACTCTGATTTCCTGGAATATTAGGACAGACATCAGTAATAGTTCCACCTCCTCCACCACCGCCACCACCTCCTCCACCACCGCTAGTAGCAGTAAATACCTGTGAAGCTACAGAAAAATTAAGTCCCCAATGAACAACTAATTTAAAATAATAAACTCCCACAATCGGAACTGTAGCATCTTTATTTACTGTCCAACTTTCTCCTATGTTAATCCATTTCTGTGCTGAAGAATAAAAAACGTCATCACCACCACCACAAGCATTTCCTATGTCTGAAACAACACACCATTCATATAAATATTCAGTATTAACCGCACCTTCATTACTTATAGTAATATTTGCAGTAATTGTTGGAATAACTTTATCAGGAATTGAATTTATAACTACTTGAGCTGGAGCCGCCCGCAAAGCGCATTGAAGCCAATCTGTAACAATACCACAATTATCACAATCAAATTTTATTCTTCCAGCTTTAGTTGCGGGAATACCAGCTAATCCTACAAATTCTCCGGCAGCATTAATTGTTGCGCCAGAAAAATCTACCCAACCTAAAGATTTTGACCAAGCCTTACCACCTAAAACTCCTAAACAGTTATTAGTTACTCCACTTCCAGTTGGCGCTAAATTTATCCATCCGTGCTGATTGCTCCAAGCAAAACCAGTTAAACCTGTATCTAAAATATGCACATTACAATTATCACAACCAAAATTAATCCAACCTAAATTTTCACCATAGGCAAAAGATGGATTCGGAGAAATAGTTCCATCAACCTCTGAAGCTAAAATAGGAAAAGCAAAGAGAAATAAAAATGCTATAAATATAAAAAAATAATTTTTATCTCTCATAATAATTTTTGTTTTTTATTTTTAAATCTGTCTGTGTGGGCAAGAAATTATCTTCTCTTACTATTGAACGACCAAGTCTTTTTTCTAATTTCTTGCGAGCGTCACCGGCAATATTTCCTCCGGCGCGAGCATCAGATTTTAATTTAGGAATACCTTTTGAATTTTCTGTCCGATGTATTTCAGTTGTAGCTCTTTCTCCAAGCATATTAAAAATCAATTCAAAATCATCCATATGATCGCGCAAATTTTGACGCTTCAATCCTTTTAATTTTTTATATTCACATGGAGTTATTCCAAAGGTTGCTTTAGAAATTTCTGCTGTTAAAATTTCATAATCTTTTTCTTCTTTTGCTCCCCTATTTTTCCATTCGTCAGTTAATTCTTCTCGTATGGCAATTCCTCGCATTCTTTTTTCAATCCAATCATCACTGTAACCTTTTAGTTTATAAAGCATTCTTGTTCGCTTGGTTGCAAGTTCTGGATTTTCTATTTCCTGAACTCTTTCATAGCCAACTTTTGCCAGCCAGCGCTTAAATGGTTCTGCTTTTGGAGATGGAATTGATTGAACAATTCTAAATATCCCTTCTGTGTTAGCACAATCCGTTTCTCTCATTTTTCCATCAGGAGCTGGTAATTTCAACCCGTGACAAAATGTCACGACTTCGTTTCCTTCTTCTGACAACCTTTGTTTTAGTTTTCTCCAATAAGCTCCAGAATCAGCGCTATCAGTGAGAGCTTCACAGACATCAATTACAGAAAAATACCACTCGTTATTATAAAGAGTTTTGCGAACTTGTTTATTTTTAAATAAAACAATTTTCGTTGTATCTTGCATATAATAAATACATTTTTACGGTGTTGGAATTGGATCGGGAGTTGGTGTTGGGTCTGGCGTAGGTGTTGGATCAGGAATTGGATCAGGAATTGGATCAGGTGTCGGAGTAGGTTCAGGAACAGGTTCTGGAGCTGGATCAGGTGCTGGTTCACCACAAATACCACCAACATCTATTCCTGTTTCATCTTGATTCTGAATTCCATCAGAACAAGTTTCTTCAGTTGGTGCTGGATCAGGTTCTGGAACTGGATCTGGAGTTGGTGTTGGATCTGGAACTGGATCAGGTTCTGGAGATGGATCAGTAATTGGAGTTGCTGTTGCATTCATAATATTTTCTAACTGATCTCCATTAACACAAATTTCACTTCCATCATCTTTCTTAACACAAATTTGTTCAGTGTGAATTTTCTTTGTAAATAATTCATCAAAGTATCCGCGAATTGCTGTAACACGCGCTGAAACAAAGTCTGTTAAAAACTTTGCGCCAGAAGTTATTTTTTCTTGAAGAATAGCAACAGGATCTCTTTGATCTTCAGCCTGTATTCCCAAAATTATAGAATCAACTTCATCGTCATTCAAATACAAACCAAGAAGTTTTTGTTGTTCTTGAATTGCTTTAATTGTGTAAGGAATAAGTGGAGTGTAAGAAAGAGATTTAAAACCAGTAATTGGATCAGTAGAAACCATATTTGGGAAAATAGTTTCAAATTCTTGAGCAATAAATCCCGGAACTAATGGGTCGGTGTCTTGTTGCCAATTATAATGGAACATTACCGGATTAAGTGAATTTATTTCTGACAAAGCATCATTTCCATTTATTGAAGTAATACTATTTTTCAAACGCGCATCAGAAGCACAAGACCAAACACCCGGATTGACTCCTGTATTAAAAGTACAAGTATTTCCTCCGGTCGTGCTAATACTGACAACAGTTGTGTCACCAGCCACTCCAATTACATCTAGCATATTAGTTGGTGTTGTCGTTCCTATCCCCACTCTTCCATTCCCTTTTACCGCAAATTTTACTCCAGCTTCTGGAACTGTATAAGGTTGAGCAACTCCGAAATTTGTAAAATCAGCAGTCACAGTCATTTGAGTATTTGAATCAACAGAAAGAATAGTTCGTGTTTGGGCAATAGTTCCACCGACAGTAATCGTATCTCCCACTTTAAAAGTATTTGTGAAATAAGTTGCACCTCCTTGTATAGTTGTTCCCGCTACTCCCGTAACGATTGTGGGAGTTCCCGCAGCAACAGTAATCGCCCCATATCCTTCAGTTCTTTGAGCAACTTCTAAATTAGATGTGGATTGAGTTGTTGGAAGATTTCCGCCAATTATCATATTTCCATTTTTTCTTATATTAAAACCTAACAAAGCTGTTGCTCCTGCTCTTACTCCATAATTCAAACTTTCCAATTCCAAATTCGCATTGTTATACCATTGCATACCGCCATAGTTTGCAGTAGAATTTCCAAAAAGAAATCTTCCTCCAGCTCCCGAAAGAACAGCAAGGTCTCCAATAGTTGAAGTATAAGCAGCTCCAGTACCAATCAATAAACTCCCTGTTACAGCACCCGTAGCTCCACCCATAGTAACTCCACCAGAAAAAGCACCAGTCGTCGCAGTTAAACCAGCTCCGAAAATACCTGCACTTCCAAATCTCACTATTCCAGTTGGGTCTATACTCATTCCTATTATTCCAGTTGGATTTGTTAAAATTCCTGCTAGTTTTAAATTTCCATAATTAGTTAACCCACCAGTTCCTCTTGTTAATTTTTGTATAGAAATTGAAGTTATTGTAAATCTTGCACCTGTTACAGGAACAAACTGTAAATTCGCTACAGAAGCAGCTGTATAGTAAGTAGTATAAGTTGTTGGAACTCCTACTGTCGGATTATAAGTAGTATTACCAAAATTACTTCCATCAATACCACCATAAAGTATTCTAGTTCCACCAGTTACAGTAGCAAGCATTGTAATAGTTACTTTATAAGTTTCTCTTATCACTGGAGCATCATTAAGATATAAAGCTGATGTTATTCCAGCAGAATCGTGTTCAAGATTAGTTCCACCATTATTTGTCGCTTCCCAACCTGCTGTCAAAGTCCAATGTCCTGCTACCACAAAATCAGTTGCATTGTTAAATGTATCTGCTTCTTCTGTAGAATACGCATTTACATTTTCTCCAGTAGTGATATCTCCAAAATTTATAGTTCCTTTTGTTGCATCAGATGTTGAACGAAGAGTTAAAATTTCAGATGCCGCAGTTCCTCCGATTAAAGTAGTTCCACCTGCTATGCCGATATTGTTTTGTAAATAACCTGTTAGCGATGGAATATCAGAAGTAAACGCAAATTGTTTTCTTTCAGCTCCAGTTGTTATTGTTCCATAAAAAGCATCATTAAAAAATTCTACTGCTCCTACTTCTGCTACTGTCATTAAATCTCCTGAAGTGAATTTTAGTGGTGCAGTTGTTGCTCCAGTTGTTCCTGCTGCGAGATGCAAAAGAGCTGTTGGAACAGTTGTTCCTCCTATCCCTATTTTATTATTTATCAATCTTAATCCAGTTGCATAAGTTCCTGCCCCAGTTGTATATTCTAAATCTAAATAAGCATTATCATAACCAGATTCAGCAATGAATCCACTTGAAATTCTACCCGAAGAATAACTTACTCCTGATGGTGTTAATACACTAGAACGAAGTCCTATACTAACTCTATTTGCGTCTTTATCTGCTATTGTTAATCTCTCTAATCCTACTGTTGGAGTTACTCCTATCCCCACATATCCATTACTCGTCAATCTCATCAACTCCGTAGTGCTTGCCACATCATTAACATAAGCATTAGCAAAAATTAAACTACCTGAAGTTGTAGCACCAGAAGTTGGAAGTAAATATGCTTGAATAGAATTGATTTTAGATGCAGCAGTTGGTGTTGTATTCCAAGCTCTTCCTGCCCAAACCATACTAGGAGATATTCTAACAGGAGTTCCAACTAAAGCTGCACCAGTATAAGCCATAAATCCATTTGATGGAGTGGTCGCTAAAAGTTGATATTCTGAAATTGTATCTCTAGCTGTAAGAGTTCCATTAACATCTAGTTTTGCATTTGGAGCATAAGTTCCTATACCTACATAAGTATTAGTCATATCAAGATCTATCATTGGAGATAATGTGGACCAAGTAGCAGGAGAACTAATAGCCATATGATTTGCTTGATATGCTGGTCCAAATGTTGCACCACCAATATTGATAGGTCCAGGAATACCACTTGCTACAGTCAGATTACCAAGAACTGTTAAATCTCCAGTTCCATCAGTGTAAGGAATTATGCTTATTGCATTTATAGAACCTCTAAAAGTTGTTGCTCCAGGAATAAAAACTAAACCAGATGTTGTCGTTGCTGTTAAATATACTGTATATGTTCCAGTGCTATTATAAAACTTACTTCTTGCAGTTCCAAAACTTATTTGAAAATTACTTGCTGTTAGTGTATCAACTGTAAAAGTTATTTTATATGTTACTCCTACAGTTGGAGCAACTGTAAGTAAAGTAGCATATGTTGTTCCAGCAGCATTTTTATTTATTTTTGTATCACCCGCATTTGTTGAATCCCAACCTGACGTCAAAGTCCAACTCGTCCTAACAAAATCAGTAAACATTTCTGCCCCTTCTGTCGCATTTATAATTTGATTTTGTCCTAAAGTTGCCGAACCAACTTCAAGTCCGACTGTCGGTGAAGCATTTCCAATTCCCAATCTATTATTCACTTCATCATAAGCAGAAGTTCCAAAAAGAATTTTCCCTTTTGTTCCGTTGGAAGTTGAAGATAAAGTTAAAGTTTCAGATGCCGCAGTTCCTCCAACTAAAGTTGTTCCACCTGCTATGCCGATATTGTTTTGTAAATAACCCGTAAGATCAGTTGCAGTTGCAACAAATGGATTTAAAATTGTTCCTGTTCCTGTAATTGTTATTCCATCTGCAACTTGATCACCTGTGTTTGTTCCAGAAAGATTTCCAAGATTTGTTATATCAGTTGATGTAATACTAAACGCATCACTTCCAGAAAATACTGGATCAAGTTCAGTAAATGAAGTTAAGTAAGCTTGAAGGTCAGAAATCTGACTTTCAGTTATTGAAATTCCGGAAGATTTGTCCCAAAGCGAAAAAACTGGATCAAGTTCAGTAAATGAAGTTAAGTAAGCTTGAAGGTCAGAAATCTGACTTTCAGTTATTGAAATTCCGGAAGATTTGTCCCAAAGTGAAAAAACTGGATCAAGTTCTGTAAAAGAATACAAAGGTGGCGTTGCCAAAAGCCAAGCATTGAAAACTGGATCGAGTTCAGTTAGTAAATATGCTTGCAAATCTGAAATCTGACTTTCGGTAATACTAATTCCAGTTGATTTATTCCAGACAGTAAATACCGGGTCAAGTTCTGTAGTTATAGACGGTAAAACATCACAATCTACTTGCGCAGGTAAACATTCTGGATTATAAGTTTCTCCTGGATCGTAAGGAAAACCATCCCAAACCGCAAAAGCTGTATTGCAGAAAAATAATCCAAAAAATACAAAAACTAAAAAGATAAATGACTTTTTATTTAAAAAATTTAATTTATTCAATTTTTTTAGAATGATTATCATAAAATTGATTCATTCATTATATTATAATGCATTCTGCGCTTATTATACAATAAAATGTGGATAAATAAAAATAAATTCGTCAACTTTTTTCATATTATAATACAAATAAAGAAACTTGTCAAAACTGTAAAGAAAATAAAAAAGAGCTTCATTTCGAAGCTCCCGAAAATATTTTATTTTACGAAATATTTTCAATATATAAATGATAACTTGGATCAAGCCAAACGCTATTAATGTAATCAATAATTTCGTTAAACTTTAATTCCTTAAATAATGAATTCCAAGCTGAAGAAATTTTTTCTTTATCTTCAGTATTATTTTTACCAGATCCTTTTACCTGGGTCCCATTAATAAATTTACAAACAATCTTTACATTTTTTGGTTTCTGCTCCATTTTATTTATGCAATCACATATTTGAAAAGCATTCATATTGCCAAATAAAGCATGCCAACTGGTGTGGTCATCAATTATAACGTTGGAAATATTTGCTGGAGTATCTTTTCCACCGATAGACTGAGGTCTGCGATGATGCCCTTTAAACCGTTCTTTCTTCATAATTACCAATTTTAGTTAAACAATCTTACGTTTATTTTTTCTTCTTCTTAAAAAATTCACATTTTTTAATAGAGCCATGCTCTCCTTCTTTTTTGTAAATGTCGAAATGAAGTCCTTGTATTGTTTTATTTCTACGTAGTTTGGTAACAAATGAACCATCACATTTCCAAAGTTTTCGTCTTCTCCCATCAAAACATTTTATTCCATCAAGCGTATCTTCTGGAGGAAGTTCTTCGCTGATAACTTCATTCGTATAACTATCGTTGGTAAAAATAAACCAACTTATCGTTTTTTTTGGTATTACCATTTTTATTTATTTTTAAATGAAACAATTTTTTTAAATCTATTTAGATAATAACATATTATATTATTTTGTAAACTACTATTCTTTTAAATAATTACCATAAAAAAAATAAAAAGACCCGTTGAAAATATAACGAGCCTTAGTCTTAAAATATAATAAGTCTAAAAAATTTTTTGAGAAAGTGAAATTGTCTCCTTGTAAGATTTAACCCAAGCATTAAATGCATCGTTGTCACTTGGATCATCCATAAAAAGATTAATTTTCTGAATTGTTTCTGTATTATTTTCAATAAGCTGATCAGCTTCTGAAATAGAAATAGAAAGATCCTTGGCAACATCAAGACTCTGCTTTTTAAGCCACATTTTTTCTTTTGGACTAATTGAATCTTCGCTGTTAAGAATAAGATTAATTTTCTTCAAATCACCAGATACTAACTCAGCGCATTTTAACTTATTTTGATCAATGTTTTTATTAAAATCCCCAATAATAGAATTATAGGAATCCGCCAATATAAAATAATTAAGTCGGAGATGATCAGATCTCGAAATAGTGTCTTTTTTTGTTTGGCCAAAAGCGACAGTCGAAAAAACTTGCTGAATAATTATAACAGCCAAAATGAATGCCAAAATAGAATTTACTTTTATCTTTTTCATCTTACAAATTTTTAGATTAAAAATTAATTGTCAAAAAAACTAGATCTTTCTTTTAACCTACTCTTAAATTCTTAGCTTGTCAAGAATCAAAAAAATTATAAAAAGATGGCTTTTTTATTTAGATAATTCTATCGCGCGATTATTTGCAGAAATAATCGCATTTTTAAGAGAGTCAATATCTTTTAAAACGGCTAATCCGGCTTCTGTTGTTCCGCCTTTGGAAGCAACTTTTTTGCAAGCGCTAGTTGGATCTATTTTTATTTCTTGCAAATAAGCTTCCGCCCCAAAACCAGTTTCTTTTGCTAAGATTTCAGACTGTTCTTTAGAAAAACCAAACTCTTCTGTTAATTCTTGCAAAGTAGAAATAAATAATTTTAAAAATTCTTGTCTTTTTTCATAATCAAAATTTTCAACTAATTTAAAATAAAATCCCGGACCAGAACCAGAAATTGCCGTAATTATATTCATCAACTTTTCATCTACAATTAAAGTTTTTCCAACATAGGAAAAAATTTCTTTTGTAAAATTAATTTCATTTTTATTGTCAGAATATCCTTCTGAAATTATTGAAAGTCCCTTCCCTATTTGAGCTGGCAAGTTTGGCATTACGCGAATTATTTTTGAATGAGGTAATTTTTCTGTTAAATATTTTATCGAAATGCTAACCATAATAGAAATAAATAATTTATCTTTAGAATATGGATAAATTTTTTCAGCTAAATCATCAAGGTCTTGAGGTTTTATGGCAAGAATAATTACATCTGATTTTTCTAAAAGTTCTTCAAGAGAATCTGCTTTTTGAATTTCCTTTTTATTTAAAAATAGATTTTCATTTTTGTCGAAAACGAATACAGAATAGTGTTGAGAAATTTTTTCCCAAATAGCCGAACCCATATTCCCAAATCCAATAATTCCAATTCTCATTTTGTTTATTAAAAATATCACAAATTGCTTAAAACAACAAGAAAATACAGTCTTTTTTGTCCGCTCATTTTACAGTTCATTATTTTCTCTGATATTAACAATCAAACTAGTGTAAAATATAAAAAGTAATATAATAAACAATATGAGGAAATTCTCCGCAATTATGCCAACTCTGCAGATCAAACAAATTAATTAATTTTTATTATTAATAAAAATATCAAAGGTCGAATTTATTCGAGTAATTAAAAATATAAATTAAAAAAATATGAACAAAAAAACAATAATCGTAGTAATTTTAATAGTTGTAGTTGGTGTCTTGGTTTATTTTGGTTATCAAAAAGGTTTTTTTTCTAAAGCAGGAATTGGAGGAATAAATAAAAATAGCGTTATGGGCATGATGAAAGCAAACGGAGAAACTGTAATGAGCAAGTCAGAATACATCAGTAAATGTAAAGAATCTGACAAAGACACGCAAGATATGTGTTTGGGAATGGGCGCGCTATATTATAGAGATGCAAGTTTTTGTAAGTTTATAAAAGATAAAGAAGCTGGAAAAAATTGTAATCAAAAAACTATCGATGAATGGTATAACAATTTAAATTCTAGCGGAATGTCTGGGCTAACTGGAATAGGCGGTTTGTCAGGATTAGGGGGCTTAACAGGTTTGGGTGGAGGAATAATTCCAAATGATGGAGGAAATACAGGAACTGGAATACCTACAGGAAATGAACAAGAAAATTTATTTAATGAAACCCAAGGAGTTTCTTTAAGCAGCAGCACATCAATAATTTTTACCGGAAATGTTAAACCAGAAATAGAAAAGATTTTTGGCAAAGCTAAAGTTATATCATATGGTATGTATAGTGACTATAAAGGATCATTTATAGCAGAGATTAAAGTTCCACGAATAATCACACCTGAAGATTTAACTAAATTGGAAGAAGTTTATTTGAAACAAGGATTTGAAACTAACGGAAATAGTGTTTCTGCAGGTTCAGGTACGCTTACAATGACAAAGAGTGATGGAACAGAAATAGAGTTTTCTTATTATGACTTTGATAATCAAAATGTCAGAGTTCGCTACATACCAGTTCAAGCAAGCAATTAATCATGTTATAATTATAGCGTAAGACTAAAGGTCGATAAAATAAAATTTATAAAAAAATAATCAAAATTAAAAATTATGGCAGAAGAAACAAATCAACCAGTTGGAGAAAATAAAACTGCATCAACAAAAGGAAAAAATACAGGAATGGCTGTCTTGGCTTATATAATCTTTTTTATTCCGCTTTTGACAGATGCAAAGAAAGATCCATTTGTAAAATATCACGTTAAACAAGGGCTCGTTCTTTTCATCGGCTGGGTGGTAATTGCAATGTTAGGATGGTTTTTACCTTGGGGATTTTGGTGGCTTGAAAGATTGCTCGACCTAGGTTTATTCATCTTGATGATTATGGGTATTATTGCTGCATCAAAAGGAGAACAGAAACCATTGCCTGTAATCGGAAAAATAGGCGAAGGTTTTAAGTTTTAAATTTAGAAAAATTAATAAAATAATCAATAATTAATAAACAAATTATAATTGTTTGTTAGTTGTAATAGAATTAAAAACATGAGTTCAAAAAAAAGTTTAATTACAAGCATAATTGTTGTTGTCATCATTCTTGTCGCTGGCGGACTTTTGTGGAAAGGCGGATTTTTAGGACAAAAATTTGGAAGAATGTCTGATTCTGTTTTTCCAACAGGAGGAGAACCAGGAATTATGGGAGAAACTGGTGGTCAAACAACAGGAGAAACAGGAAGTGTTGGCAAAATGACTGATGATATTTATGTAGATATGATGATTAAAATAGTTGCTATTCAAGCAGAAAAGAATCCAGCTACTTACGCTACAAGTGTTGCAAATCTGTACAAAAAGTATGGCATAACTGAAGAAAGTATGGCTGCTTATGCAAAGGAATTGGAAAAAGATCCTACTCGCGCTATGAATATTGCACAAAAGTATTCACAAGAATTGCAAAAGTTGCAAGGAATCAGTCAATAAATCTAAAATAAAACATCAATAAAAAATCGTCCTAAGGACGATTTTTTATTTTAATTTAACACAAAAAAATGCCCCTGATTATATAGGGGCATCTAATTTATGGATGAGGAAGATCAATTTCAAACTGATCATAAATTTCTTCTTTTTCTTTATCAAAAAGAATGTATTTATAAAAAAAATCTCCTTTTTTTATAAACATAAGAAGACCAGAATCAGAAAAAGTGTGACTGCTAAGAGTCCAACCATCATCTAAAGGTTTTTGCTGCATAATTAGTGTCAGTTTAAAAAGTTAATTAAATGGTTCCCCTATTATCTTTATTACAGGGGGAATTTCTACTTCTTTAGGTTTTGGACTTTTTATAGTCTCATCCTCGTCTTTTGGGACTTCTATCAAAGTCCATTCAAAAATTGGAGTCATTTTCATAATGTACAAATTTAAAATTTTTAAAATCTAAAATAGATTGTAATCTATTTTAAAAATAAAATCAAGAGAAATTAAAAAAAGGAAATGCAATTATAATACATTTCCTTTTTTTTATTTAAACACTTAAACATCTATTGGTTCAAGTGGATCCCCGGCGGGATCCCAGCTTATCATTGATGTAGCTTTAGCTTTGTCTGTTGTTAAGTGACTTTTTGTCGGTTTTGCTTTTGGGCTTCCAGTTCCAAGATTTTTAGGATTTTCGTATGTCCCGTAGCTGTCATCATCAGCTATGGTTACCGATTTGTTTATTTCATCAGGCGCAATCAGTTTTCCGTTAGTTGTTGGAACATCAAAAGTTTTAACAACCACAATAGTTGCTGCTGAAGAAACATCAAAAGTTTTGGCAATTGCCACATTTGTTACTGTGCAAATTGCACAGATCATCCCGATAATTAAAAGAGCTCTTTTCATTGCTGTCATTTTTAGTTTATAATTCTGTTTATTTATATCCGTTTAAATGGTAGCATACTTAGTTTACTTTGTCAAGCCCTATTAAAAACTAAAGAGAAACCTGTATTTGATTAGAATAAACTCCACAAGAACCTCCAAGATATTCACAAACTCTCACATAATATGTTCCCGATCCACTAAATGCGTCGAGTGTCGTACTAGAAGCACTTGGACTTGATAAATAAATATATTTATCTCCTTCTCTCGTTGGATATGTTGGGTTAGAATTTTTTGACCAAACTATTTTAAATCCCATATCTGAATTTCCAGAAGTTGTCCAAACTACTGCTGTTCCAGTGCCTGAAAGAGAAATAGAACTTACCACACCACTATTTCCTTGATTTCCAGTTTCAGGTTTATAATAATTAACTTTACATTTTAAATTCTTAATTTTTTCTCTTAAAGATAAACCAAATTCACCTGTCTGTTCTACACCAAGATCTTTTTGAAATTTAATTAAAGATGCACGTGTAAGTTTTCCAAAATATCCTGTTGGAGTGTAAACAAAATATCCTTTTTCTTTTAGAAAATTCTGCAAAGATTTAACATATTCTTTTAATGAATCACCTTCTCCGTCACCTATTGATAAATCTATATTAGCAAAAGCACACTCTATTTGATTTTTTCTAACTTCTTCTAATTGTTTTTGTAATTTTGCTATTAAAGCAACTAATTCTGCTTCAGAATAATTTGAATAAGAATTGCTTGTTGAAGTAGTAGCAAAAACAAATGAAGGAACAATAAACAGTGACAAAATTATTAAAGAAACAAATATTTTTTTAATCATATATTTTTTTATTAAGTTAACTTATAATACTTTAATTATAACATCCAACTAAAAATATCCTAATAAAAAAGAAGTGTTTTTTGCTCCAAACTTTAGAGGATGTTCTAATGAGTATTAGCGAAAAATAAATTTACTAGCAGTTTGGTACGATATTAAAACCTTATTGACAAAAAATAAGGGTCAAATTTATTTAAATTAATTCAATCACCTAAAAAATCTTTTCGCCCTGCTGGTTTATATAAAATCTTTCTCCATTTTTTGAAACCATTGCCTTACCACCAGAAAAGCTCCGTGCATCTTCATATTGGAATGAAATTACTTCCTTACCACTCTTATCAAGAAAACCAAATTTATTATCCTTTTCAACCCAAGCTAATCCTTCAGAAAAGGGGCCGGTCTCACCATATTGAGCAGGTATGACCTCTTTACCATTCGTATTAATGAAACCGTATTTGCCTTCTTTTTCAAAACCAGCCATTCCCTCCTGAAATTTCCATGCCACGTCATATTTAGGAAAAATAATTTCTTCACCTTTTGTATTGATAAAACCATGCTTTCCATCCTTTACAACTAAAAACAAACCATCTGAAGAAGTAGACGAAATATATTGATAACCTCTCTCTTTTAAAATTTTTTCTCGGAGATTTTTATCAAAAACATCTTCTTTAACATCATATTTTGGATCAAATTTTTCGAATTTCATTGTGATTTTTTATTATTATATTAAGTAATAGTTTAATAGTACTTCCCTTAATATGCTTTGTCAATCTGCTCCGGGGGTAGGGATCGAACCTACGACCAATCGCTTAACAGGCGACCGCTCTACCGCTGAGCTACCCCGGAATTTACTTTAATCAAAAACAAGTGGACCCTAGGAGACTCGAACTCCTTGCCTCCTCATTGCAAATGAGGCGCTCTACCAGATGAGCTAAGGGCCCAAACATTCTTACATTTTCCAAACAAAATCAATTTTATATTATTTCATTAAAAATGTAAATATAAAATAAATTAACTTTTTTTATTCAAATTTTCTATTTTAGATTCAATACTCTCAAGTTTTTTTGCTAAAATTTCTAAAGTTATTTCTTCTAACTCTTCTTCTTTCTTAACTTTCTCAACATCTATTTTTGTCTTTTGTTCTAATTTTTTTTCACTCTCAACTTTTTTAATAATAATTGTATTACCAACAAAAGTTTGAAGAAATAAACCAATAATAAGTAAAATCGAAGCTCCTAAAATAATTGACCAAACTGGCGCTATGCCCAAACGATCAGAAGTTTCCCATACTCCCCTCCAAAACAATACAACCCCAACACCAGCAAAAAAAGCGTGGAAAAATGGGATTTTTTCAAAGTAATTTCTAGATTTATCTTCAATTTTTAAGAAAATATTTGTTAAACGTTTCATTGTTATATGATAGCATATTCTATTAACTTTTTACAAAACAAAAAACGCCTTTCGGCGTTTTTTGCGGCACTATGTTGTTTTACGATTTAAGTGAGTATTACCTCACACCCACAAATAGAGTGTAGCATATTTTAAAAAGAAAAGCAAGTAGAAATGAAAAATCTTCTCTTGCGAGAAGATTTTTCATATTTTGATTTTGTATCTATAAGCCGAATTCTGTTCTCTAAAAAAGAGCGATAATTATTTATCTAGGCTTTAAATTACTCTAAAGCTCAAGCGATTCTTCCCGTAAAACGGGACACGATCTTGCACACGCGTAAGTATTTTGCCGTTTCACCCGAACTAAATCGGTTCGTCACTGTTCGCAACTCTACCCTTGCGGGCGACGGGCATTACCCGCTACGTTTATCTAATTAAAAAGATTGTGTGTTCGGACTTTCCTCACTTAAAATAAATTTAAGCGCAATTATCTAATACAAAATCAAATAAATTATATAACAAAAATTCCAAAATTGCAAATAAAAAACCCGACACTTCTGTGTCGGGTTCTAAATTGTTTAAAAAGAACTTTATTGTACCTCAACTTTCGTTGAGTAGATTGATTTTCCTTCTGAGGATAAAATACTCAAGAAGTATATTCCAGTTGGTAATTCATTTTTCTGAATTGAAAAGTCTCCAGTAACTAACATGTTGCGAACAATTTGTCCTGTCATATTAAATAAAGAAACCTTATATTTACCGTTCGGAATATTTACATCCAAAACGTCAGAAAAAGGATTAGGTCCAAAAGAAATTTGGTTAGCAAATTCTTCATTTATTCCAGTTGAAAAATGAATTGGAAAAGTAATAGAACAACCATTATTTGTTTCAACATAAATTCCATCTCCATCAGCCAATGTTATTGCTGAAAAATATGCACCAAATTCGTCTCCAGTGAATGGAGTGTACTCGATGCTGCTTCCTACTTTCCTAATGAATTTAATTTCTCCTGCAAAATTTCCACCTATAAACAACATTTCGGTATCAACATTATACCAAGAAGTATCCACATCAGGATTGGCTGCAACAGTAATCATTATCACCGCTGTATCTGAGCATACACCTTTCATTCCAACCACTGTGTAAAATGTAGTAGTATCAGTAAAACAAAAAGGATTGGCTATATTTGCATTACTCAGCCCTGTCATAGGTGACCATGAATAATTATCCGCACCAGAAGCAGACAGATAACCACCACTGCTTCCTTCACAAAAAGTTTGATCATCTCCAACTATCACATGAACTTCTGGATTAACAGTTACAGTCACACTTGAAGTTCCTGTACATCCATTCACATCAGTTCCCGTCATCGTATAGGTTGTGGTTACTAATGGGCTAACATTGATCGGTGTTCCGGTCTGACCGTCACTCCATAAATATGTCAGCGATCCTGTTGAAGAAAGTGTAGTAGAATTTCCCTCACAAATTGTTGCAGTACCTAAAGTATTTACCGTTGGCAAAGGATTAACAATTACAATTACAACTGCAGTTCCTGTGCATCCATTTGCATTAGTTCCCGTCATCGTATAGGTTGTGGTTACTAATGGGCTAACATTGATCGGTGTTCCGGTCTGACCGTCACTCCATAAATATGTCAGCGATCCTGTTGCTGAAAGTGATGTAGAACTTTCTGCGCAAATAATCCAAGATGTTGCAGTTGCATTTACAATAGGCAAAGCATCCACAGTTACGATAATTTGATCAGTATTCGTGCAACCATTCACATCAGTCCCCGTCACTGTAAAAGTTGTCGTAATAGTTGGCGAAAGATTCACTATTGATCCGCTAAATCCTCCTGGATTCCAAGCATAACCATTGGCACCACTTGCAGTAAGAATTATAGAATCTCCTGCGCAAATAGTATCATTGCTTGCTGAAATTGAAACAGTAGGAATTGGATTTACGACAATAGTTACAGTTGCAGTATCAGAACATCCACCGGATGTCCCCGTCACTGTAAAAGTTGTCGTAGAAGTTGGCGAAACATTAACTGTCGCTCCGCTAAAACCTCCTGGGTTCCATGAAAAAGTATTTCCTCCCGTTGCAGTTGCTACAGTTGATCCACCGGAACAAAGTGTGTCCGATGTTGCTGAAGCAGAAGTAGTTGGAATAGGATTCACGATAACAGTTACAGTTGCAGTATTTGGGCAAATTCCATTGCTTCCAATAACCATAAAAGTGGTAGTTGAATCTGGATCAACAACAATAGAAGATGTCGTCGCTCCATTGCTCCATAAATAAGTAGAAGCACCACTGGCAGTTAGACTTGTAGAAGCACCTACGCAAATTGTGTCTTCAGTAATTGCAATCGTCACAATTGGAATTTGGTTAACAATAATTATTTTGCTTGCAGTTCCCGTACATCCATTTGTAGTTCCAACAACTGTGTATAAAGTATTCATTGTTGGATTTTCTGTTATGGAATTAATTGTATCGCCTGTGTTCCAAGCATAACCATTGGCACCACTTGCAGTAAGAATTATAGAATCTCCTGCGCAAATAGTATCATTGCTTGCTGAAATTGAAACAGTAGGAATTGGATTTACGACAATAGTTACAGTTGCAGTATCAGAACATCCACCGGATGTCCCCGTCACTGTAAAAGTTGTCGTAGAAGTTGGCGAAACATTAACTGTCGCTCCGCTAAAACCTCCTGGGTTCCATGAAAAAGTATTTCCTCCCGTTGCAGTTGCTACAGTTGATCCACCGGAACAAAGTGTGTCCGATGTTGCTGAGACTGAAACGTTAGGAATTGGATTTACGGTAATAATTACACTGTCGATATTAGTGCATCCATTCACATCAGTGCCGGTCATAGTATAAGTAGTTGTTGCTAACGGAGTAAATGGTACTCCATTTAAAACTCCATTACTCCATGCATATGAAGTAGCTCCACCACCTAACAAAGTAACTGACGTTCCTGCGCAAACATTTTGATCAAATCCTGCATTCACATTTGGTAAGGCATTCACATTCACAGTACTAATTGCAGTATTAGTGCAACCGTTTCCATCAGTAACTGTAACTGTATAAGTAGTTGTAGTCGCTGGGCTTGCTGTTACGCTTGCATCAGTTGTACTACTTAAACCAGTCGCTGGAGACCATGCATAAGAAACTCCACCGGAAGCATTTAAAATTACAGAACCTCCAACACAAAATGATGCTGAAGCTGGTGTAATATTTGCAGTCGGTAAGGCATTCACATTCACAGTACTAATTGCAGTATTAGTGCAACCGTTTCCATCAGTAACTGTAACTGTATAAGTAGTTGTAGTCGCTGGGCTTGCTGTTACGCTTGCATCAGTTGTACTACTTAAACCAGTCGCTGGAGACCATGCATAAGAAACTCCACCGGAAGCATTTAAAATTACAGAACCTCCAACACAAAATGATGCTGAAGCTGGTGTAATATTTGCAGTCGGTAAAGGGTTTACAACAATTGTTTTACTTCCAACTTTAGTGCATCCATTTAAGTCAGTCACCGTTACAAAATAAGTTGTAGTTCCAGAAGGAGTATCTACAAAATATTGTGTCGTATTTCCTGTCGACCAGTCATAAAGATAACCTGGTCCAACACTTGCGGAAATAGTATCTGGGACACCAAAACAAGTAGGAGAAATTCCAGATACAACTGCATTCGGTAATTGATTTACGTTTACGATTGAAACTGCAGTATTAGTGCAACCGTTCAAGTCAGTTATTGTAACCGTATAAACAGTTGTAACAACTGGATTAGCAATTACACTGGCACCTGTTATTTGATTCAATCCTGTCGAAGGTGCCCAAGCATAAGTAAACCCACCTGAAGCTACTAAGTTTATCCAACTACCACGACAATATGTGGTAGAAAGAGGGCTAACACTTGCAGTCGGTAAAGAATTCACATTCACGATAACCTGATCGGTGTTCGTGCATCCATTCACATCAGTGCCGGTCATAGTATAAGTAGTTGTTGCTAACGGAGTAAATGGTACTCCATTTAAAACTCCATTACTCCATGCATATGAAGTAGCTCCACCACCTAACAAAGTAACTGACGTTCCTGCGCAAACATTTTGATCAAATCCTGCATTCACATTTGGTAAGGCATTCACATTCACGATAACCTGATCGGTGTTCGTGCATCCATTCACATCAGTGCCGGTCATAGTATAAGTAGTTGTTGCTAACGGAGTAAATGGTACTCCATTTAAAACTCCATTACTCCATGCATATGAAGTAGCTCCACCACCTAACAAAGTAACTGACGTTCCTGCGCAAACATTTTGATCAAATCCTGCATTCACATTTGGTAAGGCATTCACAGTTAAAATAAAACTCGGTGAAGTTGCAGTGCAACCACCAAAAGTAACTTCAACGGTATAATTTCCTGCAAGGCTAGCAGCAAAAGTTTGAGCTGTTCCTCCAGTAAAAATTCCATTATTATACCATCTGTAAGTGCCACCTACTGTCGAAGCAGTTAATGTAGATGAATTTCCTAAACAAATTTGATTCGCTCCAGAAATAATCGGAGAGTGGGCACAATTTAATGTCACAAACGTTTTTACAAGTGAATATCCAGATGCACTACCAAGAACTTTACCCTGCCAATCATAACCTGTGTTTGGTGTTAAAGTAGGTAATTCCGGAGTAATCAACTGTATATAAATTACAGTATCAACTACCGGACCTATTGATGTAAACGCGGTGTGAGAAAAATTAACATTCCCGGTAGGTCCTAAAAATGTGCAATAAAATGCAGACACGGTTAGATTTTGGATACGCAATTTTGCAACTCCGCCATTCTGTGTAATTGATATTGTAGAATCAGCTGTCACAATTAATTGAGCTTGTGACTTTGTGCTTGCGCTGAGAATGGCAACAATAGTTGTCACTGCAATCAGCAAGGAAACGAACTTTCTTTTCATACGATTATGGATTTAGATTTATGATTATAGATTTAGTTTATGATTAATTTAACAAAGAATTTAATTTTTATCTGAATCGAGTATAACATATATTATACGACCTTGTCAATCTAACATATATTCATATATGTAAATAAAAAGGACCTGATGTAAACATCAGGTCCGATAAAAAAAGAACTTTATCTCATCGCATAAACTTTTTCGTCACTCCACCATTTGAACGCCAGAAATAAATTCCAGCAGGAAGATCATCAGATAATTTTTCCACTTTATAGGTTTCATTTTTTGAAATATCCTCAAATGAATTAATTATTGCAACCCGTCTGCCAGTTATATCATAAAAAATAATTTCTTCATTTTTTACGATGACGATGACGTTCTGATTTTCTTCAGCAACTTTGGCAAATAAGAAATGCCAAGTTTCAGAGCACTCCGAGCTAACTGTCTTAATAATGATTAAATCATTTGCCACAAGTGGCTCAGGCTCATTGTAATCAAAAACCGCATAAGTGGTAGTGCTATATCCTGGTTTAGGACTTAAAATATGTCCCGCAACCAGAGCTGAAGAAATAGTTCCTGGATAACTTCCGTTTAACACAAATCCACTGGTAGTTATTTCAGCATAATTAGTGTGGGGTTTCCCCACAGGTATTGCAGTCACGGCAGCAGTTTCAATGCAACTTCCATTGTCGACAGTCAATTCGTAAGTTATTGGCGAAGTAACAAAAGCCATTGGGCTACTTGAAAAAGGATTATCCAAACCGATTGCTGGAGACCATGAATAACTTACATTATCCGGATTATCGACTGAAGTTAATAACTCAATTGTACTTGAGTCGCAAACCGTTGTGTCAGAGAATCCTAAATGAAGTCCTATGCTACCGACAACATTCACAGTTGTTCCTGTAGTAGTCATTGTGCATCCACCAATCGTAACATCACAGGTATATATTCCTGAACTAGTTACACTATAAGTTTCAGCTGTAGCTCCCAAAATATTTGCACTATTATATTTCCACTGATATGTTGCGCCTGAAGGGCTAGCAGTTAATGTCAAACCGGCACAAACAGAAAGTGTACCAGATGGAGTTATAGTTGGTGACGGCGAAAAAGTACATGCCTCTGTCACAAACGTTTTTACAAGTGAATATCCAGATGCACTACCAAGAACTTTACCCTGCCAATCATAACCTGTGTTTGGTGTTAAAGTAGGTAATTCCGGAGTAATCAACTGTATATAAATTACAGTATCAACTACCGGACCTATTGATGTAAACGCGGTGTGAGAAAAATTAACATTCCCGGTAGGTCCTAAAAATGTGCAATAAAATGCAGACACGGTTAGATTTTGGATACGCAATTTTGCAACTCCGCCATTCTGTGTAATTGATATTGTAGAATCAGCTGTCACAATTAATTGAGCTTGTGACTTTGTGCTTGCGCTGAGAATGGCAACAATAGTTGTCACTGCAATCAGCAAGGAAACGAACTTTCTTTTCATACGATTATGGATTTAGATTTATGATTATAGATTTAGTTTATGATTAATTTAACAAAGAATTTAATTTTTATCTGAATCGAGTCTAACATATTGTATATGATCTTGTCAATACTATACTTGACTTTTAAATTGCCCTATGCTAGAATCTGAAAGTATTAAAATAGTTAAAAAACATTTAAAAATAACAATAAAAACAATAATATGAAAAACATAATAAAAAAATTAATATTAGTCAGTTTCATTTTGGGCCTTTCAGCTTTTGCTAATTTTGCTTTGGCAGCAGCTCCAACAGGAACTGTTTCTGTAACGAATATTATGTCAACATCAGCCACCTTAAACGGAACAGTTAATCCTAATGGACCAAACGCACAAAACACAACTGCTTGGTTTGAAACTATGTCAGGTGGACCTTTCCAAACACAAGTTCTTGGTAATGGAAATGTACCTATAGATATGCTTTCCTATGATCTAACAGGATTAACTCCAAACACAACTTATCAAGTTAGAGTCTATGCTGGTAGTGATGGTGGTATTCTTTTCACAAACTGGATTTCTTTCACAACATTAGGAAATCCAATTTCTGCTCCTACAATTATTTCCACTACAGCAACAAATATTCAAGAAACTACAGTTACTCTAAATGGAATAGTTAATCCAAATGGAGATAACACAACTGCTTGGTTTGAAACTATGTCAGGTGGACCTTTCCAAACACAAGTTCTTGGTAATGGTACTTCAGACATAACAATGCTTCCATACAATCTAACAGGATTAACTCCAGGAACAACTTACCAATTCAGAGTATATGCTGGTAATAACGGTGGTCCTGTTTTTGGTAATTGGGTTTCTTTCACGACACTAAATACAATCACTTGTCCAAATCCCCCAACAGTTTCTTCTCTCTCACCAAATAATAAAAATAAAGGATCGCCAGCGACTATTGTTACTGTAACTGGTTCAAACTTTGTAAATGGAACTTCACAAGCATTGTTTGATGGTTCAAACAGAACAACAAGTGTAACAAATCCAACTTCACTTACAATAGCATTAACAAGCACTGATCTTAGTTCAGCTGGAAGTTTCAATATTTCCGTAACTAACGGAGTAGGATGTAGTTCAGGATCAGTAACTTTCACTGTAAATAATCCAGGTGGAGGATTTGGCGGAGGCGGAGGTGGAGGTGGCACTCTTTACCCTTATGTCTTTACTGTAAGTTCTTCTAATATCGCTGATAATTCTGCAACATTAAACGGAGCTATTGATCCTAGAAATCATTCAACTTTTGCTTGGTTTGAATATAGCACTGTAAGTACTTTTGAAACTCATGTTGATTCTACTCACGTTGATATGGGATCTGGAGATGAAAGATCAAGTTTAACTCAAAATATTTCTGACTTGGTTCCAAACACAATTTATTATTTCCGCGCATCTGCTGAAAACCAAAATGGGACAAAAAAAGGAGATATAAAGTCATTCAAAACATTGGCAGAGATTGCTACTGGATCTATTACAACAGTTCAAGCAACAAGTCAGTATTCAACTTCTGCAAAACTAAATGGAATTTTTGTGAATAAAAATAATTCTTCTGCTCAAGGTTATTTCGAATATGGAACAACTAATTCTCTTGGCAAAACAACTCCAACAATTAACTTGGGAACTAAATCTTCTGTTTCATTTTCAAATGCAATTACTAAATTAACTCCGGATACTATTTATTATTTCAGAGCAATGGCAAAAAAAGATGGAAAAACTTACACAGGGAAAACTTTGGTTTTCAGGACTACTTTAGCAAAAGAAGATCCTGTTAATCCAGAACCAAAAATTGAAGAACCAACAGTTATAGAAGACAATACTCAAAGTTTAATGATTCAAATTTCTACAAATACAGAAAGTGTCCAAGCTGGAGGAGAAGTTGAATATCTCGTAACGTTTAATAATAATTCTTCAAAAAACTTTGAAAATGTAAAAATCAGTGTTCAACTTCCAGATTCTGTTGATTTTATAGCTTCAGATTTTGGAAAAGAAGATGAAAACAATACAATTATATTTGATTTTGGAACTTTAGCTCCTTCCCAAAGTAATTCTTTCAAAGTACTTGGAAAGTTAAATGCTGAAGCAAAAGATCAAGATACAATTGTTACAACTGCAGTAATGTCCTACACTCCAGCTGATTCTACTTATCAAAAAGATGAAATCGCTTACACTATAAATAAAATTATTCAAGTCGTTGATGAAAATAACAAACTAGGTGCCGCTTCTATTTTTGGAAGTCTAGCATTCTTGCCTTCTAATTTCATTGGCTGGTTTATACTTATCTTAGTAGTATTGGGATTTATAATTACCGGAAGAAGTTTATACAACGCTTACGGTCCTAAAAATAGAATAAAATAAATTAAAAATTAAAACAAAAAATCCCCGCAAGGGGATTTTTTGTTTTTTAACTTTCAAAAGAACCTCCAGAACTTTTGGGATTATCATTTTTAGAATCATCAGTAATTACATCATCAATTGAGCAAACTCCTGAAACACAAGCAAACTCTTTTGCGCCAGTTGTATTATCGTCTTGCTCATAATAAACAAGTTTAGAAAAATCAATATGTTTTATTTCATTCATTCTCTTTTCATATTCTTCTTCATTTATTTCTTCGTATGGAGCTAATTGATAAACATGATCAGATCTTGGCAAAAATGAAAGTCCGCCAACAATATCCCAGTTTTCATAAACAAAATTTGCTACTTCAATCCATTCTTCTGGTCCAACATAAATAGTCACAGAAGGATTATGTTCGATATAATTTATTTTTAATTTTTTCCATTCATTAAGTAAATCAATTGCTGAAACTTCGTTTCGAGTTACTGCATTTGCCGGAGCTTTAATTGGAAATTCCAAAACTGCAACCGTTGAATCAGCAGTCGAATATCCAACCTCTGCTTTAAAAGGAACACCCTGATCTTTTATTAATTGAAACAAAGGATCGTTTGTTGCAATTCTAACTCGTCTTATATAATGTTTCGCATACCAAGGATGCATTCCTGAACCAACATATAAAAGTTGTCCAGAATTTCCGTGAGGCTTGATTGTCGTGATGCAAGTTGATTGTTTTATGCCAAACTTTTTTGCATATTCTTTATTCACTTTTATTGCTTCTTCACGAAGAGCATTTAAAACTTTTTCTGTTCGAATATTTTTATTATCATAATATCCGGTAATTGAAACTCCAAGCAAAGCTTCTTCTTCACAATTATTTTTCCAATCTTTTGACAAATATCCAAAATTAGTTAGGGTCGCTTGATAGGTTCCTAAAATTGTAGCGAGTCTAATTTTTCTTTTTAAATCTTCAGCCGAATCTTGCGGGCGAACCACAATAGAAGTCAAATTGCAAAATTGCTTTGAGCGCAAGGTTATTTCTCCACAAGGATTTGAACCAGGTAATTCAACGATTATATCTTGATCATCAACAATTCCAGCTTTTTTCCAATTATCAATTCTACGCTTTGGAAGCTGAGTCATTAAACCTCCTCTATTAAAAATACCTCTTTCCCCTGTTCCTGATTTTATAAGTTCTACCCATTCATTTAAGAATTCAGCAGCAGAAGGTTTTTGAAGATAAACAGCGGAATTATTTGCCATTGATCTTTGTCCATTTTCTATCCAAAATTGTCCTTGCTTTGATTTTCTCATTGCTTCATCATCAATATCAGAAAGAGAAATTAATGCACTTCTTCGTACACCACCAGCAACTACGATCAAACCAATCTGACAAATTATATCGTGCAAATCTAAATTAGATAAACGCTTTCCTTGTTTTGCTAAAATTCTTGTTTTTGTAAAATTTACTAAATCAATAAGTGGTTGTGGTCCTGAAGCTCTGCCTCCAGCAGTTTTTAATCTCGCGCCAGCTGGACGAACTTTTGAATAATCTAAATCAATATCATAACCATCAGCCCAAGTTTTACATGCAAGAACAAAAGCATCTGCCCAACCTTCTTTACTATCGTCAACAACATGCGTTGCTAATTTTTTTCCTCTCTGTCTCCTTATTTGTGGAAATTTTTGTACAGTTTCAGATTCAACAGAAAAACCCAATCCAGCTCCGCACATAAGTATGTACATTATTTCTCCAAGATCTTGCCAAGCAGTTGGCGCAACATAAGAACAATTGTATGCCCAAACATTTGTTTTTTCGCATGCCTGACCTGATGACCAAAGTAATCTCATTGAAGGACAAATATCTTGTTTTAAAATTCCCTCACGAACATCAGTAAAATCTTTTTCAGAAAAATTTTTTCCAAGATTCTCTTTCATATATGCCATAAATCTATCAACAGTTTCAACCCAAGTTTCGCGTCTTCCTAAACTATCCTGCCATTTAGAATAAGTTCTATAAAAAATAAATTCTTCGTAGGAACTAACAAAATAAGAACTAGATTCATCAAAAACTTTTTTATCTTCCGTTGGAATAATCCCAACTTCTTTTCTCAGTTCTGCTCTTTTGGAACGATATAAAATGTAAGCTTTGGCAGTCTGAAAAAAACATAGATTCATAAGCTCTGCTTCAACAATATCTTGAACCATTTCAACGCTAGGAATAAAGTTTTTTTCTTTACTTTTGTTTTTTAAAATAAGCAATTCCTTTAAAACTTTTTGCGCAACATCTTTCGCCTCTTTTTCTCCACCCTCAGAAGTATTGGCAAAAGCTTTATAAATCGCATCCACTATTTTATCAAGATTAAAAGGAGTAATACTCCCTTCGCGATTTCTAATGCTTTTAATTTTTACCAAATTCTTTTTGGCTGAGATGTTGTTGTCATTCATAGAAGCTATTTTACACTTTTAATTTTTTAAAAGCGAGAGAAAAAAATAAAAATTCAAAAAATAAAACAACCTAAAAAAATTGTAAATAGACGATCCCGAAAGTCATTAAAAATTGCGGACTTTTAGGGAAGAAATTGGACTGTTTCTCCTTCTCTCAAATTATTCTTTTGAGAAAATCCTGCAAAAACTTCTAAAATGTATTTAGAATCTTTTTCTCCAGAAAAAGATTCTGGAAAAGTTTCGGGCGAGACATTTTCTTTCAAAAAAACTATTTTTTTATCTTCATTTAACCAAATTATGTCAATTGGGAAATTCATATCCTTCATCCAGAATAAATGTTCACTAGAATTTGGAAAAATAAAAAGCATTCCTTCATTTTCTCCTATTTTTTCTCTTCCAGAAAGTCCTTTCTCTTGATTTTCAGGAGTAGAAGCAACTTCAACTTTAATTTTTTGCTCACCAATTTTTACAAAATTTATATTTTCTGTTTTTAAAACACTCTCTGAAACATTTTTATGAGAGAAAAAACAAAATAAAACAAAACTTAAAATAATTATTAGTAAAAAAAATAGAAAATTTTTATTTTTATTTATTATCTCCATTGGTCCAACCAAAAAGTTTACCTATAGAATCAGGTGTTTCGCGTTTACGCATAATTTTTACTGTTCCGTCTTGAGCAAGAATTTTTATTGGCTCAGAAAGAAGACAGTGGTGAGAAGATAAACTATCTTGATAAGCGCCGGTATCAAAAATTGCAATGTATTGATCTTCGTCTTCAGAAAGTTTTGGTAAAAGAATATAATTTCCTCCGGCAGTATATTTGTCATCTGAATCGCAAGTGCTTCCGGCAAGCCAAACCGTTTTCAAACTTCCATCCATATTATTTACTGGCACAACATGCCACTTCTGATGAATCGTCCAAGTATCTTTTAAATCATTTATAAAACTTCCATCAATTATGTACCAAGCTTTTGCATTTGCTTTTGGAATAATTTTTTTAGAAATAATTTTGTAAATTGTAATTTGAGATGGAGCAACTACATATTGTCCCCACTCCACAATCAAATTAGGATGTTTAATTCCTGCTTTGTCTGATAAATTTTTTAATATTTTTATAATCTTGCTTGAAACATCTTTTGCTGTATAAAATTTTTTCTTTTCGTAAGGAACTCCAAAACCTCCACCGATATCTATCGTGTCTAAATTAGGATGTGTTTTTTGTAATTCAACATAAATATTAAAAGCGTGTTTTATTCCATCAAGAATACTTTTTTGAGATTTAATTTGAGAACCTAAATGATAATGCATAATTTTCAAATTTTTCATTTTATCAAGATTCAAAACTTCTTTTTCTGAAAGTCCAAAGCGGTCAAATTTTTTATCCCAGTGAGTATCCGCTTTCACGTCCAAATCAACTCTAATTCCAACATCACCTTTATATTTAGAACATCTCTCAATTTCTTCTTCTCCTTCTATTATTGGAACAATGCTCATTCCTTTTGAACGTAATTCTTCTATCAAATCTAAATACTGATCTGTTTTAGGACCATTACAAATAACCCTTATTTTACTGTTAAATCTTTCCCCTTCCCAAAGTTTTTTAACGAGCCAAAGTTCATTTGCAGAAGCAACTTCTAAGTTCGCGCCTTCTGACAAAAGAGGTAAAACAAATTCCTTGTTCTGATTTACTTTCATTGGATAATGGTAAAAAAACTTACCTTTGTATCCGTAAATTTTTATATAAGCCTGAAAATAACCGATCAAATCTTTTAATCGATCTTCAATAATAAAAGGAAAAACAACCTGTAGTGGTGTTCCATATTTTCTAGCTAAGTTATCTAAATTATAAATGTTGTAGCCTTCGGTCACAGTTAAATCACCGTCTTTGCTTACACCAAAAAACTGAGTATTAAATTCTTCTACTCCAAGTTTCCAAAATTTTCTCCAATTCTTTCCTTTTTTCTTTACTTGTTTTTTTACTTTTTTCTTTTTTTTCTTACCCATCTAATTATTAAAATAAGTATAACAACATGTCAAAATAATGCAATACTTTTTATCTTTTATAGATATCTAAAAATTCCTTCTTAAATTCGTAAAAATTATCATCTAAAATTGATTGGCGGATTTTTTTTACTAGATTCACAATGAAATACAAATTATGCATTGAAGCTAAAGTTCCTGCCAACATTTCTTTCCCGTGAAAAAGATGCGCAATGTAAGCACGGGAATAATTTTTACAAGTATAACATTCGCAATCTTTTTCAATCGGCTCAAAATCATTTCTGTATTTTGTATTGGTGATAATTATTTTTCCATACTTTGTGTAGATACTTCCATTTCGTCCAAGTCGTGTCGGCAAAACACAATCAAAAAAATCCACGCCATTTTCAATTCCCATAAATAAATCTTCCGGCTCACCTATTCCCAAAAGATGTCTTGGTTTTTCTTCCGGCAAAATTTCATTCACCCATTTTACAGCTGACGACATATCTTCTTTTGCAAAACTTCCACCAATTCCAAAACCATCAAAATTCATAGAAGAAATAACTTCTGCACTTTTTTTTCTTAAATCTTTTTCACGACCTCCCTGTACTATTCCAAACAATGCTTGATCTCCTCCTAATTTTTTATGTTCAACTAAACATCTTTCCGCCCAGCGATGAGTTCTTTCCAATGCTTCATTTTGATATTTTAAATCTTCCACCGGACTTGTGCATTCATCAAAAGCAAAAATAATATCTGCGCCCAAATTATGTTGAATCTGAATTGATTTCTCTGGAGTAATATAATGAATTGATCCATCTAAATGTGATTTAAAAGAAACGCCATCTTGCCCAATTTTTGCCAATCTTGGTGCGTCAGAATCATCGAAACGCTCTGGGATTAAAATAGGTAAAATATCTTTGCCTAAATCATCTGTATTCTCAGATGATCGGCCAAACTGTCCAACTTTGGACAGTTTTAGGCCATAAGCAACGCCAAGAGAAAAAACCTGAAAACCGCCAGAATCAGTCATCGTTGGGCCATTCCAATTCATAAATTTTCCAATGCCACCGGCATCACGCACGATTTCATCTCCCGGCTGTAAATATAAATGATAAGTGTTTCCAAGCACAACCTGCGTGCCAGTTTCTTTCACCTGTTGTGGACTCAATGATTTTACAGTAGCTTTCGTCCCCACAGCCACAAAAGCCGGCGTCTCAATCACACCATGCGGAGTTTCTAAAATTCCTACTCTTCCTAAACTATTCTCTAACTTTTTTTGAATTTTAAATTGCATTATTTTATAGTAAAAAATTCTTTTATAAATTTTTCATTATTATATAAACAAAATAAATTATTTTTAAATTCTAAAATTTTTTTACTATCTGTTTCAATCCAAAATATAGCATCAAAATTAGGTATTTTATTTTTGATTTTTTCTTGTGTTTTATTATAAGGAGATAAATTTTTTATCTTATTTCCATCTTTATCTGAATAAATAAGATACCCCTCAAGAGTTCCTTTTAAATCAAGAAAATCTAAATCTAGAGCATAATTTACCAAAATCAATATTTTTGGTAAATTATAGTTTTTAAGTTGTTTATAAGACTCTTTAATTTTTTGAGAAATTCTATTGGCAGAATTATCTTTTTTTGTCCATAACCCCAAGTCATCTTTTTTATAACCATAAGAATTCTTTTCTGTTGGATAAATCTCAATAAAGTCTTTAACTTCAGCAACACCAATTTTATTTTTATCTTTTTTAATAAAAAAGTCAGCAGTTTTTAATTGTTTTTTAGTAGAAATTTTTTTAAAATCTAATGCATACCTCTCTTTAAAAAAAGACTTTACCAAAATCTCACCTTTTGTGGTATTGTCTTTTTCCATAAATTATTTTAAATCCTTAAATAAGGAAACAAACCCAGCCGTATTTAACCAAAAATTTCTAGACTTTTTATTTTTAATATAGTTTTCTATTTGTTTCCTTTGTTTAGATAATTTTTTTGATCTTTTGGAAATTTTACCAGTAATTAATTTATTAGAATAAGTACCATCTAAAAATGATATATAAAAAATATTATCTTTTTCTTCTTTAAGTTTTAATATTTTTATTAATTCGTCTATTTGTTTATTTTGTTCACCACCTCCTGTATTTAAATGTTTGGCTTCTAATATAAAAACACTATTCCCATTTTTTATAATCAAATCTAACATTTTGTCTTGGTTCGTTGTTTTGAGTTTTATCCCAAATTTTCTTCTTATCTCTTTTACTGTAAAAAGATCTTTTGAAAAAGAAGTCACACATTTTGTATTTTGATCAAAATTATTCCAATCTTTTACGAGCTTATATCCCATTTTTTCTAAAATTTTAATTAGCTTATTTTCTCCCAACTTCCCTTTCTTTCTTGATGCATTAGTATCAATAATAGCTTGTATCCAATTTTCTGGAGCTTTGTCATCTAAAATTCTTTTTTTAATAAAAAAATTGGTAACCTTTTCAAATACCTCAAAATCTTCTTTTATTAAATCTCTAGTTGTATCACAAGCATTAACAAAACAACCAAATTCAGAACAATTAGAATAATCATTAAAATCATTAAAGAGTTTTTCATAATATTTTTTAATAATTTTATCACTTTCCTTACTTTCATTTAATTTTTTTATAGTAATCAAAATTTCTTTAGTATTTTTAATACTTTTAATATATTCTTTAATATTAGGTTCTTTTTCAATAAGAAAATAATTTAAATCTAATTGCGATTCTAGATTTTCTTGAGATATTTTAAAATAGTGTAGATTGTTTTTCATAATTTTTATAATAAACATAATTTAATAATTTATAAGTAAAATCAAAACTAATTCTTTTTCTGTTGTTGTCTCTAAAATTAGTCAAGAAAAAAGAAGAATATTGATCTCTGTTTTTATTTAATTCTTGATTAAATTTTTCCATTAACTCTTCTTGTTCTCTAATTGATATTTCGTTTTTAAATATCAAGTGAGCCATATTTCTAGAAGTATTTTTACCAACCAAACCTTTAATATCATAATTTCTTATGTCTTCTAGCTGAATTTTTTTACCATTTTTGCTATCAATTGCCCTTAAAAATAAAATATTCCTTTCTAATTTATTTTTTAGTTCTTTAGAAATTTTAAATAATTTTTTATCTTTTATGTCTTGTAAAGCTAATTCAACTTTGTATTCACCCGATTTTAAATAATCTTCTGTTAATCTAAAAACTCCTAAATCATTTTTGGTAATTTTAATACGATTTATAAAATCACCACCAAATTGCCAATTGTGTTCTTTTTGTATGGTAAAAGTTAAATTTTTCTTTTGTGGAAAAATAGTCGCTTTTATTTCATTTATATTAGATTCTTTTTTCCTTTTTCTAAAATAAAAAGAAATAACATTATATGTAGTATCATCAAAAACTTGTTCAGAAAAAATATTAAGTTTAACTATTTCAAATTTATTAAAAAATAAATCTCTTATTCTTTTAGAATTTTCAGCACATAAAAAATTTAATGGAACAATAGCAATTCCTTCATCACAATTGCTAATAGCTTTTAGAGAAACTTGATATAAATCTTCAAAAACAGAATTATGTCCTGAAAAACAAGAATTTTTAGTTTTTTTATCAGCTTTATTTTTATGCAAATAAGGCGGGTTTGTAATTACAAAATTATATTTTTGAGGATTATTTAAACTATCATTAAAAAAAACTTTTTTATTATCAACAAGTTTTTTATCAACATCAAAACCAGTCACACTTTTTGCTTTATGTTTATTCGCCCATTTCATTAAATCTTGAGAACCAGCAAAAGGATCAGAAACAATTTTATCTTTTATAAATCTCTCAAAACCTCGTAAAATATAGTCAGAATTTGTGGTAAAAAATTGTCCTAAATTTCTTTTTTTAATTAGTGCACTGCTCATATATACATAATACCACAATATTTATTAATATAAATACTTAAGACCTGTTTTTCTACAATATTAAAACTATCTCTCCACCTGCACGAATTTTAATTCTTGAATATTTACTGGACTTACAAGTAATGCTTTTTGGAAAGCGTCGCGCGGATCAGAAATTATTGTTGCAACAGTTCCCAAAACATACGGCGTAATACCCGGCAAAACAACCTCTGTCCCAACATCCAAAACAAAATCTCTTGGCAAAATCATTTCAAAATTTCCACCTCCCCTGCCAACTAATTGCATAAAAATATATTTACTAGAAACTATAACTTCAGTTTTTTCTCCCGGACTTGAAAACAAAATGACTTTTGATGAATTCGCATCAGCTTCCGCAATTTTTCCAATTGGAATATTTCCCAAAGCAAAAACTCTTTGTCCAATCATAACACCTTGATTCATTCCAATATCAATAATAAGCGAACTATAAACAGACTGATTTTTCTTTGATAAAATATTTCCCAAAATCAAATTCGCGCTCCAATTTTTTCTTGCTAAAATTTCTTTCAATTTATTATTTTCATCAAGAACAGAAATATAATTTGCTCTGTCGGCCTGACTTTGCAAAATTTGAGATTTCAAATCTTCGTTTTCTAACATTAATGATTTTCTATTATGAAAAATAGAACCAATATTTGAAATTTCTCCGCTAACATTATTTCCCAAAATTAAAACAGGACGAAAAATTGTGCTAGTCGTAAAAGACAAACTGCCAAAAATAGCAGCTCTAAACATAAAAATTAAAAAAACAACGATAGCAATAAATGCAAACTTAAAAACTTTCTTTTTTTTATTTTTTTTATCTAGGCGGTAATTCATCCTGATCTCCTATTAAAACTTCTTGATAAGATTCAATATCATCTAAAACAATTCCAGTTCCACGAGCAACTGCAGTAAGAGGATCGTCTATTACAAAAACAGGAATTTTTAGAGAATTTTGTAAAAATTGATCCAACCCATTAAGCAAAGCACCACCACCTGAAAGAGTAATTCCATCGCGCATAACATCAGAAAGGATTTCTGGTGGAATTGTTTCAAGTAAATTTTTTATTCCCTCAAGAAATTCTTTAACTGAAAAAGAAAGAGCTTCACGCACATCGGAATCAGTCACTATCACTTCTCGAGGAAGACCGGTTAGTAAATCTCGTCCACGAACTTCTGTTTCCATATATTCTCCTTGTAGAGCTGAACCAATCGTAACTTTAACCATTTCCGCAGTTTTTTCTCCAATTAAAATTTTAAATTCATCACGCATATAGGTAATGATATCGTTATTCAAACGATCACCAGCAATTTTTAAATTCTTTGATCTCACAATTCCGCCGAGAGAAATAACTGCAATATCAGTCGTGCCTCCGCCAATATCTATAATCATAGAACCAACTGCTTCTTTTATTGGAAGACGAATACCTATTGCCGCTGCCATTGGTTCTTCTATTAAAAAAACTTCGCGAGCGCCAGCAGAACGAGCAGCATCATAGACAGCTCTAGTCTCAACATTTGTCGTTCCTGAAGGAACACCAATAACAACTCTCGGACGAAAAAACTTTTTAGAAATTTTATCAGCTTTATTTATTAAATAGGAAAGCATTTCTTCAGTCACTTCAAAATCTGAAATCACTCCATCCACCAACGGACGAATTGCTTTAATGTGCCCAGGAGTTCTTCCCAACATTTCTTTCGCTTTTTCACCAACGGCAAGAATTTGATTTGTTTTTTGATTCACCGCAACCACTGAAGGTTCATTGATAACAATTCCGTGACCTTTCAAATATACCAGCGTATTTGCCGTTCCTAAATCTATACCGATATCATTGGAAAACATTTTGTAAAATTTATTAAACATAATTAATCTTTTGTCTTTAACATTTCAAATAATTCATCAGAAGAAACAACTTTTCCTTTTTCTTCATTTCTTTTTTTAATTTCAAATCCTTCTTCTTTCAAACTTCTTTCAGAAACAACTACACGAAATGGAATACCTAGTAAATCAGCATCAGCAAATTTTTCTCCAGCTGACAAATCTTCTCTATCATCAAAAAGCACTTCAATATTTTTTTTATTCAAATTAGTATAAAGTTTTTCCGCTTCTTTTTTTACTTCTTTACTTTCACCAAGAGCTAATAAATGTACTTTAAAAGGAGCAACATTTTCTGGCCAAATAATTCCTTTATCGTCTGAAAGCGTTTCTACAATTGTTCCCATCAATCTTCCAAGACCAATTCCATAACAACCCATTATTACCAATTTTTCTTTACCTTTTTTATCTTTATATTTCAAATCAAAAGGCTCAGAAAATTTTGTTCCAAGTGAAAATATATTACCAACTTCTATTGCTCTTCTTTCAACTAATTTTTCTTTATCTAAACCAAGCTGTGTAATAGTTTCATCATTAAAAACTTCCTTGTTTATAGCAATGCCCTTTTCTTCATCTAAATAAATAGTGTCTTCACCAACTCCAGTTAAAGTTTGAAATTCATGTGAATATTTTGAAAAAGTTCCACCTGAAGCAAAAGTTAAATAAGTTAAATGTCCAATACCAGCTCGTTTAAAAATATTTTGGTAAGCTATCTTCATTTTTTCATAAAATTCATTATGCTCTTTTTCGTCTTTTGAAAAAGAATAAAGCGCCTTCCAATAAAACTCTCTGCCTCTTAAAATCCCAGATTTACTTCTAATTTCATTTCTAAATATATCTTTAAAATCATAAGGGTAAACTGGTAAATCTTTATAGGAACTTATGTATTGTTTTAAAATATTTGAATAGGCTTCTTCATTTGTAAATGATAAGCCAACTTCCCCACCATTTTTTAATTTTGTTTTAAACCAAGTATCTACAACTTCATCGTCCCATCTATTTGATTTTTCCCAAATTTCTTTATTTTGAAGTATAGTAGTTTTCATTTCCGTACCACCAACCATATTCATTTCTTCACGAATTATTTTTTCTATATTTTTTAAAACTCTCAAACCAAGTGGTAAATAAGAATATACGCCAGCCATTTCTTTGTGAATAAAACCACCACGAATAAGAAGCTCAGCATTTTTTGACACTTCGTCAGCTGGGTTTTCCTTCTTGGTTTTGGTGAAGAGAATTGATTGTCTCATTCATCCATATTAACCTAAAAAACTCTTTCCGTCAAAAGAAAAAATAATTTGCAAAAAATGGGACTTTCTGCTAGAATAAATCCATGCAAAAAGTAGAAAATAAAGAAAATTTGGTAGAGGAAATGTTTAAAACCGGTGCGCAATATGGATATTCAAAAACCAGAAGACACTCTTCTGTTTCTCCTTTTATATACACAACTAAGAACAAAACAGACATTATCGATTTGGAAAAAACAAATATAATGTTAAATGAAGCTTCTGAATTTATTAAAAAGCTTGGATCTGGCAATAAAGTTATTCTTTTTGTTGGGACAAAACCAGAAGCAAAGGAAGCTGTAAAAAGTGTCGCCGAATCTTTGAATATGCCATACGTCACAGAACGTTGGATTGGTGGAACTTTAAGTAATTTTACAGAAATTAAAAAAAGAATTACAGAATTGGAAAATTATAAAGTTGATACTACAACAGGCGAACTCAAAAAATATACTAAAAAAGAAAGGCTAGTTTTATCTAAAAAAATGGAAAAGCTCGCAAGATATTATACTGGTTTGCTCGGACTTAAAAAAATTCCAGATGCCCTATTTATAGTAGATTCAAAAACTGAACATATTGCAGCTACCGAAGGAAGAAAATGTAATGTTCCAGTAATCGCTTTGACAAATTCTGATACAAATATAAAACAGCTAGACTACCCTATTATTGCAAATGACGCTTCAATCCCATCAATTAAGTTTTTTATTACACAAATTTCTAACGCTTACAAAGCAGGACAAATGTCTGCTCCAAGCAAAGAATAACTAAAATATGTCAACAAAAATAACAACTGAATTAGTTAAGGAACTTAGAGATGCAACCGGTATCTCTGTTATGCAGTGTAAAAAAGCTTTAGAAGAAGCCGACGGAGACATGAATAAAGCTTTAGCTATTCTTAAAAAAACAAGTTCAGAAATTGCTATTAAAAAATCTGAACGCAATGCAAAAGATGGCGCTGTTATGGTTAAATCTTCAGATAATAAAATAACATTGGTTGCATTACATTGTGAGACAGATTTCGTTTCTAAAAACGAAGACTTCGTTTCCCTCTTATCAAAATTGACTGAAACAGCTTCGTCGGAAGGAATAGAAAAAATGAAAGAAATAGCACAAAGTTTAATTGATCCTATTGTTCAAAAAACTGGAGAAAATATCCAATTAGGTGATTCTTTTACTGTTGAAGGAAATATCCTTGGAAATTATGTTCACAATAACAAATCAGCTGTCATTGTAAGTCTAGAAGGTGGAAATACAGAACTAGCAAGAGATATAGCCATGCATATTACTGCGATGAAACCTGAATACATTTCTTCTGACGAAATAACAGAAGAAACAAAAAAAACAATGCAAGAAATTTTTGAAAAGGAAGTTGAAAAAATTGACAAACCAGAAGAAATTAAAAAGAAAATGCTAGAAGGTAAAATAAATACTTACTTCAAAGAAAAAACTTTGACTGAACAACCCTTCATAAAAAATCCAGAAGAAACCATCGGCAAGCTTTTAGAAAAAAATAAAGCAAAAATAAAAGAAGTAAAACGTTATTCAATTTAAATCAAAACTTTATGTTCATGCCAATAATTTTAACTTTATTCTTTCTCTCACTTTCAGGAATTATTTATATGGTTGGAAGTAAATTAATTCTATTGCAAAAAGGAGAAGTTATAACTCAAAAACATATACCAATTAAAATTCCCGATTTGCAAGAATTTAAATACATTGTTGTAAAAAAGTTGAGAAAATACGGATTTATTTTATTGGTAATAACCTTGCGCGCCTCTATAAAATCTTCATATTTTTTGAAAAGAAAATACAAAGAAATAAAAAATATAGCTATAATAAAGATAAAGAAAATAATTATTGGCAAAAAACATGGAATACAAGAACATGAAGTATCCAGTTTTTTAAAAAAAGTTTCAGATTATAAAAGTAAAGTTAAAGAAATAAAACACAAAATAAAAGAGGAGGAAGGAATAAATTAATGTTATAATATATTTGAAAAATAAATAAAAGCCGGCATAGCTCAGTTGGTAGAGCGCCACTTTTGTAAAGTGGATGTCCGGGGTTCGAATCCTCGTGCCGGCTCAAAGTTTAAATCTATTTTTTAGTCTTAGTTTCAGGTTTTATTTCCTGAAGTTTAAAAGAAGCTTTTATTTTAGTTTCTAGTTTTTCAATTGATTGAAAACCAGTTAACAAATCATCATCTATAACAACAGCTGGAAGCGCTGTGTCTTTAATTTTATATATATTTATCATTGCTTTTACCGCAGACAAATCAGTGCTGTAATCAAAAGAATAAACTCTGAGTTCTGGATATTTCTCGCGTAAAGTAGAAAGAACTATACTCTCCTTCTCACATTCGCTACAATTTTGTGCCGTTGTATAAAAATACAAAATAAATGCAGATTTTTTACCACAGCGGCTAGAAATTTTTTTCATCAAAATATAATCTTTTATCTGAAGTAAAGAATAATATTTTTTTAAATATATTAATTCATCTGCTGTACCGATACTTTTATTATTCTGCCCCCATTCTATTTTCTGTCCCAAATTAGCTAGTTCACCAGACAAAACAGAATCAGAAACATTTTTACAAGACATTTCAGACAAGAGTGAGAACTGTGTCTCAGAAGATAAAATATCAATAGAAATTTGATCTTGCATAGATTTCAATTGATTTAATTTTCTATTACTAAAATAATTACTCAAGTAAACCGCAGTCAAAAACAAACCGAGCGTTATAAAAAAAACTATTAAGTATCTTTTCCAATCAAATTGTTGTTGTGAATCTTGCATATTATTGTTTTGCCATTTCAATATCTCTTTTTTCTATTTCAAGAGTCCAGCTTGTCTCTTTAGATCTTGCTGCATTGAAAAGTGCTTTGAGAATCCAAAATGGCGCTATTACACTATAAATAATCATAAAATAAAATATATCAAAAGAAACTCGAGTTTTACCTTCTATAATACTTCTCCCTATAAGAAGAGATATTATTATTGAAGTATACAAAATAATTGAAATAAAAACTATAGTCTTAGCATCAAAGAAAAATAAATCAAAATTGGATCCGGAAAATGTATTACTAAAACCAACTACATTAATTTGCATTATTTTATGAGCAATAAAACTTATCAAATTATAGGACAACATTATAAACAAAAAAATTACCGCTAAAACTGAAACTATACCAGAAGGTAAAGTAAAAAAAGCTATTGTCCCATATCTCTTTTTAAATAAAAGTCTTCTATAATCTATGGCATTTCTTATAAAACCATAAATCCATCTTAACCTTTGGCGATATAATTTTTTTACGGTATTGGGAGCAATTGTATAAACATAAGCGTCTGGACAATGTTCAATTTTGTAATGATGTTCTTGCATGCGAAGAGCTATCTCTTGATCTTCTGTATTATGAGCGTGTCTATAAGGACCTAAATCATCAAAAACTTTTTTTCTAAAAATAGAAAATGGTCCAGGCGTAACATGAATTCCTCCAAGAAAAGCTAACATTTTTTTATTATAAACAGCCATATCATATTCCGCCTTTTGCGCTCCCTGCAAAATATTTTTTGGCTTGTCTACAATAATTGAAGGAGCTACAGCCATCGTATCTTTATCAAGAAAATAAGTCATTATTCTTTTCAATGCCTGAGAATCTACAAATGAATCAGAATCAAGACAACCAACAAAAGGAGTTTCCACTTTTTCAAGTCCTAAATTAAGGGCAGTATATTTACCTCCATTTTTTTTATGGAAAACTTTTACATTTTCATATTTTGTAAATTCTTGAATCAATTGCCAAGTATTATCTTTACTTCCATCATCAACAACAAATATTTGAAGTTTATCTTTTGGATAATCCAAATGTAAAAGTGAATCAACAGTAGCAGCGATTGTTCTTTCTTCGTTGTAGCAAGGAACAATTATTGTAACTCCAGGATATTCATCTAATTCAATTCGATCAGTTCTGACAAGAATATTCTTTCTCCTTTCCAAAAAAGTAATAAGAAAAAATACCTGCACATAGACAGATAAAAACGTTAAAAAATAAATTATTGCAGAAAGTATAGTCATATATAATTAATTTGGATTATAACATTTTAATATAAAAAAGCAAACTCCCACAAATGTGGGAGTTTGCAAAAAAAAATAAATTAAATTTTTTACATTCTTGGTTCTACTGGTGGCACAGCGCAAGTTCCTCCTGGACACTTTTTACACCTGCAACCAATTATCATAAGAACAGCTGAAATACCTACAAGAAGATAAATTATCGCCTCAGTAGTTGGCATTGAATAAAAAATTGTGTGGACAAAATTCCAATTTTTATTTAAAAGCACACCAAGACCAATCAATCCCCAATTCAATCCACCAATAACAACTAAAAGTTTAGCAATTTTTTTACAGATACATTTTTTTTTACACATATTATTTTTTATTTTTCGTTTTAAACGAATTAATATTTATAAAAATACTACACCTGAATACGACCAAATCAGGTTTATTTACACATAAATTATAACAAACTTTCTAAAGATTTAACAACTCAATTTTTCCTCTCGTCTTTGGTCCAACCACACCATCGCCAACTAAACCATTAGCAAGTTGAAACTTAATAACAGCAGCTTTGGTTTTTGTACCAAAATAAGTAGTTTCATTGTTTAGAGAACCATTTCCTATTATAGATACTATATATCCATGAGTATTTAAATATTGTTGAAGAATTTTAACTTCATTATCTGTCATTCCACGTTTTAGTGTTTTAGTTAAAGTATTATTTGATCCTACTATTGGTTGTACTACTGTAGGAGTAATTATTATTGGTAATTTATTATTTGTTGCATTGAAACTTCCACTACCAGAAATGTTAGCTCTGAAGTTAGCAGTAACAGAAAGATCATTCGTAACATTTAAATCTGTTCTTGATGCATTTGATAATCCATCACTCCAATTAGTAAAATGATTTTTAGGATTTGCTATTGCTGTAACCAAAGTACCATTAGAACCATAATTTATTGTTTGAGGTGAAGTTCCAGAAATTGTTCCACCAGCTCCTGCTGTGTAAGTTAAGGTATGAGTGTCGATTGCAAAAGTAACTGAAATTGTATGAACTTCTGTAACATTTGTAAATGTGTAACTTGCAACGGCACCAACAGAAACACTGTCTACTAAAACATCTTCAACGTGATAACCAAGAGCTGGTGTCATATCAAATGTTTTGTCTGTTCCGTAATCTACTGTTTCGCTAGCTGTAATAGAACCGTTCGCTCCAGAAGAAGATGTTAATGTAAAAGCTGTGTCGATAACGGAAACGGTGTTTGCAGTCTGATTGAATGTATATAGTTTTGTACCGACAAGAGTTGCCCACATCGGTTTAGTTCCAACTGCAATAGTATCAATTACTGTATTATAAGTTGGACTGACAGGATCAACATCAAAAACAAAAACATTGTTGGAAGTTTGATTCAATACAAATAAATTTGTACCAGATAAAACTGAAAAAACAGGATATGTCCCAGCGGCAACAGTAGCAATTACTGTATTATAAGTTCCACTAGCAGGATTAGTGTCAATAATAGAAACAGTGTTTGCGTCGTGATTATTAGTATATAAATTATTACCAACAAGAGTTGACCACTGTGGGCTAGTTGAAGCGCCCATAGAAATAGTTCCAATTACTGTATCAGTATTAGTATTAATTACAGTAACAGTACTTACTGGAGTCTGATTGCACACATATAAATTTGTGCCAGATAAAATTAAACCATAAGGTGTAGTCCCAGCGGCAATAGTAGCAATTACTGTATTATAAGTTCCAACATTAGCAGGATTAGTGTCAATAACAGATATTGAATTTCCAGTAACATTAACTACATATAATTTAGTACCGACTAAAAGTGAAGGATGAGGTTGACCTCCAACAGCAATAGTTGCTATCACTGTATTACTACCAGTATCAATTACTGAAACGTTATTAGTAGTTTTGTTACTTACATATAAATTTGTCCCAGAAAGAGTCGCATACCGTGGAAATGTCCCAACAGCAATAGTGGCTACTACTGTATTTGTATTAGTATCAATTACAGAAACATTATTAGAACTTCTGTTAGGTGCATATAAATAACGTCCAGCCACAAGGGTTGAAAATTGTGGTTGAGTTCCAACAGCAATAGTAGTTGTTACTGTGTCCGTATTAGTATCAATAACAGAAAAATTATTTGTACCAGCATTACTTACATATAAATTTGTGCCAACAAGAGTTCCCACAGTTGGAGTAGTTCCAATTCCAGCAGAAATAGTTGTAACAGCTGCAAATGTTTTTGAAAATACTCCTAAAAAACTGATACAGAAAATTACTATCAGAAGTATAAATTTTATTTGTGATATATTTTTCATATATATAATATATTATAATAAAACATTAACTTTAATCAAAGTAATTTTTTAAACGAGATATTTTCTCATGCTGACGAAGTTTTTCATGAACTTTAGCTTCAATTTGACGAATACGTTCACGAGTAACTCCGAATTCTTCCCCTACTCTTTCTAATGTATGCTGTATGCCATCAATTAATCCATAACGCATTTCAAGAATTTTTCTTTCCTTTGGATTAAGTTCATCTAATACAGAACGAATTTGATCAGAAAGGATTCTTCGAGAAGATTCCTGATCGGGTCGCAAAATTTTATCATCTGGAATAAAGTTTTCCAAAGTTGATTTATCTTCATCACTTCCGACTGGCTGTTCCAAAGAAATTGTTTCCTGACTAATATTTTCTATTACGTGAATTTTTTCAACAGGAATTCCCATTTCTGTTGCTATTTCTTCTGCTAAAGGTTCTCGTCCCAAATCCTGACTTAATCTTCTGTGTGTCTGTTTATATTTTGAAATAGTTTCAACCATGTGAACCGGAATACGAATCGTACGTGATTGATCAGCTAAAGCACGAGTAATTGATTGACGAATCCACCAAGTTGCATAGGTAGAAAATTTATATCCTTTTGTCCAGTCAAATTTTTCAACAGCTTTAAATAAACCTAAATTCCCCTCTTGAATCAAATCAAGCAAAGTTAAATCAGCGCTACGTCCAACATATTTTTTCGCAATGGAAACAACAAGACGAAGGTTTGCTCGAGCAAGTAAATTTTTTGCTTCTTCATCACCTTTTTCAATTCTTTTAGCCAAATCTTTTTCATCACTAGCATAAATAAGTGGATACTGCCCAATTTCTTTCAAATACATTTGAATTGAATCATGAGTACCAGATTTAAGTAATTCTTTTTCATCCAATCCAACATCTAAATTAAGCAAATTTCCACCCTCCAAAACATCAATACCAGCCACTGCAAATTTTTCATAAAGTTCATCTAAAAACAAAATATCATTTTCAATATTTGGAAAAGTCTTTAATATTTCATCATAAGTAATAAAACCTCTTTTTCGTCCTTTCTCCACAAGCTCATTTGAAATTCGCTCTAATTCCTGTGCTTTCTTTTCACTAGCTGTAAGTTTCTTTATTTTTTCCTTTTTTACCTTTTTAATCTTTAATTTCTTTTTTGCTTTTTTAACAACTTTCTTTTTCTTAGAAATTTTAGGTCTTTTTATAATCTTTTTAGTCTTTTTTACTTTCTTTTTTAAATTTTTTTTATTCTGTTTTTTTGTTTTATTTTTTTTCATTTGTTTAAAATTTAATTATTTTTTTGAACGACTATTTTTTATATCTTGAATCTTACTACTAATGTCATTGATTTCTTTTAAAATTTGTTTAGCCCCAACACTATCCTTCTTTTCTTCCATCATCCGTAATTCTTGCATTTTTTTAAACAATTTTTCTTTTAAAAATTCTTCTCTGAGGTTAAAAATTAATTCTGGAATTTCTTTTTCTAAATCAACATCTTGACCATAAAAAACTTCTGCTTCGAATATTAAATCTTCTAAAGAATCTTTCAATTTTTCTCTCAACTCTTCTTCATTTACATTTAAAATTTCAAAAACTTCATTCTGTAATTTCAAAATATCAATTTTTTGTTCTTTTAAGGTTTTCTGCCAAAAAATAATACCAAGCAGTCTACGTTCAATATAATCTTTTTTAAATATCGTGCTTTCAATTTTTTGTACTTCTTTTATCTCCTTATTTTCATATTTTGCTTCCTGTTCTATTTTTTTTAAATCATCTCTCAAATCTGATTCCGGAATTTGTGTTAAATCACTAATTTTTTTTATAAAATAAGATTTTTCAATTGAACTTTCAATGGCACTTACGTACGGCAATATTTTTTCTTTAACTTCCCTTCCAATTTTTCTTGAATCTCCACCAAAATTTTTTAAAACTTTTTCCAATAAAAATTCTATTAAGTGTTTTGAATTTCGAATAGCCTCTCGCCAAACATCAATACCTTTTTGAGAAATTAAATCTGCTGGATCAACACCTTCTGGCATTGAAACAGCCTTCACATCCATTCCAAGAGAAAGAGCTATTTTACCAGCTCGAACCGAAGCGCTGATTCCCGCTTTGTCGGAATCAAAAGCTAATAAAATATTATTTGAAAGGCGCAAAACTAAACCTAGATTAGAAACAGCATTTTCTTTTGAAATTGTAGAATCCGAAAGTGCTGTACCAGAAGTTGCTATTGTATTTCTAAATCCAGCTTGATGAGACAATACCAAATCAAATTGTCCTTCAACTAAAATAGAAAAATTATTTTTACGAATTGAATCTTTCGCTTTATCCAAACCATAAAGAACCGCTGACTTGTTAAAAATAGGAGTATCGGGACTATTTAAATATTTCGCAGACTTTCCATCGTCTACAAAAAGTCTTCCTGAAAAAGCAATAATTCTTCCACTAGAATCAGAAATCGGAAACATAATTCTTCCACGAAATCTATCATAGTAGCCAGATTTTTCTGGAACTTTTTTTATCAAACCAGCTTTTTCCATTTCAACATCGCTAAAACCTTTTTTCTGTAAAAAAGAATAAAGTTCCCGCCAATCATTTTTTATGAATCCTATTTTAAAATCTTTTATTGTTTTTTCTTCCAAACCTCTAGATTTTAAATAATTCAGAACTTCAATATTTTTAGACAAATTATCGCAAAAAAACTTTGTTGCTTCTTCCATTACTCTGTATAATTTTTCTTTTTCACTTTCTTCTTTTGGATTATAATTTTCCAAAATAACTCCCGCTCTTTCTGCTAACAATTTAAGCGATCCCCTAAAATCAAGACCTTCAAATTCTTCCACAAAAGTAAAAATATCTCCTTTCGCTCCACAGCCAAAGCAATAATAATTTCCACGATCTCGTGAAACAAAAAAAGATGGAGTTTTTTCATTGTGAAAAGGACATCTAGCTTTTAGGTTAGATCCAACTTTTTCTAATTTTATGTAGGAAGAGACAACTTCTTCGATTGAAAGCCTCTCCTTAATTTTTTGAACGGGAGAGTTCATAATTTTTTTATTCTTCTATAGTTGGAGCGCTTTCTTTTTTTCGAAAGCCAGTTCCAGCTGGAATTAATCGCCCTATTATAACGTTTTCTTTTAACCCTCTTAATGTATCAACACCTCCTTTAATTGCATTTTCAATAAGAACTCTATTGGTATTCTGGAATGATGCAGCTGATAACCAACTCTTTGTACGTAGAGACACTTCTGTAATTCCAAGCGCAATTGTTTCAGCTTTTGCTTCTTTGTCGCCCAATTCAATAACTCTCAAATTTTCTTCAATAAGCGCGGAATTTTCCACAATATCACCAACTGAAAAATTAGTTTCTCCTGCGTCTTTTATTTTTCTTCTTGAAAACATTTGACGAACAATAATTTCGGTATGCTTTCTTGAAATAGAAGCGCTTTGAAGTTCATAAACTTTATTTATTTCTCTGATGATATATTCTTCAGCTAATTCTTTTCCTCCATATTTGAAAATTTCAGCAATATCCGCAGATCCATCAGTTAACAATTCTCCTTTAACTACTCTCGCGCCAACTTTTATAATTGGAGTTCGACGAAATGGAGCAATATATTCCATTTCATTTTTCTTTCCATCGGCTTTTGAATCTGACAAAACTTTTATAATTGTTTCTTTTTCATCTTTCTTTTTTATTTCAATTACTTCTCCGTCTGTCTGAGAAACGATTGCTGGATTTTTTGGAATTCTTCTTTCAAAAATTTCTTCAACACGTGGAAGACCTGTAGTGATATCTGTACCAGCGACACCTCCAGCATGGAAAGTACGAAGTGTAAGCTGAGTTCCCGGTTCTCCAATTGCTTGAGCCGCAATAATTCCAACAGCTTCACCAAGTTGCACTAAATGATTTCTTCCCAAATCCAATCCATAACATTTCTGACAAATACCGTGAGCAGTTTTACAAGTAAGCGGAGATCGAACAAAAACTTCTTCAATACCAGTTCCTTCTATATTACGAGCTTCTTCTTTCGTAATTAAAAATCCTTTTTTATAAAGCACATTGTCTTTTTTATCTTTTATATCAGCTGCCAACACTCTTCCTCTTATATTTTTTGAAAGAGAAATTTCAACTCCAGAAATATTTTCTTTTCTAACTAATTTTCCTTCTCTCGTTCCGCAATCTTCTTCAGTTATAATCACATCTTGCGAAACATCAACAAGTCTTCTAGTTAAATAACCAGCTTTCGCAGTATTCAAAGCCGTGTCAGATGCGCCTTTTCGGGCACCGTGGGTAGTAATGAAATATTCAATTGGAGAAAGACCTTCTAAATAACAAGGAATAATTGGGAATTCCAATGTTTGTCCTTGGTTGTTTTGAATAAGACCTTTCATTCCAGTCATCTGAACTAGCTGTCCCATAGAACCTCTAGCGCCAGAAGTGAACAAATCATAAGTTGAACCATTCTTATCAAGAGTTTTAGGCAAAACTTTTTCCAATTCTTTTTTAGATTGAGTCCAAATTTCAATAACTTTTTGATATCTTTCTTCTTCGGAAAGCAAACCATCTTTCCATTGAGAAACAACTTCTCCTTCAGCTTTCTTGCCAGATGCAATAATTTTTGCTTTTTCTTCTGGAACTTTTATATTATCTAATCCCCAGGTAATTCCAGAAACCGTTGCATATTTAAAACCAAATTGTTTTATCTTGTCCAAAATTGCTGGAGTTTCATCTATTCCGTAATGCATAATAAGTTCATCTACGAGCGAAGAAAGTCTTTTTTGATTCATTTCATCATTTACGAAAGCAAAATCATTTGGCAAAATACTATTGAACAACAATCTTCCAACGGAAGTTTCAAATAATTCACCGCCATATTTTTCATATTTATGAGTGTCAGTTGCTTGAACTTTTATTTTTGCTCTGAGAGAAATAATTCCAAATTCATGCGCAGTAATGGCAGTATTTGGATTAGAAAAATATTTTCCTTCTCCTTCCTCTCCGTCAACTGATTTTGTCATCCAATATGCTCCCAAAACCATATCTTTACTTGGATGAACTATTGGATCTCCGTTCTGAGGTTTAAGCAAATTTTTATTTGCCGCCATTAATTCTTTTGCTTCTGATTGAGCTTCTTCGGAAAGAGGAACGTAAACAGCCATCTGGTCTCCATCGAAGTCTGCATTGAAAGCAGCACAAACTAAAGGATGAACTTGAACTGCATTTCCTTCAATTAAAATAGGATTAAAAGCTTGAATACCTAAACGGTGAAGTGTAGGCGCGCGGTTTAAAAGAACATATTTTCCTTTAATAACTTCTTCGAGAATTGCCCAAACTTCAGGAGTTCTTTCCTCTATTAATTTATTTGCTCCACGAATATTGAAAGTCAATTCTGCTGCCAAAATTTTTGAAATCACAAATGGTCTAAAAAGTTCCAAAGCCATATGTTTCGGTAAACCACATTGATTTAATTTAAGTTGAGGACCAACCACAATAACAGAACGTCCAGAATAGTCCACACGTTTACCAAGTAAGTTTTGACGGAATAAACCTTGTTTAGATTTTAAGTTATCGGAAAGAGATTTAAGAGCACGCTTTTGAGATTGACTCATTGCAACGCTATCGTTTTGTTTTGCAATTGAATTATCAATTAAGGCATCAACAGCTTCTTGAATTATTCTTTTTTCATTTCGAAGAATAACATCTGGAGCGCTTATTTCTTTTAATTTTCTTAAACGATTATTTCTATTTATAACGCGACGATATAAATCATTTAAATCTGAAGTGGCGTGTCGGCCTCCATCAAGAGCAACCATTGGACGAAGTACTGGTGGAATAACTGGAATTACAGTAAGAAACATCCATTCAGGACGAATATCAGCATAAATCATTGAACGAATAAGAGAAAGTCTTTTCTGTAATTTTTCTTTATCCACAATACTTGCCTTCTCAATCATTTTTTCTGTATGAATTTTTAATTTATTTAAATCAAGATTTTTGAAAATAGAATAAATTGCTTCCGCTCCGATATTCGCTTCAAAACAAGTTCCATATTTTAAAGAATAATGATGAAACATAATTTCATTCAAAACTTTTCCTTCATAAATTTCACCAATCTCTTTTTTAGTAGCTGAAAATAAATTTTTTAATTTTTCACGAGTGTCGTCATCAGCCGCATTTCTTAATTTACTCTTATATTCTTTTTCCAAATTTTGAAGTATAGTTCCTTTTTCATCTTCATGAACTTTCGTAACTATATATCCAGCAAAGTAAATAACTTTTTCCAAATCAGAAACAGAAATATTTAAAAGGGTACTCATTCTTGAAGGAACTCCTCTCAGAAACCAAATATGTGCAACTGGAGTTGCAAGTTCAATATGTCCCATTCTTTCACGACGAACAATAGAACGAGTAACTTCCACTCCACATTTTTCACAAATAATATCTTTATATCGAATACGACGATATTTTCCGCAATAACATTCGTAATCTTTTTCCGGTCCGAATATTTTTTCGTCAAAAAGACCTCCGCGTTCTGAACGGCCTGTTCGATAATTTATAGTTTCTGGTTTAGTCACCTCTCCATAGGACCATTCTTTTATTTGATCTGGTGATGCAAGTTTTAATTCAATTTTATCAAATTCAGTTATGTTTAAAGTTTTCATATGTTTATTTTAGTTAATTTTAATTCTAAATATTTTTATCTGAATTTTTTTCCAACTTAACATCCAGAGCAAGACCTCTCAAATAATTTAACATCACATTAAATGACGCTGGAGAATTAGGAGCTTTGATAGTCTCATTTTTAATAATAGAATCAAAAGTCTGAGAACGACCCATTATATCGTCAGACTTAATAGTAAGCATTTCTCGCAAAGTATAGGCAGCACCATAACCTTCCAAAGCCCAAACTTCCATTTCTCCAAATCTTTGTCCTCCACCTTGAGCTTTACCTCCGAGTGGCTGTTGAGTAATAAGAGAATAAGGACCGATGGAACGCATATGTATTTTATCTTCCACCATGTGGTGCAATTTAAGCATATACATACAACCCACAGCAACATCTTGTTTAAAGCTTTCGCCTGTTCTTCCATCAAAAAGTTTCATTCTGCCATTTTCAGGAAATCCTGCTTTCTTTAATTCTTCTTTAATTTCTTCGTGAGTTGCTCCCAGGAAAGACGGCACGATTGCCTGATATCCCAATTCTTTAGCAGCCAAACCCAAATGAATTTCTAAAATCTGTCCCAAATTCATACGAGAAGGAACACCTAAAGGAGACAAAATAATATCAACTGGAGTTCCGTCTGCCATATATGGCATATCTTCTTCTGGAAGAACCATTGAAATAACACCTTTGTTTCCGTGGCGTCCTGATAATTTATCTCCAACTGAAATATTTCTAATCTGAGCAACTTCAATGACAATTTTTTTAATAATTCCAACTTCAAGAGTGTGTCCTAAATCACGAGAGAAAATTTTTATTCTAACAACACGTCCGCGTTTTCCGTGTTCCATTCTTAATGAAGTATCTTTCACATCACGAGCTTTTTCCGCAAAAATAGATCGAAGCAAACGTTCTTCTGGAGTTAATTCTGTTTCTCCTTTTGGAGTAATTTTACCAACTAAAATATCATTTTCTCTGACTTCTGCTCCAATGCGAATAACTCCGTCTTCATCCAAATCTTTTAATTTTAATTCTCCAACGTTTGGAATATCACGAGTAGTAATTTCTGGTCCAAGTTTTGTATCTCGAACTGCGCAAATAAATTCTTCTAAATAAACAGAAGTGAATTTGCTATTTTTTACTAATCTTTCTGAAACAATAATAGCGTCTTCGTAGTTAAAACCAGACCAAGACAAAAACGCAACAAAAATATTTTGTCCAAGAGAAATTTGTCCGCTCACAGTACTTGAAGTGTCTGCTAATACATCACCTTTTTTAACTTTTTCACCCATATTTACAATTGGACGTTGATGAAATGCGGAAAAATTATTATTTCTTAAAAAATTAATTAAAATATATTCTTTTTCATTTTTTCCTTTTACAATAATTTTTTTCGCGTCAACATAAGAAACAATTCCATCTTCTTCTGCAATTACTAATCTTCCAGAATCACGAGCAGCAAATTCTTCCATTCCAGTAGCCACAAGTGGCATTTCAGTAAGAACACAAGGAACAGCTTGCTTCTGCATGTTTGATCCCATCAATGCTCTGTTCGCATCGTTATGTTCCAAAAATGGAATCATAGAAGTTGCGATAGAAAATCCTTGATTGGCTGCAACATCTATAAAATCAATTTCATCGCGAGAAATCATACCAGGTTGAGTTTTTATTCTGGCTGCAACTTTTTCTTCTGTTATTTTTCCATTAGCATCATAACCAATACCGGCGTGAGCAATGTTATATTTTTCTTCTTCAAGAGCATTTAAGTAAGAAATTTCTCCTGTAATTTTTCCATTTTTAACTTTTACGTATGGAGTTTCAATAATTCCAAAATCATTTATTTTTGCATAAGTCGCAAGGTGTAAAATAAGTCCAATGTTTGGTCCTTCAGGAGTGTGAATTGGACAAACTCTTCCGTAGTGAGAAGGATGCACGTCACGAACTTCCAAACCAGCACGTTCACGAGTTAATCCTCCAGGTCCAAGCGCTGAAAGAGTACGTAAATGTTCCATCTCATAAAGAACGTTTTCCTGCGCCATAAATTGCGAAAGTTGGTTAGTTGTGAAAAATTCTTTTATGCGAGCCTGTAATGGACGTTGGTTAATTATTTGGATTGGCATTGCAGTATCAACATCAATAATAGACATTCTATCCTGAATATTTCTCTTTATTTGCATAATACCAGTACGAATTTTTTGTTGAAGCATTTCTCCAACGAAACGAACCCGTCTTTGTCCAAGATGGTCTATATCATCTGCTTTCGCGTCTGGATCATTATTTAAATCAATTATATTTTTAACAACAGTGATCAAATCTTCTTTTGAAATAACTCTCCTTTCAAGTTCTTTTTCATCCATTGATTTTTCAAAACGCTTGTTGAAACGAAATCTTCCAACTGGAGACAAATCATACCTTTCTGAAGTAAACAAAGAATCAATAAATTCTTTTGCGTTGTCTGCTGTCGCCATATCTCCGTCTCTCAAACGCTTATAGATTTCAATATATGAATCGTTTGGAGTTTTAGCAGTTTCTTTTGCCAAACAAGCTTTAATTACTTCTTCATAATTTCCTTTAAATTCTTTCAATAAATCCGCATCATTTGTATAACCCATTGCACGAAGCAAAGATATTACTGGAAATTTTCTTTTCTTATCTATGCGAACATAAATTGCGCCGTCAGCTTCTGATTCTATTTCAATCCAAACTCCACGAGCTGGAATAATTTTTGCACCAAAATATCTTTTTCCTTTACTTTCAGATTCTATAAAAAATACTCCGAATGAACGAGCAAGCTGAGGAACAACAACACGTTCCACTCCATTTATTATGAAAGTTCCGTGCGTCGTCATTAGTGGAAGTTCCGAAAGAAAAATTTCCTGTTCCTTAACGGTTCCTAAAATTTTATTTGTTAATTTTACACGAACTTTCAAAAGTCCGTTAAAAGAGGTTTTGTTTATTTTTGCAGAATTTTCGTCATGTTTTGGTTCTTCAATAGAGAAAGAAGTGAAATCAAGCTGAAATTTTTTACCAGAATAATCTTGAATTGGAGAAAATTCTTTGAAAACTTCTTTTATTCCAACTTCCATTAACCACTTAAACGACTTAAGCTGGGATTCTATTAAATTAGGAAATTCTATTAATGGCTTCTTGTATCTTGAGAAATACTTCTTAGAACGTTTTGTTTCTTTGTGCATATTTTTTGCAAAAATTCAAAACCAAAACTTAGTTAAAAAGCAAAAAGAAAAACACAAAATGCCCTTCTTCTTAGCTTTTTACTCTTTATTTCGGATATTGATTAAAATTAATAATTAAACCATATTAATAATCAGGAGAATTCATCCGAAACACAATCATTCAATCAAATACAGTATACTTATTTCAAAATTTTTGTCAAATATTTTTGTGGATTAAATTTTCTTTTTCCAATTTTCTATATTTTTGTGATGACCTGAAAGTAAAACTTTTGGAACTTTATAATTTTTATTTTTATATTTTAAAATTTCTGGACGAGTATAAAATTCGCTTGAAGAAATTCGTTCTTCTTCCAGAGATTCATATTTACCCAGAACTCCGGGAATTTGGCGAGAAATACAATCAACTAAAATCATTGCTGGCAATTCACCGCCAGTCAAAACATAATCCCCTACTGAAATCTTTTTTGTTTTCAAAATTTTATCAACTCGCGCATCAATTCCTTCATAGCGTCCACAAATTAAAATAATGTCAGAATATTTTTTTGAAACTTTTTTTGCAAAGCTTGTAGAAAATTTTTCTGCGCTGGGAATAAAATTAATAACTAAAATTTTCTTTTTATTTTTTATTTTTGAAATAGCTTTTTCAACTGCTTTAAGTACTGGCTCGGCTTTCATTATCATACCAGGACCTCCACCGTAAGGTTTATCATCAACTGGCTTATAACCAGTCTTATTTTTATCTTTTACAAAATCCCGTGGATTGTAAAATTTTATTGAAATGTGTTTATTTTTCACCGCCCGCCCAATAATAGACTCATCTAAATATGAGTCAAAAATATCTGGGAAAATTGTGATTATATGGAAATTCATATCTAATATTCAACCATTTCAGTTTATAAATTTTAAAACATAAATGCAAACAAAAAAATCTAGGCTTCCCTAGATTTTTTTGTTTTATTATTTAATTTTTTTTACATTCCATTAATCACTCCCCTAGTTATAGATCCAAAATATCCAACGGCCGGAGAAATGTTCATAGCTTTCTGCCATTCAGCTAAAGCCAATTTTGTTAACGGTCCAAAAAAATGAGTAGTGCCATGATTTTTTAAGGCCAAAGCTTCTGGTCCTTTATTTTGACTTACTAAAAATTCTTGAAGTGTATTGACATCATCATTTGTTAATCCAGAATATAAATTAATATTTATTGCTCTAATTGGCAACAAATTACTTGGAGTTGTTGGATTTAATACTGAAAGTGATGAAGAAGAGCACGACTTACCTGTTGTTGGACTAAACAAATATCCTGATAAACAATCAGTAGGAATAGTTGGAGCAACAGCTGGAATTCCTAAAGAAGACCCACCAGAAGAACCAACAGACCTCATTGTGTTCACAATATAATTTAGCGAATTTGTTGTGCTTGCTGGAGGATTCAAGTCTGCATCAGTCCAACCTATTCCTACAGTAATAATATTAGTTGAGTCTATAACCGAAGCTGTAGGAGTGAATGTTGCCGTGTAAACTAGAGGATCCCCCGTTGCAACAACAGAAGGAATCGTTCCATTTTCAATTGTTACATCTAAATCAGTAAATCCTGTTGGTGCTTCAGAAAAAGTAAATGTTATCGTTGCAGTTTGTCCACGAGTTAAAGTGTAATCAGAAAGAGTTATTGCAACTTCAGGAGCGACAGTATCTACTATTGCTGCATCATAAGTAAATAGTGTACCAGCAACATCTGCTGTACAGGTTATCTGTCCACCATCTTCTGTACAAGTCGTATTTGCCTCCACATCCATTAATAGTTGTAATGCATCAACTACATCATTTACTGTACCACCTGCAAGAACTGTATAACTATAATCTGTACCATTAATTGTTGCTACAAATTCTTCTCCCTCAGTTGGAGTTCCTGGAAGATAAACAATGACCATTGCATTAATTCCGTAATCTATATCATCAACTGTTATAGCTCCATCTCCAGCTACTCCAACAGTATCTTTTGTAAATGTGACATCAGCTCCTGTATTAGTTACTGTATATTCTCCTCCTGGAAATGAGTGAACCGTTCCTAAATCAAAATTTGTTGCAACAATTGCATCTGCAATTTCTTCAGCAGTTAAAGCAGTATGTCCTAAATCAATAACAATATCATCAATTTCAATAGAATGATCATCTGTATTAGCAATAAGCCCTGCTGGAATAGTTATAGTATCAGTGGATCTAGTACCATTAGTAGTTACATAATCTGGATCAAGAATAGTTATATTAACATTTCCAGCCACACCTTTATTATTTCTAGTAATAGTTAAAGTTGCACTAGTACCTCCTGCATTATCAATTGTATAAGCTCCATTAGTTACATAACTTGTTCCAGTTGAAAAATCTACTGATGTTGCAGCAGTTGCTATTTCAATATCAGTCAACGCATTATGTCCCATATGTATGGTAATACCATCAATAATAATTGAATGATCATTAGAACCAGCACAAAGTCCATCTGGAATAGTTGCAGTACCAGAAGCTACAACACCTACAACACCTGGTGTATCTGTAGTAGTAGACGAAATAGCAGCACCTGTCGTACCATCTGTAAAAGTAATACTAGTCGCAGAATTTTCACTTCCCGTAGTTATAAAACCAACATCTGTAAGACCTGGTTCAGTAACACTTATAAAACCATGAAGTGCTACCCAAATATTAAGAAGATGCTGAAGTTTATCTGCAATTTGTGTGGCACTTCTTGCTGTCCCTGGACCACCAGTTGCTGTTGTTCTTGAAACACCAGCGATATTATCATTACAATCTAATTCATCAATATCATCACCAGCATCCGAGAATGTAACAACACAATCACCAATAGTTATGGTATCAGCAGCAGTTGGTAAAGAATTCACACTTAATTCCCTATAAGCTTTTACCTCATCTATTCCACCAGCCATAACTACAGGACCTGGAATCGTTGAAACAACATTATCAACTCCACCAGCAAGAAGTATAGCTGGAACAGCTGAACTTAATGCATTAGCTTCAGCTATAACATTTGTAAAAGTACTAACGACAGCTTGAGCATTATTAAACACTCCCAAAAAACTAACAATAATCACTAACGTCAAAAATTTATTTCTCATTTTTTTATTATTTTTAATATTATTTATAATACTTCGACTAATTAATAGTTAAACAAAAACTACACGATTTTCATTGCTATGTTTATTATATCACCAATTTTTTACTTTCTACCCAAAAAAGCTAAATTTGGGGATAAGTGGACAACAAAACAAAAAACCACCCATTTCTGAGTGGTTTTTGTTAAAACTTTTTCAATTTAAATTCCTTTTAAGTCTTCCATAGCTTGGTCAACAGTTTGTGTTGAAGAGCTTGGAACAGGTCTTGTGCTTCCTTCTGGTTCATTGATCTTTAGATTAACGCGAGCGTTATTCTTCATACCAATTACGCGAAGAAGAGTGCGGATAGCTTTTGCTGTATTTCCCATTCGTCCTATAATTTTTCCCATATCAGCGGGATTTACAGTAAGACTTATGAGGACACCCATTTCATCAACAGTACGATCGATTTTTACATCGTTCGGATTATCAACGAGAGCTTTCACTACGTATTCTAAGAATACCTTGTCAGCGTCTTGCATATGTATTTCAGATAAATATTTTTAATCGGCGCAGTTTTCCGACCAAAGTAACTGCTTGTATAAGTATAAACGATTATTTTTTTGCTTTCAACTCTTTTCTTTTTAGAGTAGGTTTCTTTTTTGGCAAAACATTTTTTTTCTTTCCTTCAATCACTTTCTGATGAACTAAAAAGTTATGCATTGTGTCAGAAACTTGTGCACCTTTTGACATCCAATATTTTATTCTATCAGTTTTAAAATTTGTTTCTCCTGCCTTTGGATTATAGGTACCAACTATTTCTAAAAATTTTCCACTCTTAGTGCTATTTTTAGAATCGGTCAAAACCGCGCGAAAAGCTGGGTCATTTTTTCTTCCTATTCTTTGTAATCTTATTTTTAACATAATGTTATATTAGCATAAACGTTCTAAAAAGCAACTCAATAAAGATTTTTATGTTATATTTATAATAATGCAAAAAACAAAGAAAAAACTAGAAGGCGTCATCTCTGTCTCAAATAAAGGTACTGGTTATGTTGCCATAGAAAATCAAGAAGTTGATGTAGAAATTGATTCTCAAAATTTAAATACTGCACTAAATGGCGATTTAGTGCAGATTGAAATAATTTCCAAACAAAAAGGAAGAAAGTACGGAAAAGTCGTAAAAATTATTTCACGAGCCAAAAATGGTTTTGTTGGAATTCTAGAAAAAGGAGTTGAAAATGTTTTCCTAAAACCAGACGATTTAAAAATGTATGCAAACATTTTATTAGATCCGCAAAAATTAAACGACGCAGAAATTGGAGATAAAATATTTGTAAAAATAATTTCTTGGGAAAAAGGACAAGAAAATCCAACAGGAGAAATAATAAAAATTATAGGAAAACCGGGAGAAAATGATACGGAAATGAAAGCTCTGGCACTAGAAAAAGGTTTTGATTCTTCCCTGCCTAATTCTGTGGAAAAAGAAGCTGAGCAAATTAAAAAAACTGGCATAGCAACAGAAGATTATAAAAATAGAAAAGATTTTAGAAAAACTTTAACTTTTACCATTGATCCATTTGATGCAAAAGATTTCGACGATGCAATTTCCTTCAAAGAATTAGCAAACAATGAATATGAAATAGGAATTCACATTGCCGATGTTTCCAATTATGTAAAAGTTGGAAGCGAATTAGATAAAGAAGCAAGCCAAAGAACAACTTCTGTTTATTTAGTAGACAGAACCATTTCAATGCTTCCTGAAATTCTTTCAAATGATTTGTGTTCTCTCGTTCCAAAAAAAGACAGATTAACAATGAGCGCAGTTTTTGTTTTAGACAAAAATGCAAAAATAAAAAGCGAATGGTTTGGAAAAACCGTCATTCATTCTAAAAAAAGATTAACCTACCAAGAAGCGGAAGATATTATTAAAGATAAAAATGCTCCGCTACACAAAGAACTTTTTATTCTAAACAATTTAGCTAAAAAATTAAATACTGAAAGATTTGATCAAGGTGCAATGAATTTGGAACAAGAAGAAGTGAAATTTGTCCTAGATGAAAATGCAAAACCAATAAAGGTTATAAGAAAAGAACGAGGTGACTCTAATAAGTTAATTGAAGAATTTATGCTTTTGGCTAATAAAAAAGTAGCTGAGCTTATTTCCAAAGGAACTAAAAAAGAAGGCATTTTTGTTTACCGCGTGCACGATTTGCCAACTAGAGAAAAAATGTATAATTTATCCGTTTTCCTAAAAGGAATGGGTTTTACTTTGCCAATGAAAAATGGAATTATCCCGCCAAAAGAAATAAATAAATTATTAAAAACTATAGAGAAAAAAGGAGAAAAAGAAGTCATCAGCAAAGCAGTTATTCGATCAATGGCAAAAGCAATTTATTCGACAAAAAATATCGGCCACTACGGCTTAGGTTTTTTATATTACACTCACTTCACTTCCCCAATCCGAAGATATCCAGATATTGTTGTGCACAGATTTCTTTTGGATTATTTATCTGGCAAAAAAATCAACCAAGAAAAATTAGAAAACTATAAAGAAATTTCTCGGAGATCTTCGGAGCAAGAAAAAAAAGCAACTGAAGCGGAAAGAGCGTCAATAAAATACAAACAAGTTGAATATATGTCAGAACGCATTGGACAAACTTTTAATGGCATAGTAAATGGAATAACAAAATGGGGCATGTATGTTGAAGAAAAAGAAACAAAATGCGAAGGACTTGTACAAATGCGAGATATGAAAGATGATTTTTATATTTTTAATGAAGATAAAATGGAATTAATTGGACAAAAAAATAAAAAGAAATTTAGAATCGGAGATGTCGTAAAAATAGAAGTTAAAGATGTTGATTTAGAAAGAAAGACAATAGATTATATATTGATATGAATCTAGGAATAAAAGCAAAACTTAAACAAATTTTTTGGGCAATCTTTTCCATTACATTAGGAATTTTTTTAACTTTTCTTATTTTTAAAATAATTCCTAATAAATTTCAAATACATACAATACAACAAGAAATAATTGGAAATCCAAAAAACAATACACCACAAGCATTTTATTTTTTAAAAAATCCTGAAAAAAAACCAAGCATAAAAGCTGAAGCATATTTCGTCGGAAATTTAGACACGGGAGAAGTAATTTTACAAAAAAACAGCGAAAAAAAATTCCCAATAGCTTCAGTAACTAAATTATTTACAGCAACAACATCAATTGAAAATCAAAAACAAGATAGTATTACAAAAGTTTCTTCACAGGCACTTTCAACATATGGCGAAAACGGAAATTTTTATATAAATGAAAAAATTAAAGTAAATGATTTAATATATCCCCTTCTTCTAGAATCAAGCAATGATGCCGCAGAAGTAATTGCAGAAAATTCTGGACGAAGTACTTTTATAGAAAAAATGAATGAAACCGTAAAAGATTTAGGACTTGAATCAACATTTTTTGCAGACCCAAGTGGACTTTCAGAAAAAAATCAATCAACTGCATTAGATCTTTTTAAATTTGCAAGATATTTACAAACAGAAAAACCAAATATTCTCAAACTCACAACAATGAGAAGTTATAAAAACAAAACTCATGTTTGGTTTAACAATAGTCAATTTCTTAATCTACAAGGATACATCGGTGGAAAAAGAGGTTTTATAGATGAATCACTACAAACAGCTTTATCTATTTTTTCCATTCCGCTTGGAGAAAGTGGTTCACAAAATATTGGAATTATAGTTTTAAGAAGTCCTGATAGATTAAAAGACGTTCAAAATATTTATAATTATTTGAAAAAAAATGTTTACTATGGAAAAGAATCTGATGCTGATTTGGCTTGGGTAAAACAAAAAGAAGGCATAATTGAAGAACAAGAACCAAATTTTGTAACTTTAGCTTTCGGTGGCGATTTAATGCTCGACCGTGGAGTAAAAAATTCTGTTATGAAAAATTTTGACGGAGATTATTCCGCTCTATTTGAAAACTTAGATATCTTGAAAAAAGTTGATATTGCTTTCGCAAACTTAGAAGGCCCAGCTTCTGATAAAGGAGCCGACAGAAAAAATTTATATTCATTTAGAATGGATCCTTCAATTATTCCAGCATTAAAAGGCGCTGGTTTTAGTATTCTTTCCACTGCAAATAATCACGAAGGAGATTGGGGACGAGATGCATACGCTGATACTTTAGCTCGCTTAAAAGAAAATGAAATCAAATACACTGGTGGAAATATAAATTCAACTGAAGCTGAAAATCCAACAATTATAGAAAAATACGGAATGAAAATTGGCTATCTTGGTTTTACTGACACTGGACCAGATTGGATGAAAGCTACAGAAAATCAGGCTGGAATTTTATCAGCAAGCAATCCCCGTTTCGCTGAAATTATAAAAAATGCTTCGGCAAAAGTTGATTTTTTAATTGTTTCTTTTCACTTCGGAGAAGAATATCAAAAAAAACATAATCAAAGACAAGAAAATTTAGCGCACACTGCAATTGATAATGGGGCTAAAATTATAATTGGCAGTCATCCGCATGTTATGCAAGATACAGAAGTTTATAAAAATGGATTTATTGCTTACTCTTTAGGAAATTTTATTTTTGACCAACATTTCTCGCAAGATACAATGGGCGGAATGCTTTTGGAAATAAAATTATGGAAAGATGGCGGAATGACAATAAACAAAGACACAATAAAATTATCAAAAGCTTTCCAGCCGGAAACCTTAATAAAAGGCAAAGACGAAAAAATAAAATTTGAAACAATAAAAAAACTGGAATAAAAAAACCAGTTGAATTTATTCAACTGGTTCCCTTTTGGGATTTTTGTTTTTTAATACGCCAATATTCTAGCATTCCTTCACTTATTGCATCATTTTTTGCTAATCGTGCCTCTTCTTTAAAACGATATGCATTAATAATGTTATTGTGATAGTTTGCCGAATCAGCTAATTGATCCATAAATTGATCAAAAACTTTACCGGTAACAATTTTATCTCCACTCATAAAGAAAAGTTTTATATTTAAACTAAAAGAACTACAAATAGTATCACACAATTTATTTAAAAGGTCAAATTATTTAGCAATAGCGGTAGCTTCGTCGAATTTTACAGAAAGAAGTTTTGACGCACCATCAGCGCCGACGGTAACACCATAAAGAACACCAGCACGAGACATGGTTTCCCTATTGTGAGTCACAACAATAAGCTGAGAACGACTGGAAAGTTTTTCTAACATATCGCCATATTTTCTGGAATTTGCTTCATCAAGAGCAGCGTCAGTTTCATCCAACACAAGAAATGGCGGAGGATTTACCTGAGACATTGCAAAAAGAAGCGCAATGGAAGTAAGTGAACGCTCACCGCCGGAAAGCGCATTTAATTCTTTAACTTTTTTCTGTGGAAGAGAAACATTAATTTCAATTCCCTGCTCTGGAACTTCTTCTTCATATTCTGAAATTTCTTCTTCGCCTTCTTCTTTTGTTTTACTTCTTTTTGCTTCAGAAGTTATAGCCAAAGAACCAGTTCCACCGCCAAACATAAGCGCAAAAAATTCTTTAAATTCCACATTGATTTTTTGTATTCCATTTTTAAATTCAATATCAATTTTTTCTTTCAAATCTGCCATTAATTTTTTCAGTGATTCTATACTTATGGAAAGATCCTCCATTTCTTTTGAAAGAAACTTTTCTCGATCAGAAATATCTTGATATTCTTTTATAACTTCACTTCCACCACCCGCTCCAGCATCTTCTAATTTTATTTTTATTCTTTCTATTTTCTTTTTTAAATCTGCTTGCGAATTTCTATCAAAAGAATCAACAATTTCAAAATTTTTATAAGCTAAAATGTCTAAACCAACTAAAGCACTTCCCTCTTTTATTTCATTTTCAAAATTATCACTTTCTCTCATGATATTTTCTTCTTTTACAGAAATGATTTGAAGAGCAGATGATAATTCCTGATTTTTTACTTTCAAATTAAATTTTTCTCTTTCTTTATCTCTATCTAACTCTAATTCAGAAGCAATTTTGTTTTTTAACATCTGAATAGTCTCAGAAATTTTTGTTTCTTCATTTTCTATCTTCTGCATTTCATCTAAAATTTCTTTTTGAGTATTCTTTAAATCTTCTAAATTAGAACCATTGTCCGCAGAAAAAGGTTTTGCATGTTCAAATTTTCTTGAAAATCTATCTAAAATATCCTTTATTTTCCCCAAAAGAGGCGCAATATTCTCCAAAACATCCATATACATCGCTTCTTCCAAATATTCATGAGATTCTTTCAAAAAAGATTCTAGCTCTTCTCTATTAACAGAAACATTCTCCGAAAGTTGTGGTCTTTGATTTCTTTTCTCCTCCATTTCTATCATTCCTTCAATTCTTCCGAGTTTTCTTTCTATTTCACTTTTAGCAATACGAATTTGAGAAACTTTTTGTTCTAAATTTCTTAATTCTTCTTTATTTTTATTTTCTTTTTCTGGCGCGCCGTTATTTTCATCAGAAATTAAACCAGAAATACTTTTTAATTCATTTAAAATTCTACTTTTTTCTGTAGATAAATTTTTCTTTTCATTTTCTAAATAGGTATTCTCTTTCTTTAAATATTCAAAATACAACTCAGCCAAATTAATTTTCATTTCTTTGGCTTTTTCAAATTTTTCAACTTGTTTTTTCAAAAAATTCAAATGTGGAAGAATTTCTCTGCGCAATAAAGAAACTTCCTTCATATTTTCACTCGTTCGAACTAATTTTCTGTCAGCTTCTTTTATTTTATATTGATATATTTTTAAACCCAAAGCATCTTCAATCATTTCTCTTCTTTCTTTTGGTGATGCATTCAAAATTCTATCAGCTTCTCCTTGAGAAATAATGTGATGTCCAGAAGAACCAATACTAACAGAAGCCAAAAGATTATTTATATCTTTTAATCTTACTTCTGTGCCATTCAACATATATTTATTTACTCCATCAGAATAAACTTCACGAGAAATTGAAACAATATCAAAATTTAAATCAACACTTTCACCCGTTTCGCTTGGAAATTTAAAAATTTTATCTTTATTATTAAAATAAATTGTAACTGAAGCGCGAGAACTTTTTGACAATGCTTTTGAACCTTTAAAAACAAGATCAGTTCCAGCCTTTCCACGCATTGATTTCATAGACTGCTCTCCCAGAACAAAACGAATTGCTTCTACAACATTTGATTTTCCAGAACCATTAGGACCGACAACACAAACAATCGGACTTTGAAATTCCAAATTAGTTTTCTTGGCAAAAGATTTAAAACCGTTAATTTCAAGATTCTTTAGTCGCATATTAATCCAACCAATTCTTTATTTTTAATGCCGCTTCGGCCGCCTTTTGTTCTGCTTCCTGTTTTGACTTACCTTTTCCTTCAGCTATTAATTCAGATCCAAAGAAAATTCCAACTAAAAAATATTTATCGTGATCAGGGCCAGTTTCATTTAAAACCTTGTAAGCAGGAGTAGAACCAACAAATTCTTGAGCTTTCTCTTGCACTAAACTTTTCGCATCACGCCAAAGCTTTTTCGAAACAATTTCTTCAGTATGTGGTAAAAGAACTTTTGTGACAAATTTATTTGCAACTTCATAACCTTGATCTAAATAAACCGCACCAACAAAAGCTTCAAAAGTATTCGCTAAAATATATTGCCGCGCTTTGCCCATATCTTTTGATTCTCCTTTAGAAAGAAGCAAAAAATCATTCATCCCAATTTCAGAAGCAACTTCGGAAATTATAATTGCATTAACCAGAGCAGAACGAAAAGCTGTTAATTCCCCTTCTGTCTGACTTGGATATTTTTTATATAAAAAATCTGTCACAATAAGTTCCAAAACTGCGTCTCCCAAAAATTCCAAACGTTCATTATGAGAAAGTCCGATTGAAGGACTTTCATTTATAAAAGAACGATGAATAAATGCCTGCTTCAAAAGACTTTTATCATTGAAAACTATTTTTGTTTTTTTCTCAAATTCTGAAAAATTAATCATAAATTTATGTGGCGTTAAGCTCGTAGTTATTTTAATTTTGAAATAATTTCTATTGCTTTTGAAATAAGCGGAATAATATCATTATAAATGTGTAAATCTGGAATTTCAGAAAGTTGAAACCATCTTGCGCCATCCAAACCACCAGAACTTTCAAGTTGAAGTTCTTTATATTCACTTTCAGCTAAAAAATAAGTAACCTTCTTTAAAATTTTCCCTTTTTCCGGATTATTTGCCACATATTCATTTTCACCTAATTTCTCAATTATTTTTATATCAAGACCAATTTCTTCTTTAAGTTCTCGAATAGTTCCCTCTTCAACATTTTCATCTTCTTCAATATGTCCTTTTGATAAAGTCCAATAACCAAAAACATCATGGACTAAACCAAAATAAACTTGATTAGCTTTTTTTGCATAAACTAATGCTCCACCAAGTTTTTCAACTGGCAATTTTGTAATATCTACTGGTTCATCATTTCTTCTCTTTTTGCTTTTTTCATCTTTCCCTGGTTCACCAATTTCTTTGTAAACAGCGCCAAGCACTCCATTTATAAATTTACTAGAATTTTCACCACCAAAAGTTTTTGCCAATTCTATTGCTTCATTAATAGCAACTTTTGGAGGAACTTGTTTGCGATCTCCAAAAAGAAGTTCAGTTAAACCAATTCTTAAAATATTTCTATCAACAATAGAAATTTTATCTATAGGCCATTCTGGCGCAGCTTTTTGAATAATTTCATCAATGGCTACACGCTTTTCCAAAATTTGTTTGATAAGAGAAAATACAAAATCATCATCCTCTAAACCAGGAGCAAATTCTTTTAAATTACGTTCAACCACTTCTTTAAGATTTATTTTTTCTCCATTGTTAAAATCCCACTCAAAAAGCGTCTGGAGAACTATTGATCTTGAAAGGTGCCTATTTGCCATTGTTTTAAAACAAAATTACTTTGCCTAAGCTTTTTTTGCCTTTGCTTTTTTCTGTTTCTTTTCTGTTTTCTTTACTAAATCCAAAACTTTCATTCCACGGTAAAATCCGCAAGCAGAACAAACTGTATGCCCTTTTTTTAATTCTTTACAATTTTCACACTTGGCAAAATTAGTATTTTTAAGCGCATGATGTGAGCGCCTGTTTGCTGTATGTGATTTTGTATGTCTCATTCTTACTACCATAATGTGCTTATCTTAACATATTAATGAATAAAAGCAAAACAAAATGCCCTGCTAACCATATAGTCGGTTAGCAGGGCATATTTTTAAAGTAAATCCATAATAGACATACAAATTTCTCTGTCTGAAGAAAGAATCCGTAACGATCCATCGAAAGCTTTCCGATGTCCACCCCATAATACTTTTTTAAACAAAACAGCAGAAATCCAAAGAGGAGCCGCAATTTCACCATCAGTTTCATTTGGGCCATCAAATTCAGAAATATTACCGGAAAATTTCTTTACTAAAAAGAAGTGTTTAACATGAACAACTTTTGATCGGTCATCCCTGTCTTTAACTTCATATTTAGCATAGACCAGCTCTTCTAAATCCTCTTTTTTAAGAATAAGCTCGGTTTCTTCCTTTGCTTCCCGAATGGCAGTCTGCGTTGGAGTTTCGCCGTGCTTTTTAATATTCTCATTTTCATCACCACTTTTGTGAAAAGAAGAATTATAAGGCAATCCAAGAAAATAAGTCTTTTTGTCATTGGGATTGTAATAACAAATTACAACTGCTGAAAAATGTTGGCGGTCTTTAGAAGTACCACCGGGTAATTTGATCTGATCAAATCCCTGCTCTTTTAGTGATTCAAGCTTACTAAAAAGCTTATTATCACTTAAAATATTTATTTTCATCCCTTTTTGGTTTTAGGGGTTATTACTATGTCAAAGATTCTCGCGATCCTTGTGTCGTATAAACAATATCATATAAAGGTCTAAATGTCAAGTAGATTAATAACCATTAAAAATGATACAATATTTAGATATTTATGGAAAATCACGAAGAAAAATTACATAATTTAAGACACTCTTTGGCACATCTTTTAGCAGCAACAGTTATTGAGCTATATCCAAAAACTAAAGTCACGATCGGTCCAGTTATTGAAAATGGCTTTTACTATGATTTTGATCTTAAATCCCCTATTTCCGATAAAGATTTACCAAAAATAGAAAAAAAAATGCACGAGATTTTAAAAACTTGGAAAGAATTTACAGTTGAAGAAAAAACACAAAAGGAAGCATTAAAATATTTTTCAGATAATGAATACAAAACAGAATTAATAAATGAAATAAAAGATAAAAAAGAAAAAATAACTTTTTATACTTGTGGTAATTTTACAGATTTATGCCGTGGTGGACATTTAGAAAATCCTTCAAAAGAAATAAAAGCTGACGGTTTTAAATTAGATAGAACAGCGGGCGCATATTGGCGTGGAGATGAAAAAAATAAAATGCTAACTCGTATTTATGGTTTAGCTTTTGAAAATAAAAAAGAATTAGAAGATTATTTAAATTTACGCGAAGAAGCAAAAAAACGAGATCATAAAAAATTAGGTTACGAACTCGGACTTTTTACTGTTTCTGATTTAATTGGTTCTGGACTTCCGCTTATTAAACCAAAAGGAATGATAATTAGAAAAGCGATTACAGATTTTCTTTGGGACTTACACAAAGATAAAGGATACTCACAAGTTTGGACGCCACATATTGCAAAAGAAAAACTTTATGAAACTTCTGGACACGCAGCAAAATTCGGCGACGAACTTTTTAAAGTCCAAGGAAAAGAAGATAAATTTTTTATGAAGCCAATGAATTGTCCGCATCACATGCAAATTTTTGCAGATGATCAATATTCATATCGTGATATGCCAATTAGATATTTTGAACCGGCAACAGTTTATCGCGATGAAAAATCTGGACAACTTGGCGGACTTACGCGAGTTCGAGCAATAACCCAAGACGACGGACATTTATTCTGCAGAAAAGATCAAATAAAAGAAGAAGTCGGCACAATCGTTTCTATCGTGCGAGAATTTTATACAGCCGTCGGAATGATGGATAATTATTGGGTTTCCCTTTCTGTCCGAGGCGACGACATGTCAAAATATTTAGGCGAAGTAAAAAATTGGGAAATTGCTGAAAAAGCTTTAGAAGACGCAGCGAAAATAAATAAATTAAATTATAAAATAGTTGAAGGCGAAGCAGCATTTTACGGACCAAAATTAGATTTTATGTTTAAAGATTCAATCGGTCGCGAATGGCAATTGGCTACAATTCAATGTGATTTTAATTTACCAGAACGTTTTGATTTATCTTTCATAAATGAAAAAGGAGAAAAAGAGCGTCCTGTTGTAATTCATAGAGCAATTTCTGGATCTTTGGAAAGATTTATGGGAATGTTAATTGAACATTATGCCGGCGCTTTTCCTCTTTGGCTTTCACCAGTGCAAGTTATGATTTTGCCAATCAGTGAAAAACAATTAAAATATGCTGAAAAAATTTATTCTGAATTAAAAAGTGAATACATTAGAGTTGAACTTGATACTTCAAATGAATCACTCGGTAAAAAAATCCGCAATGCAAAAATGCAAAAAATTCCATATTTAATCATAATTGGTGATAAAGAAAAAGAATCAGAAACTCTCACAGTTGAAATTCGTGAAGGTGAAAAATTAGAAAATATTTCCACTGAAAAATTCCTCGAAAAACTCAAAAAAGAAATAGAAGATAAAAAATAATTAACTCTTGCTTCTTTAATTAAATCGTTATACAGTTAAACTAGAATAAAAAATAAATAATTATGAAAGAAAAGACTTTATTTTTAGCTACTGTTAGTTTCCTTATGAGAAACAACAGTGTCTGGCTCGCCATAAAATCCAGGAAAATAGGCGCTGGATGCCGAAATGGTTATGGTGGAGGAATCGAACCAAAAGACAAAAATTTGATTCACTCAGCTATTAGGGAAATAAAACAAGAATGTAAAGTTAAGACTTTCCCTGAGAACTTTGAAAAAGTAGCTATAGTATATTTTAACAACACAAAAAGTGATGGCACTACTTTTGTTTGTGAAGTACATTTTTATATAGTAAGAAATTGGGAAGGCACTCCGAAAGAAACAAAAGAGATGTTAAATCCAAAATCATACAATAAAAATAATTTACCTTTATCTGAAATGATGCCCGCTGATAAAGAATTTGTGCCACTTGTGATGAAAGGAAAAAAAATTATAGCAACTTATTATTATGGTCCATTTCAAATTATTATGGTCCATTTCAAAAAGAATTAATAAAGAAAGGATCCATTAAAATTGTCGATTCCCTGCCAGAATAAAGCCGTTAACATTAAATGATTAACGGCTTTTTTTATAGTATAATTTTAGTATGGAAAAAGTAGAACCTGCCCGCAATGCTTTCAGCACAGCTGATGCAGGCGGGGAACTTAAAAAAATTCACGAAAAGTGGTTTTTGAAATGCAAATGTGAATTAAAAAAGACAGCCACGCAACCAGTTCCGGGAAATGGAAATCCAGAATCTGAAATTGTTTTTATTGGCGAAGCGCCAGGCAAAAGTGAAGATGAACAAGGAATACCATTTGTTGGCGCTGCGGGAAAATTTTTAGCTGAAATGTTGGAAAGTATTAATTTAAAAAGAGAAGAAATTTATATAACAAATATCGTAAAATATCGCCCGCCAAATAATCGCGATCCTCTGCCAGAAGAAAAAGACGCTTGTAGAGATTGGCTTTTAGAAGAATTAAATTTTATAAAACCAAAGTTAATAGTTTTTCTTGGCAGACATTCAATGAATGATTTTTTTCCAGAAGAAAAAATTTCTAATATTCATGGCAAGCTGTTAATCAAAAAATTCAATAAAATAGAAACAAAATATTTTCTACCGCTTTATCATCCAGCCGCGGCGCTTTATAACGGCGGAATGCGAGAAACGCTTCAAAAAGATTTTTCAAAAATCCCAAAATTTCTTAAAGACATAGAAAAACGGGAAAAAGAAATAAAGGATAAAAAATAATTTTATCACACAATATTAAAAAACACTCAGAATTCTGAGTGTTTTTATTTTAATTATATTTTTTACAAATTCAAAAGATTAATCTTCCCTCTTGTAAGAGGACCAACAATTGCATCACCTACTAAACTATTAGCTACTTGAAATTTAACAACAGCTGATTTAGTTTTTGATCCAAAAAAATTAGTTTCAAATCCTAGTGAACCTGCTCCTGTGGTAGATAATATATAGCCATGAGTGTTTAAGAACTTCTGTAATTCTTTTACTTCATTATCTATTGTTAAATATTTAAGATTTTTTGTGAATATGAATTTATCTGTTGGTAACGTTGAAGAAGAAGTTCCACATGATTTACCTGTTGTTGGACTAAATAAATATCCTGTTTTACAATCAATTTGATTTGTTATTAATGTCCCAGTTGGTCTATAACCTGATATATAAGAACCAGAAGAAGATTGATGTCTAGAAGCAATAGTAAATTCAGAAACTAAAAGTGTGTTACTTGGACCAAATTCATCAGTTACAGTGATAGTACAGTTGTCGTAGGTACCACGAGGAAGAGTGTTAAAAGTTATAGTATTGTCTCCTGCTATTGCAGTTCCTGTTGTTGAAGTACATGAACCTCCGTACGTAATTGTTCCCGCGCTATTACTATTAAATACATAATCTGGATTCATAATAGTTGTTGGTGTTGTGACTGGAGTTACTTCAGTGATTGTTGGGTTTGTAATTTTTGTAACATTATCAGAACCTATGTTTGCAACATAAACATTATTATGTGAATCAAGAACTATCGCCCATGGTTGCGTTCCAGTCGTACCAATGACAGTTGAAACTCCAGCAGGTGTAATTTTTGAAACAGTATTATTATCAATATTAGAAACATAAATATTACCAGCATTATCCATTACCAAACTACGAGGGCCAGATCCAACTGCAGTAGTACCAAATATAGTTAAAACACCGGCTTGAGTTGTTTTAGTAACATTATTTGAATTACGATTAGCAGTATAAAGATTACCATCAGCATCCATTATGATATCTTCTGGATCAGCTCCTGTGCTTCCTACTAATGTAGTGACACCAGCTTGAGTTAATTTATATATAGTATTAGCTCCGCCATTTGCTCCAAAGATATTTCCACCACCATCAACTAAAAATTCAGAAGGCCAAAGACCTGTTACTCCCAACGTGCTAGAAACACCAAGTGGTGTAATTTTTGTAACATTAGCTCCATTTTGTGTATAAAAATTTCCACCGCTATCACGTATAATATCGTACGGTTCATCTATAGTTCCAGCAAAAAGACTTGAAACTCCAGCTGGTGTAATTTTTGTAACAGTTCTCTCAGTAGTATTTGTGGTATAAAGATTACCCTCAGGATCTATTGTTATTCCCCACGAATTAGCACCTATAGTTGCAAGAATACTTGAAACCCCAGCTGGTGTAATTTTTGAAACCTGGTTAGAATTTCTATTTGCAACGTAAATATTTCCCGATGGATCAATAACCATTCCACGAGGTTGATCTCCTGTTGTACCAAAAGCAGTAATACTATAAGCAAAAGTTATCTGAACAGAAAAAGTAAATAAAACAAAAACTGATAAAACTAAAAGAAAACCATTAAATATTTTTTTCATAACATATATTATATCATTAAAAGTAAAATAAAAACAAAGTGTGCCATTCATCGGCGCAGCTGAAAAATTTCTAAAAAAACGAGAAAAATAGAATCTAATTATATACACACTTAAGTCCAAATAATAAAAATTGTATCGGGTGATTTTGAAATGCTATTTTGCGTGGATCTTCAGGAAATGTTTTGAATTTTTCGTATGATTTGTAAGACACATCAGATCTACATTCAGTATTTACACCAAATATTGAAAAGCCATATGTTGCACGAATAATAAAAAATATAATAATCAATATTCCTATTATAAAGACAAAAGTCTTTTCGGGGGAGATTTTTTTCATAAAAATTAATCTTTCTTAAAACGAAATTTATCACGATTATTTTTCTTTTCCATAGTTTTTTCAAAAGCTTCTTCTAAATCTATACCCTGAGAATTAGCCAAACAACACAAAACAAAAAGTAAATCTCCCATTTCGCATTCCAAACCATCAGTCTTTTCACCTTCTTTTTTCTTTTTAAATCCATGAATATGCGCAACTTCTCGAGCAATTTCACCAACTTCTTCGGACATTTGCGCACAAATTTCAAACGGTGGAAAATATTTCACCTTATGCTGAGGTTGTGAAACCCAATCTTCAACTTCTTTCTGCATTTTTTTCATAAAATTTATTTATATATCAATCTCCGCTAATTTTGCATTTGATTGAATGAAAGATTTACGAGGAGGAACTTCGGAACCCATTAAAATATCAAAAACTTTATTTGCTTCTTCGGCATCATCAATATTTACTTTTTTAATCACACGACGAGTTGGATCCATCGTAGTTTCCCAAAGTTCTTCTGGATTCATTTCTCCGAGACCTTTATATCGCTGAATGTGAATTTTCCCAGCTTTCTTTTTTATTTCTTCTTCTTTCTCTTCTTCATTTTCTTCTACCACAGTTTCATCTTCCAAATTTTGTATTTCACTTACATCAGCGCCTTTTCCAATAATTTTCATTTTATCTTCATCTGAATAAGCATAATTAATTTCTTTTCCTTTTTTTATTTTATAAAGTGGAGGTTGAGCAATGTAAATATAACCAGCTTCAATTATTTGTTTAAAATATCTATAGAAAAGTGTAAGCAAAAGAGTTCGAATATGCGCTCCATCAACATCGGCATCTGTGGCAATAATTATTTTATGATAACGCATTTTTTCAAGATCAAAAGTATCACCAATGGAAGCTCCCATGGCAATGACAAGAGATTTAATTTCTTTCGAAGAAAGCATTTTATCAATACGAGCGCGTTCAACATTTAAAATTTTTCCACGAAGCGGAAGAATTGCTTGAATTCTTCTGTCTCTTCCTTGTTTTGCAGAACCTCCAGCAGAATCTCCCTCCACTAAAAATAATTCTGATTCTTCGGCACTTTTACTTTGACAATCTGCCAATTTTCCAGGAAGCGTCATTCCTTCCAGCGCACCTTTTCGAAGCACTGAATCTTTCGCTGCTTTTGCCGCTTTACGAGCTTTCAAAGCCAAAATAGACTTATTAATTATCGCTTTTGCGTCATCTGGATTCTCTTCTAGAAAACTAGCAAAGGCTTCTCCAAAAACCGTTCCTACGGCACTCTGAGCTTCCACAGAACCTAATTTTGCTTTAGTTTGTCCTTCAAATTGAATCTCTCGAAGCTTAACTGAAATAACAGCCGTCAGACCTTCCAATACGTCGTCCCCTGTAAATCCACCTTCAGAATCTTTCATCATTTCATTTTTCTTGCAGTAAGTATTAAGAGTTCTGGTAAGCGCAGTCTTAAAACCAGTCACATGTGTGCCACCTTCTCCAGTATAAATATTGTTTGCAAAAGGAATAATTCTGTCAGTTATATCATCAACATATTGAAGTGAAACTTCTACACCAACACCATCAAGTTCTTTTTCAATATAAAAAATATGATTATGAATTGGTTTTTGAAATTTATTATAATATTTAATCAGAGAAGTTAATCCTCCTTCAAAATAAAAAGAAACAGAAGGAATTTCTAATTCCAGTTCTCTAAAATAAAAAATATCTGACGTATCAATTTTTTCTCCAGCATTTCTTGCATCAAGAATTGAAACTTTTAATCCTTTTACTAAATACGCCTGCTGACGAATATGATTTACAACTGTATTCCAATCAAATTTTATATCTTTAAAAATTTCTTGATCCGGTTCAAAAGTTATAATCGTTCCATTTAATTTTGAAGCCTTAATTTTTTTAACTGCACTTTTTTTCTTACCCTTAGAATATTCTTGAATATATAATCCACCATCTTTATGAACTTCCGCTTTGCAAAAAATTGAAAGCGCATTCACTACCGAAGCTCCAACTCCATGCAATCCTCCTGAAACTTTATATCCTTCACCACCAAATTTTCCTCCAGCGTGAAGTGTTGTCATAACTGTTTCAAGAGCAGAAACTTTTGTTTTTTTATGAATATCAACTGGAACTCCACGACCATTGTCTGCAACTCGAATTGTATTATTTGGCAAAAGAACTACTTCAATGTCATCACAAAAACCTCCCATCGCTTCGTCGCGTGAATTATCAAAAATTTCCCAAATTAAATGATGCAATCCTTCTGGTCCGGTAGTACCAATATACATTCCAGGACGACGTCGAACAGGATCAAGTCCTTCAAGAACTGAAATATCAGAGGCATCATAGTGATGTCCGTTTCCTTTTTTTATGTCTTTTTCTTTAGCCATTTTTAAAAAAAATAAAGCAAAAAGTAATCTTTTTACTTCATTTATTATACCAAAAAAATAGCTAAAAAACTAGCTTTTTGACGAATTTTTTAACTTGAATTTTCCTTTATTTTGTGGCTTATTTTGCCCAAAAATCCTTTACTTTTAACTAATTTTTCTTTATATTTAAATGATGACTGAAAACAAAGAAACAAATACTATTTATGATATAAAATTACCAGAAGAAAAAGAATTACTTCAAAAATTAGAAAAAAGAAATGATACTGAGGCACTTCGAATGAAGCGTTATTTGTCTATGCCAGACTTGTCTCGTACACCATCTTCCCCTATTTACGAAATAGTTCATAGAATTTTATCTCAACCTGATTTCAAAAATTTTGATATTGTAAAAGCTCCAGAAATAGTCCCAACAAATATAACTTTTGATCTTTATAATTTCGCTCCAGAACATCCTGCCCGCTCACATTCTGATACTTATTTTATTGATGATACAAATATTTTGCGCCCACACACAACTGTGATGTGGTATTACTATTTATCACAACCTGAAATAAAAGAAAAAATAGCACGAAGTGAAGCAGTTGGTTTTTTCTCTTTTGGAAAAGTTTACAGAAAAGATGAAATCGATCGCAACCATATGAATGTTTTTCATCAAATGGATGGTGGTTTTTTAATTCCAAAAAATAAAAAAATAATCGGCATAGAAGATTTGCAAAATGTTTTAGCTGACATTGCAAAAGCTGTTTTCGGACCTGACATAAAATATAGATTCAATAAAGACACTTTCCCGTATACTGATCCGTCGCTTGAAATGGAAGTTGAAATTGCTGGCAGATGGATTGAAGTGCTTGGTTGTGGAATTATGACTGATACAATTATAAAAAATCTTGGCCTCGATCCAAATGAATGGAGCAATTGGGCTTTTGGTTTTGGACTTGAACGCTTGGCAATTATCAGTATGGACCTGCCAGATATTCGTTTGCTCTGGTCTGAAGATGAACGCGTAATTAAACAATTAAAACTTGGAGAAAAATTTATAGAAGTTAGTAAATATCCGCCAATTGTACGAGATATTTCTTTTATTGTTCCAAATACTTTTGTGCCAAATGATTATTTTGATTTAGTAAGAGAAAATGCACCAGATTTAGTAGAAGAAGTAAAACTTTTAGATAAATATGAAAATGCAGAAAAATTTGGAGTAGAAAAAATAAGTTATGCTTTTCGAATTACCTATCGCTCTCTTGATAGAACTTTAATTTCAACAGAAATTGACGAACTTCATAAAAAAATTGAAGAAGCAACAAAAAAAACTTTTGGAGCAGAAATTCGATAATTAAGATAATCTTTTTCTAATTAAACAACTATTATCTGTTTTGTATTCCAAAGTAACTCTATTAGCGTGCTTGTCTTCTAAATGCACTTTGTGCAAAGAGTCGTGTTTAGCACTTTCTATTAAAGCTTTAATTTCATCATGAGACAACCTATCTTTCAAATGCGTTAAATAATTTTTTACCGTTTCACTCGCGTCGTCGTATTCTATATCAAAACCATGGATATTTTCATTTTTCATAAATTTTAAAATAATCTTTTAATATTTAAAATATATCACAAAAAGAGTATAATTAACATATGCGAAAAACAATTATATTTCTAATAATTCTAACAGCTATTTTCTTATTTTTAGGTATTTATCTCGGTTGGCTAGACAACGGACCAAGATTCTAAATTAAATCAGTCAAATGTTTCCAGATCGCATACATTGCGTATGTGTCAAGTTTGCAATACGTTTTTAATTGCTCAATTTTTTCATTTTTTTCTTGTTCCGAAAATTCATCTTTTACAATTTTACTCCACGTATCTGAAGCTGTCGCGCCTTCTTGAATATCAAGTGCTTTATAAGATAATTCCGGAGCAAGCACTGGTAATATATATTTTATAGAAGTCTTTCCTTTAAATTTTGGATGAATATAATGTTGATTTGAAAAAATATCCATCAGATCTATAACCCTAGAATTAATTTCTTCTAAAAATTCTTTAAATTCTGGATTTCTTTTTGCAAGATCTTTATTTCTTCCTATTTCAAAACTTTTATTCCAAACAATAACAGAACCTTTATTCGGTAATTTTTCTTTCAAAGCTAAAATGAATTCTTCATCAGGATTTTTACTATCTGTAAAAATAAACTCTTCGTGTTTTGGTTCTGTTTTTTTGTCTTCAGAAATATGTAGTGAAAATTGAAAAGTTATTTGATTAAAAGGACTAAAACCACCAAATCTTGGAATTCCGGCAGCGAAGGTTTCATAATCTAAAAAAGAAATTGGAAAAGAAATTGCATCCAAAAAATCTGAAATTTCTTTTCTATTAATAAATGTTTTATCTAATTTAGTGGCTTCAACTTGATTTTTTTGTTTTTCGCTTAGAGGAAAATCATCTGGAACTTCATGAATATGAAAAATATTACTATCAACCAATTCCGCTAATTTAGTTTTTGACATTCCAATGCGAGAAATATCATGAACACTGTAATCTGGCACTTGTGGATTTGAGTAGGAAAAAGTAGTGCAATGAGAACTTCTGCCACGCGTTATACATTTACAATTTCCGAACGGCTCAGTTTCTTGAGAAAGAAAATCTTGAGCCACTTTCATTTCATCTTTAACAAGATCAACAACTTCCATAACTTTTTCTGTAAAATCTTCTTTAATAAAAAGTTCATCCAAATCAAGTTCAGCTCCCCTAACATATTGATTATTAAATCTCACAAGAAATAATTTACCTAATGGGACGCCAGCTTCTTTTAAAACTAAATACTGAAACGCAATATCATAACTATACAATTCATCTTTCGCTTTTTTATTTTCTCCGCTATTTGAAGCTTTCACTTCATATAAATCATAAACTTTAGAATCTTTATCCCAAACTAAAATATCGCAAACAACTTTATATAATTCAGTCTCAAAAACCGGCTGATAAATTACAGGGGTTTTTGCTTTAACTAATTTCATCGTTTTTTCTGATTCATTACGGTCTTCAATCAAAACTCCGTTCGGAAATAAATCTCGTGCCAAAATATCAACTTCGTTTCCAGTTTCTATTATTCCTTGATCAAAAGCTGATAATGGTTTTGCATAATAAATATCTGGTTTATGTACTTTTAGCCATGCATTTTTAGCGCAGTCTTTATATATAAGATAATCAGTCTTTGTTAATTTCATGAATTTTATTTAATTTCAGATGAATTTTTGATTTCCAGAAAAAATAACCGATTATAATAACTGTCGCCAGTGGCGAAACATATTCTGGAACTTTAAAACCAAAACTATGCAAAATCATAATAATTCCTAAAACTAAAATAGAATACATTGCGCCATTTTTTAAATAAACATATTTTTTAATGCGTTCTATGTTACTTATTGTAAGTTGTCGCACAAGCAATGCACCCAAACCATTTCCAATTAAAATCAAAGGAACAGAAAGTGTAAAAGCAAAAGCTCCTAACACACCATCCAGAGAAAAAGTAGTATCAATAATTTCCAAAAAGAAAAGTTTACTTAAATCTGATTGAGCATTATTGCCCAATAATTTTTTTTCCTGCATTTCAGCATTTTGTTTAAAACCGTGAGTAATGAAAAACAAACTTGAACCAACCACTGCGCCAAAACCCATTAAATTACTTTGCTTCAATGCAAACCATGCAATAATTGCAAGTAAAATAGAAACTACTGCATAAAACCAAACTCCTTTTGCCATAAAAAATTTTTCTGTCCTTGGCAAACCAATTTTTTTATCTTCAAGAAATAACCAATGTAAAAATAAAAATAAAAGAAAAACTCCACCAGCCACCAATAAAATCGGCCCTGATTTATGAATTGATTCTTGAACTAATGGATTGCTAGACCAAGCTGCTGAAAATACCTGCCAAAGTGTCAAAGAAGGATTAAAAGCCCAAATAACAGCAAATGGCAACACTCCACGCACAACAAAAACGGCAATAAATATTCCCCAAGTCAAAAACCAGCGACGAGCTCGCTTGCTCATGGTAGACAAAACTTCTGCATTTATTATCGCATTATCTACTGACGAAACTGTCTCAAAAAGAGAAAGTCCTATAATTGTAAAAATTGCTGTTAAAATCATTTAAAAGAAAATAAATTTGTTAATTGCGCTTCGGTAGACGCGATATGGTTTTGGGCCAACAAAAGCTTTTCCATTTATAAAGATAGTCGGTGTTCCAAATATTCCAGTCTTCTTTAATTCTTCAATTTCTTTTTCAACTGCCTTTTTTGTTTCAGGATTATTTAATACTTTATTTATTTTTACAGAATCTATATTTAATTCTTTCAGAATACTTGCTGTGTTTTCTGGATTAACAACATACTCTTTGTCTGCTATAAATAAATAATCATTCAGTACCCAAAATTTTTCATCTCCATAAACTTTTCTCACTGCATATCCAAGTTCTGACAAAAATTCTGTTTTACCTTTTACTGGAAAATGTGCAAAAATATAATTTGCATCTTTCTTTTCTATTAATTTTTTTATTAACGGATATGCTTTCCTAGAAAAATCACAATCATAACATCCGATAAATACAACAGTATCTTTTGAATTTGAATTTAAAATAGATGGGAAAATAGAAAGATCAGTATTGTCCAAAGTTAAATTACTTTCTGTATTCTGCACTATTCCACAAGTTGCTCCACTTGCATCTGGTGTACTTATTTTATTATTATTTCCATTTGGATCAAAAGCACAAAAACCACTTGCATTTAAACCATTACAACTTCCATAAACATAAAAATTATATCCACCTCTTAAAACAAAAATTGTACTTCCCAACATCAAAATAAAGAAAACCCAAGATAATACTTCATAATATTTATTAACAACTTTCGTTAAAAAAATTGAACGATTTATTAATTTTGCTAAAATTTTATCTTTTATTTTATCTTTGAAATTAGAATTACAAGGTCTAAAAGTCACTCTTCTAAAAACACAACTCAACGCTTCTTTTGCCAAAGCACGATGTGAGGCACTAAATATTCCCATTATTCCAAAAACAATTAAAGCAATTAAGCAAGGCATAATTTTATTTACCCGACATTTTGTTTAGGGTATAATCTTTAAGATTTTAGTTAAATTATTAATCAATTTTTCAGCTTCTTCTTTTGTATTATAAAAATAAACAGAAATTCGAGCAGAATTCACAATGTTTTTTCCATCAAACCAAGAATGTACGCAATGCCTACCAGAACGAATGCAAATATTCGCCATGCTGTCTAACATTGTAGCAAACTTATGCATATCGGTATTTTCAATATAAAAATCAATAATTCCAGATCTGAGCGCTGGATCTTTTGGTCCAATAATTTTTATCTGCGAAAATTTAGACATTTCATCAGTAATATATTTATTAATTTCAAATTCATGTTTTTCTATTTCTTCAAAACCAATATTACTTAAATATTTTACAGCTTCTCCTAAACCAATAATTCCAGCATAATCTTGCAACCCTGCTTCAAATTTTTCTGGAATTGGAAGCATTTTATAATTATCATAAGTGGAAAATTCAACTGTATCTCCTCCAACAAGAAATGGCGCTAAATTTTCCAATAATTTTGTTTTTCCGTAAAAAACTCCTGTACCAGTTGGTCCAACCATTTTGTGTCCTGAAAAAGCAATAAAATCTATATCTAATTTTTGAACATCAATTTTTTTATGAGCAATACTTTGCGCGCAATCTAAAAATACTAAAGCATTATTTTTATGCGCAATTTCTATAATTTCTTTTGCTGGATTTGTGACACCATCTAAATTTGATGAATGAACCATTGAAACTAATTTCACTCCTTTAATTAATTCTGAAAATTTTTCCAAATCAAAAGTATTATCTTCTTTTGAAGGACAAATTTTTACCTCTATGCCAATTTTATCTCTCAAAACAAGCCAGGGAACTAAATTTGAATTATGCTCTTTGTCTGTAATTAAAACGATATCACCTTTTTTAAAATTAAAAGAATTCGCTAATAAATTTATTCCTTCAGTCGTATTGCGAGTAAAAATTATTTCATTCTCATTTTTTGCATTTATAAAATCAGCAACAATCTTTCTTGTTTCTTTAACTTTTTTTGTGACTCTATCGCCCAATTTGTGAGAACTTCTTCCAGCACAAGCAGGAAAATTATAATAATAATCCTCCATAGCTTCCACCACAGAATTTGGCTTTAAACTCATACAGGCACTATCAAAATAAATAGGCGCAGAATCTTTATTTCTGCTCAATATCTTAAAATCTTCTCTTATTTTATCTAAATTTTTCATAAAATTATGTTCTTTGATTATATCATAAATTTTTATATTTAATATTTATTATCCTTGACATTTCTTAAATTTAATGATATTATAACACACAAATAATCTTCAAAATTAAATATACACAAAAAAATAAAAAGCCATGAAAAAATTGTTATTTTGCTTAGCTATGTTCCTAATTGCCAATATTGCTTTGGCACAAAAATCTGATAAAGATTCAGTCGAAAAAAGTTTGAGAATTCAAGAATACGTTCTTGAAACACTCGACAAACATGCTTCAACTCTAAATGAGGAACTTGATTCCGTCAACCAATTATTAAAAAGAACTGACGAAGTATTGTTCCTAATATCTTCTGGAACAAAAATGTTGAAAACCATCAAACCTAAAGATTCTGTTTTTGTAAAAAAAATAGTTTTCGACTTAATTTTTGAAGCCTTTTACGAAGAAGAATATGCAAAAGCACAAATTTGGAAAAGTATAAAAATCTTAGCAGAAACAAATTTGTTAATCAGTAAAAATATTGACGAACAAAATTCCAATTATGAGCAAATTATTTCTGATATTGACTACACAAAGCAGTCAGAAGAAGTAAAAGCAATGCTTGAAAAAACTCATGAGAATCAAAATAAGATAACTGAAAAATTTATCGAAAATTATCTTAAAAACAAAATGATTCAAAAGAGGATCGGTGAATTCCGACAGAAAGAACAAAATCTGTTGGAACAGATGTCATTCTAACAAAATGTTCTTAACAAACAAAAAAACCACTTGCTTAGTAAGTGGTTTTTATTTTTACAAAATAATATACCGAAAAATTGCGGTGTTTGTTGGACAAAGTTCGAAACTATTTCGAGCAAAATCCAAATGATTAAAACTACTAAAAAGGACTCGGCAGGGCGAAACAATTTGTCTGGGGGAAAGGATTCGCCCTGCCTCGGCTGATTTCCCGCCCGCAGGAGGGGTCTGGGGAGGAATGCGGGCGGGTTTCGGACTGGGGGTTTTCGGAAAAAAATCGGCGACTAATTTCTAAAAACAGAAATCTATTCAGTTTCATTATGCGGTTTGTATTCAATCTTAAGTGGTAAATCAGTCATCGCATAATGAACAAATTGTTTTCCGAGTTCTGTAAGCTCATACGAATCTTCATCGTCAAACGCAGAAGTCACTGGTTTTGGTCCCGATCCTTTCGGACGGCGTTGTGGAGTTTTTGCAACAAAATTTCCGTAGTAATCAACTTCACGATGTTGCCTAATTACTCCGCCAGTGCTCAAATCTCGGAAAAGAAGCTTGAATAAATCTGCGTCAGCAGAATTTTCCAAAACAGCTTCTTTTCCTAAATCACTCCAAACGCCACCGCGAGAAACTCCGTTCGTTCCGTGTTTATAAATTACAGCAATAACTTTGAAATGAAGTTCGGAATACATTTTGAGCCAATCAATGAAAAGGCGAACGACTTCGTCGCTCGTCATAGACGAAGCGGCGGCGTTAGCAAGTATGTTTCTGATGTAAGTTCTTTTGTCCTCACTTTCTGCTCCAGACCATTCTCGAAATGTCTTTTTCAAAAGTGATTGATATTCCTTGCTTTCTAATCTTTTAGAAATTTCTTCGTCGTGAATATCTAGGCGAGCCATTATTTCGAGAATGGTTATTTCCTTTTCCTTTATTTCATCCTCAAGCATTTTTATCCAGTGACGAAAAAATTTATTTACTCGCTCTTGTTCATTTTCAGACCAAGCTCCCGCCGCCGCAGAAAGTAGACCGCCAGCAAAAGGAACGGCTCCGCCGATAACTTGCAAAGCACCCCTGACTATTTTAGGGGTGCTTCCTTCTGCTGGTAAATTTTTTTCTTCTTCAGTCATAAGGGAACGCTACATTAAATTCCTAAACTGTTATTCTCTTATGAATCATTTCTGAACCTTTTGATTCTCTAGGAAAATTTCCTTTTTCATCCGTAAATGAAAGTTCTTTAGCAGGATGATTGGCTTTTTTGGGAAATAACGACAGAATATTTTTTATGTCTGTAAATGGCTTAACTTCCAATTTTTTCCCTTCAATCGGTGCAGAATCACGACCTTTCGGCGTTTTTGTTTTTTCTGGGCTTTCTTTTATAATTTCTCCCATAGCTTCGGAGGCTATTTGCCAATATATACAAACTGCTATCAGGTGCTCGGCAGGGGTGCCTTCATGGTGTTTCTCAAGGTCTTCAAGTATTTCTTCTGTGATATCCCACAAAGTGTCCCATTTTTGCGCTCCTTCTGAAAAATCTATTTTCGTTGATTCTTGTAAATAGAGCGTAAACGCCAAATTCAACAGAGGAAGATTATTTTCAGCATGATGAGCAAAAACATCTAGCCAATTTCCTTCAAGTTTTCCGTATAAGTGAGGATAGTCTTTAAATTTTTCTTTCCTTGCTTGCTCATGTTCAACATCAAGTTTCTCGTTGTAAATTGCATCTTTCTCGTCTTCTTTCTGACGATAAATACGATAGATGTAATAAGCGATTATTGCCAAAATTATGTAAAGAATAATCATAGTAATTTTTAGTTAATTATTTTAACCATTTTTTGATAAAATCTCCATAGTCATTATCACTTGTAATCAAGGTTGTGCTGTCGTCTGTGGCATCTTTCATTGAAACCTCTTTCGTCGATTTATCAATGAAAAACTTATTTGCGCTTTCATCTTCCAAAGTTATTGTGTTGCCAGTTTCACTTACTTCAACTAATTCCGAGAACCCTAAACTTCTCGGAGCGAGATACTGCATTTTTATAATTTCCTCCAGTGAAAAATACTGGCGTGAATTTCCGTCAAATTTATTGAGTGGTTTGATTATGTAGTACTGTCGTAAATTTTTTGGCTGGTCTGCTATGTTATCGAATTTAACAAAACCTCTAACCTCACCAGACAAACCGCCTTGCGTTGTAGTTAAAGTATTTATCAGCTCAATGTCGGGTATAGCTTGGTACTGATAAAGTAGTGTGAATTTGTAGTCCTGTTTTTGACCAAACAAAACGCCAATTATTATCAGCAAAACAATAATTATAAGGATTGAAAACTTTCGTTTTAAGATTACATTTTTGATGTTTTCTTTGTTCATATTTTTGAAAGTTATTTTAATAATTCCTCAATAGGAACGCCTAACGACTTGGCGATTTTTTGGATTGTTTGAACGCTTGGTTTTGTAACGACACCACCCTCAATTTTAGTAAGCGTGGAGTATTTAATATCGGCTTTCTTCGCCAAGTCGTCCTGCGTCAAACCTTGTTTTGTTCGCACTCGTTTTATATTTTGTGATATTGTTGACATAGTATGCTACTTTTGATAGTATAGAAATATGAGTTATTACTTTCTTTGCTCACAAAATAAGGATAGCATAAATAATAGATTTATTCAACTTTTTATTTCTGATTTTGTGGTCGCCGATTTTTTTCCGAAAACCCCCAGTCCGAAACCCGCCCGCATTCCTCCCCAGACCCCTCCTGCGGGCGGGAAATCAGCCGAGGCAGGGCGAATCCTTTCCCCCAGACAAATTGTTTCGCCCTGCCGAGTCCTTTTTAGTAGTTTTAATCATTTGGATTTTGCTCGAAATAGTTTCGAACTTTGTCCAACAAACACCGCCAAAATTGGAAATCGGAATCGGAAGCCGAAATGGGGTCGGCACGAAGTGCCGACACAAATGTATTCCCCCCAAAAAATCCTGAATCTGAAAGGGTTCGCCACGCTCCGCGTGGCTCCTCGTTTGCCAATACAATTCTATGAATAATCAAACCAAAAAGTTTTTCATATATACTCGCAAGTCTACGGACGACAAAGACAGACAAGTCCGCAGTATTTCTGACCAATTAGCGGAATTGAAAAGTTTAGCGTTGAAAGAACAAATTGATGTTGTTGATGTCTTTGTCGAAAAGCAGA